>Ga0164315_10003388_pt1 | contig 12365 bp, 7 predicted proteins | sample GuaBasSedimGuay6_FD_113737 | JGI IMG/M metagenome (GOLD analysis project Ga0164315, IMG submission 113737) | Subseafloor sediment microbial communities from Guaymas Basin, Gulf of California, Mexico - Guay6, Core 4569-2, 0-3 cm | ecosystem: Environmental > Aquatic > Marine > Hydrothermal vents >... | reverse complement strand
CTTTTTGTGGCTATTTCATGAGTTTGGCGAGAGGCTCAGCTGAGAGCTGAGAGCTCATCAGGCGCTCGCCGCCTCGTCGTCGGTGTCGAGCTTCCAATCGGGTTCCCACAGGCCGGACCGCATCTCACGCATTCGGCGCTCGAAGAAGAACTGCTTCTCCCCGAAAACCGGTACCAGATCGTCCAACCAGACTGCCTGAGGGTCGAATTTTGCGAAGAAGATACGGTTGACCCATTGCGGATCCCGACCCTGAATCATCTTCAGTACGAAGACCCGCTCTCCGGCAATTTCGGTCACGCCGTCAATCAACACCTTGCCGGGCGCAGCCGACATCGAAGGACCTCGAACGGTCCGAGCCAGACCGGTGACCTCAGCGAAGGCCTGATTGAAAATCTTGAGAGCACGAGCCAACGGCACCTCGAAATAGTGCTTTGGTCCTGTATTTCGCTCGACAAAGAGATAGTAGGGCACAGCACCGAGTTTGACCTGCTCTTTCCACATCGACGACCAGACGTCTGCACTGTCGTTGACGTGGCGAATCAACGGCGCCTGGCACCGAATTACGGCGCCGGCATCCTGGATTCGACGCATGGCCTCCCGGCACTCCGGCGTTTCCAACTCTCTTGGATGAGAGAAATGTGCCATCAGTGCGATCTGCCGCCCGCTCGAACGGACCGCCTCGAACAGGCGCAGAAGGTCATCTGCATCTGGATCGGTCAAAAACCGATGAGGCCAATATGCCAACGCCTTGGTGCCGATTCGTATCGACGTCAGGTGCTCGGTCGAGGGGCCCAACAACGGTTCAATGTACCGCCTGAGAACCCGGCTGGGCATGATCATAGGATCCCCGCCGGTCAATAAGAGGTCAGTCACTTCTTCATGTGCTTCTACATACCTGAACAGGGTGTCGGTCTCCCGATTGGAGAACTTGAGATGATCCAGTCCGACGAACTGGGCCCATCGGAAACAATAGGTGCAATAGGCATGACAGGTCTGGCCCTGAGAGGGAAAAAACAATAGGGTCTCGCGGTATTTGTGCTGAGCGCCCGGCAGGCTTTCCCCGTTGATCGCCGGAATATTGAGATCCATCTGTCCCGCTGGATGGGGGTTCATGTAAAGCTGCACCTTTCGGGCAGCCCGCATCAGCCGTTCATCTTCTCCACGGATCACAAGGTCACTCAACTTCGAGAAGTCGTCCGGTTCCAGCATTCCCGCCTGGGGAAATGTCAGTTGGTAAATGGGATCGTTGGGAATATCGGACCAGTCGATCAGATGATCGAGTACGTAGGCGTTGACCTTGAACGGGAAAACGGCGGAGACCGCCTTGAGAGCTACCTTCTGGTCCACCAAAAGACCATCAAGCTGTTCCAGACGGTCCAGATGAGACCGACCATAGGCCCTGTAGCGGGGGCCGTCGCTCTCAAGCATTCCCTGCATAGAACCTCCCATCAGGCGCCCCGCAAAAACCTGGATCGTACCTCAATGCCGTTTTTCCTGCCAAGACACCTGTAAAGCTAAGTTAACACTTTCTTGCTCAATATTCAAGTCCCTCCTCCGAAAATACAATGAACACACATTGTTTCCGAACACTCAAAATCGTGACCGGCTATACTCACAATCACGACACCGGCGGGCACCCGGTTCGTCAACACAAATGAAGCGTCGCTCTCTCACCGCCATTCTCGTGATCGCAACTGTTTTGGTTGCGGTATTGACCGTGCTCAAAGTGATTGACGAGGCAGAGCGGACCGGAAGAACCATGGGTCTTTCGGTTGATGACGAACATACAGAACTGAGGATCACCAGAATCGTTCCCGGCCTTCCAGCTGACCTTGCCGGGCTCAAGACCGGTGACACAATCCTGAGCCTTGGCAATACCCGGACCGAAAGCCTCCAGGCCCTCCTCGGCGCCACCGCCACCCTGACTCGAGGCAAGGCCACGAACCTCACAGTCCTCCGGGAGGGCGTACAAACTACCGTTCAACTGACACCAGGCATTCCCTTGCCCTGGGGCCGCTTACTCTTGGATCTCATTGCGGTCTTGGGATATACCGCAGTCGCTCTCCTGGCCAGGTTCCGTGCGCCCAACGTGCTCCCTTCTCGACTGCTCTCGTTCTTCTCTATAGCCGTCGCCCTTGAGTTGGCGCTCCCGGATTCCGTTTCACTGATCCCCAACTGGTTCGTCATTCGAGAGGTGATTTTCTACCTTCTCACCGGTCTTCAACTGGGACTGGAACTGCACCTGGCATCGGTCATTCCTAAGAGATATGCTTGGTTCACGGACCGTCCCTGGCTGACCCGCCTTTATTATTCGGTGGGCCTCTCGGCGGGCGGCATCACCGCACTGCTCTCGATCGCAGATTTTTTCGAGATCGACGCCGCTGCCGCCCCGGCGATTTTTGCAGCGAACGCCATGAACGACATGGTCCTCGTCGGCTGGGGTCTTGCCGTCGTCGCCATTCTCTTCGTTCAGTTCCGAAAGTCGACAACCCCGGGCCACAGGAGCCAGGCCTTGGTGATCCTGAGTGGCGTCATCCCTTGGGCGATCTACAACATCGTCAACACTGTCACATCAACCCAGGGCGTCTATCTCGGAACCTGGTTCGACCTTGGCCAACCGATCGTTCTTCTGCTCTACCCCGTGGTCATTTTCATCGCCATATTCCGCTACCACCTCTTCGACATCCGTGTTGCCTTCAAACGAAGTCTGGTCTTGGTCCTGGTAACCATCGTCGTTCTGACGTTGTTCTCAGCTGTCTTCGAAGCGCTCTCCAGTCGGTTCGGCCAGATTGAGCAAGCGGGGCGCCTGCAGGTGCTCCTCTTCGCCCTGACGATGCTCCTGCTCGGCCTACTCTTCAATCCGGTCCGGCGCTTGATCCAACAGAGGGTCGACGTCCGCTTCTACCCGGAGCGGATTGCTCAGCGGGAACGCTTGGCAGAACTTGCGGCTAATCTACCCTCTCTGGGAAACCTGGGCGCGATCGGAAAACATGTTGTCGAGGAGGTCAGCAGGGTCTTCCAAGTGACGTCTGCCACTCTTTTGGTTTCTGACCCTGCAAGCGGACTACTGTTGTCTCTGGCGACCGCCTCGGACGAGCCTTTGGGTGACAAGGATGTGTCCCTGCTTCTGGACAGCAATGACAGCGGAATCGATCAACTCCGGCAGGCCAAGCGGCCCTTGCCGGCAGACATCCTCGCCAACACCAGTCCGGCTCTGGCACAGAGAATCAGTGCGCTGGGGGCTGAAACAGGCATCGGTTTGGTCAACGGGGACACACTTGTCGGACTCCTTCTTCTGGGACCGAAGAAGGACCGAGGCGAACTGACGACCGAAGAGCAAGGGCTCCTCCGGCTCTTCTCCCTCAACGTCGCAACGGTACTGGAAAATATTCGTTTGTTTCAGTCTGCAACCTACGAACAACTGACCGGACTCTTGAGGCGCGAGGCAATCCTGGAAGCACTCGATATCGAGATTGAGCGGGCAAGCCGTTACGAACGACCGTTGACGGTCGGCATGATCGACCTCGATCACTTCAAGAATGTCAACGACACCTGGGGTCACCTCGCGGGTGATGCTATGCTGCAACGAGTCGCCGCCGAATTGAAAGACTGCCTCCGTTCAACCGACCAGATCGGGCGCTACGGTGGAGAGGAATTTCTGTTCTTTTTGACCGAAACCGATCTCAAAACCGGTGCCAGAGTTGCGGAAAAACTCAGGCTAGCCATCGAGAACCTACCCTCACCCGTCCTGGAGGCGCCCGACCTTCACATCACCGCCTCGATTGGGCTGACGGAACTCCCACCAGGCACAGAGCCTCCTCCGACAGGAACTGACCTGATCAGGGCGGCGGACGGCGCCCTGCTCGAAGGGAAGGGCGCTGGAAGAAACCGGGTGGTGATTGCAGGATCCTGAAGGGCAGAGGCTGCAACGCCCCCCAATATTCTGAAAACCACCGGCCTCTGCCCTTCAGGATCCTATGATGCGCTACGCGCATTACGGTCTTAGACTATTTGGATAGGGTCACACAATTGAACCCGGGCTCTTTGCTTCCAGTTTCTAGTTTCCACCAACAAAAACGGCGGCCCGAAGGCCGCCGTTTATTGTTGGTTTTACCGATTATTCGGTGATGCCGGCAGTCTTTTCAAGCATTGCCGTCGTCAAGGACTTGGGCCGCTCAAGCGCATACCCCAACGCCCTGTCCCAAGTGATGTTGGTCAAAACGCCGAGGGCACGGCCGACGCCGAACAGAACGGTGTAGAAATCCCACTCCGTCAGGCCGTAGTACCACTGGATCACGCCGGACTGCGCATCGACGTTGGGCCACGGGTTCTTCGCCTTGCCCTGTTCCTCAAGTACGCCGGGCGCAACCTGGTAGATCATCGAAACCACCTTGAACAGCGGGTAGTCCGGCATGTTCTTCAGGCAGAAGTCACGCTGTGAAGCGTAGCGGGGGTCGGTCTTCCGGAGCACGGCGTGGCCGTAACCGGGGATGACCTGACCGGAATTAAGGGTGTCCCATAGAGCTTCCTTGACCAGCTCTTCCGTCGGCTCCTTGCCGCCCAGCTTGTCCATGAATTTCATGGTCCAACTCAAGACTTCCTGGTTTGCCAAGCCGTGCAACGGACCAGCCAGACCGTTGATGCCGGCCGCCAGTGAGTAGTAGGCGTCAGAAAGTGCCGAAGCCACCAAGTGGGTCGTGTGGGCCGAGACATTGCCGGACTCATGGTCGGAGTGCAGGATGAAATACATCCTCGCGACATCGTCGTAGGGTTTCGGGAAACCCATCATATGGGCAAAGTTGCCGCCGAGGTCCAGTGTGGGATCTTCATCAATGTGCACGTCGGCCTTGTACTTCATCCGGTAGATGTAGGCGGCGATCGTCGGCAGCTTGGCCATCAGATTCATGCAATCTTCAAGCATCGGCTCCCAGTAGACCATCTTGGACATGCCTTCGTTGTAGCGTTTGACGAAGATCGACTCACGCTGCATCGTGGTGATGGCGGTGGAGAACATCGCCATCGGGTGGCTGTCGCGGGGCATGGCCCGCAGAACGTCGATCACGTACTGGGGCAAGGCTCGCTTCTGCTGGAACTCTTCAACGACTTCCATCGTCTCTTCGACGGTCGGAACCTCGCCGGTCATCAGGAAGTAGAAAAAGGCCTCAACCCACGGATATTCGCTGCCCGGAACTTTCGGCAGGGCCTCAAAGGTCTCAGGAATCGTCTTGCCACGAAAACGAATCCCCTCGTACGGATCGAGATAGGACACGTCAGTTACCAGGCAGCGCACGCCCCTGGCCCCGCCGATCGCCTGGGCGATCGTCACTTCGCCGACCTTGACGTCGCCGAACTCCTTGACCAGACGCGTCGTCCGCGGCCGGTGCTCCTCGATCTTCTTTCGCAGTGTTTCCCTCAAACTTGACATAGTGGCTCCCTTCGTTTCAGCCAACTCAGGCGTCGGAAATCCGGAAGAAAAGAGAATTTTCCGTTCCTTGCCTCATATGAACAACTTTCCAATTATCAAAATATCGTCATATACTCTGCCGTACTTGAACTTGCCGCATCAGCGGCCCCAAAAACTGGATGTTCTAAGGCCACCCGGACAGTATAGAGCTTGTGAAAGAAAGTGACAAGCTCTATTTCGGCCGGAACGGCCAGAGCTGGAGGTTGGAGAGAGCATCGAGGCCTGAAGTTCAGCTTCTCTCCCGATCTCAAAATTCTACAAGCATCATTTTGCGAATTCCGAGCCCTCCGCCCCGTTCTTGCTTCCCAGCATCCTGGCTTCCCAGCCTCCCAGCCTCCCAGCCTTCTTCCTCTTTGGAAGATGTAAGATAGGCGCCGATGTCACCTTTCCAGACGAACCGTTGGTTACCGGTGTGGGTTCTCGCCCTTCTGGACGCCCTTTCGATCCTCGGCGGGGGGTTGCTCGCGGCCTGGATCCGCTTTCTGCCCGAGTTTCTTGACCAGGAGTTGGCCGTTCTCGGCGGGCATCCCGGTTTCCTGGCGTACGCTATTGGGGCCCAGTGGGTGCTGGCGACGACCTTCGACCTCTATCGACCCCAGGTCTGGCGTGGCCGTGACGAACTTCTGGTCCGAATGGCTGCCCTGGCCGTGGCCCTCCCAATCGTCCTGGCTTTGGGCGTCTACCTTGTACCAGGCTGGCAGTTCGGGCGCGGTTTGCTGGTTTTGGCCTTGGCTTCAGCCCTATCTCTCCAGGCCGTCGGCCGACTGGGCTGGCTCGCATGGGGATCCAGTCCACCCCAACGACAGGCAGTTCTGGTCGGCGATGGACCGATTGTCACTTCCCTTCTTGCCGAGTTGCACCAACGGCCGTGGGCGCCATTCCGGATCTCTCATCATATTTCTGCATCTGCACTCGAAGAGGATCCGGAAAAGGTCCAGGAGTCTCTTTCGGATGCCGACCTCTTGATCGTGGCGACACTGTCCAACCCTACCGCTACAGAACAGGTCACGGCCCTCAACTTCCGGGGAACTCCCGTCATCGATGCTGCAGGCGCCTACTCTGAACTGACCGGGCGAATCCCGGTTCAGCAGGTCGATTCCAGATGGTTCATTGCGACCGGCGATTTCTCCAACCTGGCAACGTCACCGTTCCACCATCTCCAACGAGCCATGGACATTGTGGTCGCTATTGTTCTCTTGTTTCTCACCTTCCCAATCATATTGCTTTCTGCCCTGATAGTCGGCCTTGCCGGGGGCACACCCGTCATGTACCGCCAAACCCGGCTTGGGCGTTTTCGCTCCAGCTTTACCCTGATTAAACTCCGAACCATGGACACCCAGGCCGAGCAGAACGGACCGAAATTCACCGAGCACAAGGATAAGAGGGTCCTCCCGTTTGCCGCCTTTTTCAGACGGTGGAGAATCGACGAATTGCCGCAGCTCATCAACGTTCTCAAAGGTGAAATGAGCCTGGTCGGCCCCCGTCCGGAACGACCCGAGATCACCAAAGACCTCGAAGGCAAGATACCCTTCTTCGGATATCGCTTTTCAGTTCGCCCTGGCCTGACCGGCTGGGCCCAGGTCAACCACCCCTATTGTGCCGACCTCGACGACCACCGCATCAAGCTGGAATACGACCTCTATTCACTGAGGCACCATGGCCCGATGTTGTATTTGCTGGTGTTGGTCAGGACGATGGGCGCCCTGGTTTTTTCACCGGGGCGTTAGCGACTTACCCTGAGGCACCTCCGAAAAAACGAGGCAACCCTTGGGATAAGTCGCGCTGTCAGCTCTCAGCTTTCAGCTCTCAGCCTGCGCTTGCCATGCCATCGATACCGTCCGCCGAACCGAGAAATTGTCAATTCGGCCGCTCGGCAGCATGCTGGGCAGGCGTCGGCTCGAGTTCTGCAAATGGAACCTCGGCGAATTCGATCTCCGGCTCGTATAGAGAATTGACCTTGACGCCCCGTGACGAGACGGAAAACAGGGCGTCCTCAATGAAAACGCTGCGCCGGACAAGGGCACTCCACGGCTGCTCGCCTGGATTGAGCGCCGGCATGTCGCCGTGATTGACCTCCCCAAGCTTCAACAGACCTTCTTCGACGTCGGCTGAGAGTACGATCAGCCCAGCCCTCCACCCCTCCCCCCACGAGCCCTGTACTGACGGGAATGCCAGCACCCCTCGATGGAAAGTGAAAGCATGGTGATCGTAGAGGGCCTCCGACCAACTCCAACCCTCCTCCGGGTTGTCGATGACGTAATCATCAACAAGTGTCGGGGCCTCGAGATCACCGACATCGAAAATCTTGACTGAAAGGCCGGTCAATCGTCCTTCCTCGTCACCGTTCATGCCGATGGCCAGCAGGTGATCTTCGTCCATCGGATGGAGATAGGCAGAGTAGCCGGGAATCTCAAGCTCACCGACTACACGCGGGTCGGTCGGATCCGACAGGTCAAGATGCACAACCGTCAACACCGAGTACTCGTCGCGCACCGATGGCCGGAAGACTTGACTACATTGAAGCAACGGCGCCCCTTCGTCAGCGCCTGTCACCGAGTCTCTGATCAGCGGCAGCAGATCCTCAATCTCCATCGCTGCGACGATATCCGCCACCAGCGGGGTCAGAATCGACCGTGCGAGCTCGAGGACCGCCTGCAACTCCTCGTCGGACAGTTCGGGATCGTTCGGTGGCAGACCGAGGTCGTCTCGCCAAAGGAGATCCCACACGCCGTCCGGCATCGGGACCCAGGTTCGCAGAACCAGGAAGACTTGAACCCAGAACAACGGCCAAAGTGATAAGCCCGGCGACAACCGGCGAGAGGCAACGACGGTTCGAAGGGTAGCTCATGGTTTAACTCCTTCTTCCAATATCGGCCACAGGAGCGCAGAGGTCAAGGCCCCAACCCTGGGCCCTTTTCAGTCCCCCATTGATTATTCCCCTATTCAGATGCGCGCAGCGCACCCCTGGATTTGACTCGCGCCGTAGAACCCAAGATACTGACAGTGTCGATGGGTCATTACCCACGATATCCAAGGGGGTGCCCCCGAGATCGATTGGGGGCTGAGAACACACCCTTGGCCCGGAGTGTCGCATTCTCGCGGTCTTTCCGGGCACGAACCTGATCCGGGTCATGCCGGCGGAGGGATTTGGACCATGATCTTGTTTGCTGAATTCGTACGATTTTTTCGCCAGGCATCGTTGCTTGTCTTGACGGCCATCCTGATGTGGCCGGCACTCCTGAATGCAGGAGAGATCATCAGTGGAGAGGTCCTGGATCCGAGCGGCACACCAATCGCCCGGGCAACTGTTTCCCTCGAGGGCGGTAGCCCGCCCTCTGTCACAGCCGCAGATGGCGCTTTTGAATTGGCCCTTCCCGAGACTCTCTCCTTCCCCTTGCGCCTGTCCGCTCAGGCGCCTGGATACGAACCGGGAACCCTCGAACTGGAAGGTATCCCGTCGTTCTTGGAGATCCGCCTCAAACCCACACCGCTTTTTTCCGGTGAGGTCAAGGTGACGACCAACCGTGCCCAGATCGGTGAAACGCCGGTAACTTTGAGCAATATATCGAGGGAAGAAATCGCCCGAAACGACTGGGGACAGGACGTTCCTCTCCTCTTGCAACATGTCCCCGGCTTCTATGCCTTCAATGACAACGGCAATGGCATGGGCTATTCCTACTTCTTCCTGCGCGGTTTCGACATGCGAAGGACATCGGTCAGTCTGAACGGTGTCCCTCTCAACGATGCCCACTCCCACGGGGTCTACTTCGTCGATCTGGCATCCTTCCTGTCGACCACCGGAGATATACAGGTGCAGCGAGGCGTCGGCACGAATCTCTACGGTGGCTCAGCGATCGGCGGAGCCGTTGACATGAGAACCAGAACGCCACTGAGTGAGCCGCGCCTCCGCATTTCCGCCGGCGGAGGCTCATGGGGGACCAGGACCTCTCAGATCGAGTACGACAGCGGCTTGATCAACGAAGAGTGGGCGGCGACCTTCCGCTACTCACGCTCGAAATCGGACGGCTATCGCGACCAGAGCTGGCTTGATGCGTGGAATTACTACGCGACGATTGAGCATTACGGAAAACGAAATACAACCCGTTTGGTGCTCTTCGGCGGCCCCGAGGACACCCATCTGGCCTACGAAGGCATCACACAGGCCTACCTCAATGGTGAAATCACCGGAGATAAACGCAAGGACAGACGACACAACCCCTTGACCTACCCCGGAGAGGTCGACCACTTCTTCCAGCCCCATTTCCAGCTGATCAACGACACACAATTGAGCCCGGACCTCCGACTGAACAATACGTTTTATTTTTTCGAGGGAGACGGCTATTTCGAGCAGTACAAATCAGATCGTTGGCTGCCCGCGTACGACCTCGAACCTCACCCCGGTCCCGACGGGGAGATCATCTACACATCTGATTTGGTCCGTCGGCGCGAGGTCAAGGAATGGGACGCCGGATGGATCGGTTCCGTCGAATGGCGACACGGCAACAACCGAGGGCAACTCCAGGCCGGACTGGCCGTCCGTTTCCACAGCGGCCGGCATGAAGGCACGACGATCTGGGCCGAAAGCTATCCCCCGGATACCCCCCCCAACCATCCCTACTACGATTACCAATTGGACAAGCAGACCTACCAACCCTTCGTTCAAGAACAGTGGGCAGTTTCGGACCGCTGGCGGCTTTTCGGGGGCATGACATGGACCTCTCATCGCTACCACATGCATGACGACCAGTTGAAGGGTATAGAATTTGTCGAAAATTTCGACTACCTGCTGCCCCGTCTGGGTGTGACTTTCAGTCCGGCGCAAGATTGGAGCGTCTACGCCAACGTGTCCCGCGGAGGCCGAGAACCTGCTTTCCGAGACATCTACGATCCCCAGGATTTCTGGTTCGGAGATCAACCCCACGAACTCGAACCCGAGGAGTTGACCGATTTCGAATTGGGGGTCCAGCATCAATGGGGCTCAGGTTATGCACGCTTCAATGTCTACCTGCTGGATTTTGACAATGCGATCGTCTGGGCGGGCGGTTTGGACAGCGACGGCCTGCCGATCACGGCCAACGGCGCAAAGACCACCCACAAAGGCGCAGAGCTTGAGCTGGGTTGGACGCCAAGACCTCGATTCGGCGCTCGATTGACGGGATCCTTTACCAGGGCCACCTTTGACGACTTTGAGGAATTCGGGTGGGACGGCACGGCGCAAGACCACTCTGGAAACCGAATCGCCGGAACCCCGGATTGGTTGGCGTCCCTGGAACTGACCGGCGGGTGGGGGCCGGTGGATCTTCTGGTTTCCGTCAGGTATGCCGGCAGATTTTATTTAGACAACACCGAGGACCTGCGCAAGTACCCCGAACTCAAAGATAGGCCCGACTACATCCACAGAGTCAATGAGGCCTTCACCACAGTTGACCTCGGAGCCAAGATCAACGCCGGTCAAAGTCTGGCCTCCTTGATCGGAGCAAAGGCCATCGTCGTTGATCTCCGCATCAACAATGTCTTCGACAGTCTCTACACGACCTTTGGTTACGTCTGGGGCCCGGAGCCCACTTGGATTCCAGCGGCAACCAGGAGCGTCTACGGTGGGTTGACGGTTGATTGGTGAAGAAGCCGTTAGCCGTTAGCTGTTAGCCATTAGCAAGAGCAGGCGTGCCGTTTCTTCGCGAAGGCCACGGGGAACCATGCCAACTGGATGCCGAACGGTCTGCCCGGGCTAACGGCTAAGAGCTAACTGCTAAAAGCTCCGGCGAATTCGGAACCGATCCTGGTTCCGGATTCGCCGGGTTTGCTATCCTTCCCTGAGCCATGGAAGCCACCGAATGATTCAAGCGATTCTCGCCTTTGTTCTGCTGACGAGCATCATGATTCTGAGCCGGATTTTTTACCGGTATGAGGATGAGTGGTTGGGTGATATCCCGGCGAAAGACTGGGGAAAACTGCGGGTGCTGGTGATCCTCAACCATACCAGCCTATTCGAACCGCTGTTGGCCGGCTTCGGAGATTGGCGGCTCTTCTGGATTTTTGCTCGTCACGGAGTTCTTCCCGTGGCAGAAAAGACAATGCGGCGTCGCATGGGCGTTGTCTTCCGGTTTCTGGTGAGACACCCCATCGTCATCACACGCCAACGAGACCATACATGGGAGAGCGTGCTCAATAAAATCGATGACCGGTCGCTCGTGATCATTCTCCCGGAAGGACGTATGAAACGAGCAGACGGCCTCGATAACACCGGGCGTCCGATGACGATGCGTGGAGGGATTGCCGACATTCTTGAGCCTCTGGACAGTGGCAGGATGTTGATCGTGTATTCCGGCGGCTTCCATCACATCCAGGTCCCGGGCCAAAGCCGCTGGCCGAAACTCTTCAAGACTGTTCGAGGCCGCCTCGAACTGCTGGAGATTCAGGACTACAAAGCAAGCGTATCGGCGGCATCCGAGGGGTTGAATTTCCGGAAGGCACTGATCAAAGACTTGACGGCCCGCCGAGATCAACACTGTCCCGACCTCGAAGATCCGTCGTTGAAAACCGCCGAATAAAAGAGTGCGGCCGAGACGGCCGCACCCACAATCATTCTTATCTGTCCGCACGCGAAGCGTGCCAAGCAAGAGTTGCCAAAAGGCCTGCTTTTGGCGGCTATTGCTTCACGTAACCCTTTTCTTCAAGATAGGCAACAACCCGAGCGGCACTCTGCTCTACGGACTCGTCGTCTGTATCGAGTACCATCTCCGCCTTGTCCGGAGCTTCGTAGGGCGCCGAAATTCCGGTGAATTCAGGAATGATGCCCGCACGCGCTTTCTTGTAAAGGCCCTTTGTATCACGCGCTTCACATACAGCCAGCGGCGAATCGACGAAGACCTCGACAAAATCACCGTCACCCTGGATCTTG
>Ga0164315_10003386_pt1 | contig 12372 bp, 8 predicted proteins | sample GuaBasSedimGuay6_FD_113737 | JGI IMG/M metagenome (GOLD analysis project Ga0164315, IMG submission 113737) | Subseafloor sediment microbial communities from Guaymas Basin, Gulf of California, Mexico - Guay6, Core 4569-2, 0-3 cm | ecosystem: Environmental > Aquatic > Marine > Hydrothermal vents >... | reverse complement strand
GTTTTTTTTACCAAACAAATTTGGAAGTAAGAGTAAAATAATATACTTTTGCGTGTAGGAGAAAAAAAATAAATTGCTAGTTGTATGTATAAAAAATTAACATTCAAAGGTTTATTGTTATTTACATTAATAATAACAGCCGTAAATTTGACTCATGCTCAATCAAATAGTGGGAATCCAAATAAAGCTTGGTCTCTAAATGTAAATTTAGGCCCTAGTTTCTTGTGGGGAGATATGAGTGATGATGTTTCTAATCCTTTCACAAAAGCTTTTTCTAGTGAGTTCTCCATGTCCTATGGTGTATTGGCTCGTAAAGGATTAAGTAATGTATTTGGGGTAAATGCTCAAGTTATTTTAGGAAATACTAGTGGAAGTAGAGATTTTTGGAGTAATGGAACGCCTACAGGAGGATACAATTATAAGAATTTCTTTACCGAGGTTAATCTTAACTTGGATATTGACATACTTAACATATTTAATGCCAAAGATCGGCGTTTAATCAACCCTTATATAAAAGGTGGTGCTGGTATGACTTATTTTAATACAGAAGTGATGTATAAAGGTGTTACGCAAAACAGCGAACAGCAGGCTGCATTTATTTTGCCATTCGGTGGTGGTATTCGACTTGATATTACTCCTCGTCTTGGCATTACAATTGACCAAGCCGTTACCTATACTTTTACTGATTTATTTGATGGCTATTCAACTCAATGGAGCAAAGCAAATGATTGGTATACTTACACATCTGTTGGATTAACCTACAGATTTGTATCTAAAGATAAGAAGAAGAAATACGATTATGAAGAGGAAGCTATTCCTGATAATAATGAAGTTGCAGATAATAATGAAGTAGAGACTGTTATTACAAAGCCAAAGGTTGAATTCCAGATTGTAGCTGATGTTCCAAGTGAAATTACACAAGGAGACACTTTTATTGTGAGTATAAAGGTTACTAAAGGTGATAGGCTTATTAACGGAAAAGCAAAATTACAACAGACATTGCCTATTGGGTTTGAAGCTACTCAAGGACAATCACAAGGAGGCAAGTTTGGCTTTATTAACCAGGTTTTAACTTATACATGGAATGAAATACCACAAGGATCTAGCTTCTCAGTTGATTATACAGTAACTACAATTGAGGCTAATACTGGTGAGTTTACAATTCCTGGCGTTATTTTCTATACACAAGACAGTGTAGATATGATTAAACAATTCCGTAAAGATGTAAATGTTAAGAGCTTTGCTGAAAAGAATCAGATGCTTGTTGTTAAAAAAGAATCCAAGCTCTTATACCGAGTGCAGGTACAGGCCATATATGGAGGAAAGACTTCTGCCAAAGACATACAACAAAGATATAATCTTAACGAAGATGTGAATATAGATTATGAAGGAGGCTATACTAAGTATACTGTAGGAGGATTTGCCACTTATGATGAAGCTAAAATCTATCGTGATAAGCTTCGTGATAATGGAGCTCCAGGAGCATTTGTTGTAGGTTATTACGATGGCTCTCGAATAAGAGATATCAAGCAAGCAGTTACTATTGAAGACGCTGGGACTGAGACTATGGTTGTGGTTGCAGCATCTACAAAAAATGAGAATAGTATATACCGTGTACAGGTTGCAGCTTCAACCATCAATCGCTCTGAATATCAAATTCAAAGTAAGTACGGATTGAAAGACAAAGTAACTAAAACCTTTATGGGTGGGTTATATAAGTATTCAATAGGGAAATACACTTCCTATTCTGATGCAAGTAAAAAATTGAAAGAGATTAGAGTAATTGTACCTGATGCGTTTATTGTAGTGTCTGAGATTAAGTAGATATTCTAAAAACATATAATAAAAGTCTTGAAGGAAACTATTCTTCAGGACTTTTTTTGTACTACAACATAAAAGCAAAGGAAGGATCAATTAAAATATTAATACAATGTAGTATATCTTAGTTTGAGGCTTTACTCACTACTATATGTACTTCCTACAACTGGAGTAATGAAAGTTTCAATGCTATTATCATTTCTCATAAAGCCTATATTCAAAAATTCAGCACAAAAAAAAACTACAACTCGAAAGTTGTAGTTTATTCCATGTTTCCTATTTGCGCAGTCTATTTTACTGCATCAATAATAGCCTTAAAAGCTTCAGGATTATTCATAGCCAAATCGGCTAAAACTTTACGATTAATATCGATTCCTTTCGCATGAATTTTACCCATAAATACGGAGTATGATAATCCATGCATACGAGCACCAGCATTGATTCTTTGAATCCACAATGCTCTAAAATTTCTCTTCTTTACTTTTCTGTCACGGTAGGCATAAGTTTGCCCTTTTTCCCATGAATTTTTGGCAACTGTCCAAACATTACTTCTACGCCCGAATTGACCTTTGGTCAATTTGAATAATTTCTTTCTTCGAGCTCTTGATGCAACTGCATTTACTGATCTTGGCATTTTCTCTAATTTTCTTGCTTCAGCGTCCTGAATTATTCAGAATCTTTTTTTTTGGCTGAGAGCAAAGGTTAAACAATAATAAACTACTTAGCTAATAGTCTTTTAACATTAGCTTCATCCGCTTTAGTCACAATAGTAGAATGCGTTAAATTACGCTTCTGCTTCTTAGTTTTCTTAGTAAGAATGTGACTTTTGAAAGCGTGCTTCCTCTTCACTTTACCAGTTCCAGTTAGCGTAAAACGCTTCTTGGCTCCGGATTTTGTCTTCATTTTTGGCATTACGCACAATTTTAAAAGTTAATAAACTATTTATTGGTCTTAGGAGTTATTACCATTATCATTCTTTTGCCTTCCAGTTTGGGCATACGCTCAACCTTTCCTACTTCTTCAAGCTCTTGTGCAAATCGTAATAATACAATCTCTCCTTTATCTTTATATATAATAGAACGGCCTCTGAAAAACACATCGACTTTAACTTTAGCTCCATCACTAAGGAACTTCTTAGCATGTTTTAGCTTAAAGTTAAAATCATGATCGTCAATATTGGGTCCAAGACGAATATCTTTAACCACTACTTTGGCTGATTTCGCTTTAATCTCCTTTTGCTTCTTCTTCTGTTCGTAAAGAAATTTCTTATAATCAATTACTCTACAAACAGGCGGTGTAGCACTAGGCGAAATCTCTACTAAATCATAGCCTTGATCGACAGCCATTGAGAGCGCCTCATTAATTGGATAGATCCCAACCTCAACGTTCTCACCAACAACTCGCACCATGGGAGCTGTAATTTCTCTATTCGTCTTGTGTGGATTAGTTTTTTTAACAAACCTACCTCCACGTCTTCTGAATTTTTGTGCTATTTCTAGTCCTCCTATTATTTATTTATACTTTATTTTTACATGAGGGATTCCACCTCATCATTTATCATTTTAACAAAATCACTAACAGAAACTGAACCCTGATCACCAGCACCTTGTCTTCTAAAAGACACTTTATTACCTGTTTCCTCTTTCTCTCCAACTATCAACATATATGGAACTCGTTGTAATTCAGCATCTCGAATCTTCCTTCCCGTCTTCTCACTTCTATCATCAATTTGGGCGCGAATATCGGAATTTTTTAGCAATTCCAAAACTTTTTCTGCATATTTTTGATATTTCTCACTGATTGGCAATATCCTAATCTGCTCTGGAGTTAACCAAAGCGGAAATTTACCTGCAGTATGTTCTATCAAAACAGCTACAAAACGCTCCATAGAACCAAAAGGCGCACGGTGAATCATCACAGGGCGATGCTTTTTGTTATCCTCACCAATATACTCTAATTCAAAGCGTTCGGGTAAATTATAATCTACCTGAATGGTTCCAAGTTGCCACTTTCGGCCAATGGCATCACGTACCATAAAATCCATCTTAGGTCCATAAAAAGCTGCTTCGCCTTCTTCAATTATATATTCTAGCCCACTTTCTTTTGCTACTTCTATAATTGCACTTTCTGCCTTTTCCCAATTTTCATCACTTCCAATATATTTTTCCATATTAGATTTGTCACGAATTGATATCTGAGTGATAAAATCGTCAAACTTTAGTGCTTTGAATATCTTCAAAACAATTTTAATCACATTATTAAATTCCGACTTTACTTGATCGGGGCGGCAAAAAATATGTGCATCATCCTGAGTAAAACCACGCACACGTGTCAAGCCATGTAGCTCTCCACTTTGCTCGTAACGATATACCGTCCCAAATTCTGCTAAACGATAAGGCAAATCACGATATGAGTGAGGCTTCGATTTATAAATCTCACAATGGTGAGGACAATTCATAGGTTTTAGTAGAAACTCCTCCCCTTCGTTTGGAGTGGTAATTGGGCGAAATGAATCCTCCCCATATTTTGCATAATGGCCTGATGTAACATATAACTCTTTGCTTCCAATATGTGGTGTGATTACAGGTAGGTAACCTGCTTCTTTCTGAACATTCTTTAGATAATTTTCCAATCTTTCACGAAGCATAGCACCCTTTGGCAACCATAGTGGTAAACCCTGTCCTACCTTTTGCGAGAATGTAAAAAGCTCTAACTCTTTTCCTATCTTTCGATGATCTCGTTTTTTTGCTTCCTCTAACATTTCTAGATACTCATCCAACTCCTTCTTCTTTGGAAAAGTAATACCATAAATACGAGTCAATTGTTTACGATTTTCATCACCTCTCCAGTATGCTCCTGCAACACTTAGCAATTTAATAGCTTTAATTACACCCGTATTAGGTATATGTGGGCCACGACATAAATCAACAAAATCGCCACATTGGTAGAACGATATTTCTCCATCTTCCAAACCCTCAATTAATTCAATCTTATACTCATCACCCTTAGCAGTAAAGTATTCTAGAGCTTCTGTTTTAGAAACCTCCGAACGAACGAATGCTTGCCTTTGCTTAACAAGCTCTTTCATTTTTTGTTCTATCTTGGATAAATCTTCTTGAGTAATGGTACGATCACCTAAATCCATATCATAATAAAACCCATTTTCTATATCTGGTCCAATACCAAATTTAGTACCTGGGTACAAAATCTCAATTGCTTCTGCCATTAGGTGTGCTGACGAATGCCACATTGCAGCTTTTCCATCCTCATCATTCCATGTCAATAATTGAAGTTTTCCATCGGTTTGTAGTGGCAAAGTAACATCAATTATATGATCATTAAACTTCGCTGCCAAAACATTTCTAGCCAAGCCTTCACTAATACTTTTAGCAACATCTAAGGCTGAAGTTCCTTCATCAATCTTGCGAATGGAATTATCGGGTAATGTTATATTAATCATGTTATTTAATGGTTTTTTGAGCCTGCAAATATAGGCTAAATCCTATTTCAAATAATGAAAATATTAATCCAAAGAAAACTCTGGACAAATTTCTTGATAAATCTTATAATTCAAATCATCAAAACAAACAAAGGTCACATCCATTTCTGGAGCTTCATCTACGATAAAACGAGTAACCGTTTCAATTGCAATATAGGCTGCATCGATCTTAGGAAAACCATAAACCCCAGTACTAATATTTGGAAATGCTACTGATTTACAACCATTCTCCTTTGCAATAAGCAAAGAATTTCGATAGGTATCACGTAAAAAGCTTTGTTCATCTTTTTTACCATTTTCCCAAACTGGGCCAACAGTATGAATAACAAACTTACTTGGGAGGTTATAAGCTTTAGTTATTTTTGCTTGGCCAACACTACAGCCATTTAAACCACGACACTCTTCCAACAACTCTGGTCCAGCAACCTTATGAATAGCTCCATCAACACCACCTCCCCCTAGTAATGTCTCGTTTGCCGCATTCACTATAGCATCTACTTTAATTTTTGTAATATCTCCTTTTATAGACTTCCTCATATTTATTCTTCTTCAATTGCCACATTTAGAAAAGCGGCTATTTTTATACTCGTTTACCAATTATATTCCTTTCAAGTATCTTAAAAGGGCTCTGCAAAATTACAGAAAAATGCGAAATGACCACAGCTTGGTTTAAGTTATAATCATATCTATTTTAAATTATACTCTAAATTTATCATTTGAGGCTAATAAAAAATTATATACTTTTGTATGACAATAGTTTATAGAGTTCTGGAAAAACAGGAAAAACATATAATCTTCCATAGAGGACGCCAAATTGTATAGCTAATTAACAAATACCTTACTACCCTATTATGCTGCTAACAAATATTTACATCGAAGAAAGAAGCTTTAGTAGGTTTCTATCAGAATCCAAATTAATTCATCGATAAGACAAAAAAAAACTATTGTAATTGCATTAAAAAAAATTATAAATTAGCGGCTTACAGAGTTCTTTTAGAAATTACTAAACATCAAAATATTATGACAAAAATAGATTGGGAAAATTTATCATTTGGTTATACCAAGACAAATTTTAATGTACGTTCCTATTTTCGAAATGGGAAGTGGGGTGCTTTAGAAGTAAGCTCAGAAGAAACAATCAACATTCATATTGCAGCTACTGCCTTACACTATGGGCAAGAAGCATTCGAAGGGCTGAAAGCTTTTAGAGGAAAAGACGGTAAGATTCGTGTTTTTCGATGGGAAGAAAACGCCAAACGACTTGCAAAATCGGCCAATGGAATATTAATGGAGCCTGTTCCTGAAGAACTATTCAAAAAAGCTATGATTAAGGCGATTAAATTAAATGAAAACTTTATTCCCCCATATGGCACAGGATCTTCATTATACCTTCGACCTTTACTTATTGGATCAGGCCCACAGGTAGGGGTTAAACCTGCTGATGAATATTTATTTATGATATTCGTAACTCCAGTAGGACCCTATTTCAAAGAAGGTTTTAATCCTGTTGAGATTCAAATAGCCCGTGATTTTGACCGTGCCGCTCCATTGGGAACTGGACACTTAAAAGTTGGTGGTAACTATGCTGCAAGTTTGCCAGCAGGTGTGCGTGCACATGATGAAGGTTTTGCTTCAGTTCTCTTTCTCGATGCCAAAACCAAAACTCATATTGATGAGGCTGGCCCTGCTAATTTCTTTGGTATTAGAGATGGAAAATATATTACACCAGACTCTAGTTCTATCTTACCTTCAATTACCAATATGAGCTTACGCGCTATTGCCAAAGACCTTGGCTTAACAGTTGAACGCCGCCATGTTCAGGTTGAAGAATTAGGAACATTTGACGAGGTAGGTGCATGTGGAACCGCTGCAGTTATTACTCCTATTAAACGTATTTATGATCGAGATACAGGAGATGAATATCTTTATTGCAAGGATGGTAAAGCTGGTCCTATTTCTACTAAAATGTATGAAACCCTACAGGGTATTCAGCAAGGTGAAATCGAAGATAAGTACAATTGGAATACAATTATTGAATAATCATTATCAATTACTGGATAAGACTAAAGTCAATCGATTACTCGATTGACTTTTTTTATTTCAAGGTCTTGAGATATTTTACTTATCAGATAGTATTAAGTTTTATGCAAAGCTCGAGCATAAGGAGCAAAATCAAGCTCGATAAATTCCTTTTTTAAAAGCTTATAGTACCCTGCAATAGCAATCATTGCCGCATTATCAGTAGTAAATTGAAAAGGTGGAATAAATACTTTCCATCGGTAATCATCTTGTCCATTCAATACAGCTTGTCGCAATCCAGAATTAGCTGATACTCCTCCTGCTAAAGCAATCTGTTTTATTCCTGTTTCTCGTGATGCCCTCTTTAATTTTCCCATCAATATTTCAATTATTATTCGTTGCATCGAAGCAGCTAAATCAGCTCGATTCTCTTCAATAAAATTCGAATTTTTCCTAAGATTATCACGTACAAAATAAAGAAATGAGGTTTTTATTCCACTAAAGCTATAATCTAAACCCTGTATTTTTGGTTTAGGAAATTCAAAAGCATTTGCATTACCAAGCTTTGCCAGTCGGTCGATATGAGGCCCTCCAGGATAAGTTAACCCCAATATCTTTGCTGTTTTATCAAAAGCCTCGCCAGCAGCATCATCAATAGTTTTCCCGATAATTTCCATATCAAAGAAATCATTCACCTTCACAATCTGCGAATGACCACCTGAAACAGTTAAGCATAAAAACGGGAACTTAGGTATATCCTGACCTTCCATATCAATAAAATGGGCCAAAATATGCGCCTGTAAATGATCCACTTCAAGCATGGGAATATTCATTCCCATGGAAAACCCTTTGGTAAAAGAAGTACCCACAAGAAGAGAGCCCAATAAACCTGGGCCACGAGTGAAAGCTATAGCTGAAATGGAATCTTTACTAACTCCTGCAAGCTCTATTGCCTGATGAATAACTGGGATAATATTTTGCTGATGGGCACGAGAAGCTAATTCAGGAACCACACCTCCATATTTAGTATGCACCTCTTGATTGGCGATAACATTAGATAAAATGCTTCTTCCTTTCAAAATGGCTGCTGATGTATCGTCGCATGATGATTCGACACCTAAAATAATGGGTTCCATAATCTATATTTGTTGGCAAAAATAACTAAAAGTTTTAAGCTATTTAAACAACAAGAAGTTGATTGGTCAATAAAAAATAATGAGACGTAATTCTACTTAATTTACTATCTTTGTGGGTTATGCAGGATATTGAAAAAACAGAGCAATTGCCTAGACCTAAAAAGCGTAAGCTATGGAGAACCATACGCTTTACGATGTTTAGTATATTGCTTTTTTTTATTGTCCTCTTATTGATACTACGACTCAGTGTAGTTCAAACCTATATCGCAGGTAAATATTCCAATTATCTAAGTAAAAAAACACATACAGAAATACGAATTGGTCGTATAGATATATCTGGTCTTCTGAATGTAAAAATATATGATCTTTATGTAGTCGATCAAGAAGATACTCTAATGATTGACTCAAAAAGCATCGAAATAGATTTAAACCTAGCGGCTTTATTAAAAAACAGATTGCATGTAAAATCAATCCAAATTGACAGTACCTACTTTGCTCTTATGGAGGATAGTCGAGATCAGGAATTCAGTCTAATGAAGCTAGTTGATTACTTTCTTAGCGATGACACCTCTACCACAGAGAGCAATATAGAAATCTCAGTTGACCGTTTGGATATTCGCAACTCACACTACCGGATGGACTTATGGAGCACTTCTAATTTTGATGAAGGTGGAATGAATTACACTCATTTAGATATTGATAGTATTAACCTTATAATTACAGATTTTAGGGTTGAAGCCGACACCCTTGTTGGCATAATGGAAAAGCTTACAGCAAAAGATAAATGTGGCTTTGAATTATCTGATTTTTCTGGAAATATCCGATTGAGCAGCAAAGGTATTGATATTGAAAATTTTCATCTAAAGGCGGGAGCATCATGGGCATTTATACCAGACTACCACATGATTTATAAGAGATGGCCTGATTGGTTAGATTTTATTACAAATGTTAAATTTAAAGCTTCTATTGATTCAGCTCAACTTAATCTGGATGACATTAAATATTTTGCAACAAGTATGGAAGGGATGCTCGATACCTTATTATTCAATGGTAATATTCGAGGTCCAATATCAAAATTAAAACTTCGTTCAGGAAGTGTTTTCTTCAAAGAGAAGAGTCACTTTATTGGAGATATTACGGTTTCAGGTCTTCCTGAAATTGAGCAAACATTTATGCTAATTAAAGCCGAAGAAATTAAATTAAATAATCGGGAAGCTAGTCAATTCTACTTACCTGGCAAGGAAAAACTAATTCTCCCTGAGCTATTAAACAAACTAGGTACTGTTACCATTAATGGTAGGTTTACAGGATTTTACAATGACTTTGTATCTAAGGCAAAATTTAAAACAGAATTAGGTATAGTAACTACTGACCTATTACTAAAACCCTACCGATTAGGTTCAAATAAATTGGAATACCATGGTAAACTCACAACCACTAATTTTAAAATTGGAGCATTGGTTGGCCAACAGATGTATGGTGGAATAACTATGACTGCAAATATTGATGGAATTGGATTACTAGAGGATGCTGACGCCACATACAATATCCAGGTCAGCAAGATGTATTTGTCAAAATACGAATACCATGATATAACAATTGAAGGCAGTATAAAGGACGAGCGTATTGATGCTAAGTTAAATTCTATGGATGGTTCTTTCAATCTAAATGCAAATGGAAGTTTTGATTATCATGACTCTCTCCCTGCTTATACACTAAAGATGACTGCCACAAATGCTCGAATCTCTCGACTATTTCTTCTTGATACGGATACTCTTGGAAAGATTAGTGGCAAAATAAATTTAGACATGAAAGGAAATACTCTAGACAACTTAAGTGGCTCAGTAGCAATTGATAGTCTAAGCTATTCTGTAGAAAATAAATCCTTTTATTCAAATAGCGTTCAATTAGTTACTTCCACAAATAATAATTCTGAGAGATCTATCAAACTAAACTCAGAATGGGCAGATGTGGATATCTATGGACAGTTTCTTTTCTCTGAATTGGAGATGATGTATAAAATTTTACTTAAAGATATTTTTCCATCATTACTTAAATCCTATGGTATAATTGAATCAGAAATACATGACAATACAAGTCAAATGACCAATGATTATATCAGATATCAGATTAATCTAAAAAATACCTCCGACTTATTTGAAATCTTTTTTCCATTAGCAAAAACTGCAAATGGTACTAAAATGAATGGCTTCTATAATCTCAATCAAGATTCGATGGTTTTTAATATGACCTCACCAAAAGTTAGTTACGGCCAGTATTATGCAGAAAATCTAAAAATTCAGATAATAAAGCCTCCTAAACAACTCAAACTAGTGTTGGAGAGTAGCTATTTAAAATCGGAATCAATATTTGCTTTTGACAGCATGGAAATTAAAACATTAATTATAAATGATACCATTGATTATCATATCAAATGGGGCAAGAAGAATAATCATTATAATAATGGAGATTTTGGTGGAAGAGTAGTTATTACAGGAGAGGAAGTTGATGCTAGTTTTACACTCGGCGAATTCTGGGTAAATGATACATTATGGAAATTATCAGACAAGGGTCGAATTAATTACACCTATCACGACTTGGAAGTACATAGCTTTATGATTAATTCGTCAGACAATTACTTCACACTAAATGGTTCACTAACTGAAACACCAAGTGATATTTTAGATTTCGACTTTCAAAATTTCGATTTGTCACTTTTTGATTTCTTTACAAAAGAAAAATATTATACGGACTTAGATGGTCATTTATCAGGGAAGTTTGAACTATCAAATATATGGACATCAGTAGGTTTCAGCTCAGAATTTGAAATTAAAGATTTCTTTCTTAATGGCTCTTACCTTGGAGATGCCTCTGTGAATAGTTTGTATAGTAGATCACGCGATGCTTTTGTTATTGATATGATTCTTCAAAATATAAATGATAGCCTACCTATAAAATATCTTGACTTAGGTGGTTTTTACTACCCAAATAGAAAACTTAATAATCTCGATCTCGATCTGTATTTTAATAAATACCCATTAAAATCACTACAGTCTTATCTTAGTGTATTTACTTCAGACATTGATGGAGTGATAGATGGAAAACTTAAAATTGGAGGAAGTCTTGATGAACCTTTAATAAATGGAGCATTGGATGCTGATGTACTAAAACTGAAGATTGACTTTATTGGTACAACATATCATTTCCATGATAAAATGATCTTCACTAAAGACTACTTTGGCTTCGATAATATAAATATCTATGACAATGAGTATAAGGGAAGCAGTGCCCATACTGCATTGGCTAACGTACAAATCAGACATAACAACTATTCTGACTACTCCTTAAATATCGATATTAAACCAAACAAGATAAAAGCTTTGAATTTAGAATCCGGAGAAAATGCGTTGTTCTATGGAAAAGCATATGCAAGTGGAAACTTTAATCTTTCCGGTCCATTTAATGAGCTATCTATACGTATGGATATTGAGAGTGTAAATAACTCTAAAATATCGATTCCAATAGCATCTGAAATAGTTGCTGAGAAAGCAGATTTTATAACATTTATTCAAAAAGGTGATACTCTAAAAATCACAAACGACACTAAAAAAGAAGATGATGATTTCACGCTAGACTTAGATATGTCAATAGCAGTTAATCCCCAAACACAAATGGAAATTGTAATGGATGAGGTAATTGGGGACAAAATTACGGCTCGTGGTAGTGGTAAAATTAGGATTATATATGACAAACATGACAACTTTAGCATGTTTGGAAAATATATAATAGAACGTGGGGACTATCTTTTTACTATGCAGAATATTATTAATAAACACTTTACGATTGACCCTGGAAGCATAATTATCTGGAATGGTGATCTTGATCAAGCGAAAATAAAGT
>Ga0164315_10003385_pt1 | contig 12376 bp, 9 predicted proteins | sample GuaBasSedimGuay6_FD_113737 | JGI IMG/M metagenome (GOLD analysis project Ga0164315, IMG submission 113737) | Subseafloor sediment microbial communities from Guaymas Basin, Gulf of California, Mexico - Guay6, Core 4569-2, 0-3 cm | ecosystem: Environmental > Aquatic > Marine > Hydrothermal vents >... | reverse complement strand
TTTTAATGTTACAAGAGAAAGAATCCGGCAGATTGAAGCGAAAGCATTACGACGCCTCAGGCATCCAAAGAGAAGCCGAAGGCTTAAAGATTATCTGGAAAATTAAGGGGTAAGGATAAGACACCATGGAAAATACATTCGAAACATTAAGGGAATTGCAGGAGATTCTGTCTGAGAAGTATGCAATAGAGCGTGATATTCTGGAAATTCCCAAAGCTTTGGAAACAAAACAGGAAATCTTGAACCGGCTTAAAAAATCCTATGTGGAAAAAAATCAGGAATTTGAATCCACCAGGGAGGAGATACGGCATCTGAATTTTGAAATGACTGAAGCGGAACGTTTACGTGAAGAGTCTGAAAAAAAGATGGATGTAATCACCACCCAGAGGGAGTACGAAGCTCTGGATAAGGAGATTCGTGATGCCGGTGAGAAAGAACAGCGTTTCCGCCGGGATATTCAGAAGTGCGAACGCGACCTTGAAGAGATGAAGTCTTCATTGGAGCGTGAAGAGCAGATGATTAAGATGCAGCAGGATGAGCTGACCAGCGAAAATGATAAAATCAAAGCTGAAACCAGTGATAAAGAAGCTCTGCTTGCTCAACTTCAGAAAAAAGAAAGCAAAATTACTCCGGATATGGATGATGATATTCTTTTTAAGTTTCAGCGCATCATCAGGAACAAATCCGGTGTGGGAATTGTGCCGGTAAAGTCTAACATATGCAGCGGCTGTCACATGGTACTTCCGGCTCAGTTTGTTAACGATATTCGCGGCGGCAGGGAAATCCAGTTCTGTCCGTACTGCAGCCGTATTCTTTTCTGGGAAGCCGGCGGTGAGCCGGTCTCTGAAGCCTATGAGTTCGATGATGAAGATGTCGGCGGATTGGCAGATCTGGTTGGTGGAGAATCCGACCTGGATTGATAATTTTTAAGACGGGCCGGGTTGCCGCTGGTATGTACCAGAGGAAAGTCCGGGCTCCGCAGGGGATGATGCCGGGTAACACCCGGGCACTGTTTCGGTTTTACCGTAATAGTGACAGCCAGTGCCGCAGAAAATATACCGCCATTGAAAAATGGTAAGGGTGAAATGGTGAGGTAAGAGCTCACCGGGTCGACCGGTAACGGCGGCTGCATGGTAAACCTCATCAGGAGCAAGGTTAAGCAGCGGATGGGTTCCCCGCCTGATATCCGCGGGTAAATCGCTGATGATTTTTCCGGTAACGGAAAAACCAGATAGATGGTAACCGCAAACAGAACTCGGCTTACAGGCCCGTCTTTTTTTATTTTATGGCAAGACACGCTTTTAAATACACTTCAAGGAACTCTCATAACCGAAAGCCGCGGATGTCAGTTCTTTATTTTATACTGGCAATTCTAGCAGTCGTTGTTTTTTACATTGCTTTGGAGCACGGTTCGGATCTCTTTCGAGAACGAACAAAAAATGTACAAAGAACTGTTTCTATATCGGATCTCTGGGAAGATGGCCGATATGGGGAGGTAAGCTCTATTGCCGAAGATATACTGCTGGAACATCCTATGGACAGGGACGCTCTGCTGTTTGCCGGTTATTCTAAATATTTTCTTGCGATATCACGATTATCAGCAGAGGAAAGAAACTCAGATCTGGATGATTCCATAAAGCATATGCGTCTTCTTCTGGCCAGGGGAGGTACACCACACCCTGAGAGAGTCAATTATCTTCTCGGTAAAGCATACCTGTTAAAGGGTACATACTGGGCCGATCAAGCTATCTATTATCTAAAAACATCTCTTGATGCAGGATATCTTGCTGAAGACAGTTATGAGTTTTTGGGAAGGGCCTACTCACAGTTGGAAGAGCCGGTACAGGCACTCAGCTGGTATCAGAAAGCAGCTGAATCACATCCTACCGATCGCCTGCTGCTAACCCTTGGTGAGGAAGCATTTAATCTGGGTCGTTACGATGAAGCCGCGGATTATTATCGACAGTCCATAAAATCCACAAGCGATGAAAGTCTGAAAAAAAGAGGACTATCACAACTGGGTCAACTCTACTATGATGTTGGAAATTACTCGATGGCGAGAGGGGTTCTTGAAAGTCTTGTGAGTATGGAGCCTGGTAATCAGAATTACCAGTTTTTACTTGGTGAAACTTACCATGAACTGGGTTATGAAAAGGAAGCCAGAAGCGTCTGGCATGCCGTTACCAGGATTAACCCGAAGCATGTTGGAGCCCTCCATCGTTTGTATGATTAATTGGATTTGATGGAGGCAATATGAGCGGCCGAAAGAGACTCTTCGGTGGCCTGACGGCAGATATTGGTATCGACCTCGGGACATGCAATACGTTAATTTATGTCAGGGGACGCGGTGTGGTAAGTAGTGAACCTTCCGTTGTGGCCGTTGAGCGCGGAACAAAAAGGGTGGTTGCTGTAGGGCAGGATGCGAAACGTATGCTCTGGAAGACACCTGGAGATATTATAGCCATCCGTCCTCTTCGGGATGGAGTTATTGCCGACCTTGAAACCACTGAAAAAATGATCAGATACTTCATCAGCAAGGTTATCAGCAGACGCTGGATAATAAAACCCCGAATGGTTATGGGTGTTCCATCCTGTATAACAGAAGTAGAACGCCGAGCCGTTGAAGAGGCTGCCTATAAAGCTGGTGCTCGTGAAGTTAAAATAATTGAAGAATCTCTGGCAGCAGCCATCGGCGCTGATATTCCAATATTTGAACCTGCCGGCCATATGGTTGTCGATATCGGCGGTGGGACAACTGAAATCTCCGTAATTTCACTCGGCGGTATGGTCGTTACAAATGCAATTCGACTCGGTGGAGATGCATTCGACCTGGCAATTATCAAACATGTACGTACAGTTCACAATTTGATAATAGGTGAACAGACCTCTGAACAATTAAAGATGAAAATAGGGAATGCTTCTCCTGAGAAAACCATTGAAAAGATGGAAATCAAGGGTACCGATGCCATAACAGGACTTCCCCGGCGACTTGAAATCGATTCAGTCGAGGTTCGAGAGGCCCTTCAGGAACCGATTAATGCAGTTGTCGAAGAAGTTAAGCGTACACTTGGTCAGACACCTCCTGAGCTGGCAGCAGATATCGTTGAAAGAGGCATAGTAATGACCGGGGGTGGATCTATGCTGAAAGGACTGCCTAAACTTCTCTCTAAAGAGACCGGAGTTCCTGTAATCCTTGCCGAAGAACCCCTGCTATGCGTTGCCAAAGGTGCGGGTCAGTATTTTGATTATGCCAAGGGCCATAATGACAACAGAGCCCTTTATGATGCTCTAAGCGGTTAACTGTTCTATGCGGGAGCGTAGTGATGGCGGTGTTCGCCCTGAAGCAGTACTGGCTATCCTCCTTATAATCTCAATTCTTCTCATCATTTTTTCAGGCCCTCTCCATGGAAAGGCGGGTAAGGAGTGGGGCAGCAGATTTGTCCTTGGTATTCAAAAGGTTACAGGTACGGCAACTGAAAATATCAAAGATGGTTTCGGCTCTTTGCGGCGCCTGCGTGAAATACGTATTCAGTATGAATCGGCACTTGCAAAGCTTGGTGATTATCAGGGCTTGGAACGTGACCTCGTAGAACTGAGACGTGAAAATTTTGAGTTGAAGCAACAGCTCGGTTATTCAGCGGGAATGGACTACATCCATATTCCATCCAGAATTATCGCCCGGGATCCGTCCAATCTGTTTTCATCTATAACGATAGACAAAGGTAGTACCGACGGACTGAGAGTAGGGGCTGTTGTGACATCATTCCAGGATGGTTTTTTTGGGTTACTGGGTAAGGTTATTACCGTGGCCAGACATTCCGCCCAGATTCGGCCGGTTGTGGATCCTGATCATTATGTTGCATCAAGACTGCAGAAAAGCCGTTACGAAGGCTTAGTGGAAGGGCGTGGAAATGAGGGCGGCGAACTGATAATGAGCTATGTCAGGAAGTCAGCTGGGCCGGACATCAGAATTAACGACCTGGTAGTAACATCCGGTATGCAGTCTATTTACCCGTCGGGTATTGTTATCGGCCGAATTAAAGAAATCAGATCCCGTGATTATTCAACTTCACTTGAACTGATACTTGAGCCTATTATCGATGTGACAAGAGCCGAGTATGTTTTTATCCTCGGAGGTGACGGATGATAGGCCGGATACTCATAACAAGTACCGCTGGTATAATTTTCGGGATTGTTCAATCTGTTTTTCTCTCTAAAATTATACCCTTCGGTATTGTTCCGGATATCGCGATGATTATTCTTATAGCTGCATCCTGGAAGTACGGGTCTCTCGTTGGAGAAATCTCTGGATTTATCATCGGTATCAGTTTTGATGCACTGGGGCTGGCGCCTTTAGGATTTCATGCACTTCTTTATACACTGATCGGCTACCTGTTTGGAAGAATGCAGGATTCTATCTCTCCCGGACCGATATTTCTTCCTGTTCTGGCAGCTGGTATCGCAACTCTGGTTAAATACGGCGGGTCTTTTCTTGTGTCACTGATTTTTGGTTTGAACTCAGGTGCTATTCGTTATTTTTCATTGAAAACAGTTTGGGAATTAGCTGGTAATCTGTTATTGGCCCCTCTTGTTTTTCTTTTTGTCTCCTACCTGGCTATGTTATTTGAAGGTAAAAGAGGCGGATTCAATTGAGCCCTCAGGGGGATCCGGGAAAGGGCGGATTGAAGATAAGATTGTTTTTTCTGGGGTTTCTGATTCTTTCAGTTTTTTTTGGGTTCTCAATCCATCTGTTTAACCTGCAAATTGTTGAAAATCTTCTCTGGGAAGGCCGTGCAAAAGCTGTTTCAAGCCGATCAGAGCCTTTACTTGCCCAACGGGGTCTTATCTGGGATAGGAATGTAGATAAACCTCTCGCTATGAATATTGATTCTTTTGCTGTTTACGTTATTCCTGCAGAAATAAAACCATTAACTCCGGAAACTCTTATACCGGTTCTTGCAGCGGTTCTCGGGATGCAGGCTGATGATATTATGGCACGGATACCTTCCAGCTGGACTAACTCGTGGAACCCAATTGAAATCAGAGACGGGGTATCTTACCAGACTATAGTTCAGCTGGCTGAGTCCAGTGAGGATTATCCCGGTGTCGGATGGTCCAGTAAGCCTTACCGTTGGTATAACGATGTCGGTTCTATCTCTCATGCAATGGGTTATGTAGGTGATATCACTGTTGAGGAATTACAACTGCTTTACAACCAGGGTTATGAGAATACTGCTAATCTGGGTAAAACAGGAGTTGAAAAAACTTTTGACAGTATACTTCGGGGTAAAGAAGGCAGAATCTACCGGACTGTCGATGTGAAAGGACGCAGCCAGAGTGACCGTGAAGATGTTGTCCCTCCGGAAAACGGTCTGGATATAGTGTTAACAATAGACAGAAATATTCAGGATCTTGCTGAAAAAGCTCTCGGTCCGAGAAAAGGCTCACTGATCGTTCTAAAACCATCAACCGGTGAAATTCTTGCTATGGTATCTTATCCCTCATTTGATCCGAATAAATTTGCAGAAGATGGTCCTGTCAGCTTTGGGAAGCTGAGTTTAAACACTGATTTTCCCTTTCTTAACAGGGCAATCCAATCAGGATATGCCCCGGCATCAACCTTTAAGCTTGTAATGATGGCAGCTCTGTTGGGTGAGAAAGCTGTAGATCCGGATATGACAGTTAACTGCAAGGGCGTTATGACTCTGGGTAATCGGGAATTCTGGTGCTGGAAAAAAAGCGGCCATGGTCCGGTCAATCTGAAAGAAGCTCTGGAGAACTCCTGTAATATTTATTTTGGAACAGTGGGAGTTGAATATCTGGGGATAGATACAATATCGAAATATGCCAAAGCCTTCGGGCTTGGCTCTGTTACCGGTCTGGAACTCGACGGTGAACTGAAGGGTATAGTTCCGGGGAAAAACTGGAAAGAAGAAGTACATCACACACCCTGGACCGGTGGAGATACCCTGAATACATCCATTGGTCAGGGTTTTCTTTCTGTAACACCCTTGCAGATGGCCAATGTTGTAGCCGGTATTGTTAATAATGGCATCATTTATCGCCCGAGGCTGCTCAAAGAAGTCAGACAGCCGGGGACAGGTGTAATTCTGGAAAAAATGGAACCTGAAGTTCTTCGGACCATCGACCTACTGGATTCTGAAGACTATGAATATATTCAGGATGCAATGCGGGGAGTTATCACTGAAGGGACCGGAGTCTGGGCAATTTACACCGATTCTGTTGAGGTTGCAGGTAAAACCGGAACCGGAGAAATAGGACTGGATGACCGCTGGCATGACTGGTTTGTTGCATACGGCCCTTATCAGACAGAAAACCCCGACGATAGAGTTGTTGTTATTGCCATGGCTGAGGCCTCGGATACTTATGATTGGTGGGCCCCGAAAGCAACAGACATAGTATTTGAAGGTATTTTTGGCCATCGAAGCTATGAAGAGGTTATTGAAGAATGGAGAAGACGCAGAGTCTGGTGGAGTTGGGATAATCTGGAATTACCAGATCCAGGTATTACCTACATCCCGATTCAGAAGGAGGAGGAATGAGTTCGAAAACTAGAACTCCGGCAACATTTCTCAGGATTGATATAATCCTCATCCTCAGTGTTATGAGCCTTATGGGGCTTGGGATAGGTTTTATATATTCAAGCGGTGTTACCTCTCTAGGTCTTCAGGTTTCCAGTGAGTGGATTAAGCAGGTTATATGGTCTGCAAGCGGATTAGTACTGATGACGGTCTTTTCATTTATTGACTATCAGTTATTGAGGCAGTGGGCGGCTCCTTTATATTCGGGAACAATATTGCTGTTAGCTCTGGTTCTCCTCTTCGGAAGCTATGTAAATGGTGCAAAAGCATGGATAGGTGTGGGAAGCATCGGTATACAGCCCTCGGAATTCGCTAAATTTTCCCTGATAATCATACTGGCATGGTGGTTTGATGAAAGGGGAAGAGGACTTGACAGCTTCCGGGTTTGGGCAGGAAGCATTGCATTAACGATTATCCCGGTTTTTCTTGTTTTAATGCAGCCAGATCTTGGCACAGCCATTGTATTCTTTCCGATTCTCCTGGCTATGGCTTTCAGTGCGGGTGTAAAGGGGCACCTGCTTCTCTTTCCGGTCCTGGCCGGGGTCCTCACCGTTATCGGAGTACTCGGTCTTGCATGGAGTGATTTTATTGCTGCTGCCCCAGTGGCATTTTTTAGATTATTCGTCGATATACGACTATTGCGGATTGTTCTTCCTTCACTGTTGGGGTTAACGTTTCTTATTTTTCTGGGCTGGTTCATTTTCCGTAGGCGTTTTTTCCTGGGAATCCTTTATTTTTTTGGTGTTATTTCATCTTCATATGTCGGTATTGCCGGAGCTGCCAGAGTTCTCAAGGGATACCAGATGATGCGGTTGGTAGTCTTCCTCGACCCTCAGATCGACCCAAGAGGTGCCGGTTGGCATATCATTCAATCTGTAACTGCAATAGGTTCAGGTGGCGTTTTTGGAAAGGGATTCCTTCAGGGAACCCAATCTCACTATCGCTATCTGCCCGAGCAGAGTACGGATTTTATCTTTTCCATACTTGCAGAGGAAACCGGTTTTATCGGCAGCCTCCTGGTTTTTGCTCTATTCTCTATTATTATCATCAGAGCACTGTATATAGCGTATACTTCCCATGACCGCTTCGGGACATATGTTTCAGTGGGGGTGGCTGCGATGATTGCGTATCATGTCATTCAAAATATCGGTATGGCAATTGGCGTAATGCCGATAACAGGAATCCCTCTTTTTTTCCTTTCATATGGAGGATCTTCTCTTTGGACAGCTCTCGTTTCCGTCGGTATACTGCTGTCGATTCACTATAGACGGAATAATTTATATTAAAGGTATTTTCTAATGAACAATAATCCATATATTTCCAATAAGGATTTGGGCAATATACTCAATTCGGTAGAGAAACCGGGACGATATGTCGGTGGTGAATTCGGAGCTATAACCGGGACTCCATCAAAAAATGACTTTAAGGTATGTATCGTCTTTCCCGATTTATATGAAATTGGAATGTCCAACCAGGCCGTTCGCATTCTCTACAAGCTTTTTAATGAAACCCCGGGGATTCATGCCGAGAGAGCTTTTTCACCAGCCCCTGATTTTCAGAAGGCACTGGAAGAGAAGCTTATACCGATTTATTCGCTTGAAAATGGAATACCTGTTTCTGATTTTGACGTTCTGGCCGTCACTGTGGGGTATGAATTATCATTCAGTAATTATCTATCATTTTTAAAAGCCGGAAAAATTCCAATTCGTTCAAAAGATAGAAATAACAGACATCCCCTGATTATTGCCGGCGGCCCGGCTATGACGAATCCAGCTCCCTGGGGAGATTTTATCGACGCTGTATATATCGGTGAGGCTGAGGGGCGGGTATCAGAAGACCTGTTAAACTTGAAAGCTCTGAAGTCATCAGGTGCAGACCGGGTTGAGCTTCTGGCAAGAATAGCGGAAATGAAGGGATACTGGACCCCGGGAAATACGATTACTCAACGCATTTCCTGGATAGGTTTCGGTAAAGAAAAAGGCAGTCCTGCAGTTTTCCCAATTCCATCAATGATACCGGTACAAGACCATGGTGTTATCGAGATAATGAGGGGATGTCCAAATAAATGCCGATTCTGTCACGCCGGTGTCTTCTACAGGCCTTTTCGTCAGAAAAGCATTCGTCGGATATTGGAAGAGGCTGAGTTTCTCGTGAATAAATGCGGATACAGGGACATTACACTCTCCAGCCTTTCCACTGGTGATTATTCAAACCTTGAGCCCCTTGTTAAACAGTTAAATACCCTGTACGCCGATAAAAGAATCTCTTTCAGTCTTCCTTCACTGCGTGTTAACTCCATAACTCTATCACTTATAGGAAATCTTGGAACTGTTAGAAAAAGCGGTCTTACATTCGCTGTTGAAACACCTACGGTAAAAGGACAAAAAGGCATCAATAAGGAAGTTCCGGCAGACCGTGTTATTGAAATCCTGCGTGAAGCAAAAAAAGAAGGTTGGAAACTGGCTAAATTTTACTTTATGCTGGGTTTGCCTGTTGATAATGGAGATGATGAGGCCGAAGCTATTGTTGATTACCTCATCAATATTCAAAAATCCTCCAGCATGAATTTGAATGTGAACCTGGGAACCTTTATACCAAAACCCCATACACCTTTTCAACGATCGGCTCAATTAACAGATGAAGAAGCTATTACAAAAATTCGACTCATAAAAGACGGATTACGCAGCAATAAAAGAATTCGTTTTTCCTTCCACTCACCATATGTCTCATTTCTGGAAGGGATAATTTCACGGGGGGATAAACAATCCGGAGAACTAGCTTATCAAGCTTGGATGAATGGAGCTTGTTTTGATGCCTGGGACGATCGAATGGACCGGGATGCATGGCGAAAAGCCATAGCTGAAGCGGACTGGGAAGTTGAAAAAGAAAGCTGTCGAGAAAGGTCCATCGAAGAGGAATTGCCTTGGGACAGTATCTCCCTCGGGGTGAGTGAGAAACATTTGAATTGCGAATCCAGCCGAAGTGAGGACGGTACATTAACCGTTCCCTGTGCTGTAGTTTGTACTGACCACTGTGGTGTTTGTGATAAAGAGAATAAAGTAATCATTCCCGATGAGGATATATCAGAAATCATTAAACCGGCAAATACTGTAAAAGACCCTTCCGAGGTAAATTGGCGGCGGCTGTTGCTTACTTTCTGTAAAGTTGAGCCGGCAATTTACCTGGGGCATCTGGATGTTATGAATGTTTTTGAACGGGCATTACAACGATCCGGATTAACGATCGATTTTTCCAGGGGTTTTAATCCTAAACCGAAAATTGAATTCGCCCAACCGCTTTCCCTCGGTATCACATCAAGAGGTGAAATATGTACTGTGCAAATGGAATATATCGATAATCCTGTTTCTGCAATCATGGAGAAAATGAATAGATCTCTGCCCTCTGGATTCAAGGTAATTGAGGCTTCATGGATTGCTCCGATGCCCGAGGGTAGAAAGACCGTTAAAGTAATGAGTGCATTCTGGGGCAGCGATTGGGAAATTGAAGTGCCGGAAGAATTGTCAACAAGTGAAAAGCTAATACGTGAATTAGACCGTGAGATAAAGGAGAGGGGAGTCAGTAAAGATTTTCACCTTACGTTACATGATGATAACCGTCTGTCTGTCCGGCTTCGCCACGGAGGTACCCGTCACCACAACCTGATGAGAATTCTGGAGTCCGTTTACGGAAAGCCGTCGTTACAGACTGGTATCAGGATTCTTCGTACAGCATGCTGGGCCTCAGATAGTGAAGGATTACCGGTTAAGTATGAGATTGCGTTTCCTTCTTAGAGGAATTCCAGTAACGATCCATTATTTCGATATTTTCGGGATTCATGGGGATACTGTCTTTATACATGTTTGATTCCACATATTTGAATCTTTTCTCGAACTTTCGATTTGTACGGCCCAGAGCCAAAGCAGGATCGATACCTAGATGGCGGGAATAATTAACAACAGAAAATAAAAGATCCCCGATTTCGCCTTCGATATCTTCAGGTGATTCTTCCCGTAAGGCTATCTCAATTTCATTGAGCTCCTCAATTATTTTCTCCCTCGGTCCGCTGATATCCGGCCAGTCAAAACCGCTTTTAGCCGCTTTTTTTTGTATTTTATAGGAGCGCTCCAGGGGGGGGAGGCTCCCGGGTATACCTTCAAGTACCGATAATTCATTGCCTCTTCCTTCAACCTCAATTTTTATTCGATCCCAGTTTTTTAATACCTCTTGGGCTCCTTCAACTTTTTCATCGCCGAATACATGCGGATGTCTTCGAATCAGTTTGGAACTGATTTCTTCAATTACATCATAAATTGTGAAAGATTCAGTTTCGGAGTAAATCTGGCTGATCATAGAGATGAGAAGCAGTACATCTCCAAGTTCCTCCCGGACATGATCAGGATCGTTTTCTTCAATCGCTTCAACGGTTTCATAACTTTCTTCGATGAGGTGTGATCTGAGGCTTTCTGCAGTCTGCTCTTTATCCCATGGGCATCCGTCAGGTCCTCGAAGAGATGAAATAATTTCAAGAAAATCTTTAAATGTCTGATTTTGTTTTTTTGAGTCGGTATTGTTCATATAGCGCATAGATTATCGGAATTATCACCCTGAGAGCAATGGGGTGTTTTAAACTTGAAACATTACAGGTAGACAGAATATACATTATCAGAAGTTAGTTATGCGGTAAAAATAATTTCTTGCTGAAATTAGAATGCTTATCGGTAAAAGCTTTCTACCAATTTCCAGGGATTTCCTTAAGCCTGATAAATAAACTGGAAACCAGCCATGCACCTAGAAGCCCGGAGAGAATACTTCCGGGGAATCCCCAGAATAATCCGATATGGGAAAATACTGCTGTCCCAAAAAGCCCTCCGGCAAATGCTCCGGTTATGCTGAACAGCCAGGTTGCCCAGAACATCCCTATAGTGAAGTCACTGCGTATTTTTCTGAATATGAAAACGGGAATAAATGCGCATACGATATATGAAAATATCAGAATCAGTTCTCTCATTGTGTTACCTATAATCGGTTTGGAATATTTAAAACTTCAACATTTAATAATATATCAGGATTCACTTGAACGGTTAAGATTTAGCTGAATACTTGTGAATTCAACGTTTCCTAAATACACCGGCTTACTAACGACCAAAGTCGGTGGTGATGATAATGTATCTATACCGATACTGTAAGTCGTAAAACTTATTAAAAACTGGCCGTGGGATGTTACCGACTTTAATATTGGATCTCCTGTAAAATCCCCGAGTCCTGTGCCAGGCTGTGTGCCGGGAGGACGCCTCAAGTCACCGTCATGGAAATCTGAATCACTTAATGAAAAAAACCAGTCATTTACAAATCTACGAAGCTTTATATTCGTATATCTCGGATCTATAAAACCGCGTGCCAGAATAACGGCATTTGGATCCATTTTCGGGTCCGGTCCGATGCCGGCAACTGGTTCTTCCCTTGTATTCGAGTCGGTAACTCCACTGTAGTTAAAGTCTATAATTATATTATCTCCCGGATTTGTGTGCTGAATATTGAATTGATTCGTTATGTCCTCATCTCCAAACTCTCCCGCCCGAACAAATCCTCTTTCAATAGGTATTATATTCCCAGGCGGCATTTCCACAATATCGTTATCGTAATTAGTTTCATCAAAAAACCACTCATCATTCTTATCTGAAAAATCTGTAAAGTCTGTATAAATTTTGTAGTATATAACATAGCCGTTAATTTGTGTTCCGGGATCAGGATTCGGGGTTGTAAAACCTAGAATT
>Ga0164315_10003384_pt1 | contig 12377 bp, 6 predicted proteins | sample GuaBasSedimGuay6_FD_113737 | JGI IMG/M metagenome (GOLD analysis project Ga0164315, IMG submission 113737) | Subseafloor sediment microbial communities from Guaymas Basin, Gulf of California, Mexico - Guay6, Core 4569-2, 0-3 cm | ecosystem: Environmental > Aquatic > Marine > Hydrothermal vents >... | reverse complement strand
GAAAACTCTGGTTACTATGGAACAGATAAATTTGCACTAATAAATGTTGGACTTACAGCATCCAAAGAATTAAAAATAACAAATGATTTCTCATTGGCAATTTTTAGTTCATTTATAATAAATACAAACGATGATATTGCACATTTAGTATTCGGAATTTCACTTTAATAACTTATTAATAATAATTACCCAGGAGGTAATATGTTTAATTTCAAAGATCTGAAGCTTAAAAAGAAACTTATTGTATATTTTCTAACAGTAGGAGTTTTACCACTTGCTGTTGTAGCAACAGTATCCTTTTTCATTGCTAATACATCATTTGATAAATTAGCATTTAATCAACTTGAAGCAGTTCAGATGATTAAGAAATCTCAAATTGAAGGTTTCTTTAATGAAAGAATGGGCGATGCAGAAGTATTTGCCTCTCTACCATTTTTGCAAAATGCACTGAGTGAATTATCCACTCTTGCAGATGAAGCAGAAGCTGATGGTTATGGGGGTCAAAGATTAGTAGATTACCCAGAATATAAAGCAACATTTGATAAATATCATTCTTTTGTGAAAGGATATATGGAAGCATACGGTTATTATGATGTATTTCTATTTAGCCCCGATGACGGAACGATTCTCTTATCTGCAGCTATGGAAGCAGATTTTGGAACAAGCATGCGAAATGAATCCCATCATTTAGCAAAAGGTTGGCAAAGTATGAACAGCAGCAAACAACCTCAGTTTGTTGATGTAGGTGCTTACGCTCCTTCTGCTGGTGCACCCGCAATGTTTGTTGTTCAACCAGCATATGCCAACGGTAAATATATTGGCTCAATAGGTCTTCAAGTATCAGATGCAGCTGTAAATGCAATTATGCAGAGTAGAGATGGAATGGGTGCAACTGGTGAAACTTATTTAGTTGGTTCTGACTTAAAAATGAGATCTGATTCATTTTTAGATCCAGAAGGACACTCAATTAAAGCTTCTATAGCTGGAACAGTTGCAAAGAATGGAGTTGATACAAAAGCCACCAGAGACGCACTTGCTGGAAAAGATGGTCGCGAAATAATTATGGATTATAATGGTAACCCAGTTCTTTCCGTCTATGAAACTTTAGACCTTCCAAGCGGAGTACAATGGGTAGTAATTGCAGAAATTGATGAATGGGAAGCTTTCGAAGCATCAACATCTATGAGAAATTGGTCTATAATAATAGGTCTTATTCTTGGTGGTTTAGTTGCATTTTTTGGATTCTTCATTGCAAGATCAATTGCTAATCCATTAATGGATATGTCTGGAATAGCTAAAGAAGTTGCTGTAGGAAATTTGGAAAGTAAAGTTCAAAAACTATCAAATGATGAAATTGGAGAACTAGCTGATTCCTTCAACCAAGTAATTGCTTCACAACTTGAAAAAGTTGATGCTGCAAAAGCAATTGCAGCTGGTACAATGCAAGAAGTAGAATTGAAATCTAAGAATGATCATCTATCAATAGCTTTTAATGAAGAAGTAAAAGTAATTGAGGAATTGGTGGAAGTAATGAATACTTTAGTTCAAGATGCTAAAAATGGTAGCTTGAGTGAAAGAGGTGACGCAAATAAATTTAATGGTGCATGGAAAGATTTAGTAGAAGGTGTAAATGACTTATTAGATGCTGTTATACTTCCAGTGCAGGAAGGATCTAAAGTCTTGGAAGTGATGTCAACTGGAGATTTAACAGTAAGAGTTACTGGCGATTACCAAGGCGATCATCAATTAATTAAAAATAGCATCAACTCACTTGGCGATTCTGTTGGCGGACTTATTAAACAACTAACAGAAGCAGTGGAAGCTACAGCAAGTGCTAGTACACAAATTTCATCAAGTGCTGAAGAGATGGCTGCTGGCGCACAAGAACAAAGCTCACAAACTGCAGAAGTGGCAGCAGCAATGGAAGAGATGTCACGCACTATTGTCGAAACTGCAAATAATGCAACAGTTTCAGCAGAGGCATCACAAGATGCAAGCAAGAAAGCTACAGAAGGTTCTGCCAAACTAGAAGAATCAAAAAATGGGATGCAACGCATTGTTACTTCAACAGATACTGTAGGTAAAAACATCACTTCTCTAGCAAGTAAATCGGAACAGATTGGAGAGATAGCTCAAGTAATTGATGATATTGCAGATCAAACAAATCTACTAGCTCTAAATGCAGCTATTGAAGCCGCAAGAGCTGGTGAACATGGAAGAGGTTTTGCAGTTGTTGCCGATGAAGTAAGAAAGTTAGCAGAGAATACAACTAAAGCAACACAAGAAATTGCTGAGACAATAAAAGCAATTCAGTCTGAAGCAAAAGATGCTGATACCTCAATGAAGGAAGCTGGAGAAGCAGTAAATGATGGATTAAAATTGAATGATGAAGTAGGTGACGTGTTAGGTGAAATATTATCTAGTGTCGATAGTGTAACTGGTCAGATTAGTCAAGTAGCAGCCGCTAGTGAAGAACAATCAGCTACTGCAGAACAAGTATCAACTAATGTTGAAGCAATAAATAATGTAGCTAATGAATCCGCTGCTGGAGTTCAACAAATAGCTTCTGCATCTGAAGACTTGAATAGACTAACAGAAAATTTAAGTGGTCTTGTGGCTCAGTTCAAAGTGTCTAGTGGAAATTCACAGAACTATTCTGTAGGACATAATGGCAACCTTCTTTCAGAATAAATTATATAGGAGTTAAAAATGTCAAATGTTGAAAAAATAGAGAATGAGCTTCTACAGCTTGTTACATTCCGAATTGGAAATGAAGAATTTGGATTTGATATATTCAAAGTTAAAGAGATAAATAAGATGATGGATATTACTCAAATTCCAAATTCTCAAAGCACGGTTAAAGGTGTTGTTAATCTTAGAGGCTCAGTAATTCCAGTTGTTAGTCTTAGAGAAAAACTAAATTTTTCTGAAAAAGAACACAATAGCAATACACGAATTATAGTTGTTGAATATCAAAACAAAAGTATCGGTTTTATTGTTGATGAAGTAAATGAAGTTCTTCGTATTGAATCATCAATTATTGAGAAGCCACCTGAAATGACTACAACTGTTGAATCGGCTTATATAAATGGTGTTGCAAAGCTGGAGAATAGATTATTGATTCTTTTAGATCTTGATAAAATACTTACTCAAGATGAGGAAATGGAATTAGAATCAGTTTAGTAACGTATTGCAAAGAGGTGAGATGTTTTAGCAAAATTCTACATCTCCCCTCTTTTTTTATTTATCCTGAATTTTAAATTCATAAATTATTTTAATTATAATTATTTTATCGAAGGTTATTATTTAAGCATTTGTAATTTAGTTTTTTAATCATGGGACAATTATGAAAAAAATTCTAGTTGTTGAAGATGACTCAGTTTTAAGAGAAAATATTACAGTAATACTTGAAGAAGAATATTCTGTTGTTGAAGCTGAAGATGGAAGCAAAGCAATTACTATTTTGGAACATGATTATAAGTTCGATCTAATTTTATCCGACATTATGATGCCAAATGTTGATGGCTTCGGACTTCACGACTACACTAAAAGCTCAGAAGTATTATCCGATATTCCATTCATTTTTCTCACGGCACGTGCTGATAATTCTGCCGTAAGAAGAGGGATGAATTTGGGTGTTGATGATTATATTACAAAACCTTTTGCAATAGATGATTTGCTGGATGGCATAAAGAGCAGATTACAAAAAAAAGAGAAAGCCGCTAAAAAGTTTGAAAAACTTAAAGATGATATTTCACTCTACATTCCTCACGAACTTCGCACTCCTCTTGTTTCCATTCTTGGTAATACTGAAATGATTGCAACCTATTATGATGAGTTATCAAAATCTGAAATTTTGGAAATGAATGATTCCATTAGTAAATCTGGGAATAGATTAAAACGGAGCATCGAAAAGTTCTTAAAATATACCGAATTAACAATTCAGAAAACTAATGGATTTGAAATTACTAATAATCAATGGTTGTTTAATCCAAGTAATCATAATTGCGAATATGCTTTAACTAATTGTTATGATTGTTCAGCAAGAATTAGTGATGTAAGTTTTAAGCTTGAAGAGGCAGAACTTGAAATACCTCAAAATGATTTTGAAGAAATTTTGATGGAACTTGTTGGAAATGCTTGCAAATTCTCTGATAAAAAAACTCCAATTATTGTTATTGGAAAAATAATTGGGAATTATTATATTGCCACCGTTGTTGATAAAGGGCGTGGCATTGCAAAAGAGAACATCAAAATAATTGATTCCTTTGTTCAATTTGATAGAGCTTATTATCAGCAAGATGGTAATGGAATTGGACTTGCACTTGTAAAACTAATTTGTGAAAAGTATGAAGTAAATTTCTCGATAGAAAGTGAAGTGGATAAATTTACTCAAGTTACTTTACGTTTTAATATTTTAAACCATTGAATTTTCATAAGCTTAAGATAATCTAAAGGGCTAAGTTCTAATTACGACAGCAAATTATACTCTGCTATTTTGGGTGTCATTTCGAAATGAGCTGCTTTTTAGCGATTGAGAAATCTTCTACTATTCCCGAGATTTCTCACACCCGACAAACTACTTTCGGGGTTCGAAATGACATGTTTTTTTACGGATGAAATGTTGGATTTTTAGTAAATTTTATTCAGTCTTGACTTTTTTGGTTCGTTTTTGTGTCAAGACAAAAATGAACAGATAACTTTTTTCTCTAACAGTTATATTTAAAAAACATCTTTATTTTTAAGGAGCAACTAAATAATATCATTGTTAAATCCATTTCACTTTAGTTTTAACAAAGTATATTTTCTTCTACTAATGGAAACACTCTTTTCCCAATCTATTAATTTAATAAAAAACTTCCTACCTTCGGAATAGTAAGACTCAACAAAATTTAGATTGACAATTGTAGATTTATGAACTCGTTTAAATATTTCACTTGGTAATTTTGCTTCCCATTCATTTAATGAAACTCGCATTACAAATTGCTTGTTGTTACTTAAAACAATTATCGAATACTGAATATCTGCTAAAATTAGTTTTATCTCAGAAATTTTTACAACCCTACTTTTGCTTTGCCCTTTTACAAAGAAAGTATCATCGAGACTATAACTATGGTTTTGCTCAACAAAATTGAAAATGATTTTCTCAGTAATATTTTTTCGCCTTTCAAGACGTAATTTTATGATATTAATTAACTCATCTGAGTCATAAGGTTTAAAAATATAATCATCGGCACCTAAAAGCATACCTTGGCGTAGCTCAGAAATTTGTGTTTTCGCAGTAAGAAAAAGTAATGGTATATCAAATGTTTTCTTACTTTCGTTTAACTTCTCTTTAAATTGAAACCCATTCATTTTAGGCATATTAATATCGCAGATAATCAAATCTGGAATATTTTCATTTATTGATTCTAATCCTTTTATTCCATTATTAGCAATACTTACTTCAAAGCCCTCACTCTCTAAAAGTAGCCCAATATTTTCTGCTAAAAGTTTATCATCTTCAATTACTAATATTTTACTCATTTATTTCTCAGTTATTTTTTATGTTATGTTTTTCTTTCCGTGTTCTCAGTCTAAAAACCACTGAAAGCACGGAAATATCATACTATATTTTAGTTTAATAAAATTTTTATTTGAATTTCTCCATAATTATTAATCTGTCATTTCGAACATGCTTTTTGTGAGAAATCTCGTTGTTTACTACAGATTTCTCACGTTCGTTCGAAATGACACTTCACTATTTTGCAAATTGGTTATTCTTTTGTTCCTCAATCTTTCTTCTCAGTGTTCTCAGTCTGTTTCGTGGTTAATCACTTAGTGGAATTTTAATTTTAAAAACTGAGCCTTTTCCTAATTCACTTTCTACTTCAATCTCTCCTCTATACATTTCAACATAATGTTTAACTATCGATAATCCAAGTCCACTCCCAGATATATTTTGACTTCCATCTGTTCTATAGAAATCTTTAAATATTTTATCTATTTCATTTTCACTAATTCCCATTCCTTCGTCGGAAACTTGCAAGATTAACCATTCATCTTCTCGCTCAACTAACAATTCTACTCTTCCACCCTTCGGTGAATATTTTACACCATTTGTTAATAGATTAGTTAATATTTCTCGTAATAAATTAATATCAACTTTATGGTTTTCATTTTCTAGTTTATAATTATAAATAAGTTGATGTTTTTCACTCTTCAATAAATCAATTTCATCTACAATAGTCTGGAGTTCGTTTTTTAAGTTTACCCTTTCAAATTTAATATTAATTTTACCCCTTTCTAATCTGCTCAATTCCAATACATGACTTAGCATATCTGTTATTCGTGATACAGAACTTTTAATTTGCCCATATTTATAAATTACTTTTTCTTTATCCCACTTATCATAAAATCTATCCAGTAACTCAACAGATGATTGTATTGCTGTTAATGGGGTTCTTAAATCGTGAGAAACTGTTGACATAAATTGGTCTTTTAACTGATTTAGTTCTTTCTCTTTTACGAGAGCTTCGGAGACTCTTTTTTCAGCTTTATCTTTTTTAAGTATCTCTGCTTTTAGCATCTCATTTATTACAGATATTTCCTCTGTTCTTTCTTCAATTTTTTCTTCAAGATCTGTTTGATATTTAAGAATCTCTTCTTCAGCTATTTTTCTTTTTGAGATATCAATAATAATTGCTGTAAAATTCTCGTCATCGCCGTGTTCCACTAGTTGTATAGATATATCAACTGGGTAAAGAGATTTATCTTTTCTTTGATGTATAGTCTCAAATTGCACCGATTTTGTTTGCCCCTTTAAAAGTGGCGAAATAACTCCATTAAATCTTTTTAATGTAATTTCTGGTTTAATATCTACTGGAGTCATTAATTTCATTTCTTCAAGAGTGTAACCAATATTTTTTAATGCTGAATCATTTAGGAATGAGAATTTAAGAGTTTTTTTATCAAAAATATAAATTTCGTTAACACTCGATTTAACTATTTTCTCAAGGTGTAATTTTTCATCTTCCGTTTTTTTATATTCTGTGATATCCTCTTTAATAGCCACATAATTGATGATTTTACCATTTTTGTCTTTCACTGGAGAAACTACGGCACTCTCCCAAAAAAGTTCTCCATTTTTCTTTTTATTTAGAAATTCCCCTGTCCAAACTTCACCATTTGAAATTGTTGCCCATAGGTTTTCATAAATACTTGAATCAAAGTGATCTGTTTTAAGCAGTCTCGGATTTTTTCCAATTGCTTCTTCTTTTGAATAACCTGAGACCTCTGTAAATTTTTTATTAACATATTCGATTGTGCCATCTGTATCAGTAATTACAATTGAAGAGTGACTCTGCTCAACAGCATTTAAGAGTTTTTGTATTTCAAGCTCATTTTGTTTTCTTAAAGTAATATCCCTTACTGCTGTTGCTCTAATTAGTTTTCCATTTTTATCAATCATATTTCTAGATTCAATCTCAATAGGAAGGGTCGTACCATCTTTTCTAATACAAATAATCTCATAGGGAAGAACAACGTCTCTCTGCATCCTATCCTCAATAACAGGCCAATATTTCTCTAGGGCTAATAATTTAATTACATTTTCTCCTAGTAATTCATTCTCTTCATAACCAAACATTTGCGAGAAAGCTAAATTGAAATCTAGAACTATACCTTTTTCATGAATTAAAATACCTTCATAGGTCACCTCTGACAAACGACTAAAACGTTCTTCACTTTTTCTTAATGCTTCTTCTGCTATAATGCTTTGAGTCACATCTTGAAATACACAATAAGTTTGTTTTACCCTACCATCTGGATAATAACCAATGCACCCTTCAAAAGTTATATCTATATAATTTCCATCTTTGTGCTTAATCTTAAAATGTACATCGGAAACATAACCACGTTTTTTAAAGGCAGGGAAGTTTTCATCAAAATGTGGTTTCCAATCTGTATGTAGAAAATCACCAAAATAATTCCCGATTACTTCTTCACGATTATAGCCAAGTGTTCTTAACCAAGCTGGGTTAACATCAAGGAAGCGACCTTCTTCATCCAAGGATTGATAAGACAAGGGTGCATTCTCATAGAGTGCTCTATGTTTTTCTTCGCTCGCTCTAAGTTTTACTTCACTCTTTCTCTGCTCATTCTCACTCTTTTTTCTTTCAGTAACTTCAGATGAAAGATCTTCCATTAAGTTAAGGGTGGCAGTTTGCTCCTCTTCAATTCTTTTGTTTAATTTATTAAGTCTTTCAATTTTTTCTTCATTCTGACGAGTTTTACTTTTCAATTCTTCTTCAAAATTTTTCTGATGCCCAATGTCATGGTTGGTAGCACGGTATCCCAGAAAAGTACCTTTGTCATCTACAACTAGGCGACAAGAGTGACCAATCCAAACTATTTTTCCATCTTTTCTTTTAATACGGAATTCTACTTCTCTTTCTCCTTTATTTTCGTGTATGGATTCTTGATGATGTTTCATCCAGATATTCTTATCATCATCAAGAATAATTGCATCTAATAGATTATTATTATTTATAAACTCCTCAACGGAATAACCAGAAAGCTTTTCACATGCAGGTGAAACATAGACTAATGATTTATCTGGGGCTTCCCAATATTCCCAGTTGAAAGTAAAATCAGCAACTGTGCGATAGCGAAGTTCTGATTCTTTTAAAGTTGCTTCCATTTGTTTCAATTCAATAGATTCACTTAAATTTTTAGCTATACTGTCTATTAAGTTTCGTTCTTCCTTCAAGAATGGACCTTCATCCAGTTTGGGAGTCTCTTTTAAATAGTAAACCTCTACCGAACCAATGGAATGATTATCAATAATGAGTTCACTAGACTGCTTCCATTTAGTCTCCGCGAAAGGTTCTGAAACGTATTCCTCCCCACCAAAAATAATTTTGCCTCTTGTAATCTCTGGGTAGTGCCAGCCAGAGGGTATAAATTCTAACACATCCTTAAATATCTCCTCAAGTTTATTTCTACTGCGGATAGATTCGGTTATATCATACATACATTGTAGTTCTTTAACACGTTCACCCAGCTCGTCTAACAACTTATCTTGTTCTTTAGTTTCTCTCTTATGTTTTACTTCTAAAGTATTTTCTAATTCGGCAACACGTTTGTGCATAACCTCAAGTTCAGCAATAAGTTGTTCTTTGGTTTTTTCTTTATCCATCATTAATTAACTCCGAAGTTGAATTTACAGCTTCAACTTTTACTAAAAGGTAGAATGAATCTATCCGATATTTCAAATTATTAATATTTTTTCTCTTTGCCCAACTGCTTTAGCAAATCATTAACTTCTTTCTTTAATTCAACCATCTTCAATTCACGGTTAATCATTAGTTCATTAAGTCTTTCAAGTTTATACAATTTATCATTCAGAACTTTCTCTGTTTTCTTTCGATCTGTAATATCACTTACATTACTATGTACACCCTCAAGAATCCCATTATTAAATAGAGGTCGTGCTGTATGAGATAGCCAGCAGTACTCTCCATTTTTTTTCTTAAATCGATATTCATAGTTTATTAGTTCCTTCCCTGAAAAAGCTCTCTGATTAGCTTCTATAGTATTGGCTAAGTCATCTGGATGAATTTGCTTTGGTATTTTTATATTTTTAAATTCCTCAGGACCATATCCCAGAATCTTCTCAATCTGTGGGCTAATAAATATTGGAAGACCATCAGGATCCTGAAGTATAGTTATATCGTTACTATTTTGGATAAGAAGTCTATATTTTTTTTCACTCTCTTCTACTTCTCTCGTTTTTTCAAGTTCACGTTTTCTGGTTAAACCAATATTACTTAACATTTCTGCAAAATTCACTAAAACGTCAAGAATTAAATGGTGCTTCTCTTCAGGAATAACTGGTATTTTCCGAAATGCTGAGATATATGATTCTTCATCAAAATCATATTGTTTCGCTTGCTTGCGAAATTCCAATTCAGTCTCATCTGTAGGTGGCTCATAGAAAAACTGACATGTAAAAACATTTGCTACATGATTTCCTTCAATTATAACTGGTGAAGACGAATCTACTAATCCACGCGGACAATTGTAAATTGCATATTTCTTCCCATCCTTTTGCATTTTAGATAATTGGGTATCACTCTCAATACAATCTTTTTCAGTTTCAGGATTCTTCCTGTGGAAGTCAGTACATATTTCCTGCCATCCCGATGCTGTTATTATTTTTCCCTCTACGGTAACTATTGCTGACGGAAGTCCAAAAGCTGAGTAGAGGGAATCAGTAAGTTTCTGGAGTTGTTTTTTATCTATAAGTTCTTCAAATAAATATTTCATTTTTACTTTCCTAAATGACTTCTAATTGTAATTTTATTCTATCTATTCACTTTATATTTTATTTCTTGACCATCTAATAAAAGTAAATTATTTATTTCTTTTTTCAATTCAATCATTTTCAATTCACGATCGACCATAACTCGGTTAATCCGTTCTAGTTTATCTATTTTATCTTTTAATACTTCCTCAGCTTTCTTGCGTTGGGTAATATCAACATGAGTACCAACAATTCTTATTGCTTCTCCAGATTCATTAAATACAGCTTCGGCTCGAGAAAGAACTTCAATCCAGTGTCCATCTTTATGCTTCATCTTAAATTCCATTTCAAAATGATCACGCTCTTTGTTGATAAGTTCTTGCTGCATTTTCCATGATTTCTTTACATCTTCCGGTTCGGTTAAATTCTCCCAAATAGAGAAATCATTTGGCAATTCATTATCTTTGTATCCCAGCATACTCTTCCAACCAAGAGAATAGTATATTTCGTTGGATTCCAAATTCCAGTCGTATATTCCATCACTGGTTGCTTTCATTGCCAGATTGTATCGTTTTTCGCTTTCATTTAATTTCTCTACTGTTCTCATACGTTCCGTAATATCTTGCGCTAACGAAAGAATACCCAAAACTTTTCCCTCATTATCAGTTAATGGTGTATTAAACCATTGACACGAGATTAATTCACCCTCTTTATTAATATTGTTATTCTTCTCCGAATAATCTGCAACCTCACCGATTTTCAGTTTTCTCATAACCTCATCAACAATTTGGCGATTTATTTCTGGAACAATATAATTTACAGCATTTTTGCCTAGCATCTCATTTTTGGAATAGCCGAATATTCTTTCAGCTTCTTTATTCCATTCTACAATCTTAAGATCGTTATCCCACTGCATATATGCATTTGGCATGTTTTCTAAACTGATTTTCAATTTACTATTAATTAATTTTATTTCCTCCTCAGCCAATTTACGTTGGGTAATATCCCAGAAAACTCCTAAAATTCCAACTATTTCATTCTTTTCATTAATTATTGGAGTTTTAATTGTGTGAACTGTTTCCGGAATGCCATCTTGAATAAAATCCTCATCTACTTCCTTTCTTATTCCATTTTTTATAACTTCCATATCATCAGACCTATATTTCTCAGCTAGTTCTTTTGGGAACAAATCGTAATCAGTTTTGCCAATTAAATCATCTACTGAAAATCCTAAATCACTTGCGAAATTAGGGCTTGAGGTAATATACACTGAGTCAAGGTCTTTATAGAATATTCTTTGAGGTATGTTATCAAGAAGCATTCTATATTTTTCTTTACTTTCATGTAATGCGTCCTCAATTTTCTTACGCTTAGTTATATCTTTATCCGCACCACGGTACCCTAAAAGATTACCTTTTTCATCCAAGAGAGGTGTGCCACTTGTCTCTAATACAACAATTCGACCATCTTTATGTACATTCCGATTTTCAAAATTCTTAAAAGATTCTTTTTTAGAAAAGCTTTTTAAAGCTCTCTTTTTGAAATCATTTTTTACTTCCGGTTCAAAAAAATCATAAAAATATTTCTTTCCAATAATTTCGTCTGGTACAAAACCAAGTAAGTTCTCACTTGCTTTACTTGTATATGTATATAATCCATTCTTATCTACTTCCCATATCCATTCCCCTGTAGCATCAACAACTTGTTTAAAACGTTTTTCACTTTCATTTAGCTCAATTTCACTAAGTTTGCGTTTAGTTATATCTAACATGTAACCAATTAATTCGTATGGGATCCCTTCACTATTTTTTCTAACTGTAACTATATCTTTTATCCAAACGATTTCACCATTTTTTGATAGGCTTCTATATTCAAATGTGTGGTCTTCACCTTTCTTAGTGCAGGATAAACAATAATTTACTGATTTTTCACGATCATCTTGATAAATACGACTAGACCATGTTTTTATATCTATCCAAGATTCTGCAGAATAGCCAAGCAAGCTCTCAACTTGTTTTCCAATATATGTAAAACGAGTAGTCTCCAAATCTAATCGCCATGGAACTATATCAATTTCTTCCACTAGAGATCT
>Ga0164315_10003383_pt1 | contig 12378 bp, 9 predicted proteins | sample GuaBasSedimGuay6_FD_113737 | JGI IMG/M metagenome (GOLD analysis project Ga0164315, IMG submission 113737) | Subseafloor sediment microbial communities from Guaymas Basin, Gulf of California, Mexico - Guay6, Core 4569-2, 0-3 cm | ecosystem: Environmental > Aquatic > Marine > Hydrothermal vents >... | reverse complement strand
GCTCTGGCCAGCTGAGCTAAGATGGCGATCTCGACTGCATTCCGCGTCGTCGAAGGGGAAAATAACACCCCGGGGGCAGAAGTGTCAACAGGGTGGATGTTGGATCCAATCAGGTGAGCCGAGAATTTGTGTTCCATGCTTAATCAGCAGCAATGTGACTTCAAAATGCGCCGATGGTTCCCCATCGGCTGTTACAGCCGAACCATCACCTGCAATGAGGATTTTTCCATTGCCTGAAGTGAGAATCGGCTCTGCTGTGTAAAGAGAGCCTGAGCGTAATGGCTCATGGGTTCTGCCGTCATAGGTAAGAGATGGGTGTTCGTGCATCTTTTGTCCTATACCGTGGCCGGCACCTTCTGATATCAGTGAAACATCCCATCTACTGGAAATATTTAACACTGACTCAGCGGATTCAATACCGATCTGGCCCGGGGTCATTATTGTTGCCAGTTTTCTTGTAGCCATCCATGCGGCACAAATTATTTTTTTTCTTTTTTCATCAATTAGGCCGACAGCATATGTTCTTGCGGCATCAGCCCACCAGCCTCTCACCGAACAGGCGATATCCACGGTAACAATTTCTCCGGTTTTCAGTATTCGTTCTCCGGGGATTCCATGCCAGACGGTATCTTCGGGAGATATGCTGATAAGAACTCCCGAATCAACTCCACGGCCCTTCAGGGATATTTCAAGTGATTCAGCCAGATCTATTGTTCGAAGACCAGGAGAGATAAAGATTCCAGCCAGTTCAAGAGTCTGATGTATCAGTCTGGCAGCGGTATCAACCGCTGTGATATCAGGAACTACACCGGTAGTGTCTGTTATCCCGCTGGGCTTTTCTGTAGAGGGGAAGATATCCTCGAATAAGGATTTTTCGCCAAATACGTCGTCCATATATCACATTTTCGGCACGCCGGCGCATCAGCGATACCCTTCCCTGTTTTTTCCACTCCCAGTTTAACGACATTTTCAGGTTCTTCAGCAGCCCTTGTCTGTTTTTACTGGAATATTTAAAGCCATTAATCCGATGATGAACTTTTTTCAGTCCGCCGACGGAACGAACTATAGGAACGGCACCCAGCAGCTGACCGATCATATCAATTTGACCGCAGGGCTCCCACATTGAAGGGACTACGACAAAAGATGCCGATGCAATTAGCTGGACTGTAAAATCCCGGTTGTAGCCTTCAAAAAAAAACCAGTCTGATGACACCTTGGCTCTCTGATGCAGTTTCTCAACAATAGCTCCCTCACCTTGTCCGTAAAAGATAAAGTTGAACTTTCCAGCAAAACCTTCGAGATCTACAGGCAGATCGAGTATTGCATCAACACCTTTCTGCTGTGTGAGCCGCCCATGAAAAACAATCCAGGGTACTTCAGGGTTTGGCTTACCGGCTGAGTGATAAATACCACGGAATATTTCCTTCTCAATTATACGGCTCAACTCTCTGCGCCTGTTTTTTTTGCTGCCCAATGCCAGAAATGGTTTATTCAGCCATAGATCGGGATTTATTCCGTTGTAAATCCCCTTCAACTTGATTCCCGCAGATTTATAGGCAGCACCCAGACTACCTGAGAACGTATCAGTTCCCGAAAGCAGTTCTCTGGCATAGCCTGGAGAGACAGTATTAACATGCCCGAAAACTCCGGCGGCAATTAAAGGATTAACCCGGCTATCCAAAAGACAATCCTTCAGTTCCTCCGCAGCTATACCAGTCAGCTCTGATGCCGTTGATAAATCCCCGAGAATCTGCTGGTAGGCAGTTCCGGCATTATGAATAGTAACCAGAACTCCTGTATGCTTGAAAAAACCTGTGGATTCACCGAATTTTTTCATATATAAAGGTAAAAGACCTGTATGACCATCATGACCATGAATCACATCAGGAGAAATACCGTTTTTTATGATATCCAATATCGCTGCAGCCTGAAAAAGGACATTCATATCATTTGCATCAAAATGTCCTTTCCCGATATTTTCCGGATTCGGAGCGTCTGTCTTGGTATAATTGTAGATATCAGTTTTTGATGAAAAACATGGCGCATCAAGCAAATGGATTTTAATTCCGGAAAGCTCTGTTTCTGATATATCAACATAGTGGGTATTTTTTCCCAGCGGTACTTCGACTTTGTACAGCTGCCGTCCTTTATCAATAAACCCGTAACGTGGAATAATAACAGTGACATCATAATTCATGGCGATGAGTGAATCGGCCAAACCCCGGACAACGTCTTTAAGTCCTCCGGCACCTGCAAGCCCGTCTATCTCCCGGCTTACAAGCCAGACTCTAAAAACTTCAGGCACCATTCCCGCTACTTAAATCCTGTCTGAGGGCGGCAGTGTTACCGGAATAAACCGGTATACCCGGGCCGTCTCCCCGCCAGGTAACCAGCACCCGAATTGTCCTTGGGAGAGAATTTTCCACATCAGGTTCCTGGGAACAGAACAGGGCTACTCCACCGTACTCCGGTATGGCCGATCTTAAAGCCGTCGCCGCGTTCATCTTTTTCAGATCCGGGGTTTGGGTGAATTGAATGCTGATGATGTCATTCGGTGTGAAATTATTTTTTAATGCAAGAGAATCAAACAGTTCTTTCATAGCCATCACCATCAATGATGCTTCCTCTCCGGACTCTTTCAGTGCGATAGCACCTCTTACTGCTGTGATATTCATGAATGGAGAATAACAGAGAATACTACAGTTGAAAAAGTATCAGGGTATATCCTGGAGAATCAAATCTGTTTTCACCAGCTTTCCATTTTCAAATAAATTCATCTCCATGGCCGCAACTTCTCCCGACTGCCATTTATCGGGTATGGGAAAATCAAAATGCAGAGATACGCTATTCTGATCATTGATTACAGCAGTCAGTGAATTAATTTCCTTATCAGCTGTTTTCAAGAACACAGCTTGCGGAAACATACCTGGAGAAAGGGATAAGTCACCATCCACAAGAACTCTATTACCGTTAATCCTGAAACCCCTCTGCCGCCATCTGGAGTTGTTGAATACAACGACAATAACAAGACGTCCTCCGGGTGAATGAACTACAGAGGCTCCCCCGGAGAACCAGTCGGGGTTGATAATATTTTTCCGGTGAGCCGGGCTGTCCATCCATGCCTCTATAATTGATTTTATGCTGTCCCCTGCTCCAAGATTCTCCCCGGCTCTCAATCCTGTTCCACCGGCTAGTCTGTAACGATCTGCAACCCTTGAACCATCAGCTCCCCAATGGCTTAACGTCAAACGTTCTGATAAGTCACGGGCATGAATTGATGCGGCAGTGCCGGAAGCCTCATCAAATTTCAACCCAGGGATACCGTATTCTTCCCGTATCTCATTCAGTTCAGAAATAATTACATCCCGGGCAGCAAGATGCATAAGAGGAAATAACAGAATGAACGGTATCATACTCCAGGATAATGTCCTGGACCTGGAGTGGCTCAAGCGACTCATCCCGGCGGCCAGTTTAATTGACGGCCCCCGAGGATATGAGCATGCAGGTATTCTACATCCTGTCCCCCGTCAGATCCGTTGTTCACAACTATCCTGTACCCCGGGCCATCAAGCCCCAGGGAAGATGCAGCAGCAGATACAGCAGCAAAGAACCTGCCTGTATCCTCAACAGGCCTTTTTGAAAGCTCTGAAAACCTGGATGAACGTTTTTTCGGAATTACCAGTACGTGGATTGGAGCCTGAGGATTCATATCGTTAAATGCCAGGACATCATCATTTTCAAACACTGAATCCACCGGAATATCACCGGAAATAATCCTGTCAAATACCGTATCAAAGCTGTCCTGCATATATTGCTCCCCTGGGAATCGACCCGGAGTTTTCGAGAGTCTCCGATATTTCCACATCCAGGCTCATACTCATCATCTTATCTTCGTTAAAAATAAATCTTCCGCGAAACGGCCGGCCGGCCAGCATGTGAGGCAGCCACCAGGAGTCGTCGGTCCACATTTTATCGTAGGGAATCTCGCTTTCACTGCACCAGAACGGATCGGCTTCGATAGTTTCTACAGGAGTTCCGCTCCACTCATCCGTCTGGAATACGTATCCCCGTATGGAGTGACCGTTATTGAACTGAAAGTACAGATCTCCTGAAGCTGACAGATTCGCCACTTTGAGCCCCACCTCTTCAAAAGTTTCACGTACAGCTGCTTCTTGAGCTGTTTCACCTGGATCGATTCTTCCTCCGGGTGCGTTAATAAGTCCTGCACCCAGGCCTGTTTTTTTATGTATCAGGAGTAATTTCCCCTCTTTTCTGTCCCTGATAAAACAGAGTACAGCTTCTTCAACCGGCTCCCAGGTTCCCGGAATAATATCTCTGGCATTTTTCATCCTATAAACCTAACCTTCATATTCCCTTGAATCAAGATTACCGATGAAGCTGTAACCGCGTTGCCCACCGTGTCTGGTACATGTTAATCTCTACCCCAATTATGGCAGAACGTAGTAAAGCCGTCCGTAATATCGGCATAATGGCGCATATCGACGCAGGTAAAACAACCACTACCGAGCGTATTCTTTTTTATACTCATAAAAGTCACCGTATCGGTGAAGTTGATGAAGGCACCGCTACAATGGACTGGATGACCCAGGAACAGAACCGGGGTATCACCATCGTATCTGCGGCAACCACCTGCACATGGAACGACACACAGATTAATATCATTGATACTCCGGGGCATGTCGATTTCACCGCAGAAGTGGAACGTTCACTCCGCGTTCTGGATGGCGCAGTAGGTGTATTCTGTGCCGTTGGCGGTGTTGAACCTCAATCTGAAACAGTATGGCGTCAGGCTGATCATTATAATGTCCCGAGAATTGCCTATATAAATAAAATGGACCGCATCGGTGCTGATTTTTTTGCGGTAGTTGAAGAAATCAGAGAAAAGCTCAAAATCGTACCCCTTCCTCTTTCTCTCCCCATCGGTACTGAATCGGCGTATGAAGGGAATATCGATCTGATTAAAATGCAGGAAGTTCATTGGGATCTTGATTCAGAAGGTGCTGAGCTTCGTTTTTCAGATATAAGGGAAGAACATCAGAAAATTGCCGAAGTATGGCGTGAAAATCTCATTGATGTTCTGTCAGCTTACAGTGAAGAGATAACAGATCTTTACCTGGAAGGCGAGACGGTAGGAAGCGATCTGATTCATAAAACTCTCAGAGAAGCCACTGTCAACAGGCAGATTGTTCCTGTACTTGTAGGTTCCTCTCTGAAAAACAAAGGTGTACAGCCTGTATTGGACGCTGTAATCAATTACCTTCCCTCCCCGGAGGAGCTTCCTCCCATTCCTGCTATCCATGGGAAAAAAGGAGAGGAAATCGAGATTCAAAGGACTGAGAAGGAAAATTTCTCTGCACTTATATTCAAGATTCAGCATGATAGAGAAATGGGTATGCTCTGTTACCTGAGAGTTTATTCGGGAATCTTGAAATCAGGAACTGCGGTTCTGAACGTTAACGGAAAAAAACGAGAACGTGTTAACCGCCTCTTGAGAATGCACGCAAATCATCATGAACAGATTTCAGAACTGCGGGCCGGGGATATAGGTGTTGCAATCGGAATGAAGTTTGCCCGAACTGGTGAAACACTGGCTTCCGAAGGGTATCCGGTAATTCTTGAAAATATGGAGTTCCCCGAACCTGTTATATCTGTGGCCATCGAACCTAAAACTATAAGTGATCAGTCTAAACTCATGAATGCACTGGAGAATCTGCGCCGGGAAGATCCAACCTTTGATGTAAAAGAAAACGAGGAAACCGGTCAGCTAATTATTTCCGGAATGGGAGAACTGCATCTGGATGTCCTTGTAACCCGGGTACTTGAGGAGTACAAGGTTGAAGCTAACGTTGGTAAACCACAGGTAACTTATAGAGAGTCAGTTACCAAAGCTGTCAGCCATACTGAAACCTATCAGCGGACCCTCGCAGGTAAAGAGCACGCCGCTACCATCAAATTGCAGGTTGAACCGATAAACCGTGGAGAAGGCAATCATTATGAGTCTTCTGTATCTAACGGAAAGCTTCCGGCTATTTTTCAGGAAGCTGTCCGCCGGGGTATTGAAGCTTCCTTTCCTTCAGGCATCGTTATGGGTTACCCCGCTGTAGATGTGAAAGTAACACTGACAGATGTTATCTTTCAGGAATTTACCGCCAGTGAAATTGCTTTTGAAGCCGCTGCATCTCTGGGTTATGATGCCGCCTGCCGGATGGCCGGTCCTGTTCTTCTGGAACCCATTATGGAAGTTGATGTTATGTGCCCCTCAGAACAGGTGGGGGATGTAATCAGCAATTTGAGTCAGCGGGGCGGACATGTGGACAGCATGGAATCCCGGCCATCCTATGAATTGGTAAAAGCAAAGGCACCTCTGGTGAATATGTTCGGGTATTCCACAACTCTTCGAAGTCTCACTCAGGGCCGAGGAACTTTTTCCATGGAATTCAGTCATTTTGCAAAGAAAACAGGCTGATCGGCCCTTCTGATGTTAAGAGGGACTCAACACCCTCTTTCTTTTTTCTTCGAATCTCTTAAATAGCGATTTTATTTGACTGCGTGTTAATCCTGTCGTAGGATTCGTTAGTTCATAAAATCTTTTTTAATTCGAGGAGGATTCTTCATGGCAAATTCCATGAACGCCATCCGTAATGTCGCAGTATGCGGGCACGGAAGTACAGGTAAAACATCATTGGTGGAGCAGATGCTGTTCCGTTCCGGGGTTATTTCAAAGGCTGAGCCGGTGGAAAGCGGCCGGACTATGAGTGACTATCAGGAAGATGAGATAGAACACAAGTTTTCTATCCATACCAGTCTTACGACACTTCCCTGGAAGGACACCAAGATTAATATCCTTGATACCCCCGGCTCCTCTGATTTCGTCGGCGAAGTAGTTGCCTCATTCCGGGCAGCAGAGACTGCTGTAATGGTTATCAGTGCACCTGCGGGTATTCAGATAGAAACTGTGAAACTCTGGCGGAGGCTGGATCATCGGGATCTGCCCCGGGTTGTCTATATCAATAAGATGGACCAGGACAGAGCTGATTTCCAGAAATCTCTGGATGAAATTAAAGAGGCGTTCAAAGTTACAGCAGTGCCTTTAACTCTGCCTCTCGGACAGGGATCGTCTCATGAGGGTATTGTTGACCTTCTTCACATGAAAGCAATTAAAGCCGGTGGCGAAGAAACTGAGATTCCCTCTGATATGAATGAAGAAATTGCCGACTGGCGTGAAAAGCTCATAGAAATGGCTGCAGAAGGTGATGATAATCTCACTGAAAAGTTCTTTGAAGATGGAACTCTCGGGCGTGATGATATTCTCAAAGGGCTTAATGAAGGCATGGCTGCCAATAACTTCGTTCCTGTTCTCTGCGGTTCTGCCGAGATGGGTACAGGTATCAGCGATCTTCTTGATATCCTTTCTGAGCTCTGCCCGGCACCGGGAAGAGAGTCAGAACCTCTGGAAGACGGAGATCCTGTTTCCTATAACGATAAGGACGATTTTTCCGGATTTGTCTATAAAACATCCATTGACAAATTCTCCGGTAAAATAAGCTATCTCAAAGTCGTCAGCGGTGTTCTGAAAGCCGGAGAGGTATACAACACCCGAACTGACAAGAAAGAGCGTATCTCAAAAGTTTACAATATCAATGGTAAATCGCTGAAAGAGACAACAGAACTGGTAGCCGGAGATCTCGGCGCTGTTGTGAAGCTGGAGTCTGTTCATACTAACGATACAATCAGCGGCGTGTCATCCAAAATCCACTTTAAACCTCTGGCACTTCCCGCCCCGGTTCACTCATTGGCCATCAGTGCGGAAAACCAGAAGAATGAAGATAAGATGAACGATTATCTTCATCGTGTATCAGAACAGGATCTCACCTTCACCATCGGTTTTGATGAGGAGACTAAGGAAACTGTTATTGCCGGTATGGGTGAGATGCATATAAACAGTATCTTTGAGAAACTTTTAAAAGAATCAAAGATAAAAGTACTTACACGCAGGCCGAGGATTCCCTACAGGGAAACCATCACTAAATCAGCAGAAGCTGAGTACGCTCATAAAAAGCAGACCGGCGGACACGGTCAATATGCCAAGGTTTTTATCAGGGTGAAGCCCCTTAAACGGGGTGATGATTTTGAGATGACCAACGATACCAAGGGTGGTTCTGTCAGCCGGGGATACTTTCCGGGAATTGAGAAAGGCTTACGGGAAGCTATGCAGGAAGGATTTCTCGCCGGCTATCCCCTTGTTGATATCAGTGTGAGTGTTTATGACGGAAAAGAGCATCCTGTGGATTCATCAGAAATGGCTTTCAAGTTGGCTGCGAAAAATGCACTGAGGCAGGCCTGCGAAAAATGCGGTCCCACACTGCTGGAACCCATGGTGAATCTGACAATCTTTGTAGAAGATCAGTATCTTGGTGATGTTCTCTCAGATCTTTCCAGTAAGCGTGGACGTGTGCAGGACCAGTCTCCTATTGGAGGCGGTATACAATCCATCAAGGCTGTCGTCCCTCAAGGGGAATTGCTTACCTATGCCATCGACATGAAATCCCTCACTTCAGGAACTGGAGCCTACGAGATTGAGTTCAGTCATTACGATCCGGTTTCCGGGAAGGTGGCTCAGGATATTATTTCGGCCAGTCAGAAAGAGGCATAATCCTCCTCTGACAAGGAGTGGGGCCGTCCCGAAAGGGCGGCCCCTTTTTCTTGTTTAGTAACTGAGAAATCTAAGTTCTATCTTTCATCGGCAGATAGGGACGGCTGCGAGTAATACTCCGGTAAGCAGGCCGGATAATTCTTCCGCCTGAAACAAGTTCTTCAACACGGTGAGCACACCAGCCGGCAATCCGGGCGACGGCAAAAATTGGTGTGAAAATTTCCATAGGAAGGTTGAGACAGCTGTAAACAAATCCCGAATAAAAATCAACATTGGCACAAAGATCCTTACTGTACCCGGTTACTTCGGCAAATATAATCGGGGTAACCTTTTCTACAATAGTATAAAGTCCGAGTTCCTCTTCTTTCCCGGTAGTTTTGGCAAGTTCCAGGGCCTTCACCTTGAGCAGTTCAGCCCGGGGATCTGATTTGGTGTAAACGGCATGCCCCATACCGTAAACCAGACCTTTCCTGTCAAAGGCTTCTTTCTTCAATATTTTTTTTATGTATGTGCTTATCTCTTCTTCATCGGCCCAGTCTTTTACATTTGTCATTACGTCCTGCATCATGGAGCGTACCATTCCTGAAGCACCGCCATGCAGCGGACCCTTAAGAGATCCTACGGCTGCTGCAATTGCAGAATAAGTATCAGTTCCGGAAGAAGACACCACATGTGTGGTAAATGCAGAGTTATTTCCGCCTCCGTGCTCTGCATGAAGAACCAGGCAGAGATCTAATATTTCGGCTTCCTGGGCTGAATAAGACTGATCTTCCCGAATCATCATCAGCATGTTTTCTGCTGTGCTCTTTTCAGAATCCGGTTTGTGGAGATAGAGGCTGGCCCCTCCGTAGTAGTGGTTTTTAGCCTGATAAGCATAAGCGGCAATTGAAGGGAAACGGCTGATCAGCTGTACACTCTGACGAAGTACATTCGGGATGTCAGTGGAGTCCGCCGAATCATCAAAAGAATATAACGAAAGAACCGATCGTCCGATTTTATTCATGATATCCATACTGGGAGCTTTAAGTATCATGTCTTCAATAAAGTTCCTGGGAAGTTCACGAAGTTCTCCTAAACGGGATGAAAAGTCTTCCAGTTCCTGTTGCTCAGGCAGATAGCCGAAAAGCAGAAGAAACGCCGTTTCCTCAAATCCCGATCTTTTCTCACTTTGAAACCCGTTAACGATATCCTTCACGTCGATACCCCGATATCGAAGAACACCCGGGACAGAAGTCTTTTCACCTTCATCCATGATGTAGCCATGAACCTGGCCGATTTCGGTAAGCCCTACCAGAACTCCGGTGCCATCGGAATTCCTCAATCCTCTCTTCACTGAATATTTTTCATAAAGTTCAGCCGGTATACGGTTCTGCCTGTCGGCAATCTCCGCATACTTCTGTAAAAACGGGTTAAAATTCTCGCTCATAGTTACTCCTTCTCAAAAATAATATCCCGAATAACTCTCCGGGCTTCAATTCCACGATTCTCAAACTTTGTATCCGGGCGATAATCAGGTTTATCAGCCCAGAGTTTATACCTGTTCTTCAACCCGGAAGTTTCTTGAAAAACTTCCAGAATCTGTTTCGCATAAGGCTGCCAATCGGTGGCAGCATGTATGTACCCGCCGGTTTTAAGAACAGCCCTGAGCCTTTCGATAAAAGCCGTTTGAATCAGACGTCTTTTATAATGTCTTTTCTTCGGCCAGGGATCGGGAAACCATATATGGATTCCATCAACGCTGCCCTTGGATAACATAGTTGAAAAAACTTCTACCGCATCATGTTCAATGATAAAAAGATTTTTCAGCTTATCCTGATCAATCCACCACAACAGTTTCCCCACGCCGGGTTTATGCACCTCGATACCAAGTATTCCCCAGTCAGGATGTCTCTCTGCAAGCTGCCGTGTAGCATCCCCCATACCGAAACCGATTTCAACAATATATTTTACTGCTTCTGGATATAATTTCCTGAAATCCAGAGGAGTACCATCTGCAGGAAGCACCCACTTCGGAGAGAGGACAGTATAAGCTTTCTTCTGAGCATCAGACATCCGGGCTGCGCGGATAACGTAACTTCTGATACGGTGAGAACTGTCGGACATACTTCTATGTTAAAGGGTTGGCCGTAACTGAGTCAAATATGAGGGCAATAATATTATACTTCAGAGCAGTGATTCCAGACGCTCTCTGATGAACTCTGTTTTTTCCTTTAAACCGACGTCCCCTGTCTCCATGAGAAGTCCATCAGGTCTGGCCGGATTCAGTTTAACCCTTCCGCCGGCTGTTTTCATCAGATTCATCACCTTATCTACCGAAATTATGGACAGCTTACCGAATATTATCTGTACATTCCCCTTTCTTTCCCTGAGGTTTGTAATTTTGAGTTTTCGACAGATGATACGTAATTCGGCCATTGAAATAAGACTGTGAACCTCATCGGGAAGAGGACCGAAACGGTCGTGCATTTCCCGGTTCAGACTTTCCAGGTCGTGTTCTTCTTCTACTGCGGCAATTTTCTTGTACACTTCCATTTTCTCCGACTCATCCCGGATATAACCATCGGGTATGAATCCGGAATAATCCAGTTCAAGGTATGTCTCGGGAACATCTTCTTCACTCTCTTCACTACTCCGTTCTTTAATGGCATCTTCCAGCAGCCGAAGGTAGAGATCAAATCCAACCGCATAAACATCTCCGGACTGCTGGGCTCCCAGAAGATTTCCAGCTCCCCGTACTTCAAGGTCTTTCATGGCAATTTTAAAACCAGAGCCCAACTCGGTAAAATCGCTGATTACCTGAAGCCTCTTCATGGCCAGTTCGGAGATTTCACGATCTTCAGGATAGAGAAGAAAAGCGTATGCCAGTCGTCCCGACCGTCCTACACGGCCGCGAAGCTGGTAGAGTTGGCTGATTCCGTACATGTCAGCACGGTCTATGATAATGGTATTCACGTTGGGTATATCGATACCATTTTCAATAATGGTAGTGGATATCAGAACCTGGAAAGCCCCATGTACAAAACGGTGCATGATATCTTCCAACTGCCGGGCAGACATACGCCCATGAGCAACTTCAATGAAAACTTCGGGAACGAGGTCAACTAAAAAACGCCGCACCTGCTCAAGACTTTCCACACGGTTGTGCAGGTAGAAAATCTGCCCTCCCCGCTCAACTTCCCGGCGGATGGCTCTGGCCACAAGTTCAGGTTCAAAGGACTGGATAAAAGTTTCAATAGGACGGCGGTTGCTTGGCGGAGTTTTCAGCAGGGACATATCCCGAATCTTCACCAGAGACATATGAAGAGTACGGGGAATAGGTGTGGCAGACAAAGTGAGACAGTCAATAGAGGCCTTTAATTCCTTGAGACGCTCCTTGTCCTTTACACCGAATCTCTGCTCTTCATCGATAATCATCAAACCGATATTTTTGAACTTGACATCCTTCGAAAGAATACGGTGGGTCCCGATTACTACATCCACCTCACCGGCCTGCATTCCCTGCAGCACCTTTTTCGTCTCCGCTTGACTGACAAAACGGCTGAGCATCCCCACGGTAACCGGAAAACGTTTAAATCGCTCCGTAAAACTTTCATGATGCTGTTCGGCAAGTATCGTTGTAGGACAGAGGTAGGCCACCTGCCGGCCGCCTAGAACGGCCTTGAATGCCGCTCTCATGGCAATCTCGGTTTTTCCGTATCCCACAT
>Ga0164315_10003381_pt1 | contig 12381 bp, 6 predicted proteins | sample GuaBasSedimGuay6_FD_113737 | JGI IMG/M metagenome (GOLD analysis project Ga0164315, IMG submission 113737) | Subseafloor sediment microbial communities from Guaymas Basin, Gulf of California, Mexico - Guay6, Core 4569-2, 0-3 cm | ecosystem: Environmental > Aquatic > Marine > Hydrothermal vents >... | reverse complement strand
GGGGAATTCTCTATTTTCTTATCTAACTTGAGTTGTGCTTGTCATAGGCTTGCAGGTAACGAGAGTCTGCACACAAACCAAATTGCAAGCCCTGAGAATCGTATATTTAAGTTATCTCAAAGCCCCTGTCCGAATACTAATTTGTTCGGAATAGGTTTTTGCGCAGTCTGACGGTGGCAATATGATAAGTTGGGCATTTTGGAATACCAATCTTTCAATTTACTACATCGTTTATTTATTACTAATTCATTCATATTTACCACTTTCTGCCCAATTTATTATATTGCGTGTTGCCATTAGTATTTATTCTGCAACGACTTCAAGTAATCCTTTTAATTTTGCTAGAAGTTCATCGAAAGTCAGTATGTCAACATTTTTTTGATTAGAACGCAATAATTCAAAACATTTATTTTGGTGTTCACTTAAATTTGTTTTCATCCCAATTACTAATATTGCTTTGGGGTCTAGTATTCTTTCTTTATTCCCAAAATCCCTTTTAAAAACATCCTTTTGGTCAAGACATTGGCTGATACCACCCGATAAATCATCTGAATATGCAAATACATCAGGTTTTCGGTATGCAGTTTTTTTAAGCAAATCCTTTTTGTGAGTTTTAATCTCCAATAGTGCGAAATTATCTTGAAACCCATTCTCAAATAGGAAGTCTACTACTCTACCATCTTCATTTTCCAAAGTCTTACCACCTACATATGCTTCTTGTTTTCTTAAAATGACTTCAAAAGGAAAAAGGTGATTTAGTATCCAAGAATTTTTACCAAAGAATGTTTGCCATTGTTTTTCATTATCAATTTTTGATGACATAAGTCTTTCAAAATTTTTAATAATGTCTTCAATAAAAACCTTGTTTATTTTATCTCTGGTTTTTATGAAATTAGAAGTAATCGAAATCTTACTTGGTGGTGCTGTTTCCATTACAGTAGATAGTGAATCAATATCCGCTTTCGTGACTTTTTCAAAAGAGTCAAACTTTTTTAAAAATGCATCTAATTGTCCAGCATTGAGGTAACTTTTCTCTTTATTTAATTTTGTAGTAATCCCAGCCATTTCATTGTTTATCATTAACTTTCTTGTTCGATCATACCACCTTTTTTCATTTCCAATCTTTTTAAGGATATGAAGTAAGTCTGCCCAATTTATTGAAACTGTCTTTGCAGAAAATCTATTGTTAATATTAACTCCTATTGTAAGTTTTTCGACCACCTTAAACTTTGAATAAAGAACTTGGGTAAACTGTCTAATTCTATTTGACCGTAAACCATATCTACTTGTAACTTTAAAATCGTTAGGTATATCAGTTTCTTTTGCCCATCCTTTTAATTCAATTGTGCGAATTTTCTTCGGCTTAACACTTCCGTCTACAGGGTTGACAGAGTACGGATAGTAAATAAACTTATTCTCTTTTTTGAACAATTCTTTCGTTTTATGAATTGGTTTACCATTATCATCACAATATGAAAAAACAGTTTTGTTTTCATTATCAATTATTTTGTTCTCTTCGTTTGGTGTATAATCTTTCATAATCATTCTTTTATATTAATGGCTTGAGGTAAATTAGCTTGATATAAATATGGTGGATAAAAACTCATGTTTTTTATTGTGGATATACAACCACCGTAAAGATACGGTTAATTCATGCCTACTTATTTAGAATAGCTTATAATTCATCAAATTTTACCTAACCAATATAACCGTCCCATCAAGGAACTTTGTGTTATCGGGTTGGCTAATTTCTTCATAAACAATACGATAAATGCAAGCACCACTTAGAGAAGCATTACCCTGGTAAGTACCATCCCAATATATGTGTGTAATCTCCGATTTCATCCGCTACCATATCAGTGGTTATACATTTAATGTTTCACCCACTTACCCGTTTCAAACAGCCCTTCATTGTTGTGGATTTGATAAACGTAGCTTCCTGGAGAAAGGAAACTGGTATTTGTCTCTCCCCATTTCCCAATGATTTCCTGAGATATGACCTTGTTGCCATTGACATCATACAATTCAAAAATACACTGTGGGTATTGGGCGGCAATACGGACTTTAATTTGGTTCGTTCCTGGATTGGGATATACAATTGCCTCTTTAAGTGCTGGCTTGTTATAATTATGTTCCCCGAGTATTAAACCTTCACTATTTAACTTTAATATATAGATATCCCTATCGTCTGCTCCGGCATCATAATCGAAACGTGTACCTGTTAACAAGCAACCACCATCTCTGGTTGCTAATACATCATGCAAAACATAATAGTGCTCATCACTGCCATAAAATCGCTCCCAACGTATGTTTAGTAAACTGTCGGTTTGGATAAGTGAATAGTACGATGGGTGGTATCCTTCTTCTGGCCATACGAATCCAGTGGTTCCTCCTACAAACACTGAATCTTTGCACCTGAAATCCAATGCTCCGTTTAAAGCAGTTATATCAAGTGTGTCCATCGTGCCCCACGAATTAAAAAGGTAACCTGTTTGATCAAACGGATGGTATTGACGTATAATTCCAATGTCATCATCAGGGCCACCATTCCATTCGCCGGCAAAAAAGAAAGAGGTATCGCTATCCCATTTTACACCTACAGGGTTATCTACATGTTCAGGGACATCATAGTAATCAGTAATATTAAATAAGGTGTCACATAAAAAGTAGTGATACGACCAATCCATTAACCAATAGGAGGTATCATTTAATTGCTTTATCGATAAACCACCAGTAGCAAGGTTTTTAACAGAGGCATGAACACTATCTAGATCATTATTAAACCGCGCATTTAAATACATCGTGTAAGGTGGCAAATCTTTGATTATACCTCCAGTAATCAATATATCATTGTTAATACCCAAAGTTGTACTAACCACAAGCATTTGATGGTCATCTGATACATGCATTGTGCTTTCTTTTATGATATTCAATTCGTAATCTACACGTTGCAATTTGATTTTAGTATGGTAATGTGAACTAGTTGTATCACTTAGATAACTACTTAATATAAATACTCCAGGTGTATCTTGCAAAATACTGTATATTGTACAAGCCTGATCTGGAAGCATATAAGTTACACTATCTATTAGCTTCCCGAACGGATCTATCTTTAGTATAAAACCCTTTCGGTAATCCGATTTAGGTTCCGACGAAAAACCGACGCAGTAAAAATTACCCCTTTCGTCTTCAAATATATCAGTCCCAACCTGTTCCTGCTGTGAATCCAATAGTAATTCAAAGGTAGTGTGCTGTCCCATTAACAGCTCACTGCAGTAATAAATGACAAAGAAAAGAATTGGTTTTAAATACATAAGAGCTCAAATTGCATAAAACTAGAAATTAGTTTGCAAAGCTAATAAGTGTTAATTATTATTGTCCACTGTACATATTTGTATGCTTGCCGTATGTTATATAATAACGATGGAACCAATCTGTCACACCTTCATGTGTTATATAATTATCTTCGATTTCAATTTTTAAGAAAAATTTTCCTTCTGGCCTTGCTCCTTCGCCATCTTCAATAACTACAATCCATTCATAATCATTTGATGGATCATTATAATCGTAAATAATCCAGTCTCCATTTCCCAAATAATAAGTCAATTCTTCGTTTTCCATACAGTATTCAGCTTCTCCTTCTATTTTGAAAACTCTGGCTAAGTTTGGTGGTTCATTGTACCAACAAGACATGAAGGAAACTTCAATTGTTTCAATATCAGTAATCATAATATCAGTTGCAATTGGTGGTTCATTAGGGTCTGGGTCGTTTAAGCGCCACTCGAGTTCATCTGACCCATCAGATCCCTCATCTTCATTTCCATTACATCCACCCGCAGGTGGATCATCGGGACTGGTTGCTCCCCAAATCCAGTCATCACCTTCTCCAAACGGAGTATATGCATGGTACGTATCTATACCATAACCCGTTATTGCTAAAAGTGTTGCTGTAGTACCATTTATTTCTTTAAGTTCAACATCTGTAAAAACGACAAATTTCACATTGCTATTGTATAAATTTAGATAGTAATTATTGCTATCTAACATTTGATTATAAACTGTCTGGACATTCGCAGTCGAAGCCATATAATTTGTATCTACAGTAATAGAGTGCTCGGTCGTTTTCAATTTAAAATCGCCCGACACAGAATCTGGATATCCATAATCGTATGTTATTAAAGCTTCCAGATTCCAAACAACGGAATCAATATTGGTACTGGTTCCTGATTTCAATTCTGAATTCATTAACAATCTAAAGTCTTGTATCCGATCAATAAGTTGTTTTGTATTAGAATTTTCAGAATTTGTTTTGTCACCATTCATCTCTGTTTCTTTTTGACAGGCAACAAATATTATCATAATTCCAATGGCAATTAATAAGATAAATTTTAAACTTTTCATTTTTTAAGGTTTAATTATTAAATAATTCTACTTGCATACTTTATATGGCTGGCTGGGCCGTTCAGTACTTAAGTTGATTTATCCTACTTTTGCCGTTGGCCTCCTTTCTTTATTTGTGATGTGTTTCGACAACTATCAATGTGAATAATTAAGGGGGGCTTTTTTCATATTTTTCATAAGAGTTTCTCCCCTTTTAAATTAAATTATGTCGTAAATGTAAGGTATTAACAAGCACAAGTCAATAGGTAAAAACAGGAGGGTAACTCCTACTATATTTGGTAGTATTTCTGAAGTGAATAATTTTAACTTGCACATTAGATGCAATTTCACATTAATTTTTTCTAAACTTATCGTGATAGTGGATTTCTGCTTTTTCGCCAGAATTGGCCGATTAGCTTTACTTTCTTTTGCAGTTAATTTCTAACAGTAACCGATAGTTACCCAGTCACCCTGAGCAGCCTGCCCTGAGCGAAGTCGAAGGGGAGTCGAAGGGGCCATCTTTACCTCGGGCTTCAGCCCGGGGTACGCTGCGCCTTCGCGCCGCTGCGTGAAAAAACACAAAACCATGAATATATTAGCTAACATCCTCGGAAAAGAAGTCTCAGGCATCCTTCAAAACCTTACCGGCTTTGTCGACAAACTTGTAGTCACCAAAGAAGAAAAAGCAAAGATCATTCAGGAAATCACCAACGCAGAAAACCAAATTCAGCTGCAAATCCAACAAACCATCACAGAACGCCACCAAACAGTCATGAACAGCGACAGTTGGCTCTCAAAAAATGTACGGCCAATGGTGCTTTTAGCAATCATTGTGCTATTCCTTTTCCTGTCTTTTTTTGATGGAGCCAACTGGCTCAACGTCCCCGAAGGCTACATCTCCATTCTCAAAAACTGGGGCGAGCTCACATTCATGTTCTACTTTGGTAGTCGTGGTATTGAAAAGATTGTCAATAATTCTTCTTTAATATCTAAAGAATTATTCCGCCATAAAAAAACAATTAGCTAGTCCTTAAGCCATTTACTGTTTGATAAGCTTCACATTTTGTAGGGTTTTGCTATTTGCTTTGAGGCGTACGACATACATTCCATCTGACCAACTCCTACAGTGGATGGTAGCACTGGCTTTGGCTGGTGGAATAATGACTTCTTCAACTTTTAAACCGTACATATTGTACACCTCTATTTGGCTACTTTCACATGTATTTCCTTTTATGTTTACACTTAGTACATCTTGTACAGGATTAGGAAAAACAAGCAACCTAACCTTTTCATTTTCTCCGTATTCAATTACCACAACAGTAGTATCACATCCTGCTTCAAGGCAGCCCACACTATCCATCTTCATTACCCAAATATCAGGGTTCCCAGTATCTTCCGGGAAAATGGGGTCCGCCATCCCACAACCGATCAAACCATGGTCTGTTGAAGTGTATCTTACATCATTTAAAGTGTTGAATCCCTCAAGTAAAACATACTCTTTATACCATAGCTGTGTGCCAACACTATCCACACACAATATCCATGAAGTCTCAACCGGATCATCATTCCCAAAATAGGAAACTACACCATTTGTAATAATGTTTCCGTTCTCAAGTACAGTCGTGTTTAATAAAAATTTATCGTAGCCAGGATCACCATAATTGTAATCCCATAATACATCACCATCCGGAGAAATTTTCATAATTTTAACTACCATCCATTGATTAAGTCCTGATTCCTGGATGCCATAGTTGGTGCCAACAATAATATTGCCATCAGCAGCTAAGGCAATCATGGCTTTATTGTCATCAATATCAGGGTTACCAGGATTTATCCGCCATTCTTCGATACCCAAACTATCCGTTTTAATGATCAATGGGTCACCTCTACTGATCATTCCTAGTAAATATTTAAATCCTCCAATTACATATCCTCCATCTGCTGTTTGTACAACACTATGTCCTGAATAATACTCTACGCCATCTCCATAAAACCGTTCCCATAACATGCTACCCAAACTGTCTGTTTTTATCAACCAGGCATGAAATTTTGAGCTACCCGGATTGCGTAAACCTGTCATAATTAGTCCGCCTCCTATGGTTTTCTTTACCTGATAAAACATAAAAGCTGTGTCATGAGGAACAGTTTTTTCAGCATAGTGTTTCATCCACAATGTATCAAAATCTACATTGTAGCAAATCAACATACCCCTATCGTCTGAAAAACTCTGCTTAAAAATACGGTATGTGCCAACACTCATATACTTGTCATCAGAATAACGAATCAATGAGCCAGGATTCCCAAAAAACATATTAATGGTATCATAACCATATTCTTTGTAAAATGTTTCCTCACCTTGATAATTGATACCTGTAATAGTTAAATGCACTTCGTACATATAGGCCGGGTCGGCATCGTAGGTATATGCACCAATCACATAGCCACTATCGGTTTCAATAATATTTCTCGCATTGTCTTTGTTGTTGTGATGGTCTATCCTTTTGTTGAAATAAACCTGCTCCTGCCCCATAAGAGGCAGGAATAGGTTCAGGGCAGATACAATCAGTACTGTTTGTAAGAGCTTACTGTTTAATGAATTTTTCATTTTGCAGGGTTTTACCTTTATTGCTTAATCGCAATACATAAGTGCCATATTGCCAGTCGCGCAGATCAATGATCTTCATACCAGATTGACCGAATAACCTGAACGTATGAACATGGATACCTGTAACGTACATGATTTCTACAATTGGTTCAGCATAATAATCAGTGAACTGGTATTCAATAACCATGTAATCATTTGCAGGATTCGGATAAATCCTGAAGAATTCTTCTTCAGGTTGATCCCAGTCTTCGACCTGTCTTATGATTACCCCTGAAGATTTAACTTGGCTGGTATCAGCCTCCAGGTAAGGTTCATGGTATTCCAGGCCATCCGCGTAGATCAACAGGTTACGGGCATAGGCATGCAAGAGCTTATCTGTGTGGTTCATGATGGCATACACATCAGTAAGGCTTGCGCTGTCCAGATCGTTTGCTATAGCATCGTTTTTATATAAGTCGTACAACAATGCCATATAGTCTTCAAAATAATCGTGGTAATCCGATTCCGTTTCGGTCAGCTCAAAGTCCATCGGTATGGTACTCAAAAGGCTTACCAAACCAGCACTATCGTTGGCATTCAGGCGGCAAAGTGCCTGCTGGTAGCTGCTTGTAGGTGACACAATGTGCGTAAGGGCATTTTCGATGCTATCATGTACATGGTCAAAAACCGTATCATTCAAAAAATGGTTAACCAAGTTATAAACCGCATACGCCTTTTTACCGCTGAAATATGCCTTTTTACTTTCCAACATTTCTCTTTTACCGATTACTGTGTCATTAGCCAAAATGGTATTCATCTGGCTTTCTGAAGGCGGGTTATCCCGGTTATTCAGTTCATCAAGCACCTGGTCTGCATGGGCTGACTGCGGATTGGCAATTAACACTTCCGTTATGATGCTGTTGGGCAAAACGTCTTCTTTGGAAGCAGCACTGGCCATCACCGTATCACTTAAATAAGGGGAGGCATCCAGCAGTTCATCTCGCAACTCCATGGTTTCTCCAGGCTGGCTGGTGGAAACATCCAGGTTCAAGGCAGTTGTATTGCCGTCATCCACTAACAAATCCAATGAATCTACATAAATGTTCTCCAGGCTTTTGTTTGTGATAATAAGCGACTGGATTGCAGACCGTGATCTACTCTCAAGGTTAGAGCGACAGGCACTATCTTTTTCAAAAGTTGTGATATCATCATTCATTCTAGCATCAACTGTTTCTTCAGTTCTGTAAACCGGTACTACATAAGGAGCACCAATTATCGGTTTGTGATGCCAGTAGTAGATGTCTTCACATTCGTTAAGGTAATCACTGTTTTCGTTTAATGTCCCGCTAATATGGCTGAAAGTGTTTCCAGCTGGGGCTGTCTGTTCTTGAGAATTTAACCCTTGGTGCTCCTTAATACCATATTGGCTACCCGTGTCAGAAGCAGCGACATAAATGTCCTGGTAATTTTCATCAAAGTCGTTACAGTGGATGGTAAGCCCTGTACCAATATTACTCCTGTTAATTTCCTGCGCCTGGCATGCATATCCCAGGTTATGGAAATCGTTATTGTAAATGAAATTGTCTTCCGTACCGGAGTTGTTTATTACTAGTCCGTAGTTTCTGGCATAGGTATTTCCATGAAAACTTGGATTGTAATTGGAGTAGAGCTCGTTTTCTTCAACGGTATATCCATTACAAGCATCCAGGTAAATGCCCGAGAAATCATCACTGGAAACACCAATATCTGATTGTACTTTAAAAGTATTTAATACCAAGTTTGCATTGGTTTCGGCTCCGAGGTAACAACCTGTATGGTTGTACCGGAAAGTATTGCCGTTGATGTCAATCAGTCTGTTCTGATTGGCATACGCATAAGCTTTTATACCATAATGCATTTTATCAAATATATTGCCATAGGTTGACACCGGGTTATTGTATACCAGAAAACCTGCACTCCATGCCTCAATACCAATACCACGGTCGTCATAATCTACGTACAAATCATCAGCCGTATTAGTAAAGGTATTGTTTTCAAACAATACTCCTAAGACATCATCGAGTAACACATGTTTTACCACTACATCGCTAAAATAGTAGAAATTAGAATCGGTAACAAACATTGATTTCTTAAAATAGCTTTTATTGTTGGTAATGGCAAAAGTGGGATATCGTTCCGGGTATGGAAAAAATACAATTGATTCTTCATTGTTTTTAAATATGGCACTGTCGGCTTGTATAACTCCTCCTGCATAAGTAAGATAACTCGTATTATTATCATTTTTTATGGTTGCTACCCCTTGTTTGGCATATTCTATGGTTGCTCCATTTTTCAGAATCACCCATCCCTGATGAATGGTGTCCTGGATGGAATTAGAGCTTCCCCTAACTTCCACACCCAGCCAAAGATCGGGACAGGCTTTGGTAAGTGTACCTCCATCCACTACAAGCTTAGCTCCACGTTCCACAACAATTTTACAATCACTGGCCATACGGACGGTGCCGGTTATGGTCAAAATGTTTCCTGCAGTAATGATGATATCGTTGTAGTAGTCTTTATCTCCACTATAAGTCTGATCTGCTTTTATGGTGTCGTTAGCACCGATATTACCGCAAGAAGGAGTTGAGGAAAACCAAACACCCCGTCCGTAAGTCCCAGCATAAACCCGCTTATCATTTACTTCTATATCCTTTACCTCACAATTAGGTAAGTTTGCAGTATAATTGTTCCAAGATGTATCCTCATTGGTATCCATATAATACACCCCTCTTTCAGTACCAACCCAAATATTGGTTCCGTCATAATCAATACTGGTGATCTCACCTGCATCCAGGTTGAAAGTTAAATCGTACCATGTGGGTGAAGCCGGTGTTGCTGCATTTACCGCATATACTTTTTGATGAATACTTACCAATACAGAGTCGGGATTACCAGTTATTTTGATGGCTTTAATCCAACCAGTATTAGGCGTATTATTCACTTTTACCCATTTGCTAACATGGTTTCCTCCTCCGTTTACAGATTTATATAGATGCTGATAACCTCCTGCCTCTTCATAGGTACTGGCATAAATTTGATGTGTACCACTATCATTTACGGCATCAACACGCCAGGTGCCTGAAATGGCACAGCCAATCTGCGAGTTGAAATTAGACCATTCTTCCCAATCACCATTGCTATCAGGATATCTCATAACTTCTTTTTGTCCTACGGCATATAAGACTGTATCGACATTCGCATAATATGTGGCAAAATTCGCATATGGGATGGTGTCACCAGTTAAAGCACAACTTGTGTTTAATTCTGCGAATCTTCCAATTGATATCTGTGAAAGGTTATCATTCTTTATTTTAACAACACCCCCTTCATATGCACTCATATGGTACATCGTACCGCTATTGATAATATTTTGAAAACCATCACCGCCATATTTGTAATTGACATTCCAACTTGCTTCATCATTATTTGATGAGTTGTATATGTAACTTCCGCAATCAAATTGTCCGCTGGTTACCAAGCCATATTTCGCATCAATAAATTCAATGGTTGCGACGCCTAATCCACTATTCTTAGCTGTCCATTCGACGAGTGTGTCATTAATTAACTCTCCCTTAAAAACACCACCATCAGTACCGGCCCAAAAGGAGGTACTATCTTCAAATATGAGAAAATGAAAATCATCGTGTGCCCTGGTGCTATTGTAGCCTCTTACTCGGTTAACCTTTGAGAGGTTATCATCATTGAGTCCATTGTAAAACGCACTCATAATATTGACATTCTGTCCGTAAACCATAATCTGATTACTATCATTAAATACCGGACTAATATCCCATCCCAGCTTTCGTGCATATCCGTTGCGAAAATTCCCGCCATCGAATTTGTGCCATTCATCAGTTAACATATTATATCGATAGATAATAGTGTAATCACCATCCCTCATAGATAGTATAGCAAACAAATAGGATGTATCGGGCACTAGTTCTGTTATTTTAATTGAAATTCTTCTTAGTTCGGGAAAATCCAATGTATCATAAGGGAGCTCAACTGTATCAACATCAAAAATATGTGTTGCAGTTCCTGTACTGAGATTGTATTTATAAATACCAGTAGTGTCTGACCCTGATGCATAAATAATATTATCATTGTCTGGGTCTTGTACAACATCGTAAAACTCACCATCAATTATTTCGTCCCAAACAGGTGTTTCCCGGTATCCATCAATTGTATGGAATAGGCCTTCGGTTGTTGTAACAATTAACTGGGTACTATCCATATAATCGTCTTTTAGTTCAATGATTTTCCGCATATGGTAAATGTTCTTACCATTTGTGTCTGTCTGAAGCCCGATACATTCCCAATTTTCACCATCATCTTTGCTTCTCCAAACACCAATAGCCGTTTGCCAGGCTTTTTCACCATTGAAACCTTCACCATTCCCCGTACTGATGTACATCGCATTTACTAGTCGTTTATCAATTACGATACTACTAACTCCACATTTAGGGAGTCCCTTATCAGTTCCTAGGTTATACCAATGTTCTCCATAATCATCACTTTTAAACAATCCTCCTACTGGTGAACATGCATAAATGACATTCCAGTCAGTATGATCAGGATCTTTATAAAGATAATGAATTTGTCCTGTTCCCCTGGCTGCATTACCACTGTATGGAACATCATTTGGACCTATTAGTTTCCAATTAGGGTTCCCATTACCTGTTGGTGCGCTGTAGTTACCGGCATAATCCAACAGGTCATCCTGATAATCTTCATAGTCATATGTGCTGGTTAGTTTAGGAGCCCAATACCTAAACCAGCGTTGGTATTGCTTGTAACCGGTTCCCTGCATGCTATCAACACCTACTTCTCCTATCATTGAATCGTAATAAACTTGTTGTTTTTGCATTTCAGAAAGAAACTCTGTTTGTGCGTTTGTACTTTCCATTAAAAACAATACTGGGATTAATAGTACAAGGAGGTGCCTCAAATGTATTTTGCTCCATCCTTTTTTATTAAAAACCTGTCTTTCATATTTTTCTGCTTTCATAATAAATGGTTTAATTAGTTAATATTTGCTCGATTCAAATTAATTATGGTGAGCAGTACCATTTCTCTCAGTCATGACCTGAGCATGTTGTTTGATCAATTACTCAAAACAACTTATCTTTGCCAAATCCTCCTTTCTTTGTTTGCGATGTGTTGTCAAGCCATCAATGTGAATAAATTGAGGGGGGTTTTTGCTTATCTTGTACAATATGGTTTCCCCTGTATATTTGTGCTGTTTTGTGCTATAAATATAAGGCATTAATAAAGGCAAGTCAATAGGCAAAAACAGGAGGGAAACACCTACTATATTTGGTAGTATTTCTGAAGTGAATAAATCTAACATGCACATTAGATGCAACTTCACATTTATT
>Ga0164315_10003380_pt1 | contig 12381 bp, 7 predicted proteins | sample GuaBasSedimGuay6_FD_113737 | JGI IMG/M metagenome (GOLD analysis project Ga0164315, IMG submission 113737) | Subseafloor sediment microbial communities from Guaymas Basin, Gulf of California, Mexico - Guay6, Core 4569-2, 0-3 cm | ecosystem: Environmental > Aquatic > Marine > Hydrothermal vents >... | reverse complement strand
CGATCACCCGGCTCAGTCACGCCCTGGATGCCGGAGTCCTGGTGCCAGACCTCATCGTCTGCGGCGGTATTGAGGAACCCATGCGAGTTGTAGAACACGTGCACGGCGCCGGCGTTGACGTCGGCCCCGACATCCTCACCCGGCACGCCCACCGCGAGGTCCTCGGAGCCGTCCCCGTCAAAGTCGCCGGCGGCAACTGCCCAGCTGAAATTGTCATTTGCCTCTGATGCATCCGCTACGCCGGGTGTGTCCTCGGTCCAGAGTTGGTTGCCGTCGATGGTCAGCCCTGCATCGGTGCTGCCGAGGAACAGGGCAAGCGCTCCTTCCTCGCTGGAACTGGTGTCCAGACTCTCCAAAACGCCCACGGCGAGCGCGCTGGGTCCGTATGGGATGAACCTGCCGACACCGGCGTCAGAGGATGGTCCGCCCGCGTCCGTCCAGTAGATATGACCGTTGCGATCAGTAGTGATGCCCATTGGCATGACGTCGGGATGTTTGATCTCGGCTGTTTGAAATAATAGAGAATCCGGGTCAAAACAGGCAATCGACGACGACACAAAACCTGCTGTGCAAAGTCGTCCCCGCCCGTCAACGGTCAGAAAGTGGGCGTCGTCCACCTCGTCCGGGAGCTGCCAACTATTCCACGCCTTGGTGTCGGGGTCCACCCGGATCAGTTGGCTTTCGCCGCCATTCCAGCTATGGTCCATGATCCAGATATAACCCTCGTGCAGGATGATTCCGTGGGGTCGAAAAAACCCGCCAGGTGATGACAGCCAGCCCGACGATGACGGGCTGGGGTCTGCCGGATCGAGCCAGCCGAAGCCCGGAGAGCTTCCTGTCTCGCTCCGTATTGAGAACCAGGCGATTCCTTCTTCGTCGAAAGTGATGTCCATCGGGGGGTCGGGCAGCTGGCTCCCGCCAACCAAGAACCGGGTCCATGTCGGACCAGCCGGGTCCAACCGACCGATCGTTTTGTCCAGCGAGCAGGTGAACCAGATGTTTCCCTGAGGACCTGCGGTGATACCGAAGGGTTGACAGCCCGTCGGAAACGTTGCCGCCGGAACCTCGTAGACGGTTGACATCCCGGTCGCGGAGACAAACTTGTAGAGACGATCGTTGTGGTCGGCGACCCAGAGATTGCCTTTGGAATCAGAGTCGATGGTATGGAACGATCTGTCTGCCCCAGAGGGATAGTAACCCAAAGTACTGCCGGTATTTGGGTCGAAACGAACGACTGCGATGGTATGGGTGAACCACAGATAGCCATCTGCCGTTGCCTCGATGTCATATGCGCGGTAGCCGGCCGCGTCCCACTGGGTAATTTCCCCGTGCAGCTGCTGACCTGTGACGGTGCCGGTGAAAGCACACCACAGAACAATGATGAATGCTGAGATGATGACGTGTTTCATGATCCCTCCCTCGGTCGCCATTTGCTCGAATAATTACCTAGTAGATATGTAATGCTCTGAAGGCACTTTGGCAATGGAGGATCACGACAATTCCATGCAGAATCGCGACAATAGGACCAGTTGTCAGGGCCCTATTGCCGAACGCTCCCGGCGAAGCCGGACGATGAACCGGGCGCCGCATTGGGCCTGGTTCTCGGCTGTGACCGTGCCGCCATAGCCTTCGACGATTGCCTTGACGATCGCCAGGCCCAAACCCATGTGGCCACGGCCGGGATCGGTACCTGGTCGGTAGGAGAAGAAACGACTGAAGATCCGGTCGAGGTGCTCCGGCGGGATTCCGGGGCCGTCGTCGGAGATGGTGACCTCGGCCCAGTCGTCCACTACCGCCATCGAAACAACGACTTGCCGGTCCGAAGGTGTGAAGCTGACGGCGTTGGCCAGGAGGTTTTCGAAGACCTGGAGCAGACGGTCGCCGGAGGCCCAGATCCGGACGTCGTGGTCCGGAATACTCAGGTTGATCTTCGGGCCCTGGTCGGGCCGCCGTCTCCTAAACGCCTCTCGAATGCCCTCGAGAAGGACGCCAAGCGGCACCTGCTCACGGTCTTCCCGTTCAATCTGCATTTCGATACGGGAAATCTCCTGCGCTCCGGAAAGCAGACGTTCCAGGCGGGCGACATCTGTCTGGATGTTCTCCAGCATCTGGAGCCGGACTTCGGGGTCATTCTCATCCAGGGCCACCTCGGTGGTAGCTCTAATGGAGGCCAGGGGATTCTTGAATTCGTGGGACAGATCCGAGGCCAGGCTTTCCGTTGCCCTGAGGTGGTCTTCGAGGCGTCGGGTGAGTTCAGCCAAGGCCCTCTCAAGATCCCCGATCTCGTCTCTTCGGGTTCCCGCTTCGAATCCGCCCTTGAGACGACCGCGGCGGTCGAGAAGCTCTTCGGAGCGTTGGCGAAGGCGGGCCAAGGGGCGGGCGATTGTCAGGCCCAGCAACAGTGACAGGGCACCGGCGACCGCCAGACTGATGAGCACCACTCGGGCAATATCCAGCCGCACGGCGTACAGTGTGTTCATCACCCTCCAGGTTGATTGTGAGACCAGGACAGCACCGGCTACCTGGCCGTCGATTCGGATCGGAATGGCGATGTGAAGTTCGACTGTGTCGCGGCCGATGGTCGGACGGATCAAGGTGGCGGCGCCGTAGCGGCCCTCGAGCGCCTGCCGGATGGCCGTGATCGGCAATTCATCGAATGGCCGAGGGGGTATTGTTTCCTCAGGGCTCTGCCCTCCCAGCCACCGGGCCGCACGGACCGGGAGCAGAAAGATACGGTAGAGAGGGCGTTCCCGATCAGAACCGGTGGTCGGGTCGATCGAGGGAGCGTCGGGTTCCCGGCGGGGTCCTAACGCCGAGGAGTCCGCGATGACCTCGACGTCATGGTCGACGACGCGGAGCCTGGCGATATGCCGCATGCCCAGGTGGAGAAGGATGCTGCGGGCGTCAGTGCTCTCCAGTCGGCCGGTCGCTTCCAGGGCGGCTGCCAGAAGGCGGCCCTCTTGGCCCATCGTTTGCTCCTGGGCCTCGAGCAGGTGGCGTTCGTAGGTATCCAACAGCAGGACCCCGGCGGCGGGGAGGAAGACCAGGAGCAGATTGAAGGCCAGCAATCGGATGGAAATGCTCGATAGGAAACGCAGGATTCTGCTGCGTATCATCAGCCCTCCGACCGGGTCTCTGTGTCTCTGTGGCTGAAATACGCTGGGACGCTGGGACGCTGGGAGGCTGGGAGGCAGGGCAAAAATGCAGACCATGCTTGCGTCCTGGAATTCCGACTTCTTGGATCTTTCGATGGGATGCAGGACAACAACGCGCGACCGTCTTGCATCCTAGCGTCCTGGCATTCCAGCTTCCTAGCTTTCATCACTCCGCGCTCTCTTGATAGCGGTAACCCAGCCCGTAGACCGTCTGCACCCTGTCGAATTTCGGATCGACAGCTTGCAACTTCTTGCGCAGGCGTTTGATGTGGCTGTCGATCGTGCGGTCGGAGACGAAGGAGTCGTGGGGGTAGCCCTCATCCATCAACTGTTGGCGCGTCTTGACATGGCCTGGTCGCCGGGCCAGAGAACACAGAATCAGGAACTCCGTCACAGTCAGTGCGACAGGGCGCCCGTTCAAGGTGGCCAGGTACCTTTGCAGATCCAGTTCCAGCGGTCCTACGACGACCATGTCCTCGGCCGCCGTGTCCGGAGCGCCGGCGAGGGCCATCCGGCGGAAGAGCACTTTGACCCTGGCCAGGAGTTCCCGCATCGAGAATGGTTTGCACAGGTAGTCGTCGGCGCCCAGTTCGAGCCCCAGGACCTTGTCGAATTCTTCGTCCTTCGAGGTCAAGAAGATGATCGGCAGAGCCTCTGATCGGGCCCGCAAACGCCGACAGAGTTCCAGACCGTCCATCCGGGGCATCAGGATGTCGAGAATTGCCAGATCAGGCATCTTGTCGTGCTCGAAAGCATCCCAGGCCTCGGCGCCGTCCGAGAACCTTTGAACCCGGTAGCCTTCTCGCTCAAGGGCTCTGCCGACGCTTTCCAAAACCCCGGCTTCATCATCGACTACGGCGACTGTTCCTTCAGTGGCGTCATGCATGGATAGAGTTTAACCCGGCTGTGCCGGGTTGGAATGATGAATGCGGAGTGAGCTAGTCCTTATCTTGTATTCGAACGTCGGGCCGGGGTCCGGCAGGCTGCGTCGTGGTATTGTTTGTCTCGTGAGCATGTCTCAATTTTATGAGGTGCGTTCGACCTGAAGGAGGTTCCCCATGGCACGTGCACTTTCCGTTGCAATCGTTGGGTTCGTTCTGCTCGTGGCACTGATGGCGGCATTGCCGGTCGCGGCATCGGTCTCGGACACCGAGCTCTTCCTGCCGGCTGTGGGAACCGGGGCCGGGGTTCCACCGTCCTACTGGTATACGACCATCTGGGTTTTCAACCCAAACGAAGGGCCGGCCGAGGTCGAATTCAGCTTCCTCCGCCGTAACCAGAGCAATACTCCATCCGATGTCACGTCCTCGATTACGGTCGGTGGGGGAGTGGTTGTGCAGATCGACGACGCCGTCACCACGATGTTCGGTGTCCAGGGGTTTGGCGCCATTCGAGCGGTCGCCGACGTGCCGGTCCACCTGACCGCACGGATCTACTCCCAGGCGACGGGTCAAGAGGAACGTGATTCCTCGGGACAGGCCTTCGCCGCGGTGCCGGCCCAACGCGCGATCGGCAGCGGCGAAGAGTCGGACCTGATCGGTCTCACCAACCTGGTTGGCGGGGACTTCCGGTACAACGTCGGCTTTGTCGAGACCACCGGACAACAGGTCTCGGTCGATGTGTCGCTGTTCGGCAGGTCGGGCGGCAGCTGGGTGACCAGGACGATCCAACTGCGGCCGTTCGAGCAGATGCAAATGTCCGTCGACGAGCTCTTCAACAACGCGATCGGAGAAAGCGACAACTTCAGGCTTCGCGTGAGTGGAAGGTCTGGAGACGGAAGGGTGATCGTATTCGGTTCCCGTGTGGCCAACGGCTCTCAGGATGCCACGACGTTCGAGATGACGTTCCCGCCCTTGCCATAGCCCGGGCCCATCTGAGAACTCGTCCTGGCTTTCTCGCCGGTTTTCGACGGAAGTTGCTATGAAATCGAGGTTGTCTATGGGGTGAGCTGCAATCTGCACTGTAGTGCTTTCGGGCTCGAAACTGTAGCGTGCATGAATTGGGGTGATGACGTAGTCACCTTGGTCGATGTTGGCAATCGACCACAAGCCTGAAGCTCGCGTCGTTGTACGGTAGGTCCGGGTGTTCGACGCCTTGATGACGACGTGGTCGTTGCCGGCGAGACCAATGATTCGGCCGGAAATAATGACTGTGGCTCTGCCTCCGAGGTTCCGACAGTCCGTCGCCCAGGCGATCGTTATGATGGCGAGCGTCAGCAGTATGGCCAGGAATCTACCGAGTTTCATGAGCCCCCTTGACTCTACTGTCATTCGGTCTGTTCAAAGACGCAAGTGATAACCAATTCAAACACTGGTATTTAACAGGAAATTGAGAAGAAGTTGACCTGTCGCCCTTTGGTCGGGCTACACTTGAGCCCAGGATGGCGCCTCCCTCTTTTTCCCCTGGTACACACATCGGGCACTATGTGATCGAAAGACTCGTTGCCATCGGTGGGTCGGCGATGGTGTATCAGGCCCGTGACCCCCGGGCGCGCCGTGACGTTGCGATCAAGGTGTTGGTGCAGGGCACCGGAATTGATCGTGAACGTGCACGCCGTCTTTTTCATGAAGCGCGCGCCTACACCCGGCTCGTGCATCCCCGAATCGTCACGCTGTACGAGGTCGGTGAACACGACGGCAACCCCTTCCTGGTCATGGAGTGGGTGAATGGAAGCAGCTTGGCCGACCGACTCGCAACGGGGCCGATGGATGCGAACGAATGCTTGACGGTGATGGAACAGGTTGCGGATGGGCTCTCAGCTGCCCACGCCCTCGGTCTGGTCCACCGTGATATCAAGCCGGCGAATATCATGCTCACTCCCGAAGGTGACGCCAAACTGCTGGATTTTGGTCTGGCCAAACAGGTCAAGCCAGGGGACGTGCTTCCCAAGAGCTGGGTGACTTCAGACGGAGCGATTGTCGGCACCCCTGCCTATATGTCGCCTGAGCAGGTGCATGGCAAAGAGCTGACCGTCGCGGCGGATGTTTTTGCTTTTGGTTCAGTGCTCTACGAAACCTTGTGCGGGAGCCCAGCGTTCGGGAGAGAGAGCATACTCGAGACACTCAACGCAGTGTCACAAGGGAAAGCCAAACCATTGCCGCGGCTGCGATCCAGGGTCGGCAGAGGACTGACCGAGCTGGTGGATCGCTGCCTGTCCCTTAATCCTCAAGATCGACCACGTGATGCGCGGGAGCTGGTCGTCGAGCTGGCACGGCTCAATCAAGATGAAAACGGCGGTTCATCGACTGCTCGAAGTCGGTTTCTCCGAATTGTCGCCGGAACCCTTGGGGCCGGATTCTTGGGTTTCGTCTGCTGGTTGCTTCCCGGCCTGCCAACCGGTGATTCTTCACCCTGTTTCGGGGCTCAAGTTCTCCCGGTTGAGGGCAACATGCCGGTGATTACGTTGGATGGGTCCTCCGTGGTCTATTGCTCCACCGACAATCGTGAAATCTGGATGTCGCCAATCGGCACGAGCAATCCAGAGATGGTGTGGGCGGGTCATGATCGAATATCCGGACTCTGCCTCACACCGGATGGGCGGCAGGTGCTGTTTGCCGCCGCCGAGGATCGTGGTGCGCCATGGATCTGGGAGGTGCCGATCGACGGGGGCTTGGCACGCAAGATTACGAAGGGGTTTGCGCCGGCCGTGTCGGGTGACGGCGCCATGATCGCGGCGTTACTGGAGTTAGCGGGTCAGATTCACCAGCTGGTTGTTTGCAGGCGAGACGGCACCGAGCGTCGGGTGCTGACAGCTTTTGAGGATTCGGCAGTACCGCTGAGCTGTGTGTTCTCCGAATCCGGGGAGTCAGTGATTGTATCGCTGACTGATGGGGTGAGATGGTCACGATTGATCCGGATTGATGTTGAAACGGGAGTGGTGGAACAGATTGCTGAGGTTCGAGGTGTCTCGGCACCGGGCCTCGCCTTGTCGATGGACCTAAATGCTGCCATTTGGTGTTTGAGGCCGATTGGGGCGGCACCAATCATGTTGCATGTCACCAGATTGAGAGATGGAACAACTCGCGTGGTGTACCCGGGGCCTGGTCAGGCGTCGTATCCGAGCATCACTGCGACCGGCGGTTCGCTGGTTCTCGAAATGAACCTGCGCGAGAGTGAGCTAGTGGAGCTACCGGTCGCCCTCGAGGGCAAGATCCGATCGTCGAGTATTCGAGTGCTCTCCGGAACACGGGGCGGATCACAACCGCGGGTGTCACCGGACGGCACAAGAATTGTCTTCCGGTCGGCACGTGGTGATCTCTGGGTTTTGGAGCGGACGACCAACAGCCTCGGCCCGTTGCTGACGACCGGTGAGGCATCGTTCAACCCTGCGTGGTCTCCGGACGGGAGATCGGTAAGCTATTCGTGCATCAAGAATGACCTGAGTGCGCTATGGTTGGCCGGCGCCGACGGCAGTGATCCGCGACGCATCACTCAGGGGGACTGGAACTGCTTTCAGCCGGTTTGGCACCCGAATGGCCGCCACATTTTTTTCATCTCCGACCGGGACGGTCCGGAGGATCTTTTTCGTGTCGATGTGGAGACGGGGGAGATGCTGCGCCTGGGCTTTGATGGCGCAGTCAATCCCGCGATATCGCCTGACGGCCGAACCGTGGCCTTCGTGATTCCGAACACCTTGGGCGATGCCCGGCTTCGAGTCGTGCAACTCGCAGATGATCTCGACAGCATGGAGGTCCTCTGGGAGGAGCCCATCGTCATCAACAGGTGGGCTGGCGGTAAACCGAGGTTTTCACCTGACGGGCAATGGATTGCCTATGACCAGTCCTCCGGTCCGGTTGGCGCCGACATCTGGGCTCTGCCGGTAGTGCGAGGTGATGACGTCGAACCTCGCCGGCTGACGGCGTTCGACTTTCCGATCAGCCTGGTCTCGTGGTTCGATTGGTCGCCGGACGGGAAACTCGTTCTGGCATTGTCTCGAGACCCTGAACGATTTCTCCTTCTCAAAGACGCCGACCTCTGGATCCGTCGGGCCCTGCAATGATCACGTCTTAATCCGTCATCACGTTGCTTGCGTATGCCTGACGATTGCCAGCCTTACCCGGGCGGCAATTTCTGCGGTTGTGCTGGAAACGGTCTTGCCGTCTTTTGGTACGACCCAAGTCCATCCCCATAGCGTTTCGCCGGTTCGTCGCTCGCGGAGGATCGCGCTGAGTTCGAAATCATGGCCCTGGCTGCAACAGTTGATTTCAACTTCGAGGCCCTGATCAAAGGCAGGCCGCATCGACTCGGGGGGTAGGATGAGCCCATCGACGGATGAGAGGTCGTCCACAACGGCCTCGCGGACCCGTTCACCAAATGACCGGGGTTCTTCCTCCGAATCCAAGGAAGCCACAAGGAGAACCACAACCGGTGTCGGTCGAATCTCTGTCTGCCGCAAAGCCCACCAGCTTGCGGCGGCGGCCATCGTTATGACAAATAACAAGGTGGCAATCAGGGACCGATTTCGGCGCGAAGAGGAGCCTCGCTCTTTGAGTACCTCGGGAGGTGGCGGCAGAGGCTCGAGATGCTCTGTGGGTCGAAAATAGACGGTTGCGGCAAAGCGGTAACCCTTTTTGATGCGGGTTTCAACATAGCGGGGCTCATTGACCGAGTCACCAAGGGCCTGGCGCAACTCCGAGATGCACTGAGTGAGCGACGACGCGGTGACGGTTACTTCCGGCCAGAGTTTCTCCATCAACTCGTCGCGGGGTACAAAACGGTTGCGGTGGTTGATGAGGTAGGTGAGCAGCTCGAGAGTCTTGGCACGAATCTCGACCTCGCCATCAGGCCCCTCCAGACGAAGTGCCTTGGTATCGAAACGAAATTCTGCGAAGAAGAGTTCAGCCATGTCTTTCCTGCGTCATTGTATCCGGAAAAACGGATGTTGGGAGAGACCAAGCAAGCTTGGCCCCTCCCAATTCCCGGCCTACCAGGCGCCAAGATTTCCGCTTTCGAAACCATCGGAGAATAGGCTGCCGTCGGAGACGATGACAGTGGTGCCGATGTCGTCAAATGTGGTGGAGCCATTTGCAGCCCCGGTGACCGCAACGTCACCGACATTGTTCACTGCAACCGCGAGAGCCTGATCCTCCAGGGGATACGCTGGGTCACCGTCGAAATACTGAACGTCGAGTACTGTTCCTTCGGTGGAGTAGGTCACAATCCCGTACGTCTGGTCGAGAGCGACGCCGCCCCAATCCACATCCAACTCTCCAACCACGTAGACTTGACCGGCGCCGTCCACCGTGAGGTCATATGCCCGGTCTGACGAGTCGCCTGTCCCTGCTGATCCAGGGACCTCGTTGTAGTGCTCCATCCACTGCTGAACACCGTTCGGGGAATACTTCAGCACGATGTAATCCGTTGAGTTGCCGCTCATCGTCGCATAACCTGCGACATAGACGTTGCCGCCAGTGTCGAAGTCGACGGCGTTGCCCTCGTCGTGGTAGGTGCCGTCATACCCGGTGCCTGCAAAGATCTTGGCCCAGGACTGGACACCATTTGAGGAATAATGCACAGTCACGATGTCCGACCAGTCAGCATCGGAGTGGTCTATTCGGATGCCTGTCACCGCCACGTTTCCGCTGCCGTCTACGGCAATCGCCCATGGCTTATAACCGTACGGCGCCCCGCCTCCATAGCGGGAGTCCCAGATCTTGCCGCCGGCCGAGCTGTACTTGATCGTCCCGTATTGATACGCCGCATCGGCGTCCATGCTGTAGCCGGTGACGTAACTATTCCCTTGACTGTCTATAGCGATGGCGGTGGCAATGTGGTTTCCCGATGGGTTGTCGTCGTTATACCGTTTCGCCCATTGCTCAACGCCGGCGGAGTTGTATTTGACGGTCAGGTATTCGCCTTCGCTGTCACCGGTGATCCAGACGTTTCCGGAAGAATCCACCTTCATGTCAGTCGCTGTGTCGTCACCGTGAGGGTTGTTGCCGTTGGTGTAATCGTAGAGTCTGGTCCATTGATGCACACCGTTTACATTGAGCTTGATGGTGAGGAAATCGTAATCCTGCAAGCCGGACCTCTCGAATCGACTCTTGCCCCCGGTATAGACGTTACCCGAGGCATCGAACCCGATACCGACCGGCTCATCGACGCCCAAAACCGAGTGCAATCCACCGTCATAGACATAGTCCCACTGCTGGACTCCGAGGTTGTTGTATTTGATGATCACCAGGTTATTGTCGCCAGTGGCGGCGATTTCGGCCCAGCCGGCTACGTAAACGTTGCCGTCTTCGTCGATTGCAATTTCGGTTCCTCTTTCAAACTCGAAGCCACCCTGTGTCCAGAAGGCATCCCAGGAAAAAGCAGAAGGAGCGGAAAAAACGATGAGGAGGATAATCAGTACTCTTCCGGCCAATTGATGTACACCGAGACGGTGGGTGAAGGGGTTGCTGGGAAACATTGGGGACTCCTTTTGGAAATTGCCGAATCACGGCTGTCCGGCTCGAGTAGCAGGACCTCGCCACGTACATCGAGCTTGGAGTTTTCAAAAGGGGGAGTCAAGGTCTAAGTAGATGGTTTTATAATGATTTGAGGTAGATTTGAGACGGAATTGAGATGCCCGCTGTGCGGATACAATTGCCTCACAACTCCTGAATGCCATCACCGATCAGGGCGAAACAGATGACCAGGGAGGCGATGGCCAAGCCCGGGAGGGTTGCCGGCCACCAGGCGTCCATCATCACCCGGTGACCCTCGCTGACCAGGAGGCCCCAGGTGGGCGTGGTCGGTGGCAGTCCGAGTCCCAGGTAGGACAGGGTTGCTTCCGCGAGCACCAAATCTCCCAGGCGAAGGGCGACATCCTGGGCCACGGGTCCGCGGATCTCTGGAAGAAAATGCCAGGACCAGACTCTGTACCAGGGTGTTCCTGCCACCCTGGCCGCCATGACGAACTGGCGCTCGCGGACCGATAGAACCTGGCCTCTGACGAGGCGTGCCAGCCCCATCCACGAAGTCAGACCCAACAGCACGACCAATGTCGCGGGCCCGGGGTCCAGAACTGCTGCGCAAAGAATCAGCAGGAGCAGAGTAGGGAAGGCCATCAGCGCATCGACGCCCCGCATCAGCAGTGCGTCGATCCAACGTCCCCCTGTTGCGGCGCCCAGACCGACGGCCAGACCTGCTATCAGCGAGATCAGTGCGCCCAGGCCGGTGATCATCAGGGAGAGCCGGCCCCCCTTGAGCATCAGGCGAAGGAGATCCCTGCCGTAGCGGTCGGTGCCCAGCCAGGATCGAACGATCCGGCTTGATGACACCGCGGACTTTGGGATTTCTTCGAGGGAATAGGGGCCATCGACAATCAGGAGGTCGCCGGTGGTTGTGACCGATGGTGAAACCAGGGTGCGTCCGTCGTGCAACTCGAGCACCCTCAGCATTGTTCCCGGTGGTGCCAAGGCGCTGTGGGCGGGGTCCGAAGGAGGCCCTTCCCCCAGCAGGTAGGGACCCAGGATGACTGCGCTGCATATGATCAGGAGACCGGCGGAACCGGTGATCAGACGTCGGGACAGACGGCGGCCGGCGATCATTGGGACCTGACCCTGGGATCGGCCCATGCGTACAGAAGGTCAGCTACCAGGGAACCGAGGATTACGGCCAGGGCGCCGATCAGGGTGCAGCCCATCACCACGGGGATGTCTCTGGCGACGGCGGCCTGCCACATGACCCGGCCCATTCCAGGCCATGAAAAAATTGTCTCGACAACCACGGATCCCCCAACCAGGACGGGCAGGGACAGGCCGATCAGGGTCACCAAAGGTCCGAGGGCCGGTCTCAAGGTGTGGACCCAGAGGATGCGGCTTTCCGACAGACCGCGGGCCCTGGCGGCAAGGATGTGGGGTGATTTTCGGACATCCAACAATGAGGCACGGAGGTACCTGGCGGTTGAGGCGGCGCCGACGATCCCGAGGATCGATGCCGGCAGTATCAGGTGGCGGATGAGGTCCATCCATCGGGCGCCTAGGGCCCACCGTTCGGCGCCGACTGAGGCCATGTGCGAAGCGGGAAGCCAGCCAAGGGTCAATGAAAAGAAAAGGATGGCCAGGCCCGCCAACCAGAAGGACGGCAGGCCGTAGACCCCCAGGGAAAGGACGGTCAGCACTCTGTCAACCCAACCGCCGGGCCGCCTGGCCGAGATCAGGGCCAACAGGATTCCAAGGATCAGGTCCATGACGAGGGCGGTACCCGCCAAGAGCATTGTGGCCGGCAGGGCGGTGGTTAT
>Ga0164315_10003379_pt1 | contig 12386 bp, 13 predicted proteins | sample GuaBasSedimGuay6_FD_113737 | JGI IMG/M metagenome (GOLD analysis project Ga0164315, IMG submission 113737) | Subseafloor sediment microbial communities from Guaymas Basin, Gulf of California, Mexico - Guay6, Core 4569-2, 0-3 cm | ecosystem: Environmental > Aquatic > Marine > Hydrothermal vents... | reverse complement strand
GTGAGAAGGTTTTGCCCGTTGCTTCAATAAATATGTGTTATAGCTGCCACCACGGAGCGGTATTTGATTCGCGTCAAGCCATTCCTCATGGCGAGCAGCACCCGACTGTTTATGATGACGATAAGGAAAAACAGGCACGGCATAAAAATTTGCCACGTAAAGACAAAATACCTGAATTGTATCCGCATGATGCTAAGACGAAAGAAATGACCTGTACTAGTTGCCATACACCACATAACAATAATGAAGAGCCAACTACTTTATATGCAGATAATCATAATGCGTGGTTGCGAGGAACTGATTACGGTAGTGAGCAATGTGAAGCTTGTCATGAGAAAAACACCAAATACTCTGGTCGAGAAAATATTAAGCAACATGGCGTAAATCATCCTTTAGGGGTGGTTATGCGTAAGCCTGCAAATAGTAAGCCAAAGCATTTAGCCACCCAAGATCCACATTTACAAAAAGGCTTGCCGGATAGATTGCAAGCAGGTGGCGGGGCATTAGGTAAAAAAGATGAAATCGTCTGTCAGTCTTGTCATCAAGTACATAATGGAAAGACAGAAAAATTATTAACCCAATCGGATGAAAAAGGTGCTTTATGTGCTAGCTGTCATCAGCGTCAAGCACCAAAAGATGCGGAAGCCGCACGTAAAGCAGGCGTGCACCCAGTCAATATTGAGATGGAAGAAGCAGTTGAATTTCGTGGCGAAAAAGTAAAAACAGTGCAATGTGACAGTTGTCATAGCGTCCATAATGGCACGTTAGAAACAGCTTTGTATCCTGATAAAATAGCTGATGCAGAAGTTTTATGTGCTGATTGTCATGAGCGCCAGCATGCTAAAGATGAAGAAGAGGCAGCTAAAAAAGGTATACACCCGATGAATCTTGAGCTAGACGAGGCAGTAGAAATTGCTGGTGTTAAGGTCAAAAAGATCGGTTGTTTGAGTTGTCATGCCGTGCATTCTGGAAAGCCTGATACGCCTGCTTTATTGCAAGAGCACCGTAATGGTGAGTTGTGTGAAAATTGCCATGAAGGTAAGCAACGTGTAGTTGGTACAGATCATGATTTACGTGTGACTAGCAAGAAAACGCAAAATCAACAAGAAGAAACGCCGCATCAATCGGGTGTCTGTGGTAGTTGTCACACTTTGCATCGCGGAGAAGCGAAAAGCCCCTTTTTATCGGCGACGATATTGAAAAAGGTAGAATTACGCGATAAAACAGCTCCAAGTTTAAAGCGCGATGAGTTATGTCTGAATTGTCATCAAAAAGAAGGTGTAGGTAAAGATAAGGCAATTGAGTTTTATGGCCATCCTTATAAAGATATGGTGCTATTTTCAGATGAAAAAGTGATGCCATTAGTAGAAACAGCGCATGAAAAAATAGCTGAGTTTGGTGCGATTGCCTGTATTACTTGTCATGAGCCCCATACGTGGGAGCCGTTAAAGGGTGCTACAGGTAAGTTGTATTCGGTATTGGACTATAAGCAGCAAGAAAATGTTGAAGGTGATATTACTGATAGCTTTTTACGCCACAAGGGTGTGCAAGACACATTTTGCGTGAGTTGTCATGGTATTGAGTCTTTACCAAAGTATAAATATTATCATCACGAAGATAAGGCGCGTTCAATTGGCGTTGATTATTTACATTAGCGTTGTCTTATTCAGTCGAGCGGGTACAATACTCGCTTGAGTTGCAATCACTCCTTCCCCTATTTTATTGAAGTACAGAAGCTATGCTTGAGGTAAAAAATCTATTTTGTGAACGTGACGAGCGCGTGCTGTTTAGCAATCTGAGCTTTGGCATTGGTGCCGGGGAAGTCGTGCAAATAGAAGGTCAGAACGGTAGTGGTAAAACGACCTTATTACGTATTCTATGTGGCTTGAATGAATCGTATGAAGGTGAGTTGTTTTGGCAGCAAAAAGAAATAGCAGAAGTACGAGATGATTACTTTAGTCAAATGCTTTATGTCGGTCATTTAGCGGGCGTGAAATCAACATTAACCGCAGAAGAAAACCTGACATGGATGCAACAGCTTGATCCTGCTTTAGATAAAGTGAGCGTCGCGGAAGCTTTAAAAAGCGTTGGATTATATGGCTTTGAAGATGTGCCATGTTATACCTTATCGGCTGGTCAGCAGCGTAGAGTAGGTTTGGCGCGTTTATATTTAAGTACGGCACCGTTATGGATTCTTGATGAGCATTTTACTGCTTTGGATAAGAAAGGTGTGGCTGAATAAGAGGCTTTATTGGCGCAGCATGTATTAAATGGCGGCTCAGTTATTTTAACCACGCACCATGACTTGAATATACCTGGGCATACGGTGCGACGTATTAATTTAGACGAAGTGGCACGCTCATGAATTTTTTTATGGCAGCGGTACGTCGTGAGTTAGTATTAGCCTTGCGTCGACGTAGTGATATTGTGAACCCTCTAGCCTTTTTTCTAATGGTGGGAGTCATGTTTCCTTTGGCGGTCAGTCCTGAAGCTAAATTTTTAGCGCAAGTTGCCCCCGGCGTAATTTGGGTAGCGGCTTTATTGGCATGTTTATTATCAGCAGATGGTATTTTTCGCAGTGATTTTGACGATGGTTCATTGGAACAAATGTTGGTTAGCCCGCAGCCTTTAGTTTTGATCGTATTGGCGAAAGTTTTGAGTCATTGGCTTATGAGCGGTTTTTGTTTAGCGTTTATGTCGCCGTTATTGGCGATGATGTTATTTTTACCCAGCGAGGGCTATGGTGCATTGGTTGCTAGTTTACTATTAGGTACGCCCACTTTAAGTTTATTGGGTGCTATAGGCGCGGGCTTGACGGTGGGCTTACGAAAGGGGGGGATTTTGATTTCGCTATTAATTTTACCTCTATATATACCTGTATTGATTTTTGGGGCGGGTACAGTGTTAGCTGGGTCTATGGGTTTGCCGATAGCTGGGTACTTGGCATTATTGGGCGCTTTATTGGTATTAAGTGTCATGTTGGCCCCCTTTGCCATTGCCGCAGCGTTGAAAATTAGTGTGCGAGGTTAGTTATGAGTCAATTACATGAACAAGATTTTTATGCGTGGACACAACAGCAAGTACATTTGTTAAAGGATGAAAAACTTAATGAGATTGATGTTGCTGCGTTAATTGAGGAGCTGGAAAGTATGGGGGCTCGGGAAAAACGGGAGTTACTGAGTAGGCTAGAGGTGCTATTAATGCACTTGTTAAAATGGCAATATCAGCCAGAACGACAAGGGAAATCATGGGAATTTACCATTCAGGAACAAAGAAGTCGTATAAAGGATCATTTTTCTGAAAACCCAAGTTTAACGAATCCAGAAACTTTAGAGTTAGGGTTAATAAAAGCTTATGTCTATGCTGTTAGAAAAGCGGTTTATGAAACTGGGTTTAAGGTATCGCATTTTCCAAAAGACTGTCCGTACAGCTTAGAGCAAATATTAGACATCAATTTTTATCCCAACGAGGACAATGATGAAAATTAAATTTCCCCAATGGTTTTATCGACTCGCTTCGCCGCGTTGGTTTTATGAGTTTAGTGGTAAATTACTGCCATGGTTTGCGACTGCTGCCTTACTTTTATTGATTACGGGTTCTGTTTGGGGATTAGCTTTTGCGCCAGCGGATTATCAACAAGGTAATAGTTTCCGTATTATTTATGTGCACGTTCCGGCTTCTATTTTGGCGCAATCTTGTTATATGCTGATGGCAATAGCGGGTGCGATTGGGCTAATCTGGAAAATGAAGATGGCGCATGTCGTGGCTAAGTCTTGCGCGAGTTTTGGTGCTTCAATTGCTGTGATGTCTTTAGCAACTGGCGCGATCTGGGGTAAACCGACTTGGGGCGCGTGGTGGGTTTGGGATGCGCGATTAACAGCAATGTTGGTGCTATTCTTTCTATATATCGGCGTTATTGCCTTACATTCTGCTTTTGAAAATACTCAAAGTGCAGATAAAGCTTCAGCTGTTTTATCTTTGGTTGGATTGGTGAATATTCCAATTATTAAGTACTCCGTAGAATGGTGGAATACTTTGCATCAAGGCGCTACCTTTAAAGTCACTGAAAAACCAGCTATGCCACCAGAAATGTGGATACCCTTATTAATTATGGTACTGGGCTTTTATTGTTTTTTTGCGGTGATAATGATGCAACGTGCACGTATTGAAGTCTTGCAACGAGAAAAGAAAACCAGCTGGGTACAAGAGATTATTAAACAAAATTAACAGTATTGTGGGAGGGTTTTAGTCGCGACATTCGGGGCTAAAGCTCCTCCCACAAAATACGATTGCTCACACAAAGGAAAACTATCGATGGGATATTTCGCTACTTTTGCCGATTTTTTACAAATGGGTAAACACGGGCTGTATGTTTGGCTCAGCTATGGCATAGCTTTTGGTATCTTTGCTTACAACATAGTGTCAGTAGCACTAGCTAAGCGTCAATTTTTTAATAAAGCAAAGCGTCAAGCTCGACGTGAACAAATAAAATCATGACTCCAAAAAGACAAAAACGTTTATATATCATTTTAGCTATCGTTTTCGGCACGTCTTTAGCGGTTGGCTTAACAATGTACGCCTTAAACCAAAATATTAATCTATTTTATTCTGCTTCTCAGATTGCCAATGGCGAAGCACCGACCGATGCACGTATGCGTGTGGGTGGTATGGTGGTTGATGGCAGTCTCGAGCGTTCTACCGATTCACTGCGGGTTAGTTTTGAATTAACTGATTATGAAAATACCGTAAAAGTTGTTTTTACTGGAATTCTTCCTGATTTATTTCGCGAAGGGCAGGGAATTATTGCGCAAGGAAAAATGGATACGCAGGGAGTGTTTCAAGCTGATGAAGTGTTAGCCAAGCATGATGAAAATTATATGCCCCCTGAGATTGCTGAAAGTATGAAGCCGAAAAAAGAGGTTGCTCAATGATTCCAGAGTTAGGTGAATTTGCGTTAATTTTAGCGCTAGGTTTTTCATTTATATTGGCGGTAATTCCTCTATATGGTGCTGCTACCTTAAATACTTTATGGATGGACTATGCAAAACCTTTAGCCAGGGCACAGTTTACTTTTTTGCTGATAAGTTTTATTTGTTTAGGCTATGCCTTTGCGAACGATGATTTCTCGGTGCAATACGTGGCTAATCACTCTAATAGCCAACTACCTATAGAGTTTAAGTTAAGTGCTATTTGGGGAGGGCATGAAGGCTCTTTATTATTGTGGGCGTTTATCTTAAGCGGCTGGACTTTAGCGGTGAGTTTATTTAGCCGTGGTTTGCCTTTAGATATGCTGGCGCGCGTTTTAGGCGTGATGGGTATTATCGCGACCGGCTTTATTTCTTTTTTACTGTGGACATCTAGTCCCTTTTTACGTTATTTACCGCGCTTTCCTGCCGATGGTGCTGATTTAAATCCTTTATTACAGGATTTCGGTTTAATCGTGCATCCGCCGATGTTATATATGGGGTATGTGGGGTTTTCCGTGGCCTTTGCATTTGCAATTGCAGCATTATTATCTGGTCGTTTAGATGCGGCTTGGGCGCGTTGGTCTCGTCCTTGGACGAATGTTGCTTGGGCCTTTTTAGGGGCTGGAATCACACTCGGTAGCTGGTGGGCCTATTACGAACTTGGCTGGGGCGGTTGGTGGTTCTGGGATCCAGTTGAAAATGCTTCCTTAATGCCGTGGTTAGTGGGTACAGCATTAATCCACTCGTTAGCAGTGACAGAAAAACGCGGTGTGTTTAAAAGTTGGACTTTATTATTAGCTATTTTTGCTTTTTCATTGAGTTTACTCGGAACCTTTTTAGTGCGTTCGGGTGTATTAACTTCCGTACATGCTTTTGCTTCTGACCCTGAACGAGGATTTTTTATTCTTGTTTTATTATTATTAACGATCGGCGGCTCATTAACGTTATATGCGTTTAAAGCGCCAAATGTTAAAAGTGAATCCAGCTTTGGCTGGTTATCGCGTGAAATGTTGTTATTAATTAATAATGTTTTTTTGGTCGTGATGGCAATTACCGTGTTGCTCGGCACCTTATATCCTTTATTAATTGATGCACTAGGCTCGGGTAAAATTTCTGTAGGGCCTCCGTACTTTAATGCCTTATTTGTACCGATTATGAGTTTGTTGGCTCTATCTATGGGTATTTCCGGCGCAGCTCGCTGGAGACAAACAAGCGTCGCGGGACTAAAGAAGCAGTTATTTGTACCTGCAATTATTAGTTTAGTGGTCGGTATCATCTTCCCGTTTATTTATGGTGATGGTTTTAATTTTAGAGTTTTTTTAGGTATAACTGTCAGTACTTGGGTGATTGCAACAACGGCTAAAGAATTTAAAGATAAATTCCGTAATGCAAATTCGATTACTGCAAAATTAAGTCAATTGACGCCAAGTTATTACGGCATGATGTTGGCACACGTCGGTGTTGCTGTGGTTGCGATTGGGATTACTTTAGTTTCGACTTATAGTGAAGAGCGCGATATGCGTATGGCTCCTGGTGATAAGATTGAACTAGCAGATTATCAATTTGAGTTTAAAGGCGCTAAAAAGGTCAAAGGTGCTAATTTTACTGCTGATGAAGGTACGATAGAGGTTACGCTAGAAGGCGAGCCGGTCGTGACTTTATATCCACAAAAACGTCATTACACAGTTAAGCGTTCGATGATGACCGAAGCCTCGATTGATGCCGGGTTATTTAGAGACTTATATCTTGCTATGGGAGAGCCGTTAGGTGATGACGGTGCTTGGGCTATACGTGTGCATTACAAACCTTATGTGCGCTGGTTATGGTTAGGCGGATTGTTTATGGCTTTGGGCGGTATCTTGACGGTATTTGATAAGCGTTACCGTAAAAAATCAACAGGTGAGGTGGCTCATGCCTAGATTATTATTATTTATTCCGTTAGCGCTGTTTATTTCCTTGTCTTTTTTCCTATGGAAAGGCCTAAGCATCGACCCTCGGGAATTACCCTCGGCTTTAATTGATAAGCCATTTCCTGAGTTTCAGGTAGCGGCTTTATTGCAATCTGAGCGCATACTAAGCAAAGCGGATTTTATCGGTAAACCAGTATTAGTTAATGTATGGGCGACTTGGTGTCCTTCTTGTCGTCAAGAGCATGAGCAATTATTGCGTATTGCCCAAGATAATAAAATTAATATTATCGGCTTGAACTATAAAGATGAAAGAGCCGCGGCTACGAACTGGTTACAACAGTTAGGTAATCCTTATGCGTTTAATATTTATGATGAAGCTGGTATGTTAGGTTTAGACCTAGGCGTTTATGGCGCTCCTGAAACTTATTTATTAGATGCGCAAGGGGTGGTTCGTCACCGCCATGTCGGAGTGGTGACTGCACAAACGTGGGTAGAGCTGCAGGATATGATTCAGAAGCTAGGAGTCAATCAATAATGTTACGGTTTTTTATATTGGTCTTGCTATCAATAACTAGTGCTTATGCAGCTATTGATACTTATGAGTTTAAAGATAAGGATAAAGAATTACGCTTTCATGAGTTGAGTGCGGATATGCGGTGCCCTAAATGTCAGAATCAGAATCTTGCTGATTCTAATGCTGCAATTGCAACGGACTTGAAGCAAAAGATTTATCTAATGCTAGAAGCAGATAAGAGTGATACTGAAATTGTCGATTATATGGTCGCGCGTTATGGCGATTTTGTTTTGTATGAACCTCGGTTTAATGCGCAAAATGCCGTGTTATGGTTAGGTCCTGGCGTGTTATTATTGCTTGGTTTAATCGTTGTGATTTGGTTAACACGTAGTCGTAATAATAAGAATGCTGAAAATACCGAACAAGTGCCTGAATTAGATGCTAAACAAGCAAAAGCATTACAGCAGTTATTAAACAAGGATAAAAAATCATGAGTAGTTTATGGATGGGTTTTGCTGTTTTATTGCTAATAGCTGTGTTGTTTTTGTTATTGCCTCTGCTAAAGCAAAGGAAAGCAGATGAAGTTACTGGCTCAGATGTACAGCAAGATAATGTTATTATTTTTCGTGATCGCTTAGCTGAATTAGATGCAGAAAAAGGGCAGGGCACTTTAGAAGAAAGCGCTTATCAGGCATTAAAAGCCGAGCTGGAAAAATCATTGTTACAAGATGTTGCAGGAAAGCAGCAGTTAGAATATAAAAATCAGCCCTTGCAGGTGCAACAAGCAGTTGTTGTTTTTGGTGTAGTGCTGGTACTTATGATTTCCAGTATTGTTATCTATCTGAACTTAGGACGTAGTGATGATTATGCAGACTATTTAGCCTTAAAAGAGCAAGGTGAAGCCGTACAAGTCAGTGCGGATGCGCCACAGAAAAAAGCACCAGACTTTGCTAAAGCAGTAGAAATGCTAGAGCAAAAACTAGCCGAAAACCCTGATGATTTCGATAAATACGTTTTACTGGCTAATAGCTACGCAGCTATGGGTAACTTCAAAAAATCTGCAGAAGTGTATGCAACTTTAGCTGAACGTATTGGGCCCGATAATAAAGATTATGCCGCGGTAAAAGGTTCTTATGCTCAAGCTTTATTTCAAGCGCAAGGCGAGAAATTTACTGAAGAAGTTAATGCGGCCATAGACCAAGCTTTAGCTGCTGATGCTCAAGAAAGTACAGCATTAATGCTAAAAGGTATTCAAGCGTATATGCAGGCTGATTATGCTCAAGCTATCGAGTTGTGGCAGCAAGCAAAAGTAAAATCAGGAAAAGTACAGATTGAACGCTTTATAAAGCCAGCGATTGCAGATGCACGCTCCAAAGCAGGAATGCCACCTGCAGAGGCAGTCGCTATTGTGGCAAAGCCAACGCAGCCAGTTGCTAATGGTGCGGCACAAATTATTGTTAATATTTCTTTAGCCCCTGAATTACAAGCTAAGGTTAGTCCTGAGCACACTGTCTTTGTTTTTGCTCGTGCTGTAGGCGGGCGTATGCCGTTAGCGATAGAGCGCATACAAGTGAAAGATTTACCTAAGCGTATTGTATTGGACGATAGTAAAGCCGCTATGCCAACGGCGACCATATCAACGGTAGAACAAGTGGATATTATTGCTCGCGTTTCTTTAAGTGGAACTCCAAAGCCGGAAGCAGGTGATTTATTTGTACAGCTAGATCAAGTAAAAGTGAATGCAGGTAAAGAATTGAACTTAGTTATTAATCAGGTTCAGCAATAGAATATAAGGGTGTGCTGAGGTGAAAGCGCACCTTCATTACGTTTGGGGGCACAATGGCGACGGCATTAAAAGGCGAGTTAATTAGTGTAGAAGACTATTTAACTGACGAGTTGGCTCGTGATATAAAACACGAGCTTGTTGATGGTGACATTTATGCAATGGCGGGCGCCAGCGCAAACCATGAACGTATTGTTAATAATGTGATGCGTAGATTTGGTAATCATTTGGATGTTTCTCCTTGCGAACCGTTTTCTTCGGATATGAAAGTCAAAGTCGGCTTACGGTTTTTTTATCCCGATGTGCTTGTAGACTGTAGTTTTGATGAGTCAAAGCCTTACTATACTGAGTCACCCACTATTATTGTCGAAGTGTTATCGAAAACTACTCGGCGCATGGATGAAACGATTAAGCTCATGTCTTATATCAACATCCCTAGCTTGCAAGAGTATGTATTAATTGAGCAAGATTTTGTCGATATTGAAGTCGTCAGAAGAAGCGAAGGATGGCAGCCAAGGCATTATTTTTTAGGTGATCAAGTCAATTTTGAATCGATTAATTTAACGCTACCAGTCGAAGAAATTTATTCTCGCGTAAAAAATGAGGATATGCTGGAGTTTTTGGCGCAAAAAAATGATTAAGTTTTTAGCTTGATAAGCATAAAAAAGCCCATCATTGATGGGCTTTTCTTTTACGACTAAAACTAAGGCTTAAAGCTTAGTTTTTATCTTGATCAACAATTTTGTTTGCAGCAATCCAAGGCATCATTGCGCGTAATTTAGCGCCTGTGACTTCGATTGGATGCTCTGCATTAATGCGACGTTTTGCAGTCATTTCAGGGTAGTTAGTCATACCTTCTAAGATGAATTTTTTAGCGTACTCACCATTTTGAATGTTAGCTAATGCTTCGCGCATTGCGTAACGGCTTTCTTCATTAATAACTTTAGGGCCAGTTACATATTCGCCGTATTCTGCATTGTTAGAAATTGAGTAGTTCATGTTTGCGATGCCGCCTTCAAACATTAAGTCTACGATCAATTTTAATTCGTGCAAGCACTCAAAGTAAGCCATTTCTGGTTCGTATCCTGCTTCTACTAAAGTTTCGAAGCCCATTTTAACTAGCTCAACCGCACCACCGCATAAAACAGCTTGCTCACCGAATAGGTCAGTTTCTGTTTCTGCACGGAAAGTTGTTTCGATGATACCAGAGCGACCGCCACCGATAGCTGATGCGTAAGATAAGCAAATTTCTTTCGCTGTACCTGAAGCATCTTGATGGATCGCGATTAAATCAGGAACGCCGCCACCGCGAACAAATTCAGAGCGTACTGTATGGCCTGGTGCTTTAGGTGCAACCATGATTACATCTAAGTCAGCGCGAGGGTTTACTTGGTTGTAAAGAATTGCAAAGCCGTGAGCAAATGCTAAAGCAGCGCCTTGCTTAATGTTAGGCTCAATTTCTTCTTTATAAAGTTGAGATTGAAATTCATCTGGCGTAAGGATCATAACTACGTCTGCGCTAGCAACGGCTGCTGCTACGTTAGTTACTTTTAAACCATGAGCTTCAGCTTTAGCAACAGAGCTAGAGTTTGCGCGTAAACCAACCACAACATCAACACCTGACTCTTGTAGGTTGTTTGCGTGTGCATGGCCTTGTGAGCCGTAACCGATGATGGCTACTTTTTTGCCCTTGATTACATTAATGTCAGCGTCTTTGTCGTAATAAACTTGCATGTGATTTCCTGTTTTTTAGTAAATAGTTATTTTCAACATAATGCTGATAAGGCCTGATGCTCGACCAGAAGAGGTGTGAATAAATTCGCACCGCCACTTACTTGGCAATATGTGTTGATTTGGTAAAGGGGTTACAAATGTAAGCCTTTTTCGCCGCGTGATAGGCCTGTTGGGCCAGAGCGTACGGTTTCGATAATGCTGTTTTCATCAAGTGCCGCAACGAATGCATCAAGTTTATCTGATGGTCCGGTCATTTCAATCACGTAGCTATTGTTGGTGACGTCAATGATTTTACCGCGAAAAATTTCCGCAAGGCGATTGATCTCTTCGCGTGATTCTTTGCATGTTTTAACCTTAACTAGCATTAGTTCGCGTTCAACATGGGTTGCTTCGGCTAGATCAATTAACTTAACGATATCAATTAATTTATTAAGCTGTTTAGTGATTTGCTCAATAACTTCATCAGTACCTCGAGTCACTAAGGTCATACGTGACAAAGTAGGGTCCTCTGTTGGAGCAACGGTTAAGGACTCGATATTATAGCCCCGTGCCGAAAACAAGCCGGCAACACGCGATAGGGCACCTGCTTCATTTTCAATTAGAATAGAAATAATATGTCTCATTATGCCAATTCCCTGTTGATAGGTGTACCTGGTGCTACACGTAAAGTCATTTCTTGATGGCCTTTGCCCGATTCAATCATTGGGTAAACGTTTTCTGTTCTATCAGTCATGATGTCTAAGAAAACGGTGCGATCTTTCATAGCAAAAGCTTTTTCCAGTGCGGGCTTAACATCTTCTGGTTTTTCTACACGTATACCGACATGGCCATAAGCTTCAGCTAGTTTTACGAAGTCTGGAATCGTATCCATATAAGATTGCGAGTAACGGCTTTCGTAATTAAATTCCTGCCATTGGCGAACCATGCCCATATAGCGGTTATTTAAGTTAATAATTTTAATGGGTGTGTTGTATTGTAGTGCAGTAGACAGCTCTTGTATGCACATCTGAATACTGGCTTCACCTGTTACACAAGCCACTTCTGCTTCGGGGTGTGCTAACTTAACGCCGATAGCAGCGGGTAAACCAAACCCCATCGTGCCTAATCCTCCAGAATTGATCCAGCGGCGTGGTTTATCAAACGGGTAGAATTGTGCGGCAAACATTTGATGTTGGCCTACATCAGAGGTAATAAAAGCATCGCCTTTCGTTACTTCATAAAGTTGCTCAACAACCGCTTGTGGTTTAATTAAGTCGCTATCACGGTTGAATTCTAGGCAGTTAACTGAGCGCCACTGATCAATGCGACTCCACCATGCTTCCAGCGCTTTTTTAGAAGGTTTCTTTTTCTGTTCTTTAAGCAATTCAAGCATTTGCTTTAATATGGTTTTAACTTCACCCACTATCGGCACGTCAACTTTAACTGTTTTAGAGATAGATGCTGGATCAATATCAATATGAATGATAGTTGAGTGCGGG
>Ga0164315_10003378_pt1 | contig 12387 bp, 13 predicted proteins | sample GuaBasSedimGuay6_FD_113737 | JGI IMG/M metagenome (GOLD analysis project Ga0164315, IMG submission 113737) | Subseafloor sediment microbial communities from Guaymas Basin, Gulf of California, Mexico - Guay6, Core 4569-2, 0-3 cm | ecosystem: Environmental > Aquatic > Marine > Hydrothermal vents... | reverse complement strand
CAGAAAACAGAGATCAGAGGGTCAGAGGTCAGAAAACAGAGATCAGCGGGTCAGAGGTCAGAACGGTCGACTACTGACTTCCGACAACCGACCTCCGACCTCTGACCTCTGACTTCTGACTTCCGACTTCTGGCTTCCGATGTCTAACCATCTCCGAAAAAGAGTTCGACATTAAAATAATTAATACCATGAGAATCAATTCAGCAAAGGATCTTGAAGTTTACAAAAAAGCATATTTTTTAACTATGGAAATATTTGAGATATCCAAATCATTTCCAGTTGAAGAGAAGTATTCATTGACAAGTCAGATCAGGCGTTCATCCAGGTCGGTTTGTTTAAACTTGCGGGAGGCTTGGGCAAAAAGACGTTATGAGGCTCACTTTATCAGCAAACTGACTGATTGTGATGGAGAGAACAGTGAAACGGATTCGTCATTAGATTTAGCTTTAGATTGTGGTTATATCGATAAAAAAACTCATAATGAACTGACTTTAAAAACAAAAGAAGTTGGGAAAATGCTTGGTTCCATGTTTAATAATCCGAAACCGTTTTTAGTTAAGAAATAGAGATCAGAGGTCAGAGGGTCAGAACGGTCGACGACTGCCTTCCGACTTCCGACCACCGACTTCCAGCTTCACTATTCCCCATCATCCTTTCAAGTATTATTCTATAATATTTCCATAATGCATTATATTTGAAGCAAAATAGAAACATAATGTTGTAAAGGAAATATGAATTATATTCATTTTAGTCAATCGTGGTTTGATTTTGCCTGCTTTAACACCAATCAAATATATGCATGGCGGCCAAATTTCGATAGAAATAATTTAGCAAGATGGTTGAAAAAAGGCTTGCTTATAAGGTTAAGACAGGGGTTTTATACATTTCCCGATTACATGAACAAACCTGACTTTATCTATTATTTTGCCAACCAGATCTATAAACCATCATATATTAGTCTGCATACGGCCTTGTCGTTTTATGGAGTAATCCCCGAAATGGTAGTGCAATTTACAAGTATCACCTCGCTGAAAACGATTATGGAATTGGAGAACGTAAATTAAAGCTTGAAATCTCCAAACGTCGATTTGAAGATCGTTATGAGATAAAGAATTTTTTGGGAATCAACATGAAGGTAATGGTCGTTGCCGATATGTTTGCCCATAAACTTTGTGCATTGCTCGACCGCAATTCCATTACCAACCGCGATATTTTTGATTCCTGGTTTTTTATGCAGAAGCACTTTCCTGTAAATAAAGTTATTATTGAGGATCGGATGAAAATGCCTTATGCCGATTATCTGCAAAAATGTATTGACCGGCTCGAATCGATGAACAACCGGGGGATATTGCAGGGTTTGGGAGAGTTGATGGATAACGAAACGAAGAAATTTGTTCGTAACAAGCTGCTCACTGAAACAGTAGGGCTGTTGAAGTTTTATAAAGATTACCCAATATTGAAATAGATACAAAGAGGAGCAAGAGACAAGAGTCTTTTAAAAAAATGCTTTTAGATAAACTTTGGGTCGGGGAAATTATGGGTTCGTAACCCCATTTTTATTTTCACGCACTATTTACTGATGTTTTTCTGGCAAATGTCAGCCGCTATCTGATTAAAGTTCATTAATTTTGAACACTTAAAAAAATAGAACAACCATGGTAAAAAAAGTAAGTCCGTCCAGTACTAAAGCGCAGATATTGGAAGCGTATGATGAGTTAATGCAACAATTGCAAGAGAAAGTAGCCGATAATCCTAAAGAGTTAAAGGAAAGGGAAGAGAAACAAAACCTGGTTGAAAAAGCTACGGCAAAAAACGAACCAGAAATCTCTAAAAATATCAGTTCCTTAAAAACTAATGTTACGGAAGTATTGGACAAAATAGAAGAAAACCTGCTCAATGAATACAAACGACTTTCCGAAATTCAGGAAGCCATAAAAGTCGAGAAGAAAAATCTTGAGGACCTTTATGAGATTTCTGCCAATGCCGATACACTTGCTGCCATTTTGTTGGCACAAAAGGAGAAAAATCAGCAGTTTAAGGAAGAAATGCTACAAAAGGAAAAAGGCCTTCTTGATTTGCTGGAATCCAAAAAAGTTGCTTCTGAGGAGGAGATGGCCAAAATAAAAGCCCAATGGGCAGCTGAAAAGAATGAAATGCAGACTGGCCTAAAAGAGGAAAAGGAAAGAATTGCCAAAGAACGTAAAAGGGAAGAAGAGGAATTTCAATACAGCCTGAAACTGAACCGGAAAAAAGAACAGGATATTTACGAACAGAAAAAAGCAAATCAGGAGCGGGAGCTGGCAGAAAAGAAAGCTTCTTTTGAAAAGGAAATTGTTGAACGCGAAAAAGTTGTGCTGGAAACTGAAGCAGAGTTGAAAACCCTCAGGCAGAAAGCCGAACAGTTCCCCAAAGAACTTGAAAAAGTCGTGAAAGAAACCGAAAAACAGCTTACAGAAACACTAGAGTTGCAATACAAATTTGAGAAAGAATTACTAGCCAAAGAAACTGAAGGTGAACTCAATTTGAGTAGGCAGACTGTCAATACCCTGGAAAGCAGGATTAAAGAACAGGAAAATCAAATTGAACAATTGTTGCAAAAAGCGGATAGTTCGGAAAAGACGGTCAAAGATATTGCCATTAAAGCCCTTGATAGTGCTTCCAAAATACAGGTTTTACCTAAAGAGTCGAAACAAGGAGAGTAAACCTAAATATATTTTTGCAAACAGATTAATGCAACAGAATTTTGCTGTTCGCAGTTTGCAATGCTTAACCACTAAAATTCCATTTATGAAAATCATTTCCGTAGTCGGCGCACGCCCCAACTTTATGAAAATTGCCCCATTTATCCGGGCTATTGCTGATTATAATAGTCGGCAGTCGGCAGTTGACAGTCAACAGTCGGCAGTCGGCAGTGACCAATTACCAATGACCAACACCCCCTCGCCTTTACACCATATCCTCGTCCATACTGGCCAGCATTACGACGACCGCATGTCGAAAGCCTTTTTTGAAGCGCTGAATATTCCCAATGCCGACATCAATCTTGGGGTAGGATCGGGCAGCCACGCGGAGCAAGTTGGTCATACCATGATTGCATTTGAAAAAGTGTTGGTAGATGAAAAGCCTGACTGGGTTGTTGTTGTGGGAGATGTGAATGCAACGCTGGCTTGTTCCGTAACAGCGAAAAAACTACACATCAAAGTTTGTCATATTGAAGCCGGCCTTCGCAGCCGCGATATGAAAATGCCCGAAGAAATCAACCGACTGGTTACTGACCGCCTGGCCGATCTGCTGTTGATTCCCGACCGTTTATCAGAAGAAAACTTATTGAAAGAGGGAACACCGAAAAAGAATATCGTATTCGTGGGTAACATCATGATTGACACCCTGGAAACTAATCGTGAAAAATCAAAACAACTCAGTATTTCGGAAATCATTAAGGACAACAGTTTGTTACCTGAACCTTCTTCCTCTGAAAGAGGCAAAGGGGATTTCGCGCTCATGACGCTCCACCGGCCATCTAATGTTGACAAGAAAGAAGTATTGGAACCCATCATTAATTTCCTGACAGAAGAGGTGGCCAATGACATGTCGATTATCTGGCCCATTCATCCCCGGACAGCCGGCCGTTTAAAAGAATTCGGACTGTGGGAAAAGATTGTTGCCAATCCGAAGATGATATTGCTACACCCCATCGGTTACCACCAAATGCTCCGCCTGAATATGGATGCCCGGATTATGTTAACCGATAGTGGTGGACTGCAGGAAGAATGTACAGTTTTAGGAACACCCTGCCTTACACTCCGATGGAATACGGAAAGACCGATAACACTACGGGAATTTGGTGGCGCTTCGGTGCTGGTTGGCAACAATGTTAAACAGATTCGTGATGAATACCACCATACGCTTAAATTAGACAGAACACCACAACGGCCTGAGTATTGGGATGGTGAAACTGCTGCGAGGTGTGTTGAAGCGATTGTGAATTACGAAAAGTGAGATTGAAACTGTTATTGATTTGTTACTCATTTAGCTATCAATAAATCTATTCAAAAAAATATAAGTACGACCAAGAATCGCCAACCGGATAAATAGGTTTGATGGAACACTTAAAATACTCAACACTCAATATACAATATTCAAATGTTTTTAAATTTATTCCAGAATAATTGGGAGTGATACTGACAATTATGAAAAGCCAATTGTTTAATTATTGCTTCTAATAGTTTATTAATTCTTGTGTTATTTAACCTTTCTTTTTTACTTGCTTATTGTTTGTTGAACATTGTTTATTGAATATTTATTTACCCAATAAAATACCAGTATTACTAAACTTTACTACATTTGCACGTATAAATATCGAAAATTCGGTAGTATGCCTTATAAATTAACAGTAAGTATTCAGGATGCCAACATTGTGGCTCGTATAAAAGAATATGCCAGGGCAAGAGGGATAAGCGTATCGTTTATGATAGACAATTATTTTCGAAATATCGTTAAAGCTTCTGAAATTAAAGAAGATAAGAATAGTTCCTTGCCAAAGGAATTAAATGAATTAATAGGGTCTTTGGAAACGGACGATAAATTGCTGAAGGGTTCTTATAAAGAACTCAGAGACGAAATGTATGAAGATAGGGCAAAAAAGTATCTCTAAAGTATTGCTTGATGTGAATGTTTGCATTGATGTGCTCACCAACAGGGAACTGACTAAAGATGAAAGTAAAATGCTGTTTGCTATTTTGCAAAAGAATAAGATACAAGTATTTATCCCCGCTTTTTCACTCGATACTATTTATTACATTTTAAACAGAATGGGTGTTCAAAATGAATTGGCAAAAACTTCTATCAAAAAATTAATAAAATTCACAGGATTACAATTTTTATCAAATGAGGCTGTTGAATATGCATTCGGCTCTGGCTTTGCTGATTTTGAAGACAGCCTGATAAATTCGGTAGCAGTAATTAATAAGCTTGATTTTATTATCACTTCAAACACAAAAGATTTTAATAAATCGACATTGCCAATATTTCATCCAAAGGAATTCATCAGGTTTTATGCGCTGGCATGATTGGTAGAACATCCAAATAGTTACTTTTGAAAAATATAAATACATAAAGCATCCATGATTGATTTAAAACACACAAAGGGATGATTAACCCCGGAGGGGTGTAAAATTATTAGCCCCGGGTTTTAACCCGGGGTGAAAAAATAAAACAATAAACCGTTTTGGCGGGATTTTTTTCGCGGAGCAAGAAAAAATCATGACAAAACATACAAAGGGTCAAAATCAAGGCATTAGAAAATTATAAACACATGAAAGATAAAATACTACTCATTACAGGAGGAACCGGATCATTTGGTAACGCGGTTCTCAATCGATTTCTTGATACTGATATCAAGGAAATCCGCATTTTCTCAAGAGATGAGAAGAAGCAGGATGATATGCGAAAACGTTACAATAACCCCAAAATTAAATTTTACCTTGGCGATGTAAGGGATTTTCGTTCGGTAGAAGATGCCATTCGTGGGGTTCACTATGTATTTCATGCAGCAGCACTCAAGCAGGTCCCTTCTTGTGAATTTTTCCCGATTCAAGCCGTGAAGACAAATGTACTTGGGGCTGAGAACGTGATAGAAGCCGCCATTGCAAATAAGGTAAAACGGGTTGTGATTTTAAGTACCGACAAAGCCGTTTATCCTATTAATGCGATGGGCATGTCGAAAGCATTGATGGAAAAAGTAATGGTAGCCCGCTCGCGAAACCTGGATAGTACGGAAACAGTTTTATGTGGAACAAGGTACGGAAATGTGATGGCAAGCCGCGGATCGGTTATCCCACTTTTTGTTGATCAGATTAAAGCCAAGAAAGACATTACCATTACCGATCCTGCCATGACAAGGTTTATGATGACACTTGAAAATGCGGTCGAATTGGTTTACTTTGCTTTTAAAAATGGCAAGCAAGGAGATATTTTTGTTCAGAAAGCCCCGGCAGCAACCATCCACGATCTGGCAAAAGCACTCAACGGACTTTATCATTCTGAAAGTAAAATCCGCATTATTGGAACCCGGCATGGAGAGAAATTATACGAATCCTTGGTCAATCGGGAAGAAATGGCAAAAGCAATTGACATGGGCGATTACTACCGGATTCCGGCAGATACCCGCGATTTAAACTATGAACAGTATTTCTCGGAAGGGGAAAAAGACATGTCGAAGATTGAGGAATACCATTCGCACAATACAAAACGACTGGATGTGGAAGGAACAAAAGAATTGCTTCTGAAACTGGAATTCATTCGTGAAGATGTTCTCTGAGAATTGAGTGTAATTCAGTCGGAAATAAATGAACAATCGATGACCGATATTCCAAAGTTAATTGAAGGCGGATTATATGCTGATGAAAGGGGTTCGCTGGCTTTTGTTAACGATTTCGATTTACAGGATACAAGACGTTTCTATACAATTACCCATCCTGACATTAATGTAATTCGTGCCTGGCAGGGGCATAAAAACGAAACCAAATGGTTCTTCTGTTCCAAAGGTTCTTTTGAGGTTTTATTGGTAGAAATTGATGATTGGGAAAACCCTTCACCCAATTTGAAAGTAGTTTCTTATCATCTGTCAGAAAATAACAGCCGGATTCTATTTGTCCCTTCTGGATATGCAAATGGTTTCAAGGCAAATGAGCCTTCTTCAACATTGCTTGTTTTCTCAGACAAAGGTCTGGAGGAATCTAAAAACGATGATTTTCGCTTCGATAAAAATTTATGGTATAATTGGGGAAAAACAGGAAACGTCCATGACGACAAAACCCAGCCAAAGAAAACAGCTAATGGTGTGATGATAAACCCCAGAGGGGGTTTGATATAAATAACACGGGGTTTTAACCCGGTGTAAGGAAAAAAGAATAAACTGTTTTGGCGTGATTTTCGATGACGATCCCGATAACTATCGGGAGAAAATCATGACAAAATAAAAACGAAGAAATTCAATCAATTACACAATTATCAAAGCATGAAAAAAGTAGGAATTACCGGCCAGGCAGGTTTTATGGGGACGCATTTGTTCAATTTCCTGAACCTGAAAGATAATATTGAAACCATCCCTTTTGAGGACGCCTTTTTTGATGATGAAGCTGTGCTTGAAAATTTCATAACACAATGCGATGTCATTGTTCACCTGGCAGCCATGAACCGCCACGATGATCAGCAGGTGATTTATGATACAAATATTCTGCTCACAGAAAAATTAATTGCTGCTTGCGAGCGAAGCAAATCAAAACCGCACATTCTATTTTCGTCTTCTACCCAGGAAAAACAGGACAATCTTTACGGACAATCGAAACAAAAAGGACGCGAATTATTTGAAGACTGGGCCAAACTAAATGATGCCCGTTTTACCGGGATGATTATCCCCAATGTTTTCGGACCTTTTGGACAGCCTTACTACAATTCGGTGGTGGCTACTTTTTGCCATCAGTTAACGCATGGAGAAACTCCTCAGATTCATGTTGATGGCGAGGTAAAACTGATTTATATCAACGATCTTTCAGAAGAGTTTTACAATAAAATTATTGCTGACGAAATCCAGTCCGTCAATAAATACGAAGTACCGCACCGCATTGCTGTTAAAGTCAGTACGATTCTTAATTTGTTAACGGGCTATAAAAATGATTACCTTGAAAAAGGTATTTTTCCTGATTTGTCCAATCCTTTCGAGTTGGCATTATTCAATACATTCAGGTGTTACATCCCTGAAAGTCATTTTCCTTTTCACCTCACAAAACATGCTGATAACCGTGGTGTATTCGTAGAAATTGCCCGGACAAACACTTCCGGACAGTTTTCGTATTCGACAACCGTTCCGGGAATTACACGTGGCAATCATTACCACACACGTAAAGCAGAACGCTTTGCCGTAATCAAAGGAAAGGCCAAAATCCAACTTCGGCGTATCGGTACAAATCACCTGATTGAATACGAATTGAATGGTGAACAACCTTCTTTTGTTGACATGCCCATTTGGTACACGCACAATATTATCAATACCGGGGACGAAGAGTTGGTAACCCTTTTTTGGATTAACGAGCCTTTTAATCAGGATGACCCGGACACTTATTTTGAAACAGTTTAGAAACGCATAATATGACAGACATAAAACTTAAAGTTGCCACGATTATTGGTACACGACCCGAGATTATCCGGCTGAGTTCAACCATAAAACTACTGGATAAATACACCCACCAGATTATTATTCACACTGGTCAAAATTATGACTACGAACTGAATGAAATCTTCTTTCAGGATTTGGGCTTGCGAAAACCCGATTATTTTCTTGCGGTGGATACATCAAGTCTGGGGCATGTTTTGGGTGAAACCCTGATTAAGAGTGAAGAAGTACTGACAAAAGAAAAACCGGATGCAGTACTTATTCTTGGTGATACCAACAGCAGTATTGCGGGAATAATTGCCAAACGTTTGCGAATCCCGATTTTTCATATGGAAGCCGGCAACCGCAGTTTCGATATGAATGTTCCCGAAGAAATCAATCGGAAGATTATTGATCATATTGCCGATTTCAACCTGGTTTATACCGAACATGCACGTCGTCATTTATTGAGCGAAGGATTACCGCATCGAAGAATTTACCTGACCGGTTCACCCATGTACGAGGTGCTTCATGACAATATGGAAAAGATTGAAAATTCAGCAATATTGGAACAACTGGATTTACAAGCTTCAAAATATTTCATAGTTTCAGCCCATCGCGAAGAAAACGTGGACAACCCCAAACATTTAAAACAGATTGTAAATGTACTCAACAAGCTGAACGAAACTTACAATGTCCCTGTAATTGTATCCACCCATCCCCGTACTAAAAAACGACTTGAAAACCTTCAGGATACTAAAATTGCGAAGGGTGTCCGATTTTTGAAACCTTTTGGATTTTTCGATTATGTACAATTGCAAATGAAATCGCTTTGTGCCATTTCCGACAGTGGTACAATAAGCGAAGAGAGTGCAATGCTCTCCTTTCCAGCCATCAGTTTGCGGCAATCAATGGAGCGCCCCGAAGCACAGGATGCAGGAACAATTATACTTACCGGCTTTGATGAAGATGTGATTTTATCATCTGTAAAAACGGTGATTGAAGAACAGCAACTTGCTAAGTACGAAAGTATTCCAAAGGAATATTCCATTCACAATACTTCGTGGCGTGTACTCAAATTAATCCTCGGTAATGCCCGCTTAAGCAATAAGTGGTGGGGGATAAATGAAAAAGTTTATTAGAATGGGGTGTTGGGATGAATGACAATTTCCCTACAGATGAGCCTGTCCTCCTGAGTGCAAGCGTTGGCCAGTGCGTTGGCGCGAGCGAAGGAACTATATTTTATTGTAATGAACAGATTCTTCGCTTCCTTCCCGCAAGGCCAATGCAAGCCGCTCAGAATGACAAAAACTATTTTAGGTTTTTGTCCTCCTAAACAAAAGTGCAAGACAATGCTCACCACAATCTCTATCACCCCCCCCTATTTCTCAAATTCCATACATTCGCAGCCTTAAATCAAATCATCCATTGAAAATCCTGAGTTTCGATATAGAAGACTGGTTTCATATTTTTGATCCTGCCTATGAAAACCAACCTGATTTATGGTCTGGATTTTCAAGCCGGGTAGAACGGAATACCGAATGGATATTGGATTTTTTATCCCGGCATCAACTGAAAGCAAGCTTTTTTTGCCTGGGCTGGGTTGCCGAGAAATATCCGCAACTTATCAAATCCATTCACAATAATGGCCACGAAATTGCGGCACATTCCTATTTGCACAATAAAGTCAATCAGTTAAATCCCGAATCTTTTTATGAAGACACGAAACGTGTAATTGATACATTAGAGAATTTAACAGGCAGCAAGATAAACACTTACCGTGCCCCCGGTTTCTCGATGGATAAAAATACTTTATGGGCTTTTGAAATTCTGCACGAATTTGGAATCGAAAACGACAGCTCTTTTAAATCGGGATTACATATGGGCTTTCCGGGCAGAATTCCGAAAGAACCATTTATTTTAAAAGGGAAGGGCTTTGAAATGAAAGAATTCCCGACACGGACATTTAATTTTTTGGGAAGCCATATTGTTTACAGTGGGAGTGGGTATTTCAGAATATATCCTTATCATTTCGTCCAAAAAAAATTCAAACATTCTGATTATGAAATGGCCTATTTTCATCCCCGCGATTTCGACAACCACATTCACCAGTTTTTTAAAAATCACCCTTTACTTCAATTACGCTACCGGATTGGTACAAATAGTTCCCGGCTAAAACTCGAAAAACTGGTAAATGAATTTGATTTTATTACACTGAAAAAAGCAATCAGTCAGGTTGATTGGGAAAAGGCGAAAATATTTGACCTGGAAAACGGTGAAAATGTTTAGGCACTTAATTCACAAAACTAAGCAACAAATTATAAGTTTCAAATACTGTTTTAACTGTCAATTTCATTGTTTCAGGTTGCGGGTTGCATGTTGCGCAAGCCCAACCTGTAACCTGTAACCTGTAACAGATTTGTTAATTTGTACTCCGCTGGTTTACCATTTATTTTTTTAATTATAAAATACTTATTTTTTCATCACCATATTTTGTCTTTTATTATACATTTGTAATTGCCTAAAACACACTCTCGAAAATGAGAAACCTATTTTTCTATCCTGATTTAATCCCTATTTTAGCTTTACTCTTCGCGTTTCTTGTTACGTATATTTCCATACCGTCATTGGTTGATGTAGCACGCATCAAGCACCTTTATGATGAACCCAACGAACGCACGTCGCATCTTGCGAATACTCCGTCGCTTGGGGGAATGGCGATTTTCGCGGGCTTTATCATAAGTATCATGATCTTTCTTTACATCCCGGATATCCCTTATATCCAGTATGTAATTGCAGGAATTATCGTGGTATTTTTCATTGGTTTAAAAGACGATGTGATTGTAGTAGCTCCCGCCACCAAATTTATTGCCCAATTGTTTGCAGCAACCATCATCATCGATTTGGGTGATATCCGCTTGCATGGATTATACGGGTTTTTGGGGGTAACTGATATTGGTTATCTGGCAAGTGATGTTTTGACCATATTTGTTATTATTTCCGTTGTGAATGCTTTTAACCTGATTGATGGGATCGATGGCCTCGCTGCCGGAATCGGTGTGCTTGCCAGCATTGTATTCGGAACCTGGTTTTATCTGACAGGGAATATTCAACTCACTATTTTGTCCTGCGCTTTAATTGGTGCACTCCTCGCATTTTTACGTTTTAACCTGTTTTCTAAGAAAAATAAAATATTTATGGGCGATATTGGATCGCTCTTGCTTGGCTTTATCATGGCTATTCTGGCTATTAAATTCAACGATTTGAACGGATCAATGGGACAGGCACCTTTTCGGGTTGCCGCTGCCCCTGCTGTTTCCATCGGTATTTTAATTATCCCGATTTATGATACTATCCGTGTGTCGCTTGTCCGCCTTTTTCATGGAAGGTCGCCTTTTAGCGCTGACAGGGAGCATGTCCACCACTATCTTGTTGAATTAACAGGGAGTCATAAAACAACAACAGCCATTATGCTGTTGGTAAACATTGTTTTTATCGCGATCTCATTTCTGCTTTCCGAATTAAGAATTTTTCAACTGACCCTTATCCTGTTTGCATTGGCCGCCATAGTATCCTATATTCCTTATCTTCTGCTTAGGAGAAAACGGAAAGCAACCGAACATTTGTAGCCATTACAAAATTTCCTGTTTTTGTAGCCTCCCCCGAATAGTGTCGTTCGTGCCTATTCTTTCCCCCTTAATTATTTTTGTATTTTTATTCGATGATTCTTCCCATGAAAAAGAGCCTGCTATTTCTTTTATTTCCTATCCTGTTTATTGCTTCCATACAGGGGCAAAGCCTTTATTTGCCACTTAATCAGGATTACAATACTGAACTGCAAAAAGCAGTTTATTCTTCTCAATACAGGTTTCATTCTTCTGAACAGGGATGGCAATTGAATGAATTAAAGCAAACTTTCAATTACGATTCCATCACTCAATTAAATCGCTTGGAAAAAACCATCCCCAAAAAATGGAAGCAAAAAGCATGGGACAAATTCCTGAATGATGATGTGGTTACCCTGCACCGTGATGACTTTGATGTTGTCATCAATCCTTTGATGAATTTTTCGTTGGGACGTGAATTTACCGACGAAAAATCAACCTGGGTCAATACCCGTGGTTTTGAAATAAAAGGCAGAATTGGAAGGGGATTTTCTTTCTACACTAATTTTTATGAAAACCAGGCCGTATTTATGAATTATCTGGATACTTATATCAACGCCGGGCGCGTTG
>Ga0164315_10003376_pt1 | contig 12388 bp, 6 predicted proteins | sample GuaBasSedimGuay6_FD_113737 | JGI IMG/M metagenome (GOLD analysis project Ga0164315, IMG submission 113737) | Subseafloor sediment microbial communities from Guaymas Basin, Gulf of California, Mexico - Guay6, Core 4569-2, 0-3 cm | ecosystem: Environmental > Aquatic > Marine > Hydrothermal vents >... | reverse complement strand
GTTTAGTTGCGATGATTGAAAAATCTGGACATAATGGAGCTAATCTTGATCCAAAATTATTTAAGGATGTTTATAACAACTCATTAGTCTCAATGGTTGAAAGTCGTCGTCAACAAATAAAAAGCGGTGAAATTTCAATGGAAGATTTAAGAATTAAAGGTTCTGTTGAATTATTAGAAGAGTTAAGTAAGATGCTAACAGATGGTATTTATTTGGCAACAGGTAGTGATGTTGACGCAATTAAGGAGAGTGTGGATTACCTTGGTTTTTCTAAATTCTTTCCTAAAGATAGAATTGCTGGTGCAGGCTCATTAGGTCCAGAAGATGATGCGAAAGAAGCTGTTATTAAAAAAATGTTAACAGAATATTCTATAAAGGGGAATCAGCTATTAACTTTTGGTGATGGATTTCCAGAAATTTTACATACACATTTAGCTGGTGGTATTGCAGTTGGTGTATTAACACGCGACCACAGTTATTATGAGCATTTAGGTCATTTTACAATTGAGCAAAAAGAACAACGCCTTAGAAATGCTGGGGCACATATTATTGTTCGCAATCCATATCAAAATATTCCAGAGTTAGTAAAAATTATAAAAGAAGGTTATTCTGAATCTAATGAATAGAAAAGAAACGCAAGATATTGGGATTGAACAAACCACAATAAAGTTATTTTATTCTCTTTGTGGATTATTTGAGTATAAAAGTTAAATGAAGTTATTTGTTGATATTTTGTTAAGTTGTGTTATCTCAATAATTTATAGAAAAATATTGTATCTTAATTAGTTAAATTAAAATTGGAATTAAAACTAATGAAAAGCACGCTTAAAGATGTAGCAAAAAAAGCGAACCTCCATTCTTCAACAGTCTCTAGGGTGTTGAGAGGTGAGAAAAAATTAAGAGTATCAGATGAAACTCGTAAAAGAGTTTTTGATGCTGCAAAAGAATTAGACTATAGTCCGAACCAAACTGCACGAACTTTAAGAATGCAAAAAAGTTTTCTTATTGGACTTATAGTTCCTGATATTGCAAACCCATTTTTTGCAAGAGTTGCACGCAGTATTGAAATGCAAGGTTTTGAGAAAGGGTACACCGTTATTGTTTGTAACACTGACGAAAACCAGGATAAAGAAGATAAGTTTCTTGATACTTTACTTTCTCGTGGAATTGATGGATTAATAATTGCACCAGTTCAAGATTGTACCGAACAAATTCAAAAATTAGTAGATAGAAATTTCCCTCTTGTATTGTTCGATAGATATTTTTGTGATGTTGAAACAAATGCAGTTCTAACAAATAATTTTGAAGCATCTTATGAAGCAATTAAGATACTTGCTAAAAAGGGTTCAAAAAGAGTTGCATTTGTTAGTGGTAGAAGAGACATATATACTACTCAACAAAGACTAAAAGGGTATGAAAAAGCGGTTGAGGATTTTAATTTAGATAATTCTGAATCTTTAATAGTGGGTGATGGTTTTAGTTTTGAGAGCGGATATGAAGCAACTAAACAATTACTAAAATTAGAAGATTCTCCAACAGCAATGATTGTAACTGGCAATCTGGTATCGGTTGGTGCAATGAAGGCAATTCTTGAAGAAGGTTTATCCATTCCAGATGATATAGCTATAATTGCTTTTTCTGATAATATTTTCTCCCAGTATTTAGTTACCCCTCTATCAACTATTATTCATCCAATTGATGAAATTGGTTTAGAAGCATTTAAAATTTTGATAAAAAATATTGATTCTAAAGAAAAGCTTCCATTCGAAAAGATAATGATTAAAAGCTCTTTGGAACTTAGAGATTCTGTACAATAATTCTTATAATTACTATATATATAAATTACCTAATTTCAATATATAGCTTTCTTCAAAAAGTGTTCTTCGTAAAAAGTTTTAATCCGAAGAAATCTCCTCTCTTTATTTAAAATAGGAAGTAAACTATGAGCAACAATAAAGCATTAGTTAGCATGTTTTTTTTAATAACCCTCTTATTTTATTCGTGTGAAAGTACAGTTGAGATACCTAATACCACTGTAGAAAAACAAATTACATTCTCACTAAAAAATCATGCGTTAGATAATAATGATAATTTTTCGATGGATGATAAATTTCTTTGTTATGATACTCGCTCAACTGTTTATAATGGAAATCTTGCAAATTGTAAATCGATTGAGAAGGTAGAGATTGCAACCGGGTTAGAGACTATACTTTGGAATCCACCTTTCGTTACTGGGGAAGAGGCTGCTCCTGGAGTTGCTGCTGTTTCATATCATCCAAAAGAAAATAAGGTGATTTTTATACACGGACCCTCGCTAGATGAAGTAAAAGAACGTGGCTATTATGGTTTAAAGAATAGAACAGGTGTTGTTGTTGATGGAAATGGAGGAGGGATTGTTGCAAGACCAGATATGCGTGATATCAAAAATAATCCAACTACGCCAGGAGCACATCGTGGTGGTACGCACAGACACGAATATACTCGCCATGGTGATCGAATTGGTTTTACGTACGATGATTTTCTTGTTCAAAAATATGCAAGAACAATTGCATTTTTACAACCGAGTGAAAATGCCCCAAAAGGACACACACATTATTTTAGTTTAATTCTTCGTCCAGCAGAAGAAGGTAAATCGAAAGCTGGCGAGATTGAACACGCGGCTCACGATTCATGGGTAGATTCACTTGGTACTATGCGCGCTTTTATTGGAAAAGTAAGAGCCCCAAACGGAGTTGATTATTACTCTGATTTATTTGTTGCAGATGTTCCACTTGATATTGATATGAGTACAGCAATGGCTGGGACAAAAACAGAATACCCCACTCCAGCAAAGGGAATTGCAATAAGACGTTTAACAACCGGAATGAAACTAAGTGGAGTTGTACGCGGCTCTTTTGATGGAAGTGAAATACTTTTTGTTGCTGAAGATGCAAATGGAGATACTCAAGTTTTTATTACCAATGCAGATGGATCACAAAAGGACCCAAGAAAAATTTCGAATTTTGATAATGGCTCTTTTAACGTCCGTTGGCACCCAACAGATAAGTGGGTATTTGTTATCACAGGTGGAAACATTGCAGCCATAAATGTTAAAAGTGGCAAAACTATTATGCTTACAAATGATAACAAAGTTCGAGATCATCTTGTAGTTTCGAGAGATGGTAAAAAATTGGCTTATGTAATTCCTATTCCAACAAAAGATAAAACTGGTAAAATGATTAAAGATGCCTCTGGAAATGATTTTAGACAAATATTTGTGATGGATGTAAATAGTGAAGACTTAAAATAATATCGAGTAAAAATATTATTTTAAGTCGAAATATAATAGTAGTGCATAAATGATTACCTAACGCAAAAAAACTTGACATCCCACAGAAATTTTATTATTCTTGGCTTGACAAAACGTAAAAAAAACGTTATTCTTGTATTAGGCAATCGATTGCGTAAGGCAAAACTGTTGATTATGCCCTTAATAGTGTCAAATAGCAATTTTAAGATTATAGAAGTTAAATTATACGATTATAGAAGTTAAATAAGTTAGATATCAAAATTTTGTATAAAGTATATACAATGGTAAGAATCATTATTTCACAACTTGGAGGTAGTATGAAAAAAACAGTGCAGTTTTTAATTTTAGCACTCTTTTTAGTTTCTTTTTCAACATCGTTTGCTCAAATACACTTAGACGGTGATAACGCAGATTGGGATGCATATCCAGTTCTTATTGATGCTCCTGATAACGTTGATGGTATGTTTCCATCAGAAGTTGGTGCTTTAGTAAATGATGTCGTTGATATCAAAACAGTTAAAGCGACAATAATAGGGAATGTATTATTTGCTAATATCCAATTTTGGGGTGGTCCAGCATGGCCAAACAATGCATATGAAAATGACCATGAAGGAACATTGTATTATGCATCAAGAGGTTATTATCACTTATTATTAGATATTGATAATGATCCAACAACTGGTTGGAGTACTGACTGGTATGAAGCACATTATACTCCTGTTGGTTATTTAATTAGCCAAGGTGTTGCTTACGAAGCAATTGGTGCTGAAATTATGCAAGAATCTTTCTTTAGAACAAGAGATTCATTTGAAGCAGATCGTGACAGTGTATCTATGTACAAAGATCTTGGACAATGGGCAGCTGATTATGAAGAATATGATGGTCAAACTGATAATGGTTCTGATTATGAAATTTATGATATGCCAGTATCAAATTTAGATTCTTCTAAAATGATGGCCTGGGAAGGTTCATCTAAAATAGCTAGTTCTGATGATGAAGAATTAGCAAATAACCAATTACTTTCTTATTGGGCTGGTCAAGCATGGGGACATGATTTCCTAGAGTTTGGTGTTGAGTTAACTCCTTTCCAAACATATTATAAAAATAAAGATGGAAGAGTTGTTTTTAGTCCTGGTGATGTTATTGGTCTTTGTGGTATGATTGAAACACCAATTGATGATTGGGGTGTTGATATGACTACTAGAGGTGAAGTAACTGTACCTGCTGATGCTCAAGCTCGTCCAAATATTATTACTTTTGATGGTGATGATTCTGACTGGGCTAATGTTCCTGTTGCAATTGAAGCTCCTGATAATGTTGATGGTATGTTCCCATCAGAAGTTGGTGCTTTAGTAAATGATGTTGTTGATATGAAAGAAATAAAAGCTTTTATGGAAGGTGAAAACCTCTTTTATTACATCAAAATGTGGGGCGGACCAGTATGGCCAAACAATGCATATGAAAATGACCGTGAAGGAACTCTTTATTATGCATCAAGAGGTTACTACCATATTCTATTAGATCTTGATAATGACGCTACAACTGGTTGGAGTACTGACTGGTACGAAGCACATTACACACCTGTTGGTTACTTAATTAGCCAAGGCGTTGCTTACGAGCCAGTTGGTGCGGAAGTAATGTTAGAGTGGGGAGCAAGAACTAGAGATGATTGGGAAGTTGCTAACGGTTCTGACAAAGTTAAAAATCTTGATTACTGGGCAGCAGATTATGAAGAATATGATGGCCAAACTGACAATGGATCTGATTATGAAATTTATAATTTTGAAGTAATTGACAAAAATGAAGATTTAATTATGCAACATGATGGTATGTTATTGAACAACTCAAGTGATGATGAATCACTTATGGATGGAAATCCAGAGTGGAAAGCTCATGCTATTGGTCCTGACTTCTTTGAAATTGGTGAATCAATGCGAGCTACTAAAATGTACTACATGAACAAATCTGGAAAAGAATATTTCAAATCTGGTGATGTAATTGGTTACTGTGGTATGGTTGAAACTCCTATTGATGATTGGGGCGTTGACATGACTACTCGTGGATCATTTGATGTTGTAACTGGAATTTCTGATTCTGAACCAGTTATGGTTGAGAGATTTACTCTTGCTAACAACTATCCAAATCCATTTAACCCAAGTACAAAAATTCAATACTCTTTACCTACTAGTGAATATGTATCATTGAAAGTATATGATATTATTGGTAGAGAAGTTGCTACACTTGTTAATACTCAACAAAGTGCTGGCAGTTATGATGTAGAATTCAACGCTTCTAATTTAACTAGTGGTGTTTATTTCTATAAAATTAATGCTGGTAGTTTTGATGCAGTTAAGAAAATGTTATTAGTTAAATAGTATCCACTTCTATTTAATGATATAAATTATAGGGGATGTATTTCTACATTGCATCCCCATTTTTTTAAGCCTAAATTTTAACCATGAATATTAAAATCAAACTAAAAATATCTGTATTTATATCTAGTGTAATTGTACTATTATTAGTCAGTTCATGTTCCAAAACAGACCAAGACCCTACATTAGCCACAATTGATAATGGCTCCGTTAAATATTCTGAGTATGTTGAATTCTTTTTACGAAGTGCACAATACAAACCTGATAAGTTTCCTACAGTAGAAAATTTGAAAGAGATAGTTGAACTAAAAGCTATTGAAAAGATGGCTGTTCAGGAAGCTTACATTGAGGGTATTGATAAAGACTCCACCTACTTAAATATTGTTAAAAATAACACAAGACGTTTGCTTTATCAAAAATATGTAAATTCAGGATATACTAATTTAGTAGTAACAGATAGTTTAATTGAAAAGTTTTATAAAGAATATACTCCACAATATAATATGAAGTATATTATGCGCCCATTAATTAAAGCATCAACTCTAGAATTTGTTGGTATGCAAAAAGACACCATTGAAGTTGCATACAAAGAATTATTAAAAGGCGTTGAGTTTGGAAAAGTAGCTAGTAAATTTTCACAAGATGTCTCTTCAAAAGAGAAGGGTGGCGATCTTGGATGGATAATTTTAGAATCGATGGGTGATCATGTTGTACGTGCGGTTATGGATACATTAAGTGCTAATTCATATTCAATTCCATTCCGTGGTTTTGGCGGTTATTATATTATCTATAAAGGGGAACAAAGAGATGTCGAAGTTCCACCTTTCGAAAGTGTAAAACAAAGAATTTGGAAATCGCTCTACCAAAGTAGAAAAGGATATATCCAAGATGCTCTCGATAAAAAATTCTCCGATTTAGCTAGTCGATATAAATATAAGATGAATGAAGCAGCAATAGAAGAAGCATTAAAAATTGCTGGATATAAAGCTAACGTATCAAAATATAGAGAATTAGATTTTAGCAAACTTACTGGTACAGATAAGGCAATGAAGCTTTGTGAATATACAGATGGAGAAATTTTACTTGGAGATTTATTTGCTAATAGTAAAAAGGCTCCAATAAATAAATATGAATTTTTAAAACGATTAGGCTCTATCTCAGAAGAACATATTTTTGCTAAAAATGCACTAGAGATAAATGTTCAAAATGTTGACGAAATTCCAGAGCAGTTAGAGTCAATGAGAATATCTCTATTGAGGGCAATTCTTTTTCAGAAGAAGGTTCAAGATAAAGTAGAGATTAAGTTGAGAGAACTAAATATAACAAAGAACTCTAGGAAAAGAACAGAACTTAAAAATAAATTTAAAACTGAATACGAAGATTACTTAAAAACAAAATATAATTTTTCTTTCAATGAAGAAAATTTTGATGCCTCACTAAAATTAACTACAGAAAGTAAAAAGAAGCAAAATATTGAAAGAAACGTTAAAGCAAGCAATCGAAAAAAATAGGATTGTCGATATTAAATTATAGGTCAATTAATGAAATTGTTAAAAAAATTAAATAAGATCATTGTTCTTTCAGTACTAACATTTACAATGTTTTTATCATCAACTCAAATATTTGCTGGGTCAACTGGTAAAATATCAGGTGTTGTATTTGATGGGGTATTAAACGAACCCTTAGTTGGTGCAAATGTAATAATTAAAGAGCTTACAGGTTATGGTGCTGCTACTGACCTTGATGGTAAATTTGTAATATTAAATGTACCACCTGGAACTTACACTGTTAAATTTTCTATGATTGGATTTAAAACTCTTGAAGTATCAGATGTACGTGTCTATATTGATCGTATAATTAAGGTAGATGCAGAACTTGAAGAAGAATCGTATGAAGGTGAAGTTGTTCTTGTAGTTGCTACTAGAGAAGCTGTAGAAATGGATAGAACAAATACAGCAGCCTATGTAAATAGTGAAGAGATAAAAGCACTTCCAGTTACTAATCTTACTGAAGTTATTCAATTACAATCGGGTGTTGTAAAAGGTGCAGATGGTGCTTTGCATATTAGAGGTGGTAGATCTCGCGAAGTTGCATATATGGTAGATGGTATTCCTGTTACAAATACATTTAGTCAAGGTGGTGGTTCTAACGTTGATGTAGAAACAGATATGGTTTCGGAACTACAAGTAATCACTGGTACTTTTAATGCAGAATATGGTTCTGCTCAATCTGGTGTTATTAACATTGTAACTAAAGTTCCAACTGGTGCTAAAATTGATGGAAATGTTGAACTAAGAGCAGGTGGATACTATGCTCCTAACTCACCAATGTATGTTGGTGGTGTTGATAATTATGATATTACAAACGATACTGATGTTAGATTTGCTTTATCACTTCCATTTAATTTTATTCCTTCCAGCTTGGGTAAAGTTGGCTTACTTATAAATGGACGTGTGACAAATTCTGATGGTTATTTATATGGCGAAAGAAGATTTATGCCAGAAGATGGCTGGGAAATTGCAGTTTATCGAGAATGGTACAGAGCAACATATGATCCTGAAGATGCTGTAATTATTCCATTACCAGATGAACTTCACACTGGCGATGGTGAAGTTGTACCAATGAATAAAAGTCAGAAATATAATGTTAGTGGAAAATTAGTTTACCAACCTGCACCTGGCATAACAGCAAGCTACAGTTTATATGTTAAATCAAGTGAAGGTAGTGGTTTTAGCAATTCATGGAAGTTTTTACCAGATGCGATGTCAACTGGTTATAATGATAACATGACTCATATGTTTGTATTTACACATACTCCTTCAGATAATATGTACTATAACCTTCGATATTCTTATCAAGATAATTCAAGTGAATCATATATGTATGAAAGTGCTGATGACCCTCGCTATCAAACAACTTCCATTAATGCTTGGGATCCAGGTATTGTTACTGGATTTGATATGGGAGGTATTAGTAGTTGGAACAGAAATTATTTCGATCAAAAAGTACATCTCGTTAATGGTGATTTAACATGGCAAATTAATAATGTAGTTGAAGTAAAAGCAGGTGTCGAAGTTAAATCTTATAATTTCCATTATAAGCAATCTCCTATGAAACCGGTGCTTGGTCATGAAATTCTTCAATTTCCATATACTCAAAGTGAAATTCGTGGTTTAGAATTACCGTATGAGTTCTTTAGAGAGGCAACTAGAGATTATGAATATGGAAATATTCAATTACGTGAGTCTCATCCAGATAGTACGGCAGATGATCTTTATTTTGTAGAATATACAAGAAAACCAATTGATGGTTCAGCTTATATACAAACATCTCTAAGTATGGGTGAAATAGTATTAAATGCTGGATTAAGATTCGATTATTTTTGGACAAATGACAGATACGCCCCATCCTATACAGAAGTTTTTCCTGAATTAGTGGGTGATGATAGATATTATGAAGACGTAAAAGCCAAATATCAAGTAAGTCCAAGATTTGGGTTATCCTTTCCAATTTCTGATAAGGGTGCTTTGCGTCTCTCTTATGGTCACTTTTTCCAAATGCCTAGTTACGAAAAGATGTACTCAAATCCAGTACTAAGGCATTACAATCAGTTTAGTATTGCAAATACTACTATTGGAAATCCAAACCTTACTGCTGAAAAAACAATTCAATACGAAATTGGTATTCAGCAAGAAGTTGTCGATGGTTTTTCTATGGAACTATCAGTTTTCTATAAAGATATTAGTGATTTGTTAGGAATTGAATTATTAACATTAAGTAATGCAACAACTTTCAGAAGATATATTAACAAAGAATATGGAAACTCTTCGGGTGTTGCTTTTTCACTAAACTATAGATCATACGATGGTACTCTTACAGCAAATATAGATTACACTTATATGACTGCAAAAGGTACTTCATCCGATCCAAATGCTGCTCTTGATATTCAAATACTTTCGGGAAGTAGTAAAGGTGCTTATACTATAGCTTCAAGAAGAATGGCTGTTTTAGATTGGGATCAGACTCATTCACTAAATGGAACTGTTGGAATTAGACCTTTGCCAAAAACTATGATTAGTTTTATTGGGCGAATGGGCTCAGCACTTCCATATACTCCAAGTACTTTAGGTTATGGTGTTGATCTTCCAGGTGGTTGGTGGGAAAATATTGAACGAAAACCATTTAACTGGAACGTAGATATGCGTGTTTCACAAGGTTTTGTTCTTATAGGATTAGATTTTGTTGCTAGTATGAATATATTTAATCTTTTCAATCATCTCGAAGAGATTCATGTTCATTCAGTTACAGGACAAGCTGGACCAAATGTATATTTGCCAGAGATAGCTGATAAGAGATATTCAAGATTAGATCAACTTGATGAGTTTACAGCAACAGAAGCTGATTACAATCCTACTTGGTATTCAAGACCACGATTTATTCAATTTGCGTTAGCATTACAATTTTAACTATTAAAAAATTAGACGAATTATGCGAAAAATGAACATTACATTAAAACTACTATTTACAATTTTAGTGGGGATATTCTTCTCTTCACAAAGCTTATTTGCTCAAGTTGATGCTAGTAATTTAGAGTTTGATACTGATGCAAATAAAAGAGGATCTGCCGCAGCTACAATGTTAGGCATTGGAGTTGGTGCTAGAGCTGAAGCAATGGGTGGAGCTTTTGTTGCTATTGCTGATGATCCATCAGCACTCTATTGGAATCCTGCTGGAATAGTTCAGTTGAACGCAATATCAGTTCAAGCAACTAAAACAAATTGGTTTGTTGATACTGATTTTAGTTCACTCGATTTGGTAATTCCTATACAGTCTATGGGATCTGCCATTGGATTCCATTTAGCAATGTTAGATTATGGAACTAACCCTGTAAGAACTGTCTTTAGACCAGAAGGTACAGGAGAATCATATTCTGCTTCCGATTTTGTTGTTGGGTTGTATTGGGCTATGAGCCTTACAGATAGAGTTTCTGTCAGTCTTGGTGCTAAATATTTCCAACAAACTATTTGGCATACAAGCGGTTCAGCAATTGCAGCTGATCTCTCTATTCTATTTGAGACACCCGTTAGAGGATTAAAACTAGGTGGTGTTATCAGCAACTTAGGTCCAGAATTTGGATTATCAGGTAGAGACCTTACTGATGTTATGGATGTTGATGGTCGTAAACCAATATATCTTAACAATGACAATGTACCAATTAATATTGCTACAGAGACATATCCATTACCACTCCTTTTTAGATTCGGAGTTTCTTATAAGTTAGAACTTGATGAAAGCAATTCATTCACATTTGCGAGTAACTTGAATCATCCAAGTAATAATGTTGAAACTGTGGATGTTGGTATGGAAGCACAAATATTTAATGCCTTCTATCTAAGAGGTGGTTATCAAGCGCTATTTGCTGATTATGCAGCAAATGGGTTAACCTTAGGAGCTGGTATCAATTATAAAATATTAGATGTAATGTCAATAATTGTTGATTATTCATGGTCAGACTGGGGAGTATTAAGCTCGGTTCAAAGGTTCTCTGTTGGTATTAGTGCATATTAAATTATCAATAAAGTTTTTAACAATATAAAATTTGGTTAGTATAAATTGAGATTAAACAGGAGTAATTAGTGTTATCCATTAAAAAAATTATGAAAAATACAAAAGTTATTATTTCTACTTTTGTAATAGCAATAACTATTTTTGCTACTTTTCAAAGCAATATTCTTGCGCAAGTGGCAGGAAATCAATTTGATTCACACCCTATGCACTGGGCACGTTATTGGGCTAGAGCTATTTTCGATAGAAACCTTATTTATGCAGAAGGTTGGAATTTGGGTCAGATTAAAGGAACAAGATGGCCTGGTTCTGAAGGTTTAGGTTATTTGGGACAATCAATATTCTTTGTTGCCTCTTATGTAACAGATATGGAAGGATATCAAGGGACTGTTATTCCGGATGAAAGAGATGGTGCTCAATTTGGAATTGTTAGTAACGCTTATTTACCCCATGTTTCAAATGCAACCGTGGCACAACTATCCTCAGATAGAAGCCACCAGCAAATTTGGCAGCCATTTCCAGGTTATTTCAATGATGGTTTTTATGGTTTCATCTACGGAATAAATGAAGATGTTAATGGTGATGGTGAATTATCACCAAGTGAAGATGTTAATTATAATGGTGTCTTGGATTTAAATCTTGATCCTCCAGAAAGTATTTTAAAATCTATGGCTGTAAGTACCGATAAACGAACATGGCCTGAATATTGGCCTGGTGGATCATATATTGGGGATACACGTACTCCTGCAGGAAGACCTCCTAAAACAACAAGTGGTGGTTTGCGAACAGGTTTATGGAATGGGGAATATAAGGCAGGTCCAATTGCTGACCAAGAAACAATATATATGATGGATGATCATGAAAATGATTATTGGAATGATTATACTCCTTTAAGATATTGGCCAATGAAAAATGATGATGGAACACCTGATACTACTAAATGGGTAAATACTGATTCTGAAAAACTTGCTATTGCTGGTCAAGGAGTCGAAGTTGAAGCTAGAACTTATGCATGGTTCCATCCTTTGGCAGAAGATATACTTGTAAATGTTTATAGAGTGCGAAATTATAGTGATCACGATCTAAATCGTGTTGTTACTGGTATGTGGGCTGATCCTAATATTGTTCAAAGCACATACAATGCAGCTGAATTTATTGTTGC
>Ga0164315_10003375_pt1 | contig 12393 bp, 9 predicted proteins | sample GuaBasSedimGuay6_FD_113737 | JGI IMG/M metagenome (GOLD analysis project Ga0164315, IMG submission 113737) | Subseafloor sediment microbial communities from Guaymas Basin, Gulf of California, Mexico - Guay6, Core 4569-2, 0-3 cm | ecosystem: Environmental > Aquatic > Marine > Hydrothermal vents >... | reverse complement strand
CTATCAAACTCACAAAAACCACTCAACACCGCCGGATATCAGCGGCTGCTCAGCTTCCATCCCGGGAACATCTATCAAAGTGCCCTTGCGCCAGCGTTCGCTATGCCCCATCTTTCCGAGTATCCGGCCACAGGGAGAGACAATGCCCTCTACCGCCAGATCAGAACCGTTGGGATTCACATCTCCCCCCATTCCCGGAACACCATCAGAATCACAGTATTGAAAGGCGATCCGCCCCGCCGCAGCTAAACTCTCAAGTACTTCCGGGGCCGCGGTAAACCGCCCTTCCCCGTGACTCACCGGCATACAGTGGACATCCCCCCGGTTAATCCGCGAAAGCCAGGGACTCATCGCGCCGGTGGCAGCAGTTCTTACCACCCGGGCCACATGACGTCCGATACGGTTTTGGGTAAGAGCCGGATCGTTCTCTCCTGGAACCACGCTTTTCCCATTAACCAGCCAGCCGCTTTTTAACAAAGCCTGAAAGCCGTTACAGATACCCAGAACAAGACCGTCCCTTTCCAGAAGCCCGGCCACCGCATCGGCAACCCTGGACTGCCGGAGTATTGCAGCAATGTACTTCCCCGCCCCATCCGGCTCATCCCCCGCTGAGAATCCCCCGGAAATGTAAAGAATCTGACTCTCATCAATGTTCCAGGCGAAGGCAGCCAGGGCCGTATCCAGCTCCCCGGGATTTCTATCGAGAAATACATGTTCCACGGCCTTCGCTCCGGCCCGGGTAAAAGCTCTGAAGGCATCATCTTCGCCGTTGGTTCCTGGAAAAACCGGGATGCACACCTGAGGTGTTCCCTGAAGTTTCCTGCTTCTCCGGGGTTGAACTCCTCCACCTGCAGCCAGTTCCACCATTTCATTCCCGCTGCGTTCTTCAGGCCAGACTTCGGCCATAGGGGCTCTCCAGACATCCCCGGCCTCTTCCAGTTCAATCGATCCTCCAGGCCATGAGATAACCGGCTCTGCACAGCTGTGTCCCAGAATTCCAACCTGCACTCCGGCTTTCCCGGCGTCGGCCGTCAATTCTTCCGCGTTTAAATCCGATGCGACGATTACCCCGCCGTAGTTCACAGAAAACGCATTTTCGACATTCTCAAGTTCCGCCCCGATGCTGTTACCCAGGCACATGAGTACAAGTTTTGCGGCCCATCCTCCCCTTCCTGTTGAGGCTGCGGATTTTAAATGACCTCTGCCGCCCAGACTTTCCACCCAGTCCCAACCGGCCTCAAGACAGTCGAAGTCCGGTGAACCGGCGGCAAGTCCCGGGACCTCAGCTCCTCCGGTTACCAGTCCCAGGGTTAATCCCCCCCGGGGAAGGGCCGCAGAAACCGCCCGGGGGGCGTCCATCGCCGTCGCGGCAAAGGCAATAATTGTCGGGGGAACATTCATCTCCCCGAAGCTGCCGCTCATGCTGTCTTTACCGCCGATAGCCGGTAAATCCCATCTCCGCTGAACCGTCAGAGCACCCAGCAAAGCCGCCAGGGGCGCCCCCCAGGCTTCAGGCCCCCGGTCTGTGCGGCCGAAAAACTCCTGAAGACTGAACCGGGCTTTCCTCCAGCTGCCCCCCACCGCCGTCAGCCTGGAAAGAGCTTCGATTAAAGCGTACTGACCTCCCCGGAAAGGACTGGCCGATGCAAGAACAGGATCGAATCCCACAGCCATCACCCCGGCTGTTTCCACATCACCGTTTCCGGGAAGCAGGTGAACCGAGGCCTCCGCCGGAGTAAGCTGTTTCACACCGCTGTGGGAGGCCAGAACCGTGGTACCCCCCACGCTGGAGTCAAAGCGTTCCTCCAGCCCACGGCGGGAAGAGAATTCAACAGAACCCAGCGCTGCTTTCAGGGACTCTGCACTCAGTGAAAGCTCCTGAAAAGAACCGGAAGAAACTGCATACGACAGCCCTGAAGGAATCCGCACATCAGCCTGCCGGCGTACCCCGTTGGTATCCATCAGATCCCGGCTGAGGTTTATCACCGGATGCCCCTGCCAGTTCATTATCAGCCGTCGTCCGTCAGTTACCTTGGCTACAACAACAGCTTCCAGATTTTCTTCGGCAGCCAGAGTGATAAAGTTATCCGCATCTTCGGGATGAACCACCACTGCCATCCTCTCCTGGGATTCCGATAGGGCCAGTTCCAGTCCGTTCAGCCCCCTGTACTTTACCGGAACCTCATCAAGATTTACTTCCAGACCCTCAGCAAGTTCCCCTACGGCTACCGCCACACCTCCGGCACCGAAATCGTTGCACCGGCGTATCAGTCCCGCCGCTTCAGGGTTCCGAAACAACCTCTGCAGTTTCCGTTCTTCCGGGGGGTTGCCCTTCTGAACCTCGGCACCTGCCTTCTCCAGGGATTTCCCATCATGGGCAACCGACGATCCTGTGGCACCGCCTATCCCGTCCCGGCCGGTGCGTCCGCCGACGAGTATCACTTTATCTCCGGGAACCGGTTCCTCTCTTCTTACATGGGCAGCCGGGGAAGCCCCCATCACCGCCCCGCATTCAAGTCTCTTTGCCTCGTATCCCGGATGATAAAACTCCCGGACAAAGGCTGTGGCTATCCCCAGCTGGTTTCCATATCCGGCATATCCCCCGGCGGCGCCATGGGCGATAAGCCTCTGGGGCAGTTTCCCGGGCTTCACATCAGCAGGATTCTGCCTGGGATCGGCGCCGCCTGTAATTCTCAGAGCCTGATGGACATAGGCCCTGCCGGAAAGAGGATCCCTCACGGCACCCCCCAGGCAGGTGGATGCCCCGCCGTAGGGCTCAATTTCGGTTGGATGGTTGTGAGTTTCATTTTTGAAGGATAAAAGCCAGGGTTCCCTTACCCCGTTAATCAGGGCATCTACTTTCAATGTACAGGCGTTGATTTCCTCAGACACATCCCAGTCATCCAGCTTCCCCTTCAGCCGGGCTTCCCTGGCGGCAATGGTGGCAAGGTCCATCAGGGTTTTCGGCTTATCTTCACGGCCGCAGGAAGCTCGAGCTTCATCCCATCCGGTTAAGGCAGCGGTAACTTCATCGAACTCCGGCCCCTCTTCAACAGTGATGGAGCTCAGCTCGGTCTCGAAGGTGGTATGCCGGCAATGGTCCGACCAGTAGGTATCAAGAGCCTTAATCTCAGCCAGTGTCGGATCCCTTTTTTCATTATCCGAAAACCAGCCGCGGATAAAGCTGAGATCTTCTCCGGCCAGAGCAAGGCCATGCTTCAGACGAAGCTCTTCCAGTTCTTCAGCATCCAATTGCCGGAAACCTCTGAGCAGAGGCACCTCCCCGGGTTCAGAGACATTATCTCCCAGAGAACTCCGGGAAACATCTTTTATCCTTGATTCAACAGGATTGATAATCCATTTTCTGATGACTTGCGTTTCTTCCCGGCTGAGATTGCCCTGAAAGATAAAGAGATCGGATCGCCGGACATCTATTTCATGCTCTGGAAAAATCAGCCTGAGTCCCCGGGCAGCTGAATCCGCACGCTGATCAAAAAGTCCGGGCAGCAGCTCCCTGACCATCAGAGATTCACCACGGGGAAGAGCCGGGACGTTCAGGAATACATTATCATTATTGGGTTCATACAGCAGACCCTGAGCCGCTGTGGAAAGCTCTTCCCCGCTGAGTCCAGAAACTTCATACAGGGTAAGCAGGCGTAGTTTTATCAGATTTGGAAGAACAATGGCTGATTGAAGTTCTTCGAATAATTTTACAGCCTGATTATCCCGGCCTTCTCTGCGTTCTACAATTATTTTTTGATGTTCTGTCAAATGTTCCCCCGATTATAACAGGAGAACACCCGTCCCGGAGAGACGGTTATTCGCCCATAGTAGTCCGTTTACGGCAGACTGTAGAAACTCCCGCCCGTATTGCGGGAATATATGAACTTCTTGAGTACTTTATTAAGACCCCGGCATCAGCCGCCCGGTCCTCTGTGATAAAAAAATAGCATAACTCCGGAGACATAGACAAGACGTTCAAGCCGGATCTATTTTGAGGAGTTCTAAGAAGATTTCCTCAAAAGCATTCCACACGGTCGTCCCGCTATGAGTATCTTCAGCTAGATTCGAAGGTTGCCGTTTACGCATTAGAAACTGATATAACCCGGTTTGCCCTTCAATCCGATTCGAAGCTGTGAGATACACTACCGGAGATGCTGCCGTTTCAGGAGATTGGAATAAAAATCGAAAGAACAAGTTTAATAAGGGCCGGGCAATCGCCGGAGCCTCCCGGGCAATATTCGATGCGATAGGCCCGGGACAAAGAGCGTGAACACTGACATCGACACAATCCACTGAAAGCCGACGCGCTAATTCCCGGGTAAAACTCAAGAGAAGAAGTTTCGTCCACCCATAACGAGCTGTACTTTCTGCCATCCGGTAAGGTTCTATGTTATTCAGAGTGTCCAGTTTAAGATTTGAAGCCGTACGATGTGCCTCTGAGGCTGTAACAACAATCCGGGGCAGGGGCTCCTTGTTTGAATCCAGACCATTTCCGGCATATGTGTTATTGGGAATCACTCCATTATTCAGCAGTTCAGTAAGCAGCAGAGCGGGTGAAAGAGCGTTCACCTGCAGCATTTCTTCATAACCATCTATGGTTTCCCGGGCGGATGAAGGGACAACTGCGGCATTGGATATTATCACATCAATACGCTCACCGGCATCGGCCAGGTTGGCGGCAAGAGTTCGAATACTGCTAAAATCTCTCATATCAGCTCTCAGCATTTCCACCGAAGCGCCAACACCCTGACATGCAGATCGTACAGCTTCCAATTCTTTTGCTGCTTCCCTTCGGGAAACAAGAAATAAACGAGCTCCCCGGGCCGCCAGATCTTTCGCCACAGCAAAACCCAGACCCGAAGTTGCTCCTGTAATCAGAACCGTCCTGCCATCCAGCCGGTCTTCAGATCGCAACTCATCATACGGAAGATCTTTCCGATCGTTTAAATCCCGCAATCCCGCCCAGACGGCTCCACTGTTTGAATCATATTTCTGCGATTGAATACACATTTTTAATCCTCATCAGGTATGGTGTATTTCCGCCGATATTCGCTGAAGACATCACGTATACCCTGAGTAGTAAAGCCGAAATCTGATAAGTGGTAATCATGACGTCCGTAACGATACCGACTGTTACTTTCTATAAACTTTCGTGCTGAAGCTTCAGCTTCCGTATCGAAATCCAAACCGATAAAACGGTAGACATCTTCAAGTACCGATACTGGATCGGTAACCAGATCAGAGAACTGAACATCCAGGAATTGCCGGGATTCCGCCTCCATGGTAAGTCGGTTTCGGTAAGCCATACCTCTCTCAGTCATCCTCAGGCATTTACGCATCCAATGCTGTCCTATCTCCAGGGGGGCCGGGGAATCGGAAAACATTCCATGTCCATGGGATACCATACTTAAAAAACTGCCCAGGGTTTTTGAAGGGTCCCTGTGCCCTTGAATTACCCGGGCATCGGGAAACACCGAAAGAAGAACATCAAGGTATTCAAGATGGTGGGGAGTTTTCAGTATCCAGAAAGGACGAGACTCGGTTGACTGAAATAGTAAAAGTAATTTCCGCATAAACCTGTATGCCGGTTCAGAATCAACACTCTCCAGCCAGCTTGAATAGCTTGGCACCCTGAGGATAGCCTCGGCTACAGTACTGTGAAAACTATTATCAAGAAGAAGAACATCTTCCTCGGGTGCCAGATGATCGATAGGGTGTACAGCGAAAAAATCCGGAGACATCCAGGCCGCAGCTCTCTCAGTCCGACCAGCAGTTTTCATTCGTGAATCTTCCCCGATATTCTTCCCCGGAGGCAGCGGATTGAGAACTTCCCACGAGGAAAGAGAACGGAACCGGCGGTCGGCGGCTATCAGGCGGTGGAGCAGAGTGGTACCAGTGCGCTGTAATCCGGTAATAATAATCGGCGGCGAAAGAGGTGTTTCAAGAAGACCCGGCTCTGAATTAATCAGAGCTTCTGCAAAAAAACGGGTTTTTAAAGCTGAGACAAGACGTCCCCGGGTAATCATTCTTCCAACGGTATTCAAACGGGCCTCAGAATTAATGGAATCAACCAACACTTCCAAACCATCCCTGTAATCATTGCTTAACCAGGCAGCATCAGAATCCACCCCTGCAGCTCCGGCGGCATTTCGTATAATAGATTCAGTTTGAAGTGGACGATAAACACCCAGATTCTCAAATCCGTTACCGATCCGGTTAATAAAACCAAGGGGGAAGGGGCGATACGGGTGAGCATAATCCCGGGAGGTGACTCTGGAAGATTCAGCCATTTTTCAGACCTTTCGGGATAGACGGAGTATACTCCATTTTTTTTGCCGGGGATTGCGACTCTTCATCCCGAAAGATTGAAAGCCGGCTCATATCTATTTCTCTGATGATTGGCTGTGGATAGGAATCTGCACGATTCCAACGAAAACACATACCGCCGAAATCATGACCCTGGGGATGAAGCCAATTCGGAAGTTCAGGGTCTTCATGACAAATCAGTATTCGCACTGAACCGTCAGGGCGGTAATATGCGGTATGTTTGTTCACATGTATTTGAGAATACCGATAATCAAGACTCTCCAGCCAATGGTTGGAGAGAACTAAATTCCAAGTGGCGCATTCTGGAGGAGTCGCTTCCACCACCAAAGCCTTACCCGGCTTCAGGCTCCAATAACTGTGGTAGTAAGCCATGAGCGGATCGCCGCCGGCAGCATCGGATCTGGCCTGATCGAACCGGGGTAATTGATTGGTTGTACCTGCAAATTCCCGGCTCCATCGAGCAAACATCAGGGAAGCACCAGCCACCAGCTGTCCGGCTCTGTTCAGCCCATCCTCAAGATGCCTGGATTCGAGAATCTCAGAATCTGTCGATTTATCCAGGGCTTCCACTCGAAGCTCAGACGTCCTCTCCCGGTCTCTATCACCAAAGAGTTCTCGAACCATCAGCATTTTCGTTTCAGGAGTTGTACGCAGCCAGTTCTCTCCTTCCCTCTCATTAGAAAGAATAATTTCAATCCTGCCATTCTCACCAATCAGCATTTCATCGGTAGAAAGCTGCCCGGCTATGGGCATGGATGCACCGGCTGAATCTGAATAGTCCCCCTCCTGGGTAGAAAAGATAAGAAATGGTGTAGTACCGAGATGCCCTGTAATCCGATATCGCCGATGCCCGTCTATTATCGTGCTTTTATAGTAGAAATCCGGATTGTCATTGCCCATCTTAACCGTTTCATGAACGAGACGGCGAAGAATGGGAGCCCCGGTATTTCCACCTTCAACAAAGTTTTCCAACCCGGCCCTGGTGAGCCGTGACAGGTAACGAAATCCTTCTGACCGGGTGAGAGAATCCATGGGTGAATCGAAGCCGAGAATCGATCCTCCGGCGGCCTTGAGAAGATCACAGAAATCATCCCAGGACTTACCGGAAATAATATTTCCCGAAGCGGCTTCTTCTGAACTAAGCCCCCGCCGCCGGAGTTTACCAGCGGCCGACTGCTTTTGGATTTTAAGTATTAAAGCTAATATTTTCCTCATCATTTATCCCTTAAAGTGATTACAGTTCAATGGCATTGTTATGTATTAGAGTAGAAACGCCTGCTTCAATAAAATGAAAAGTCGATAAATGAATATCAAATATCCGGATTTCTGAGGCGGCGATAACCGGATTGTCTCGAAGGAATTCCCGGTTATCAGCAACGCCGGACGAGGGGGCACTTGTCGGCGGTTCATAGTGTACAGATAATAACCCCGACTCGGCTTTGCAGACAAGAGTAGCCGTGTAGGCTGCACAGAAGTTACAATAGCCTGATGCGAATACTCTACCTGATCCGCCGTGATAACAGCGATCGTGATATATTCCGGAACAATATTCTTGATTTTGTTAACAGATCCTTGCTTCATCTGGCGGATGAAGTTGTTGTGGCTGTCTCAGATATCCTCCCTCCGGGTTTATCGGTTATACCTTTTCGTAAAGATCTAATAGCCCTTATCACTCTGGAAAGCATCAAACCCGAAGTAATCTGGCCGGAACCACCTGAGGGATTTACCGGGGCCTTTGTCTCTGAAGTGGCTTTTCCAGTTATTCACAAGCAGGATTGGAAACTTGGAGAGAAGAGTCCGGGAGCAGGTTTGTTAACCATTTTTCGTCAATGTAAAGGGCTCACCGAATCTGAGTTTCTCCAACGCTGGTATGAGGGACATACTCCTTTGACTTTGGAAGTTCATCCTAACGTGGGTTATGTTCGCAACAGAGTTATCTCAGATTACCCGGGCGCCGGGAGCTGTACCGAAACCTGGGATGGTATCGTCGAAGAACAATACAACCCTCCGAAAGACTTACTGAGCCCTATCCGGTTTTTTGGCGGCGGTATCTCCGGAATGCTGCCAACCATGGTACGGGTATACCGGGATGTAAAGGGATTCATTGATTATCCGAGTATTCATACATGGCTGACATCTGAGTATAGAATGAAATAACCCTTCAAAACTTCTACCTGCTATAATATTCCATCCATTTTCGACTTTTAAGGAGAACGATTATGCAATTAGGTGTTCATGCTTATGCCTGGTGTTCACAGTGGTCGAATGATACTCTTGATATCATAGACAAAGTTAAAGAAAGCGGAATTGACTTTCTTGAAATACCGTTAATGTGCCTGGATACTTTTGATCCTGATGCTGTGCGGATAAGAGCAGATTCCCTGGATGTGGATATTGTTACATCAACTGTGTTATTGGGTGAAACGGATATAACGAGTGATGATTCAGATATCAGGAAAAAAGGGGTAGACTACCTGAAAAGGTGTGTAGATGCCACCTCGGCAATTGAATCTGATTCTTTTTCCGGAGTTATTTATTCTCAGTATTTGAAGCCGGCGGTAACACCTCCAAGTGATGATACCTGGAAATATTCGGCAGACAGTCTTCGTGAAGTGGCTTTATATGCAAAGAAATCAAACATGGATTTGGGACTTGAACCGGTTACCCGGTATGAATCTTATCTTCTGAATACCTGTGAGCAGGCCTTAAAACTCATAGATATGATTGGCGAAGATAATGTAAAGGTACATCTGGATACCTATCATATGAACGTTGAAGAAAAAGACTTTTACAAAGCTACCAAAGCCGCTGGAAATAAACTCATGCATTATCACCTTTGCGAAAATGACCGGGGCATTCCCGGAACAGGACTGGTTGATTGGGATGGTGTATTCAGAGCCCTGTCGGAAATCGGGTATACGGGTAGAGTCGGAATGGAAGGTTTTTCCGATATTACTGAAAATATGTCAACCTGGGTGTGGAGAAAACTTGCCCCCGACGGTGATACGTTCCTCAGAGAAGGGATAATGTTCATTCGTTCAATGATGAAGAAATATAATTTGGAATGAATGGCAGAAGAATACCGCAGTCGTGGCGTCAGAGGTCAATTTCAATGAATTAAAATTTATTGCCGGAAAGTCTTTTGTAAGTAACATGCAATTATGTATATAATACGTCAGAGACCTGTTTAACAGGTTGATATCCAAAAAGGAGTTAAGCAATGAAAAAGAGCTTACTTGTAATTCTGACTGTATTGGCCATCCTTGCAGTTCCCGCATTCGCAAACGGCGGAGCCGATGACGATGCAGCAAAAGTTTATGTCTTCGCCTCGGACGCCACATGGCCCCCGATGGAGTTCGTCGATGATAACGGCGACATAGTCGGATTTGATTTGGACCTTATCGACGCCGTAGCAAAAGCCGCCGGATTTGAGTATGAAGTGCAGAACACCGGTTGGGACGGCATCTTCGCCGGTTTGGCCAACGGTGCATACGATGGCATCATCAGCTCGGTTACCATCACCGAAGAGCGTAAAGCATCCATGAACTTCTCCGACCCCTACATCAATGCCGGACAGATTCTGATTGTTCCCGCCGGATATAAAGGCGGTGAGTCCCTGGAAGATTTTGCCGGGATGAAAGTCGGAGTACAGCAGGGCACCACCGGTGACTTCGCCGTTGAAGATGTTCCGTCTGTTGACCGCCGGGCCTATGACGATGTGGGCCTTGCCGTAGAAGACCTTGTTAATGGTAACCTGGCCGCCGTTGTCTGTGACTCTGTTACAGCAATCGACTATGTGGCTGCCAACGAGAACTTCAAAGGGAAACTTGAGATTCTCGGTGAACCTTTTACCGAAGAAGAATTCGGTATTGCAGTTCAGAAAGACAATGCCGAACTACTGGCTCTCATCAATAAAGGATTAGCCAAGGTTTTCTCTGACGGAACCCAGTCCAAACTGGTGGATAAGTGGCTCCGCTAGATAAACAGGGAGGGACTCGGATCGAAGTAACCGACGGGGCCCTCCTCCCCACCCGGGGAGATGGACGTATTATTGATTCTTGGAGAATAACAATCGCCTTTGCCATTCTGGCACTGCTGACGCTGTTGTTTATAGCAAAGGATCCTTACGATCAGATATTCAAGGTTGTCGTCAAAGGAGCCCCGCTTACTTTCGGGGTAACTGCCGGTGCCATCCTCGGATCCATCGTCCTGGGTTTGTTCACCGGTCTGGGGCAGATTGCCCGGGGCCGGGTTCTCAACCTGATTGCCGGGGTATATGTGGAACTGATCCGCGGTATTCCCCTGTTGGTTCAGCTCATTTTCATCTATTTCGCCCTGGGGAAATTTTTTCATCTTAGCGGATTTCCCGCAGCTGTGATCGCACTGTCCATCTGTTACGGCGCCTACATGGGTGAGATTTTCAGAGCCGGTATACAGGCCATCCCGAGGGGTCAGATGGAGGCTGCTCTGGCTCTGGGTATGACCCGGGGACAGGCCATGAGGCTGATTATTCTCCCTCAGACCATGAAAATCATTATTCCGGCTATAGGAAATGAGTTTATCGCCATGCTCAAGGATTCATCCCTGGTATCGGTTATTGCCCTCCGGGACATTCTACGCCGTGGAAGGGAACATGTTTCCCGCACGTTTTTATCTCTGGAAACCTACGCTGTTGTAGCCCTGGTGTATCTGGTTATCACATTGGTTCTCTCCAAGATGGTGGCCTCGATGGAAGACAGGATGAATAAAAATGAGCAATAAAAGTGATATGAATATAATGGTTGATATCCGGGCTGCCGAAAAAGATTTCGGTATAGTCATGGCCCTCAAAGGGGTAGATCTCACTGTCTTTGAAGGTGAAGTTGTACTGATTATCGGTCCATCTGGTTCCGGTAAAAGCACCCTGCTAAGAAGCATCAACCGCTTGGAAGCACTTACCGGCGGGCAGATTTTTGTCGACGGCGATCCCCTTGTGGGTCCCGAGGCGGATATCCGGAAAATCCGTGAGGAAACCGGTATGGTATTTCAGGATTTCAACCTTTTTCCCCATAAAACAGCCCTGGAGAATATCTCCCTGGCACCGATGAAGGTGAAGGGAAAGACTCCCGAAGAGGCAAAGTCCATCGCACAGAAACTCCTTGAGCGTGTCGGTCTGGGAGACAGAGGCGAATCCTATCCCGGGCAGCTCTCCGGCGGGCAGAAACAGCGGGTGGCAATCGCCCGGGCCCTGGCCATGGAACCCAAGGTAATGCTCTTTGATGAGCCTACCAGCGCTCTGGACCCCGAGATGGTAAAGGAAGTACTGGACGTTATGCTGGATCTGGCACAGGAAGGCATGACCATGATGGTCGTCTCTCATGAAATGGGTTTTGCCCGGGCGGCAGCCGACAGGGTTGTCTTTATGGATGAAGGGGTAATTGTTGAGATTGCTCCGCCGGATATTATCTTCGATCATGCAAAAGAAGAACGCACGAAAAAATTTCTCAAGCATATTCTCTAACCCACCTGCTGTATAACGGCTGTATGACGTAAAGACCGGTAGACATACCGGTCTTTTTTCTTATCACCGGGTTCATTCACTTTACCCGTATACCGAATACTCCCTATTCTTAGCTCAATGGCAAAAAAGAAAGATTCTGTTATCAGGGAGTTTAAAACTCTTAAACCTTATATCAAAAAATACAAATGGGCCTACGCTGCAGGGATGGGATTTCTGGTACTTACTGACGCCGGTCAGATTATTATTCCCCGCTTAATGGGATCTGCCGTCGATCTGATTGCCGGTGGATCGGGCAATGCTCCCGCAGTGGGTAGATTGATGCTGATGATTGCCGGCCTGGCTGTACTGATTGCCCTGGGCCGTTATGGATGGCGGAATTTCATTATAGGAACAGCGCGCCGTATTGAGGCCGACCTGAGAGAAGAACTCTACTCTCATCTTCTGTCCCTGTCAGAATCATTCTATATCCGTTCCAAAGTCGGAGATTTGATGGCCCGGGCCACCAACGACCTCCATGCTGTAAGAATGGCTTCCGGTATGGCCCTGATTGCGTTTATAGACGG
>Ga0164315_10003374_pt1 | contig 12395 bp, 9 predicted proteins | sample GuaBasSedimGuay6_FD_113737 | JGI IMG/M metagenome (GOLD analysis project Ga0164315, IMG submission 113737) | Subseafloor sediment microbial communities from Guaymas Basin, Gulf of California, Mexico - Guay6, Core 4569-2, 0-3 cm | ecosystem: Environmental > Aquatic > Marine > Hydrothermal vents >... | reverse complement strand
GTTTACGGAACATTTGCACATTTAATCAGCTCCGCCAAATCTGCGATTTGACTGTTTGTTTTAAAAAGGCTAAATTTGTGTCTAATCGCAAATTTGGCTCAGTGTAAATTGATAGGTAAGTGCCTCGAAATCACTTACGTTTCTTATACTCAACGTTGGCAACTATTTAAATGAGAAGAATAATTACAATATTGACATTTCTATTATTGAATCTGATTTCAACAGCACAAATTGATTTCGGAATCTATTCATATGAATCTGATTATATAAAGATTTCAAAAGACTCTGTTTGTTTCGACTTAACAAATTATGGCTGTTTTATAACTCATGTACGTGGTTGTGGTATCTACAACTTTGTTGACAACTACCTACTTATTGAGACAAAAGAATATAACGGGTTAAAATCAACAGTTCGAGAATTAATCAATAATACCGATTCCATAAATATTACAATTGTTGACCAGAAAGGAAAGCCTGTAATTGGAGTAATGGTTCAATTTATTGATTCATCCGGTAATTTTTTTGGAGGAATTGTAACAAACAATGATGGAATTGCAGTTTTTGAAAAACAATCAGAGATTGATTTAATTCGAATTATCTATATTGCCTGTGATCCAATAGACTTCAAATTCAAATCAGAATTTGACTATTCAGTAAATTTAGTAGAAGGAAATGTAACAGAATATCAAACTGTTGTTTTTGAGATTATATCAGCAAATTCAAACAGACTAAAACTTACATTGTTAGACACAGATTTCAAGGCAAAAAAAGACATAAAAAAATCGTTGAGAAAGATTAAAAGACATAATAGAAAACATAATCACAGTATTAATGATTTAAAAAAACAGTTGCCAACAGCAAATAATACCCCATAGCCGGTTAGCAGTTATTAAGGAAAATGAGAAGAAAAATAAACATCCGAATAATCAACAAAAACCCCACAACGCAACGGCTACGGGGCATATTTGCAAACCGCTGAGCCATACACATTACCAAGTCGCTTGAAAAGCCCTCTGCACTAGCCTAAACTTGTCAATAAGTATGTTAGCCCCACCGCAGAAAAAAACGCCCAGTTGCCAACAAACGCTCATGTTGCATAACGCAATTCATTGTAATTATGCAGTTTGCTTGTATTAATTCAATATACTTGTAAGCAGAAAATATGTCATATTAAATGCGCAAAATAACATAGAGCCAACCGTTGTAGCCAATTTAAAAAAAATGAAATCGAGGTAAATTGAGCAAATTATATAAAATAACTCCAGTATTCTTATTCATGAAAGAATATGGTGGAGTTCTGAAATCAGTTAATATTAGTAATAGGAATTAGGAAACTTAAGATAGCAACTGTCCAAAAAAAGCAGGGCAATGGTAAAAGTTAAATAATAATTATAAAGGATAAAAGAACAATGGATATAGGAACAATAATTCTCGCAATATCATTAGTCATCATCATGTTTGGCATGGGCTTGTCTCTGGTTAAAAATGATTTTATTCGTTTATCTCAACATCCAAAAGCAATAATTGTTGGACTGGTTAATCAAATTATTTTGTTACCAATTATAGCCTTTGTCCTAATCTCCATATTTAATGTAGGAACAGACATTGCAATTGGTGTAATGATTTTGGCTGCTTGCCCTGGTGGTCCAACATCTAACCTTATCACCTATTTGGCAAAAGGTGATACTGGCTTATCCATTTCACTAACAACAGCAAATAGCCTGATTACTATTTTCACCATTCCTTTTGTTGTAGACTTTGCATTAACTCAATTTTTAGATGCTGACGAAATGGTCCAAATCGACAAATTGCAAACAGTGATTCAGATTTTTGTAATTGTAGTCATTCCTGTTTCTCTAGGGATGGCATTAAAAAGTGTTAATCCTATTTTTGCAGATAAAATGAATAAACCCGTTAAAATTGCTTCAGCCGTTGTCTTGTTTTTAGTTATAATTGGATTGGTCTTAAAGAAGAAAGAACATCTCATTCCTTACTTACAACAAGCAGGATTTACAACTTTAGCATTAAATATTACAACCATGCTAATTGGTTTATTAACGGCTAAGATTGCAAAATTAAATTTAGCACAATCGATAACGATTTCTATAGAGTCTGGAATTCAAAATGGTACAATGGCAATTGCCATTGCTTCAGGAATTTTAATGAATGATAACTTTGCTATTGCCCCTGCTATTTATAGTCTTATTATGTTCTTTACTGGCGGCGCTATTATAGCATTTGGAATGATGACTCTGGGTAAAAAATCAACAAATAGAAAAAAACAGAAACTGTCTACAACAAAAATATAATGCGTGCCGCAATTAGTAAGACTTAGAAAAAGAACTAGTAAATTTGAAAGATAATGAAACTTAAGAAAAATATTGAATAAAGTGCGGCAAGCATCATATTCAAACAGTTGGTATTCATTTTGGGAAAGACCATGGAAAAGAAAAATAAAGTATTTATTGCAACAAGTTTAGACGGATATATAGCAGACAAAAACGGAGGAATTGATTGGTTACATTCTATTCCTAATACTGATAACATTGACATGGGGTATAGTGAATTTATTTCTCAAATAGACGCACTTGTCATGGGACGTACGACGTTTGAAACAGTATGCGGATTTGATATAGATTGGCCTTATCAAAAACCAGTTTTTGTACTTAGCAATAGTTTGACTAGTATTCCTGAGAAATACAAGGATCAGGCAGTGCTTATAAAAGGAACTCAAAAGGAAATTCTCGAACAGATTCATGAAAAGGGATTCTATAAACTATACATTGATGGTGGTAGAACGATTCAAAGTTTCTTGAAAGAAGACTTAATAGACGAAATGACAATAACAATAATTCCTTATTTGTTGGGAGGAGGTATCCCATTGTTTTCTGAACTCACAGAGAGACTGGATTTTGAATGTGTTGACACAAAAATATATTTGGAAAAGGTTGTTCAAAATCGATTTGTAAGAAAAAGATAAAAACGAAATGTCAACATCGGGTATAGTACATACCCTGCGGGATACGTGCCATACACACGACCGTTATGAGCAATTTAATAAAAAGGGCACAGTCTTAAAAAAATATGACATTATGAAAAAGAAACAATCAAAACGAATATTCAGAATAGTATTGCTTGCTTCTACCGCAATTTCCCTGTTTTTCGTACCGTGGATTTTGGTATGGGCTTGGATATTACCACTACCTGATACTGTTCAAGAACAAGTAAATGAAGCAATTGGTCATGGATTTGATGGAATTATTGTTTATGTGGACGAAGCAGGCAAACCACCCGCATTTTATACAGCAGGCTGGAAGGACCGAAAAAACAAAATACCTGCCGACCCACAAGCCTTATTCAAGATTGCCAGTATCAGCAAGTTATATGTCGCTGTTGCAATCACCAAATTAGTCAACAACAAACGTTTGTCTTTAGATAAAACGCTCGCTGATTACTTTCCGGAACTTGTGGGAAGGATTGAACATGCAGATAAAATCACCTTGAGATTGATGGTGCAACACCGGAGTGGCCTTCCCAATTTTACCGACCATCCTGGTTTTTGGGATAATCCACAGGAGAGCAGTAAAGATGTACTTGAATACGCACTTGATTTGCCGGCTAACTTCGAACCGGGTGGAGACTATGAATATTCAAACACCAATTATTTGTTGCTTTCCAGACTCATTGAGAAAGTGGTGGGGTATAGCCGTCACCAATATATCAAGGAGGAAATTTTGATACCACTCGGACTGAACAATACTTTCGGTTCGTTTAGTGAAGTGAATATAGATGATGTTATGAGTGGCTATTACGTTGGATATGAGGCCGATTTAAAGACGAATGATTATGGCTCAATGATTGCTACAGCACAAGATGTGGGTATATTCTTGAGGGCATTAAATGATGGTTCCGTGTTTAATGAAGGGGAACAGGAAATCTATTCCTCCATTTATGTGTACGACCATGGAGGTCTGATCCCCGGCTATCAGAGTCTTGCTGAATACCATAAAGACATCGACACGATTGTTATTCAATTTATTAATACAACTGACTTTAATGGATATGACTGGAATTTATCAGAAATCATATATAGCCGTATTGTAAAAATACTGAGAAGTAAAAAAGCTCATAACAATGTATAAAGGGGATTAAAATGCCCTTTATACTCACCGTTGCTGGTAATTCCTGCATTACGTTAAAGGCTTTATACTTTTGCTAATAAAAAAAATCAATTGTAAGTACTCAAAAAATGTGATTTTTTAAAAGTTCTGCGAATAATAAGCTAAACATTAAAATTCTATCAATGAAACAAGAAAAATTGCATTAACGTAAGGTGATACCAATGAAGGCAAACAAAAAAGACACATTCATAACAACCATCAATACACATAAAAAAATCATCTATAAGATTGTGAATTCTTACTGTCCAAATAGAGAAGAGAGAAAAGACTTGGAACAAGAAATTATTATTCAGTTATGGAATTCATTTAACAAATATGATAGCAATTATAAGTATTCCACTTGGATGTATCGAATTGCCCTTAACGTTGCTATATCTTTTTATAGAAAAGAAAAGAAGTTGTCTACTAAAAATGATTTTTATAATGAATCATCTATTTTTAGTATGGAGGAAGAAAAGAGTGAAGAGGAAACGGAATTAGATTATCATTTGAAATTATTGCAAGAATTCATTAATAATCTAAACGAACTAAATAAAGCTTTAATGTTATTGTATTTAGAAGAAAAACAGTATGATGAGATAGCGGAAATATTAGGAATTACAAAAACCAATGTGGCAACAAAAATCAGCAGACTTAAACTAAAATTAAAAAAAGAATTTCAAAAAAATATAAAGTGATGGAAGCACTTGAATTAAAAAAAATAATGGAAGCATACGACAATAAACTTGATAAAACGCTCAGTTTAAATTTATCGTCGATGGAGGAGTTACAGTTCGAAAAATCCCAAAGAAACACCAAGAAAATTCTTAAGTACAGGATTTTTGAAGTAGTGATATTTAGTCTTTTGGTAATTTTTTTAGGATGGCATATTGCTAATAATTGGAATCAAACTCATCTGGCAATAAGTGGTATTATTGTTCATGTTTTTGTTCTGGTCGCATTAGTGGGTAGTATTGGACAGATTGTATTATTGCGACAAATTGATTTTTCAAAACCAATTGTTGAGATCAGGAAAAAGATCGAGCTGGTAAACTCGCACGGATTATTATTTATAAAATTAATTTTTCTTTCGGCCCCGGTTTGGTGGTCTTATGCAATTGTAGCAGTTGATCTTTTCTTGGGGGTTGATTTATATGTTCATTTGGAGCCGGATTTTGTGTTAAGATACTTAGTTGTTAACTTCCTTTTGATTATTCCTCTAGTTTGGTTTTTTAATAAATTATCATATAAAAATCTACATATAAAATGGGTAAGAAAAACCATAGGATTATTTACAGGAACAAAAACAATGAATGCTTTGGAGTTTTTAAATGATATTGAGGAGTTTGAAAATTAAATATCGACTCTAATATTGTTATAATTAAAGCTAAACCCATATTTTTTAAAAACAAAAAGAAAGCACAACCAACAAAAAATGAAGATGGTAGCAATAAGTAAAATTTGTTGTAAAGTCTAATCTATAACTTTTGTAAAGCATGTGCCTTAACGAATATTTACACGCAGGTCTACTTTACTAAAACAATGCGACTTGTCTGATACTTATTATCAAAGCGATATCTACACAGATAGAAACCCGGAGTTAAATTTACACCAATACTATTCATAGTTGTCTGTTCTATTTTTAAGGTGGTAATCAGTTGTCCATAAAGGCTGAAGATCTCTATGTTATCGCCCAACAATTCAGGGTGACTGCATTTCAAGTGTATGGTGTTTTGTTTCGCAAATAAAACTGTATTTGGCTTAATAAATGGAGTAAAGCCATCGCTAAGCGGTAGGATACTGGAAGTTAAATCAGAAAAGCCATTTAGGATTTCTGCTTTAATGGTTACCGATATATTTGATACTACATTTTCATCACCTGCTAAAATAATAGTGGCCTGAGATGCATTTGAATGTATTACATTGTCGATACTTAGTCCGGGAGGAGCATTGTTCAGAATAAAATATTTGTTATCCAGGATTGGCTGGTTGAAATATTCTTGAGACAGCATAATTTTCAATTCAGGAAAAAATCCCGATAATTCAGCTGTGGGAGATAGGATATTGCCAGAGATATTATTATCGATCCATTCTATTCGGTTAAAAAGCCAGGATTCAAAAAATGCTACTTCGTCAGTGTAATCATTGCCCTCCCAGTTATAATTTGGCCATACATATTCTCCTAGAATGGGCCATCGTTCATAATTTCTCTGCTGTGCATCAGTAATATAATTTGTTATTGAATCAATTGCATATTCAATCTTATCATTGCTGAGGTCATTTTGCCTTAGTTGATGCCATCTGGTATTAAATAAATCACCGTAATATGGGTCTTCCATCAATCGTTTCCACCAGAACATAATACCCCAATCATTTGGTTCAACTAAACTATAGCGCCAGCCAGTGTAATCAGTACCCGGTGGCCAGAAATCAACATTTGAAAAACCAAGGTTGAAGTCCCATGCGGGCCCTGCAAAGAGTTTCCCCCCATCACTATTTTTTTCTTTATAAAAATATGTGCTGTATCTATAGTTATCTACCTCTTTCGCTATTTCACATAAAATCATCTGATCTACAAATGAAGCAGTATTAAAATATTTATTGTAGCCGAAAAAGGGGTGACTAAAATTTGGGTTTGTTAAAGTATTTTCGGCAATTGTGACATAATTCTTGATGTAGTCGCTTTGTTGTTGAACAATATCTTCTGCTTTAGGATAATAAAATTGAAATGTAATATTCATAGCATCTGGGTATGCTGGTGTTGGAATCGACTTCCATCCATCATCTCCATACACAAAGTCAGGATCTAATTTATCTACTTTTATGATATAACCTCCTGTTAGGTCATCTCCAGAGATCTCATCAGGTTTTAACTTTGCAATGTCTACCCTGTTATCATCCCTTTTTATTTTCTCCATAAGGATGTACACACCTTTGTAATCATTATTTATTATCACTTCGCAATAAGCCATTCTTGAACAATAGGAATCAAGTTTGCTGCCCATATAAAATGAAATAAAATTCCTCAGCATCGATTTATCGCTGTACGGCGCATACAATATCCAGTCGTTTTCTTTAGGCATTCCCAGTAGTGGCACATTCAGGTTCTCACCTTCTTCGTCCCTGGTCTCGAAACCGTATGATTTCTTTGGAAACATTTGACTGCTTTGGCCCCTTATTTCTATTCCAACATAACCATCGTAATCATTGGGTGTATCATATTGGTTGTTCATATTTCCATAACCATTGTCTATGATACCCATATTGGCAGTAATTTTAGGTTCATCAGGGATGATAAGCCCATTGGTATTTATTATTACTATTGGAAGATTAGAAGTTAGGCCGGCATCATCGCTGCCTACTCTTATTACATCATCAATATACCACTGATTATCAGGAGTATTACCCTGGAAATCAAAAAATATTACCATCCTAACATAATCTGTAGCAGTTATGCCTGAAAAATCAAACTCAAGATCATCCCATTGACCGGGTATTGGGGTTTTTTCAATTTCTTGTGAGGATGTGTTGTCGCTATTTTCAAATTTCAATAATATTTTCCCACCTAATTCAGGAGCCAGTATTTTTAGACGATAAATTGGGAATTCACCAAAATTTACAGGGATAGAAAATTCTGTTAGAATGAAATCATATGGACTGTCACTTGTGGTTATCTGCATGCAGTTTGCCGAAGTATTAATACCTTCTTGTTCCGGATTCTCCAGTACTTCACTGCTCGTTGCATAAACTGACCAGTTTACATCAATTCCATCCCAATTGGAAATGGTATCAGTAATCTGGGAAATAAGAGGATTTGTAACTAAGGAAATTAGTATTAAGAAAATCAATTTTAGAACCCTACTTTTTGCCATCTTATTACAATTTATTTTTCAAATTTAGTGAAAAATAGAAGTGATATACTTTCCTATGTGATTTAGAGTCAATCATTTTAGTAGTGTGATAGCTGTATCTAAATTATAGGCCTGATATTCAGTAATATCTAATTTTATTGATGTAATATTGATGTAAACTTCTTTTGTAGTGATGTATTTATTGTGTAGTTCTATTTTAGTGCTTTTGTTACTTACTTACGATGTTTGCAACATAGATATTATTTATGCTTGAAATAGAATAAAACATACTTTAATGAAACGATTAATTGAAACCTCACAGTTTGTAAGACAAATATTAGTTATTCTCATCGTAATTCTATCTGTGGAATTTGGCCATAGTCAGATAGGGAATATTATTTGGGAAGAAGATTTTAACAACTTAGACAACTGGACAGCGGCTACTGGCAACGGATCTTGGGGATGGGGAAATGGTGAATTGGAATTCTATAAAGAGGAGAATGTTCAAATATCTGTAATTCCTGGTGAACCAGGGAATAATGCACTACATATTACAGCAAAACAAGAGACAGGTCCTGACATTGTTGATCAATGGGGGAATCCATTGAATTATACTTCTGGAAAAGTCAACACCAAAGCTAAAATATCAGTTAAATATGGACTGATAGAGACCAGGATAAGAGTACCAAGTATTAGTGTCGGAGGATGGCCTGCTGTTTGGCTTTTAGGTACTGCAAACTATTCATGGCCTCGCAAAGGAGAAATAGACATTATGGAAATGGGACATACTCAGGAATTTAGAGACCTGCACGATGAGTATAATGGTGGTAATGGGTTAAATAACTCAAATGAAAATCAAGTTGTGGGAGCAAATGCCATATTCTATTCAGATGATGCCGTCACACCTGAAAATCCATCAGGAGCAGCAAGTATTTCATGGGATCCTGATGATGAATATTGCAGACCATATTACAATTATACTTTACCTCTTGTCGACAGATTTGTAATTTATAGAATGTATTGGGATGAAGATAGTATCCGTTTTACCGTTATCGATGAAGGTGTTGAGCATGACCTTTACACAGATCCATTTCCAATTGATAGTGTTTCTGATGAATTCCAAAAACCATTTTACTTAATATCAAACCTGGCAATTGGTGGTGCATTTACTGATGCCTATAATCTTGGGGATCCGGGTAGTGGGGTTCCGGTTTCTATGCCTTTACCAGCTGAAATGTATGTTGATTATATTAAAGTTATGGAATGGAACGGACAAGGTGAAGTTACTGTAGGACCACCCGATGAAGAGAGTGGAACATACGGTATATTTACAGACGAAACACCTACAGATGGAGGTTTGGAAGTTGGAGTGGATGCTGAAATTTATGTATGGGAAGGTACATTGTCAGAGGGGTCTATTCCCCCATATGAAGGCGAAAATGGGATTTCCTGGGTCACTACAGGTCTAGGATGGTTCGGAGCAGGAATTATGTCAGAGCAGCCGGTTAACCTTTTTAATTTTGGAGAAGGTTTTTTGAAATTCATGATTAAAATTCCTGCAAATGTGAGTTTCAAAATTGGTATTATCGATACGTGGGGTAATCAGAATTATGTTGACTTTCCCGCAAATCAAACTACATATGGCCTATCAAGAAATGGTGATTGGGGTCAGGCATCAATACCTGTAGAGGATATCAGGGGTGAACTAATAGACCTTAGAATGCTAAGTTATGAATTTGTAATTCTTGAAGTAAATGGAACTTCATGCGAATTTGGATTAGATGATATCTACTGGGAAGGTGGAACCACAAATGTGAATGACAAAAGGTACATCGATAATGATGGTTTTAACTTGCAAAATAATTATCCTAATCCGTTTAATACTCAAACATCCATAAGTTATTCTATTACAAAAACTATTGATGTTGAATTGATTATATATGACATTAACGGAAGGATTGTAAAAACTTTAGTGAATGAAACCCAGAGTGCAGGAACATATACCGTGAATTGGAGTATTAGCAATAGTAACGAGCCTTCTGGCATGTATTTTTACAAACTAAATGCTGGTAGTGTTACAAAAATCAAAAAATGCTATTTGCAAAGATAGCGAGTAAATACGTTGCGCTTGTTAGGATAGAAATTCGTTTACACTGAATCTTAAGTATAGGTTTAGGGTAACTCTTTTCCTTCAGAAGCAATATATATTTTAAACCACTGCTCCAAATTCATATTAATATTAATTGCCTCAACAGCATTTTTTATTCTTGATATTTTCCTGCTTCCAACTATTGGAATTATCCCAGAGGGATGCATCATCAGCCATTTATAAATGATTTTGTCGATACCATCAATATCCAGTTCTTTTGCTATTTTGCTTAAAGTATTATAAATTCTATGCTCTTTTTCTCCCTTAGGAAATAATAAATCTCCTCCTGCCAAAGGAGACCATGCCATTGGTTTTATCCTTTTCTTTAGGAAAAAATCCATATTTCCATTGTCAAAATGGTCTAAGCAAGAAGGTGAAATTTCTACTTGATTTGTGACTAATGGATCGTCAACGTATGAACTTAACATCTCAAACTGTAATGGATTGAAATTTGAAACTCCAAAATGCAATACTTTCCCACTTTTCTTTAAAAAGGAAAATGCTTTTGCTACTTCTTCAGGATTAAAAAATGGAGATGGACGATGAAGCAAAAGAAGATCAATAAAATCTGTCCTAAAATTTTTTAATGACCTATCCACTGAAGAAATGATATGATCATAACGGTAATCATAATATTTGATTTTTTGCTCAGGGAACTGATCAGAAAGTAGTTTAATACCACATTTGGTAACAATCTGTATTTCATTTCTCAGACCTTTTTTTAATGATAGAGCATCTCCAAATATCTTCTCACAAGTATAATTACCATAAATATCAGCATGATCAAATGTTGTTACCCCCAACTCAACTGACTGCTGAGTTAATTTAATTATTTCCTGATTAGTCATTTTCCAGTCTGCTAATCTCCAATGGCCATGAACTATGCGGGATATCTCTAAATTGTTGGCAAGATGTATTCTATTCATCGTAAGTTTGCATTCTGATTTTTAATTCATGTAAAAGTAGTATTTAAAACACTAGTTTCTTGCCATCTCATTTTTAATAATTTATAAAGTTCAAGTTTTAACGATTTTCATAAATTCGCAAGAATAAACTAAGCCTCAATGTTGGATTTTAGAAAATTTTATACTCTTTTATTAATTTCTCTTTTTTATTCTGCTCTATCTGCTCAGATAAAATCAGTAGGAACTCCATTTGTTAGAAACTACTCACGATCAGAATATAATGCAGGGAACCAAAACTGGGATATTCAGCAAGCTAATAATGGCATGATTTATTTTGCCAATAACGAAGGCCTTTTAGAATTTGACGGCGCTCATTGGAATGTTTATACACTACCTAATAATAGTATTGTAAGATCAATAAAAAATGGCAATAATGGCAGCATAATGTATGCCGGAGGCTTCAACGAAATAGGATATTACAAATTAGGTAAGGATGGTGGGGCTGACTATACTTCAATAACAGCGCTGATTCCAGAAGAATTAAGAGACTTTGGAGAGGTTTGGAATATATTCATTCACCCTGATGGAATAATTTTTCAGACCTACAGCCAAATAATGTTTTATAAAAATGATTCTGTCAGTATTATTAATGCACCATCAATATTTCATTTTTCATTTATGGTAAACGGCGAATTTTACATAAATGATATGGAGAAAGGTCTTTTGCGTTATGCTATGGGAAATCTTTATACATTAAGTGGGGTAGACAAACTTAAAGGAAAAGAGATTTGGGGGATTTTGCCTTATGACAATAAACTATTAATCTCAACTGCATCTGATGGAACTTATTTGTACAATGGTAATTCGCTGGAATTTCAGAATACAACATCATCAGCCTTTTTGAGGAAAAATCAAATATATAGTTCCCTGATGTTAAAGGATGATAAGATGGTTTTTGGGACAATTCAGGATGGCCTATTAATTTGCGATTTATCAGGATCTCCCCTTCACCATATCAATATTGAAGATGGTATTCAGAACAATACAATTTTATGTTTAGAAGAGGATTTTCTAGGTAACTTATGGGTGGGTACCGACCATGGAATTGACTATATTGAAATAAATTCACCTTTATTGAGAATATCTAATAACTATGGAATTAGTACAGGTTACACATTAAATATTAGTCAGGATAGGATTTATTATGGAACAAATCAAGGTTTATTTTATGGAAGCGTAAGTTCTGTAAATGAACTGGATATAGGTTCCAAGAAACTAAATATTATTGAAGAACTTAGAGGACAAGTTTGGTCTTTAGATGAAATTAGAG
>Ga0164315_10003373_pt1 | contig 12396 bp, 8 predicted proteins | sample GuaBasSedimGuay6_FD_113737 | JGI IMG/M metagenome (GOLD analysis project Ga0164315, IMG submission 113737) | Subseafloor sediment microbial communities from Guaymas Basin, Gulf of California, Mexico - Guay6, Core 4569-2, 0-3 cm | ecosystem: Environmental > Aquatic > Marine > Hydrothermal vents >... | reverse complement strand
GTCCGGGGCCGCAGCCGCATCGGCGGGCAGATCACCCTTTCGGGTTGAGCAAGCGCCAGGTCATGGCACGAACGCGGTCGAAGAGTTCGAGGGCCTTATGTGCACGGGTCTTGTCGATCGCGCCCGCATGGATGAGAAGCCGAAGGTGTATATCGACCTCTTTGGCTGAGCCGTAAGCAATTCGCCAGTGGTACAACCGGTCTCGGCCGGTTCTGCCATGACCTTCCGAGAGGTTGGCGGGCACCGAGCTTGCCGATCGAATGACCTGATCCGCAAGACTCTTGAGGGGCGCTGGAACTCGAGTTACCAGTGCGATTGAGAGCCCGGCAGCCTCAAGAGCTACCGAGTGCACGTCGAGAGTGTTGCTGGGGAGCGAGTGAGACATGATTTCCTCCTGTTCGTTCATGTGCCCCCAAATGCTGGTGGAACAGCTGTTGTCAAGGGTTGCGAAGCGACCGGAGGCTTGCCCTTGACCACGGCTGTTCTACCAGCTATCCACCCTCACTCAATGAACGAACAGGAGGAAATCATGGACACGGCTCACCACCGATCACACTACGGTCCACGGACGCGGTCGCCGTCACGGTCGCGGTCGCCGTCACGGTCGCGGACGCCGCCACGGTTTGCGGTCCCGGTCGCGGTGGCGGACGCGGTTCCGGCCCCGATCTCGGTCCTGGACGCGGATGCGGTCATCGGACGCGGCCCCGGCCCCGGTTTGCGGTCCCGGTTTCGGATGGCGTATAACTGTTCCAGAGGTGGCTACGATGCGACGATTGACATTCATTCCCCTGATTCTGATTTCTCTGGCTTTTGGCTGTGCCCCGGCCCCGCAACCTGCGGATTTTGTTGTGCTGGGTGGCACGATCCACACGTTCGAGCCGATTGGCGTGACCGTTGAGGCCCTGGCCGCGAGGGGGCAGCACGTTGTCGCTGTGGGGACAGAGGCCGAGATTCGCCTTCTGATGGGTCCGGATACCGAAATTCTGGATCTCGAAGGCGCCGTGGCCTATCCAGGATTCATCGACGCCCACGCCCATTTCTTGAGTGTCGGCAAGGCGCAGATGCAGCTCAAGTTGGGGGGGGCGGAGACCTGGCAGGAGATCGTCGATCAGGTGGCTCAGGCTGCATCAGAAACTCCCAAAGGGCAGTGGATCTTTGGTCGTGGGTGGCACCAGGAGAAGTGGACAGAGTTGCCGGAGGGAGCTGTCGAGGGGTTGCCCATCCACGACGGTCTCAGTGCCGTGTCGCCGGACAATCCGGTAATGCTGACCCATGCCAGTGGTCATGCGGCGATCGTCAACACTCGGGCAATGGAACTGGCGGGGATTGGGCCGGCCACCACCAATCCTCCGGGAGGGGAGATCGTCCGTGACTCGAAAGGACGGGTGATTGGGGTGTTGCGGGAAACCGCCGAAGAACTGGTGAGGGATGTGATTGACAGCCAGGACACCGACGAACTCTTCCGGCGAAAAGTGGCCTTGGCCACCGAGGAATGCCTGGCCAATGGACTGACGTCATTCCAGGATGCTGCGTCCAGCTTGAAAGATGCTGGGCGTTTCCGGGCCATGGCCGAGGCTGGTGAACTGCAGATCCGGTTGAGCCTGATGCTGCACGAGTCCAACGAGATCATTGAATCGCATCTGGATGCCGTTCGGGTCGTTGGCGCCGGTGACGGCTTTCTGACCGTTCGTGGCATCAAGCGTTGGATCGACGGCGCTCTGGGTTCCCACGGGGCCTGGTTGCTCGAGCCCTACAATGATCTGCCGGGCAGTGCCGGCCTCAATACCGAACCGCTGGACTCGATGGCCGAGACTGCGCGTCTGGCGATGGAACACGGTTACCAGTTCTGCACCCATGCAATCGGGGACAGAGCCAATCGAGAGACCCTGGATATCTACCAGGCTGAGTTCGAAAACCACCCCGAAGCCGAAGACCTTCGCTGGCGCATTGAGCACGCCCAGCACCTCAGCCCGGACGACATTCCGCGGTTTGCCCAAATGGGAGTGATCGCATCTATGCAGCCGACCCACTGCACTTCTGACGGACCGTGGGTCCCGCAACGTATGGGGGACGCCAGGGCCGAAGCCGGAGCCTACGTCTGGCGTGATCTGCTGGAAAGCGGGGCCGTGCTGGCCGCAGGGACCGACGCGCCGGTCGAGGCGGTTGATCCATTGGCGACGTTCTCTTCAGCCGTGACCCGAAAGATGGGGAACGGCGCCTTGTTCTACCCCGATCAGTGCATGACACGGGAAGAAGCCCTCGAGGCCATGACTCTCGGTGCAGCATTTGCAGTCTTCGAGGAGAACGACAAGGGGAGCCTCAAGGTCGGGAAATATGCCGACCTGACCGTGTTGTCGGATGATCTCCTCAAGGTTCCGGAGGAGAGTTTCGAGGAGGTCACTGTCGTGGCGACGATTGTCGGGGGCGAGGTGCGGTACTCGGGTCGGTAGGGGCAGGGGCAAGACCGCCCTGACATCGGCCCCGTGGACGCTGCCATCTGCCTCTGCATTCTGGCGCTGACTCAGTCCCAGAAGCTGATGGTGAACTGTAGGGGCGGGTCTCGCACTTTGGAGGAGCGACTTTCTTGATCGGATGCCGAGCTGAACTCGTGGTACCAGGAGGATCTAACGCCAAGGACCATTTTGTCATGGTATCTTCAGCAGGGAAAATTCTTTGAGATGGAGGCTGGAATGAAATCGAGGTTATGTTTCGTCGTCGTGGTCACGTTCCTGTTTTTCTATATGGCCGTTGAGGCCGGCGATCGATTGCCCTTCCAGGGTGATGAGTTCATTGTCAACAGCACTACGACAGGCAACCAGACGGTTCCGTCTGGAGTCGACATCGTCAATTTCACCTCGGATGATCCGGCGGGACCTGCCATTGATACAGACGACGCCGGCAACTACGTGATTGTCTGGACTGACGAGTACGATGGTGACGGCTCGGGCATCTTTGCTCGTGGTTTCACGGCCGATGGCATCGGGCTCTTTGCCCAGATGCAGGTCAATGTGGGAATCACAGGTGTCCAGGAGAACCCTCACGTGGCGGTCGATGCCGACGGCGATTTTGTGGTCACGTGGGAGAGCGATCCGACCGGCAGCAACCTGGAGATTTTCGCATCTGGTTTCACGGCCGATGGCAGTCCACGCTTCGCTGAATTCAAGGTCAATACAATAATTGCTGACAAGGACGAACATCCTCGTCTGGATATGATGGACAACGGGGACTTTATTATTGCCTGGGATTCCGGCATCGATGACCAGACTCCCGGCACAAAAGAAGTGCATTTCCGGCGTTTTCTGGCTGACTCAACTCCGGTTGACGGGGCCGATGTCATCGCCAACTGGTGGACCCGCGGAAACCAACGTTTTCCGGATCCGTCGTTCGACTCTGACGGTAACTTCGTGATCACCTGGCAGTCGGGCGCCGGAGGAACTGATGAGTATCAGGACGGAGATGTCTCCGGCATTTTTGCGCGAATTTTCGACGCATCGGGTATAGCGATTGATGTCAGCAATCTGTCTGGCCAGTGTTTCGACGTCTGTGCCACAGCTGTTCCGGGATGCAACGCCGATGAGCTGATCTTCCCAACCAAGGAGATTTGTGTCAACGACTATACGATTGACAGTCAGGACATGCCGCGGGTCGCACGCAACGACAGGGGTGAATTTGTGATCACTTGGCATTCTGCCGGCAGTGACGGCGTTGCTCCCCCGGGCGCCTCGAGAACGATGGACGATTCAGCCAATTCCGTCCACGCCAAGCGTTTTGACAGCGATGGTAATGCCCAAGGCGACGCATGGCAGGTGAATAGTTTCATCCTCTCGGAGCAGGTCTTCCCTGATGTGGCTATCGGCCTCGGCGGCGGCTTTGTGATCAGCTGGTCGAGCCTCTTCCAAGAGGTCAATCCTGCGGTGGCGAGCGACTGTGCCGACGGTGATATTGGTACTATTCTTTCGGGTGCGTGCGACGCAATGTCGGAGGTCTACTCCGAGGAGTACAACGCCGATGGCACAGTTCGTAACGCCGAGTTTCGCATCAATACCGGTTTCGTCAACCCGGCGCCGATGACCGCCCTTGATGGTATCCAGGTCTACCCAGCGGTCGATGTGGCGGACACCGGCGTCAGTGTGACCGCATGGGCGACGGGACCTCCGCCGAGCCCGTTTCCAGGTGCGAGCAGTGATGCTCAGGACGGCGACGGATGGGGTGCGATGGCCCGTAACACCGGGTTGGTCGACAGTCTGCTCTTCGCGGACGGCTTCGAATCAGGCGACCTCCTGGCGTGGTCAGACCACAACCCCTGAGCGCATGTCGTACAGAATGAAAACCTTATAATTTTCCACCCGACAGAAAACAGGAAGAACATCTGTCCCCTTTGGAGTTGTCCGGCGAGAAGGTACGCTACTGCGTGCCGCTAAGCTTGTTGTAGAGCCACGCGAAGACGAAGCCGCCGATCGCACCGTCGATGAAGCCCCAGACGGCGCCGATCACCGCACCGGCGTAATCGAGTGTGTTGTTTGGGAGCGCGTGAGACATCAGCCCATCATCACCAGGCCGATACATTTCCCGACTCGAAGCCGTCCGAGAAAAGCTCAGCCGACTCGAGGATGAAATCGATACCACCGGTCGTCTCCTCGGGTTCGGCGAGGATCGCGGTTCCCAAGGTTGGATCACAATTGAGAACACACTCGATGTCTTCCCATAACTCATCAACCAGATTGTCGTAGTTGTGGGTCAAGAGGAAATAGTTTCCACCAGGCAAACTGCCAACGGAGAAGTCGCCGCTCTCGTCGCTGAATGCAACCGTGACCAGAACTCCCTGGTCGTCAAAAACGTGAACGTCACAATCGACGACAGGCGTCCCGGTCTGGGAAACCACCGAGCCGGCAATGGCTCCTCCAAGACCCAACTGTATGATCAGTGTAGCGGTCTGGCCCCCCGCAACCACGATCGGGGTTCCGTTCTCCGGCTCGCAGAAGTCCGCACAGGGAATGTCGTCGTAGACCTCGTCAACCATCCAGTCACCCCAGGAGTCGGTGAGAACAAAATAGGTTCCCGCAGGTATGGCGCCCGAGTCGAAGCTGCCGAATTGATCGACGATTGCATCGACGATCGGCATCCCCTCATCGTCAAGGATCAGGACGTCGGCATTGGAAATCGGACTCCCCGAAGCCTCGTGGGTCACCGTGCCGTTGATCACGGCCCCGGTTTCGAGCGAAAAATCAATCCCCGAGGTAATCGCCGGCTGTATGACGGCAACGGGTGTGGCCTCCGAGAAATCACAGTCGTCAAGGCACACAACGCCGTCGTACAACTCAGCCAGATAGCCCGCCCAACTGTAGGCCCTGAGGATGAAGTTGCCGGTCGGTAGGCCCGAGGCCCAGTAGATGCCGGAAGCATCGGCCAAGGCCGTCATGATGCGGCGTCCATCTTCGGTGAAGACCTCGACCCCGGCATCCTCGATCGGCAATCCGGTCGTGCCGTCGGTGATGACGCCTGTGATCCACCCTCCTGGATCGAGGGCAAAGTCAATGCCGGAGGTCGTACCAGATGTCACGACGATCGGAGTACCGGCAACAGGGGAACATCCCGCATAACACGGGAGATCGTCATAGAGTTCATCGACATGGCCCCACCAGTTGTCCGTCAGGGCAAAGTAGGTCCCGGGGGAGAGTCCCGCTTCGGTGACGTAGGCGCCGCCGGCGTCAGGTGTGGCCGAGGTAGTCCATCCGCCGCCGGCATCGTAGACGTCGATCCTCACCCGGTCGATCGGAGCACCGTCACCGCTGGAGGTCACCACTCCCGCGATCTGGCCGCCGGCGGACAACGAAAAATCAATGCCCGTCGTTGTCGAGGCCAGGGTCACCGTGACGAGGTCACCCACGGTGACGTCGCAGGCAGCGGGGCACGGAATGTCGTCGTAGACTTCGTCGAAGTAGCCGGCGTCGTTTGAGGTCTGGACGAAGTAGTCTCCCGCCGGGAGTCCCGTCGCCGAGAGGTAGTCGCCCGATGCCGAGGTCGTCCCAAGAGCAATCAGGGACTCCAATGTGTCGTAGATCTTGACCTCCAGTCCCTCGATCGGTACGGCCGTTGCCTCGTCGGTCACCGTCCCGGCGATCCGTCCCCCTGTCGACAAGACAAAATCGACGCCGGTGACATCCTGTCCGGCACCGACCGAAACCGGCGTACCTTCGAAGGGGTTACACCCTCCGGCACAGGGGATGTCGTCGTAGAGTTCGTCGATGAATCCCTCGCCGTTTTTCGTCCAAAGCAGGTAGGAGTCTGCATCCAGGGTCTCGAAAACATAGGCCCCGGAGGCATCGGTCATCACCAGGTTGAAAAAGGTCCCGACGGTATTCAGAATTCGGACCTCGATGCCTTCGATGCCAGAGGCGCCCTCGGCCGTTACCGTTCCACTGATGCCGGTCGCCTGAAGAACGCAGGGCGACGAAAGCCATACTGCCAACGCAAGGGCGAGACGGGTCCCTCGTGTTTTCGTTCTCATCGCGAATCCCCCTTCAATTGTTCATTGTGTTCCCGGGAAATGAGGCCTGCATTCAGTTCCTTCAGGAGGTGGACGAGGTCCTGCCCATCCCTGAAGGAATACTCGGTATCATCCTCGACGAGGTTGACCATTCCCCGCAAATCCGACGGATGGTCGGGATCGACCAGAAGACGGAGTACGCAGGATTGAATCTGTCTCATAATTCCCCCAAGAAATTCATTGGCTCAATCCGAAAACCAAGATACCGAAGGGGACTGACAAATGACTGACAGCGGCTCTTGTCGCTCGAGGTGATGCCATGTGGAGGTATAGATTTCTACAGAATTGAACGATAGTACTGCTGAAGATCCTGCTGAGGTTTGACTCCGAGTTCTTCCTCAAGGCAACGACACAGTTTCTGATAGAGACGAATGGCGCCGGCCCGTTGGCCCAGGGCCAACAGGGCCTGCATCCCCATCAAGGCCGCGTTCTCCTGCCAGGGCTCCAATCTCAGTGCGATCAGACATGCATCGAGTGAGGCTTCGGTATTCCCATTCTCCATCTCACCGACCGCAGTCTTCAATGCCGCGTGAACGGCACGCTGTTTCAGGTGCTCACGCATGATGACGGCATCGTCCGTGAGGGCGTTCCCTCCGAAGAGGTCGCCGCCATAGAGGCCGAGGGCTTGGACAAAATCTCCTTTTTCAAGAAGGACCTCGAATTCCATGAAATCAATCCATGAATTCTCCGGCAACCGCAGGGAAATCTGGCCCTGATGGACCTTGAGATACCGGGAGGGAAACTTCTCGGGAAGATCGGGTTCGAGCGCCCGTCTGAGAGCCGACGTCGCCTGGTGGAGATTGGCCGTGGCGGCTCGTGGGTCTTTCTCAGGCCAGAGCCATTCCATCGCTCGATCCATCTCGATCCCAGCGCCCGGACTGATCAGGAGGAGTCCTAGAAGATCTCCGGAACGGCGCCGCTTGAGGTTTTTGGGTGGAATCAGCCGCTTACCCATGCGCACCTCGAAGGACCCCAAGGTGACAATCCGTAGGGGGGGTGGCGGCAATTTCTCAAGCTGCTCAAGCATCTCGGCAGCGGCATCGGCCGCAATCGGATCGGAACCGGCTGCAAAATGGACGAGCAGCGGGAAGACCAACGGTCTCTCAGTCTCGACCAGAAACCAGAAGTCACCGCTTCGGATGGTTCGAACAGTTTCGGCAAGCATCTGACCTGCGGCCGAGTTGTCCTGGTCAAAGAGAAGGGCACTCAACAATAGCTGGATTCTGGCCTCGTCGAAGCGGGCGCCAAGTGTTCGGGTATGATCCCCGGCCCTTTGAAAGTCCCTTTCGGCGTCATCCACATCACCAAGAACCCACCGGCACCGGGCCTTCTCGATCAGGGCCCAGCCGAGCGTCGGACTGGAATGAGCCCTCTCGGCAACACTGACGGCATCACAGGCCCAGGTGAACGCGGTCGAAACACTCCCGAATCGGCGATGATATCGGCTGAGACCGGTCCGGAGTTCGGCGCCCAAACCCGGATCACCAATCAAATCGGCAATGGACCGAGCCTTGGCGTAGAGGGGAATCGCCGTCTCGGGGTCTTCGCTTTCCTGGGCGAGGTCAGCCGCCAGGCAGCAGAAATAGCCCTCGCCCAGCGAATAGGGTTGAACCGCTTTTTCCAGGCGATCGAGCGTCTTGAGGGCCTTCTGCCGTTTCCCGGTGACCCAGTACACCCATCCCAGAGTCACTAGTGGAAACCATCGCAGATCCTCGAGCCCAAGGGAGTCCACCATCTCCAGACTTTCCTCGTCTGCCGCGACAGCCAACTCAAAACTCCCCCGCGGAATATAGACACCCGCGGACAGTACGTGGAGACACTTCTGCAGGGCCTCCCGATAGCCCTCTTCACGGGCCAACTCCATGGCCTTGAGCAGGGAGTCCTCGGTCCGGTCAAGATCGCCGATGTCGCTGAGACAAACGCCTCGAGTCATCAGGGCGTCGACATGAACCCTGGGGAAAGACGCAGATAGCCCCACGGCTTCCTCGGCCAGTTCCAGGGCCTGCTCAAATTTCCCCATGTGATTGTAGAGATAGGCGAGGCACACCAGAGCGGCGGATCGTTCCCTTTGATAATCGTAACGAACCGCGAGGTCCAGGGCCTGACGAGCTTCCGCCACCGCCGAACCGACATCACCGCTCCGCTCCAATTCGTAACTCTCTTGGATCAACGCGGCAACAGAATCAGGATTCTCCGACATCACCCATTATCTTAATCCAATCTCACCCAACAGTCCGACCTCAAAATCGGCCCACCCTACCAGCTCCCTCGGCTACAATGTTCGGCCGGAGGGTTTGATGACTTCTTTGTTTCGTTCGGTCGCGGTCTTTTTGGTTATCGTCATGCTGTCGATCCCTGCGGTTGGGGCCGAAATCGGGGTCTCCAACCCCGGCTTTGAACAGCTCGGTGCGGATGGCTCGATCGTCGGATGGCGCCTGATCGCCGAAAGATCGACGGATACCGCCGGGCTCGTGCCGCTGACCGACGGCGTATACACGGGCGTGGGTGCCGTAGGGCTCGAGGTCGGCACCCAAGGCCGTGCCACGGTCGAAAGCGACCCAGTGGAGCTCGAGGTTGGCAAACTCTATCGCCTCAGTGGGTGGATCAGGACCATCGGAGCGGTGTCCGATCCGATGACGAAATACCCGACGGCGGTGCCCGCCTGCCTGACGATGGCCTCCTTCCCCTTCACCAATCACTCGCCGGCGGTCGGCGGTGATGCGGACTGGACCCGGGTCGAGACGCTGTTCATTGCCACCCAGGCGTCGGACCGGGTGCGGCTTCACCTGGGTTTCAACGGTACGGCACGGGGCTCGGCCCTCTTTGACGATATTCGGGTTGATCCGGTCGATGACATCACCGAGTACATCCCGATGGAAACAGTGCGGTGGTCCGGTCCAGGTTTCCGGTACGACGACAAGGGCTGGATCTTCGTTCACATCGAGGGCGAGCCATTTGATCGTGGCCATCAGTATGGCTCACTGGTCTCAGGCGAGATCGCCGAGTATATCCGCAAGCTGGGTGTCCTGGCCAACGGCGATGATCCCGAGGCGGGATGGGAAGGCCTGCGTTTCCAGGCTGATGCGATTTTTCTGAGGAAGTACGACGATGAATACCTGACGGAAATGAAGGGGATCGCTGACGGCGCCGCTGCGGCAGGCGCCGAGGCGTGGGGACGTTCCCTCGACTACAGGGATATTGTCACCGTCAACTCTGTCATTGATCTCGGTCAGTTGCACAATGCCCTCAAGGTGACGCCCAACTCGCTGACCGGGCAGGCGTTTATTGCTCCTGACGAGGAGATGGCGGTTGATCTCGATCAGCACAAGTGCTCGGCCTTCGCTGCCACAGGGCCCGCCACTGCAGGTGGTCAAGTCGTCTTTGGCCAGATCTTCATGTGGGGCGGTTTCGCCGGGGTGCACTGGAATGTCATCTGTGATGTCGAACCCAGTACGGGCCATCGGCTCGTCTACCAGACATTTCCTGGTGGCATTCATTCGGGCGCCGATTTCTACCTCAACGAGGCGGGTATAGTTTTCGGCGAGACCACGGTGATGCAGACGCCGTATGAGGCGGATTCGACCCCTCAGTCCAACAGGGCTCGAAAAGCGGCCCAGTACGCCTCGTCGATCGATGATGTCGAGCGCATCCTGTGGGAGAAGAACAACGGCATGTATACCAACGACTGGCCGATCGCCGACATGAAGACCGGCGAGGTCGCCATCTTGCTATTGGGTACCCATAGCAAGAAGATGTGGCGGACGGGCGAAGACATGGATCCATTCGGCACACCGGGTTTTCTGTGGGCCAATAACAACGCCCGCGACCCGGAGGTCCGCAAGGAATATATCGCACAACCGGACGACCGGCCCTTCGATTTGATGTTTTCACCGTGGAATCGTGACATCGCGTTCAATCATTTCTATCAGGAGAACAAGGGATCAATCGACGCCGAGAAGGCCGTTCGACTGTGGGCCTCGTCGCCAATTAACCGCGCCCATGCCTGCGACGGCAAGATCACAACATCGGAGATGGCACAAGAGATGGTCTTTCTGGCCCACCACGGCAAAGTAACCCTGCGTGAGAAGTTTCCGACCAAGGGCTGGCGGATCCTGCCCGATCTTCCAGGTGCCGAGCCGCACCTCAGTACGGGATATTCGGTTGTTTCTCCCATCTTTGTCGCCGACCGGCTCAAGGCACTCAGGCCGACAGATGACGACGATGCGGCCGACGACGATCTGGAGATGGTCCTTGGTGAGGTCGAGGAGGATTTCGAGATCGACAGTGACGATCTGTGGCACGGTACCGTGTGGCCGGCGACCGAGGCTGAGAGCTGGTTCATCAGTGCGACGGCAGCCTACTGGCGTCTGCTGGATGGTCTCGAAGAGGACCCGACAGAAGCCGCCGAGGCCCTGGCCGACGAACTGGCCGCCCTGGAGAATCGATTCCTCTACACGGTGTCGCGGGAAGGTGATCTACCGGCGCTTGAGGCCCATCGTGCCTACGACCAGTACGGTCCCTACCTCGTGCCCCGGATCAAGGGCACATTTGCCCTGCATCAGTTGAGGCTCTTGCTGGGGAATGAGACCTTCCTCGAGGTGATGCGCACCGTGCACCAGCGTTTTGACGGCCAAGCAATGACGACCGCCGACTTCATACAAACGGCCGAAGAGATCAGTGGAAGGTCGTTGGAGACATTCGTGCGCCAGTGGCTGGATCAACAAGGGCTTCCCACACCCCAGGTTGAGGCTTTGGTTGCCGAAAAGCGCAAGGGCGGCTGGGATGTCACCGTTCGGATCTCACAGTCCGAACCGGCGTATCACTTCGTTTCCCGGGTTGCCTTTGACATAGGCGAGAAGCGCAAAATTCGCGAGATCGAGGTCGAGGGAGATTTCTCCGAAACCTTCCACTTCGAGGACAAACCCGAGCGGGTCGAGTTCGATATCTTTCGAGATCTGCCGACTGATCATGCTTCGTCCTACGTCTGGCGCAACTTCGTCGATCAATTCCATGAGACCCTGATCGTCTACGGCACCGCCCGTCAGATCGAGGCCAACCATACGATGGCTCGCCGGTGGCAGGAGAAGGTCGCCGATGCCTACATCGAGATTCTGCTGCCCCTGGTCAAGGATGCCGAACTGACACCTGAGATGGCGGCGACCCACGATCTGATGGTCCTGGGCACGCTGGACGACAATGTCCTGTTTGACGCCATCCCCGAGTCAGCCGGGGTGCGGTGGGGGAGGAACTCGTTCACCTGGCTGGGGAAAGACTATGCCGATACTGACGACGGTCTTTTTCTGGCCCTGCCCAACCCCTTCAATCCCGAACGTGTGATGTACGTCCTGGCCGCAAACTCGGCGAAACAACTGTGGCACATGACCGAAAAATACCGGCGGGGACTGCCGCAATGGGCGGTGTTTGAAGGTGACGAGGTCGTGAACGAAGGGTATTTTGAGCGTCCGGGGTTTATCGTCGAGTTTTAGCGACTTACCCTCGACCTCCTTCGAAAAAACGAAGAAAAAATCAGGGCGACGCCACACAAAGGACTTCAGTTGGAGGGGTTGCCGGTGATCGCACACTGTGGGGTATTCCCGAGCCCGAGCCCGTTACCGTTACCCTTACCGAACATTCGGGGTCAACCCCAACTGAAAGATCCATAAGCGCGGGAGCCTGGTTCCGGCTTCACGGGCCAACGCCAAAAACAATCCGATAACGACAACGGTAACGGGCTCGGGCTCGGGGTTAAGGTGCACCGTTTCCTTTTGGTTCCGGCTTCGCCGGATTCGCCGATGATTGACCTTGAGCCTGTTAAAATACTGAGTATGGAAACACTTGAGGAGCGCAGC
>Ga0164315_10003372_pt1 | contig 12398 bp, 12 predicted proteins | sample GuaBasSedimGuay6_FD_113737 | JGI IMG/M metagenome (GOLD analysis project Ga0164315, IMG submission 113737) | Subseafloor sediment microbial communities from Guaymas Basin, Gulf of California, Mexico - Guay6, Core 4569-2, 0-3 cm | ecosystem: Environmental > Aquatic > Marine > Hydrothermal vents... | reverse complement strand
TATTACTCGGCTGGGTTAACGCAAGCCTGGCATCGGCACGCGCCACCCTGCAGGATCCGCAACAGGCGAAATGGCTGCGTTATCATAAAACCTGGTTTGCCGGCGTAAACGCATTGCCTAACGACGCGCAGGGTGGCATTGCCGAAAGCGCGCCATTGCAAGGAGAGGCAATCGATTTCATTGCCGCTGAACTGAAGCTTGCAAATTTCGCCTGGGATCGGGCCCAGGTTTCGGTTTGTTATCCCGGTTACCCGCAACCGATGGCCGGGGAAACAGCTGGCAAGGCGCGTTATCGGCGCGAGCGCGACGCCGCTCATATCGATGGCCTGTTGCCTGAAGGCCCCGGGCGGCGACGCCACCTTCGCGAGCACCACGGTTTTATTCTCGGCATTCCGATGGTCGAATTTGATGCCGGCGCGTCACCTTTCGTCGTCTGGGAGGGTGCTCACGAAATTATGCGCGACGCATTTGCGTTGCGCTTTGCTGACCTGCCTCCTGAGCAATGGGGGGAACAGGATATAACCGAGGTTTACCACGCCGCCCGCGAACAGGTTTTTGCCGCCTGCAAGCGCGTCGAAATTCATGCTCGACCGGGTGAGGCGTTCCTGGCACATCGGTTGGTACTGCACGGCATGGCGCCCTGGCGCGACGATGCCGTTGCGGGTGCTGATGGTCGCATGATCTGTTACTTCCGCCCGGATACTTTCGGTGCTTTTGAGTGGCTGAATAATCCTTGATGGGGCTTCGAAGGGGTCAGAGCAAAAATTTCGGAACTACCGAGCCAATAGGGAAATAGTTAGCGAAATTTTAGGTCTGACCCCGACTTTCCCAGCCCTGAACCCTCGAGGTCAGACCACGCTTTTCGCCAAACCTTTTAACCTTCGCTCCGAAAGCACCGAAAACCGTGCTCTGACCCCCTCGAAGCCACCTATCAGGTCAAGGTAACTCTACCCTTGGGAGTATCAATAGTAGCCGACAGGTACGGAGTCCCGCTATCGGCAAGCGATTCGACGTCCACCAGGTGAGCGGCGCCGATAGCGTCGAGCCGAGCGGTGGTCCACCGCGGGCGATTATGATGTATGGTCAGATTCTGTAGCAGGCAATCGAGATCAGCCATACCCTGCGCCGGATGCGGACTGCTATGCCATTGAATGCAATACGGCAACATGCCGCCCGCGAGTAAGCGGCCATCGTCGGTCAACGCGATTTCCCATTTGAGATTATCTCGACTCAGTGCGGTTGGGGTGCCGATATCGAAGCCCGCAGTATCCGCTACTTGCTGGATATCAGTCGTATTCATGACCCAGGTGACGAGTCGCGGTTGCTGCCGGATGGCCGCGCGAAGCAACGCATCGTCGAGCCCAAACCATCGTGGCTGCGCCGGTGCCTCTGCCGCAGGGTCGATTGCGATGACTTCGAGATAAGCATCGTTGCCCAGTTGCATCACGTGGTTATGGGTGCCCATGGTCTGATGCAACCCGCCCATGGGAATCTCCACCCCGAGACTTTTGTGAACATAGTCGACACCCTGTTCCAGGGTGTTCGCGGCGATAACCAGATGATCGAGATTGTTCATTCCGATATGGTAGTTTACAACGCTACCGGTGAACAGTATTCCGAGGTAGAATTTCACTCCCCGAATCTGCTGCGAGGTGACGCCAGTGAACATTTTGACCAATCGAATCGAATACCCTGTTGGTGAAACCACCCACCAGGGGTACCTGGCTTACGACGATGAAGCTGTATCCGCCAGCCCCGGAATCGTGATCGTACATGAATGGTGGGGGGTGAACGATTACATGGTACGGCGAGCACATATGCTGGCGGAACTGGGCTATGTGGCGCTTGCGATCGATATGTATGGGGGCGGTCAGATTGCCGACAACCCCGATCAGGCCGGGGCGCTGATGAGTGGAGTTCTGGATGATATGGAAACTGGCACGGCCGCACTCATGTCAGGCTACGAGTTACTCCTCGCACAACCCGGGGTAGATGCGCAACGTACCGCCGCCATTGGCTACTGCTTCGGTGGTGCCATGGCCTTGCACATGGCGCGCATCGGCTTGCCGTTATCCGCGGTGGCGAGTTTTCATGGTGCGCTGGGATCGTTTCATACAGCCGAACCAGGCAGTATCAAGGCGAAGATCCTGGTTAGTCACGGCGCCGCCGATTCGATGGTGAGCATGGACGAGCTGGCAGGCTTCAAACAGGAAATGGACGCCGCCCGGGCTGACTACGAAGTATTGTTGCTGGAGGGTGCAAAACATGGCTTCAGCAATCCGCAGGCTGATGTCAACGCGGAAAAATATGGCATCGATCTCGGCTACCAACAACAAGCCGATGAGCAATCCTGGGTCGCCATGCAAGTCTTGTTTGCGAGGGTATTCTGATGACTATCGAAATGGATTTAAACGATGTGCGCCGGGATTACGAAGCGCATAACATCAGCAGGAAAGACATGGACTCCGATCCATTTGTGCAATTCGGACGTTGGCTGCAGCGTGCGCGCGACCTGGAGCTGCTAGATGCCACCGCGATGACGCTGGCAACCGCGAGTGCCGATGGCAAGCCGTCTGCGCGCATCGTCCTGCTCAAGCACGTCGATGCCGATGGATTTACCTGGTACTGCGATTCACGCAGTTTAAAAGGCCAGCATATCGATACCAATCCCAACGCCGCGCTATTGTTTCACTGGCGTGATCTTAGCCGCCAGGTGCGCGTGCATGGAACGGTTAATGCGCTGCCCGTGGAGGATGCCGAGAAATACTTCAACCTGCGTCCCGAGGGCAGCCGTTACAGCGCAGCTGCATCGTGTCAGTCTGCCGAGGTCGAGAGTCGATCGCATCTTGAAGACGAGGTATTACGCTTGCGTGCAGCCTACCTGGACGGCGATGTGCCGCGTCCCGATGCCTGGCTTGGCTATCGCCTGACACCTGATTATTTTGAATTCTGGCAGGGACAGAGCGACCGGCTTCACGATCGCATTGTCTATACGCTGGATGATAATACCTGGGTGATGACACGGATCTCTCCGTAATGCTGGCCGCCGCGCTCATCGCATTCGGGCATTTTGTGTCTTTCTTTGCGCTGGCCGCGGCGCTGGTACTCGAACTCACGCTGATTATTGAATCGCCGAGTGTCGAAATTGCGAAACGGATTCAACGCGCTGATCGGATCATCGGCTTGTCCGCAATCTCGGTGCTGGTGTTTGGATTCCTGCGCGTGATCTATTTTGAAAAGGGCAGCGAGTATTACTTTGCCAACACGTTTTTCCAGATCAAACTCGGCTTGTTCATCGTGGCCGCGCTGATTTCGCTGGTTCCGACGTGGCAGTTTTTGCGCTGGAACCGGGAGCTCAACCAGGGGATTGCTCCCATTTTGACCAGCGCTACGGTGAAACGTCTGAAGAGCATCATTCACTGGGAACTGGTGTTGATGGGTGGCATCATGCTGTGTGCTTCATTGATGGCGAAGGGTTTTGGAGTTTAGCCTTGCCGTTATCGTTAACCAGGTTGATATGACACTATGAATTTTATTGAGCGTTTGCGACAAAATGAATTACTGCTTGGCACCATGCTGACGATCCCGGCGCCCGAGGTCGGCGAAATGATTGCCAAATGCGGTTTCGACTGGTTGTTCATGGATGGCGAGCATAGCCCGCTGTCGACGCTCGACTGGCAGCGCATGCTGCAGGCGGTAGCGGGTAGATCTGCATCGATTATTCGGGTGCCGGAAAGAAGCGAGGCGGCGATCAAGAAAGTGCTCGATATCGGCGCTGATGGCATTATCGCCCCACAGGTCAACAGCGCTGACGAAGCCCGCCAAATTGTGGAATGGTGCAAATATCCACCGCAGGGGGTTCGTGGTGTTGGTCTTGCGCGCGCACAGGGATACGGACTAGATTTTGCCAGCTACGTCGAATCTGCCAATGATGATATCGCGGTAATTATCCAGGCCGAACATGTCGACGCGGTGAACAATATAGAGGAAATTGTCAAAGTCGAAGGTATCGATGCGGTATTCATCGGTCCCTACGATCTTTCCGCCAGCATGAATAAAATGGGTGCAATCGATGATGCTGAAGTAGTTGCGGCGATCGATCTGGTTACCCGGGCCTGCCAGCAGAATAATATTGCACTGGGCTATTTCGGTGTCGACGCCGACAGCGTCAAACCCTATATCGACAAGGGCTATAAACTGATTTGCACGGGCGTGGATGCCGGTTTCGTCATCCAGGGCGCGCAACAGGTTTTACAGCAACTGACACCGTAAGGTGTCATTGCGAGACCCACAGGGCCTAATATAGTTATTTTTGATAACTATTTACATTTAAGATTCCCTTAAGGAACTAGCTGGATACTTGCCTCCATATTCTTCGAGAGGCAAGTTTAATGAACCTGGCAACCCATCCACTGGCAACTTTCCCGGCACTTCCCGGGTTAGCCAAATCACTGCCTTCAGGTGAACGACCCCGCTTGATCGATGAGCAACATCCGTTGCGCTCGCAGGTGGAGCAGTTTATTGCACAGCGATTCCTCGACATGCATGGCGCGCGCATAACCGGTTTCATGCCGCTGCTGGTTGTGCAGTTCGGCGAGCAAGGCAATATTCTGGCGGCAGTTGGTATCCGCAGTGCGGATGCAGATGCATTATTTCTCGAACACTACCTGGATATCCCGGTTGAACAGGTGATCTCCAGCAATGCCGATCGCGCGATGAGTATTCCGCAACGAGACCGTATTGTCGAAATTGGCAATTTGGCATCGATCGACCGTCGTGCCAGTCGGCGTTTATTCAAGGTTTTGGCTAATTTGCTAAATGCCGAAAAATTTGAGTGGGCTGTATTTACCGGCTGTAGCTCACTGCAGCGCATGTTTAAAATCCTCGGCATCGAAACCGTTTCTCTTGGCAGGGCCTTGCAGTCACGCCTGCCGGCCGATCAGCAAACCTGGGGCGGCTACTACGAAGATGGCCCCAGGGTAGTCGCTGGTAAAGTCAGTCGGGGATGTAGTGCATTTGAACAGAGTCCCGGTCTTTTCTTAAGTAAAGCCGTGGCATGAACACCCTGCTTACCAGGCTCGAGCGTCACGCGCTCGCCAGCCCCGAATCAATCGCGCTTCGATCTGGTGATGAAAGTCTGACTTACGCGCAGTTGATGGCTGCGGTGCGGCAGGTTGCGCAGCAACTAGGTAATTGCCGAGTTAAATCGTTAGGGCTTTACCTGGACAATGGCATCGAATGGATTGTGTTGGACCTGGCGAGTATTGTTGCTGATATCAGGGTTGTGCCGTTGCCGTGGTTCTTCAGTGATGAGCAATTAAGCCACGCGGTTGATACCGGCGCCGTCGATTTTGTTGCCTTCGCCAATGACCTGCCTGCCGGAATCATCGGCACCGGTGTTGCGCAGCAGTTGTATGGCGACTGCCGCTTACAGCCAGTTTTGTCATCTACCGATAAAACCGTCCCGCCAGGGCATGCTAGCGGCAAGCTTAGTTTTACCTCCGGCACCACGGGTAGACCCAAGGGGATCGCACTCGAATACCGCTTCATCGATCGGACCTGCCAGTCGCTCAGCAATGCCATATCCACGCTGGATATAGGAAAACATTTAAGCATTCTGCCTTACGCAACCCTGCTGGAAAATATTGCCGGGGTTTACCTGCCGTTGACGCTGGGTAAAACGGTATACGCCGAAGCAGCTGCACGCGTTGGCCTGTCAGCAGAACTTAATCTCGACCCTGCTCGGCTGCAGCAAATCTTTAACCAGGTTCAACCCAACAGCCTGATTCTAACCCCGCAGTTACTTGAACTTTTTTGCATGCTGGTTGAGCACCGGGCAATCGACCCTGCTTGCCTGGTATTTGTGGCAGTAGGCGGCGCAGGTGTTGGCGAGCCACTGATGCGCCGGGCGCGAAACCTTGGAATTCCCGCTTATGAAGGCTATGGCTTGACTGAGTTTGCTTCTGTCGCAATTTTGAATACCCCGCAAAACGATCGCCCTGGCAGCGTCGGCAGAGCATTGCCGGGAGTGACGGTTGAACTCGCCGCGGACGGAGAGATTTGTCTCGGCACCACGCTCGCGCAAAACGATGGCGATACTCAAGGAATGGAAAGGATTACCGTGCAGACGGGTGATTACGGCAGTATCGATAGCGACGGATTCATTTATGTGCATGGTAGAAAATCGAATCTGATCATATTGTCCACCGGGCGTAACGTATCGCCGGAATGGGTTGAAGCCGAACTCAACTCATCGCCACTGATTGCGCAAAGCTACGTTTTTACCGAGACCAGCTCCGAGCTGTCAGCACTGCTGGTAACTGCCGGTCCTGGCATAGCGGATTCCGATCTCGATGCTGAAGTTGAACGCATCAACCGGACTCTGCCGCCCTACGCGCAAATAAAGCACTGGCATCGGCTGTTATCCCCGTTTTCTCGTGATAACCAGATGCTTACCGTCAACGGACGGCTCAGGCGCTTACAAATCGAGCAGTTACTGCCCACGCTGTTGACCGGTGCAGAATCCAGATCACCGCTCACTGGCGTCGATTTACCAAATATTCCAGTACAGGAGATTAACCCATGTTAAACAAAACTTTTTTTAGCGAGATCGAAACAGTCACTGCCGCTGCCAGGCACCAGCTCGAAACTTCCCCGGCAATTCAGCGCTGCCTCGACGGCCAGGTTGAAATGGAAACCTACAAGGCGTTCCTGATCGAGGCTTACCATCATGTAAAGCACACGGTGCCGCTATTGATGGCTTGTGGCAGTCGCTTGCCGGAAAGGCTCGAGTGGTTACGCGAGGCAATCGTCATGTACATCCAGGAAGAGGTCGGACACCAGGAGTGGATTTTGAACGACCTGGCGAACCTGGGTGTAGATAAGGAACTTGTGCGGCGTAGCATGCCCTCGTTGCCGACCGAGCTGATGGTGAGTTACGCCTATGACACGGTGACGCGCAACAACCCGGTCAGTCTGTTCGGCATGGTATACGCGCTTGAAAAAACCAGTTCGACGATCGCGACCTACGCCGCCGGTCAGATTGTGAACGCGCTTGATTTGACCCCCGAAGCGATGACCTACATGGTTTCGCACGGCAGTCTCGACGTAGAGCATATGCAGCATTTTGAACGCTTGATGAATCGACTCGATGATGCTGCTGCTGACAAGGCAGCAGTGCTGCATTCGGTAAGCGTGTTTTATCAACTCTACACCGGTATTTTCGAGTCGCTCCCGCTAACCGGATCTGATCACCGGGAGACTAGTCATGCAGCCTGATCAAATGACCGTGGTGCTTACCGGTGCCTGTGGCGGTATCGGACAGATACTGGCGCGCAAGCTGGCCGCAGAGGGCGCCAGCCTGTTTTTATGTGGCCGTGACACAGAAACCCTGACGGCCCTGCAGGAGGTACTGCGTGCGAAAGCAGTCGGTGATCAGCATATCGACACGCGTGCGGTCGACTTGACCGATGACCAGGAAATCGATCAATGGCTTGAATCGATTGCGCAAAGTGGGCGGTCAGTCAATGTGCTGGTCAACAATGCCGGGATTTGCAAGTTTGGCATGTTCGAGAAACTCGAGGATCGGGATATCGAACAGATCATGAATCTTAACAGTATCGCACCGATGAAACTGACCAGGAAACTGCTGCCAGGTTTGAAAGCACAAGCGCAAGCGCGTGTGGTCAATATTGCTTCCACTTTCGGCGCCATCGGTTTCCCCGGGTACAGTGTTTATTCGGCGAGCAAGTATGCGCTCCGGGGTTTCTCACAGGCACTTGCCAGGGAGCTTTCAGACACCAGTGTTCGCGTAGGCTGCATATTGCCGCGGGCAACCAAAACTTCGATAAACAGCGACCAGGTTGTCGAGATGAATCGCAAGCTTAGCGTCGCCATGGATCCACCGGAAAAGGTTGCAGATGCCGTGGTCAAGTTCATTTGCAGCGATCGTGGCGAACTCGCTCTGGGCTGGCCTGAAAAATTCCTGGTACGTTTAAATTCCGTATTCCCGGCCCTGGTTGGTAATGCGATTTCCAAAAAACTTCCGCTGATCAAGCAATACGCCGCTTGAGTGGTTTTGAGTATTTCAATTTCTAACGAGGTCCAACATGGTTAAACAAGTTTTAAAAGTCGCCCTGGTATCAATGGCGCTGCTTTATTTTCAACCCGGGTTTGCAGGGCTTTCTTCATCGGCGCAAATGCCAGAGGTCAGGGAAATTCAATTTGAATGGGCGAGACTCTATTACATGGATGAGTTTCTCAACGTCAACTATCGCCAACTGGAGGCGCTGGTGGAAAAGGCAAACCAGGTTGCAGCCGAGCATCCGCAAAATGCCGAAGCACTGGTCTGGGATGCGATCGTGATGAGCACCATGGCGGAAAAGAAGGGTGGTTTGGGTGCCTTGAGTCTGGTCAAGCGAGCCAGGCTGAAGCTGGAGGAAGCTGAAGTAATCGATCCGACCGTGCTGGGCGGATCGGTTTATGCAAGTCTCGGAACGCTTTACTCCAAGGTTCCTGGATGGCCGTTCGGGTTTGGCAGCGATGAAAAGGCGGAAGAATACTTCAAAAAAGCACTTGCTATAAATCCTCAAGGTCTGGATATTAACTACTTTTTCGCCGAGTACCTGGCCGATAACGGCGACCAGCAACTCGCTCTCGTATATATCGACAAGGCGTTGCAGGCTCCACGCATGGCAGAGCGTCCCGTGGCCGACAAGGGTCGTCGCCAACAGGCGTTGAAATTGCGGCAATCTTTGATTGGATCCTGAGTCGTGTCATGCAGGCGGGTCGATACTATCCAGGTATCTACCCGCGGCTAAGCCAGCCGTAATCGATAACTATGGGACATGCTGTGAGATTATTGCTGGTAGAAGACGATGAGCAACTGGGCCAGGGAATCCGCCGGGCATTGATGCGCGATGGAGATCACGTCGACTGGCTTACCGATGGCGCCCAGGCGCTGACCGCGATTCGCACGCATAATTTCGAACTGATCCTGCTGGACCTGCAGCTTCCCGGTAAGGACGGCATTACCGTATTGCAGACCATGCGCAAAGAATCGATCAATACGCCGGTATTAATTATGACCGCCAGGGATACGGTCGATGAACGCGTGCTCGGACTCGACAGCGGTGCCGATGATTATGTCGTGAAGCCGGTCGAATTAAAGGAGTTACGCTCGCGGATTCGTGCCCTGAGCCGACGTAGCCACGGTTTAGCGGCACCTGAAATAGTGCTCGGTGAGCTACGCGTCAATAGCGCCACCCAACAGGTCTGGTATCGCGGTATTGAAATCGAATTGAGCCGCCGGGAATTTGTTGTTTTGGCTGAATTTGCCAATAAACCGGGCCAGGTACTGGCGCGTAGTTATCTCGAAGAAATCCTCTATGGATGGGATGAAGGCGTTGAAAGCAATGCGCTTGAAGTTCATATTCACCACCTGCGCAAGAAACTGGATAGCAAGCTGATCAAAACCGTCAGGGGCATCGGTTACAAACTGGATCCAGATAGTGCCTGACACGGTTTCATTACGTCGGCGCCTGACCTGGTACGTGGTGGTTATCCTGCTGCTGACGACGACGGCATCCGGAGTAATGATCTACCAGGGCACCACCCATGAAGCAGACGAGATATTCAGTGCTTCCCTGGTACAAACGTCGCGTATCCTGGACGGCCTGATTTCACGCGCGGATCTCGAAGCCCACAGGGAGCAGTTAACACGAGCGCTGGAGCGCGGCCCGGATGCCCATGAGTATGAAAGAAAGCTATTTTTCGCCGTGCTCGATACAAATGATCAGCTCCTGTTGCATTCACGTCAATCACCCGATATTCCCCATGAAGTTATCAATACCGGGTTTTCCGAGTTTGAGTTCAAGGGAGAAAAATGGCTGACTTTTGCGCGTGAATCCAGCCACGATGATTTACTTATTATCGTGGGTGAGCGTAGTGAAATCAGGGAAGAGATTACCGAGTATATCGGTAGCGGGCTACTGTTTCCGCTAATTCTGCTGTTGCCGGTTGGGCTGTGGTTGTTGTGGCACATCGTCGGAGTCGCCTTGAAGCCGTTGCAGCATGTAACCGATCAGCTGCGCCAACAGAATTTCAAGCAGTTGAAGACTATCGATGTCGAAGATGTTCCCATCGAGGTCAGCCCTTTGGTGAGTGCGCTGAACCAGATGATCACCGATCTCGATGTGGCTTACGCGCGTGAGCGGCGTTTCGCCAGTGATGCTTCGCATGAATTGCGTAATCCGTTGGCGTCGCTATTGATCAACGTCGACAATGCGATCGAAGAAAGTTATGGCAGGGAATCGGTCGAGCCGCTGCAAAGTATGAAAGCCAGTATCAAAAGGCTTTCTCACCTGGTTGCGCAGCTACTGGAACTCAGTCGTTTCGAGAATCCGCTGGAGAGTAGAGAGTTTGCGCGGGTTGACCTGTACCAGATTTGTGGCCGCGTAGTGGGTTCTTTCAAGGCGCAGGCCGACGCTGGAAAGCAGAAAATCGAATTGCAGCCGACAGGCGATAGCTGTGAGCTGAACGGGATTGATTCTTTGCTCACCAGCCTGGTGACCAACCTGGTCGACAATGCGATTAAATACAGTGGTGAAGGCTGCAAGGTACAGGTTCGCTGTTACCGGGATGAAAAAAGTCTGCTGCTTGCGGTTGATGATTCAGGCGCCGGACTGGATGCTGGCGAGCATGAAAAAGTACTGGGGCGATTTTATCGCGCGGCGGATACCAATTCTCGCGGGGCCGGTCTCGGCCTGTCGATTGTCAAGTCGATCGCCCAGATCCATTCCGCCCAGGTCGAGCTGGGTGAATCCGACCTGGGTGGCCTGTCGATCAAAATTCGATTCGATTTGGGCTAATAAAGCAGACGCATATCCGGTAATATTCGCATGCACCTGCGCTCGACAGGTAGCGATTCAGAGTGGATAACCCATGAGCTATAACAATCACAGTGTTCGTGTCGGCGCCGATATCGGCGGGACTTTTACCGATGTCGTGCTCGAGATCGGGTCGGATCAGTACAGTGCCAAGGTGCTAACTAATTACAGCGAGCCCGAGCAGGCGATTATCGATGGCCTGATCAAGGTGGTCGAGATTGCCGGGGTTGGTATCGAACAGGTTGACCAGTTGATTCATGGCACTACGCTGGCGACTAATGCGCTGATCGAGCAGCGCGGCGCCAATACTGCGTTTATTACCAGCAAGGGATTTCGCGACGTTATCGAAATGCGCACCGAGGGACGCTTCGAACAATACGACCTGAACCTGCGACTGCCGCCGCCATTGATTGCGCGCGAGCATCGTTATGTGGTCGCAGGGCGTATCGCTGCCAGTGGACGCGAACTGGTGCCGCTGGATGAGGTGGGACTGATAGAAATAGCGCAGCGAATCCGCGTCGGGGGTTACCAAAGTGTAGCCGTTGGCTTTATCCACTCCTATGTCAATGCGGATCATGAACGGCGTGCGCGTGAAATTCTCGCCCGCGAACTGCCCGCTGTCACACTTTCGATTTCGAGTGAAGTCTCGCCGCAGATGCGTGAATTCGAGCGCTTCAACACGGTTTGTGCGAATGCGTTTGTTAAACCATTGATGGCGTCGTATCTCGGGCGCCTGGTCGACAGGCTTAAAGCTGAAGGCGGCAGCTGCCCCGTATTCATGATGCATTCGGGCGGTGGTTTGATTTCGGTCGAGAGTGCGATTGAATTCCCGGTGCGCCTGCTCGAATCGGGTCCTGCAGGGGGCGCGATATACGCGGCCGATTTTGCCGCCCGTTTCGGACTCGACAAGGTCCTGTCCTACGATATGGGTGGTACCACCGCGAAAATTTGCCTGATCGAGAACCGAGTGCCTAAAACAGCGCGTACCTTCGAAGTCGCGCGTACCTACCGCTTCAAGAAAGGTTCTGGAATGCCGGTTTCGATTCCGGTTATTGAAATGGTCGAAATCGGTGCCGGTGGCGGTTCGCTCGGCTGGGTAGATGAAATGAATCAGATTCGAGTCGGCCCGGAGAGTGCAGGCTCTGAACCGGGCCCGGCCTGTTATAACCGCGGCGGGGAAAATCCAGCGGTCACCGATGCTGATCTGTTGCTCGGTCGGCTAGACCCCGAGCGTTTTGCCGGCGGAGATATACGACTGGAAACGCAAAGATCAATGGTGGCCATGCAGCAGGCTATCGGGCAACACCTGGATATGGATAGCCAGACCGCGGCGGTTGGAATTTGCGAAGTGGTAGATGAAAACATGGCCAATGCCGCACGCGTGCACGCGGTAGAAAGCGGTAAGGAGCTGGCTGAATTTACCATGATCGCTTTTGGCGGAGCGGCGCCGTTGCATGCCAGCCGGTTATGCGAAAAGCTGGATATAGACGAATTGTTGATCCCGCCGGGGGC
>Ga0164315_10003371_pt1 | contig 12398 bp, 12 predicted proteins | sample GuaBasSedimGuay6_FD_113737 | JGI IMG/M metagenome (GOLD analysis project Ga0164315, IMG submission 113737) | Subseafloor sediment microbial communities from Guaymas Basin, Gulf of California, Mexico - Guay6, Core 4569-2, 0-3 cm | ecosystem: Environmental > Aquatic > Marine > Hydrothermal vents... | reverse complement strand
ATATGGTGCCCAGAAGAGGACTTGAACCTCCACGCCCGTAAGAGCACTAGCACCTGAAGCTAGCGTGTCTACCAATTTCACCACCTGGGCATTGTAAATGGGTGGATTTTTACCTGAGGGCGCGGACTTTACTTTTCTCGCGCGGCTTTGTCAATCCTCGCGTATAATCGATCGAATACTGATCGTACATCTCTGATTTTCTCACGGAAGACCTAATACCCATGGCCAAAAAAGGCAAAATTGCCGACCCTCACGCCGCGCGCGAAGCCGCCCGGTACGACAACCCCATTCCCAGTCGCGAAGTTATTCTGGAATTGCTCAATAAGGCGGAAAAGCCCCTCATTCACAGTAAGATCGCCAGGAAGCTGCATCTGGAAGATCCTGAGCCGGTGGAGGCCCTGCGCAAGCGCCTGCGGGCCATGGAGCGGGACGGCCAGTTGATGGTCAACCGCCGTGGCGCCTATGGCCTGGTTGACAAGATGCACCTGCTGCACTGTCGCGTGCAGGGTCACAGGGACGGTTATGGTTTCGCCATTCCGCTGGCGGAAGGGGAGGATGTGTACCTCAGCGCGCGCCAGATGAATTTAGTGTTCGACGGTGACGAGGTGTTGGTGGCCATCACCGGCCTGGATCGGCGGGGCCGCCAGGAAGGCAAGGTGGTGGAGGTGCTGGACAGGGCCAACCGCAGCATTGTCGGGCGCTACCAGGAGGAGAGCGGTATCGGCTTTGTGATCCCGGACAACGGCCGCATCACCCACCAGATACTGATCCCGCCCAATGAAAAGGGCCAGGCGCGCTCGGGACAAATCGTCACCGCGGTTATTACCGACTATCCCACCCGTCAATTGGGCGCCAAGGGCCGTATCAGTGAGATCCTGGGGGATCATATGGATCCCGGTCTGGAGATCGATGTGGCCATTCGCTCCCACGATATTCCCTGGGAGTGGCCGGATGCCGTGGTGGATGAGGCGGGTCACCTGGAGGCGGAGCCTCTGGCGGCGGACAAGCAGCACCGGGTTAACCTGCGCAAGCTGCCTTTTGTCACCATCGACGGCGAGGATGCCCGGGACTTCGACGATGCCGTCTACTGCGAGAAACGCACCCTCGGCGGCTGGCGTTTGTGGGTGGCCATTGCCGATGTATCGCACTATGTGCGTCCCGGCTCGGCGCTGGACGAGGAGGCGGCCAAACGCGGCAATTCGGTGTACTTCCCGGAGCGTGTGGTGCCCATGTTGCCCGAGGCCCTGTCCAACGGCCTGTGCTCCCTCAAGCCGGAGGTGGACCGGCTGGCCATGGTTTGTGAAATGGAGTTGAACCGGGCGGGTACGCTGACCAAATTTACCTTTTACGAGTCGGTCATTCACTCCCACGCCCGCCTCACCTACACCCAGGTGGGGGAAGTGCTGGAAAAAGGTTCTCACCCGGATGTGGACAAGCGCCGGGTGCCGGATCTGAAGCGCCTGCACAGCCTGTACAAGGTGTTGCGCCAGGCCCGTGACAAGCGCGGCGCCATCGATTTTGAAACGGTGGAAACCCGCATCATCTTCGACGATCAGCGCAAAATCGACGCTATCGTGCCGGTAGTGCGCAACGACGCCCACAAGCTGATCGAGGAATGCATGCTGTGCGCCAACGTGGCCGCCGCCGGCTTTTTTGAGGCCAACTCCCTGCCTATTTTATATCGCGTGCACGAGGGCCCCACCGAAGAGAAGCTGGAGAACCTGCGCAAGTTCCTGGGGGAACTGGGCCTGGAGCTGGCCGGTGGCGCCAAACCGACGCCGTTACATTATCAGCAGGTGTTGGAGCAGATAGCGGAACGTGAAGATGCCCACGTAATCCAGACCATGTTGTTGCGCTCCCTGCGCCAGGCGGTGTACCAGCCGGAGAATGGCGGCCACTTCGGCCTGCACTATGAGGCCTATGCCCATTTTACCTCCCCTATTCGCCGTTATCCGGATCTGCTGGTGCACCGGGGTATTCGTAGCAAAGTACGCTCTGGCCAGAAAGGTGCGGCGGTGCGGCGGGTCAGGGGCGCCGAGCCTATACCGGTCGGGCGTATTTTTCCCTACGACATTCACGCCATGGCGGTTTATGGCGAACACTGCTCCATGAGTGAGCGCCGGGCGGACGATGCCACACGCGAGGTGATGGCCTGGCTCAAGTGCGAGTACCTGCAGGATCACGTGGGGGACGAGTTCAATGGTGTGGTGGCCGCGGTCACCAGTTTCGGGCTGTTTGTGGAGTTGGAGGATTTGTATATAGAAGGCCTGGTGCACATTACCGCCCTGCCCGCGGATTACTACAATTTTGATGCGGCGCACCAGCGCCTGATCGGTGAGCGCAGCGGGCGCAGTTTCCAATTGGGCGGCCGGGTGCGGGTGCAGGTGGCCCGGGTGGATCTCGATGACAAAAAGATCGATCTGGAACTGGTGGACAGCCAGCCGCCACGCAAGGCCAAGGGGAAGAAACCGGCTGGCAAAAAACCCACTGGCAAAAAACCGGCGGGGAAGAAGCCGGCGGGGAAGAAGCCTGCCAGGAAGAGAGCGGCCAGGAGCGGTAAGAAGCCTGCCCAATCCGGGGGTAAACCCAAGGGTAAAACGGGTTTGCGTAGGCATCATTGAGGGTCCACCGAGGTAGCCATGCAGTACATCTACGGTATACACGCGGTGGACAGCCTGCTGCGCCAGAACCCCAAATCGGTGCAGCGCCTGTGGGTGCAGCAAGGGCGCGATGACAAACGTATCGCCTCGCTGCTGGAATTGGCCCAGAACCAGGGCGTTGCGGTGGCGCGCCAGCCGCGCCAGCACCTGGATGAAATGGTTAGCGGCCGCCATCAGGGGGTGGTGGCCGAAACTCTCGATGTTCCGCCGGTGCACGGTGAGCCGATACAGCCCAACCTGTGGCGCGAGGTCGATCTGCTCAAGGCGGTCCAGGACAAGGACGGTCCGCTGCTTATCCTGGTACTGGACGGCGTTACCGACCCCCATAACCTGGGTGCCTGCCTGCGCAGCGCGGATGCTGCGGGGGTGGATGCGGTAGTGGTGCCCAAGGATAAGTCGGCAGACCTGAGCCCCATTGTCCGTAAAGTGGCCTGTGGCGCGGCGGAGGTGGTGCCATTCGTCAGGGTGACCAACCTCAGTCGCACCCTCAAGGCCCTGCAGGAGCGCGGGGTGTGGTTGTATGGCACCGCAGGAGAGGCAGAAAAATCTATATATGACAGTGACTTGCGCGCATCCATGGCGTTGGTGATGGGGGCGGAGGGCGGTGGTATGCGGCGCCTGACACGAGAGCAGTGTGACCACCTTGTACGCCTGCCCATGGCGGGTTCGGTGGGCAGCCTCAATGTCTCGGTGGCCACGGGCATTTGCCTGTTTGAGGCGGTGCGCCAGCGACGGGGAGAGGACCAATAATGCCGCTTGCTACCCATCCCCAAACTCTGTAGACTTCGCCCCCTCAAAATTTGCCCGGCCGTGTTGCGCGGCCGATCCTCCTTGCTACACCGTTCTTGCGTAAGAGACGGGTAGCATTAACCCGTAAGGAGCTTAACGTATGCGACATTACGAAATCGTATTTATGGTCCATCCGGACCAGTCCGAACAAGTAGCCGGCATGATCGAGCGCTACACCACAACTATCCAGAAAGACGGCGGCCAGGTGCACCGTCTGGAAGATTGGGGCCGCCGCCAGCTGGCCTACCCGATCAACAAAATCCACAAGGCACACTATGTGCTGATGAACATCGAGGCGTCCAACGATGCCCTGGATGAGCTGACCACGACTTTCCGTTACAACGATGCCGTGATCCGTAATCTGGTGATCCGCCGCGACGAGTCCGTGACTGAAGAATCTTTCATCATGAAGGCCGAGAAAGAGAATCGCGAGCGCAAGAGCCGTTACGAAGAGCGCCAGGCAGCCGATGCCACCAGGGCTGAAGCTGCCGCCGCAGAGAAGGCCAGGGCTGCACAAGCGGCCGAAAAGGCGTCGGCAGTAGAGGCGGAGGCTGAAGCCCCTGCGGCAGAAGACGTACCTGCGGCTAAAGAGGCCGGCGAAGAGTAAATCTTCCCTGCCCTGTAACGAATATCAAGGTTTAGAAGGAGTATTACCATGGCACGTTTTTTCCGTCGCCGTAAGTTCTGTCGCTTCACTGCCGAAGGCACGAAGGAAATCGACTACAAGGATCTGGAAACGCTGAAGGCGTACGTATCCGAAACCGGCAAGATTGTACCCAGCCGTATTACTGGCACCAAAGCCAAGTATCAGCGTCAGTTGGCTACCGCGGTGAAGCGTGCGCGCTTCCTGTCGTTGCTGCCTTACACGGATTCTCACCAATAAGAATCCACTGATTCGCGTATTGACTGAACGAGGTTTGCCTTGAAAGGTTTGGCTGAATTCGTTATGCGCGGCCGCTTTCAGGCGCTGCTGGTTACTGTAGCGGGCGCCGGAAGCCTGATGTTTTGTTGGATCAGTGCCGCGGTGGTGGCGCTGGTCACCCTGCGCAAGGGCGCGGGGGCCGGTGTTTGGTTGTTGTTGTGGGCACTGTTGCCGGCGGGCACGCTGCTGTATGTCTTTGGTGACAGTGGGCCACTGACCTTACTGGCGGGGACGATGTGCCTCGCCCTGGTGTTGCGCAACACGGTGAGTTTGCCCATGGCGATACTGGCAAGTGTGGCCGTTGGTGGTGTATCCGGCCTGGGCCTGGTGGTCTTCGGCGGGGAGTATCTGGACCAGGTCGTGGTCTATTTTGGCGAGTTTCTGGCCACACTGGAGCAGCAGTTGTCCCAGGGCGGCGAGCCAGTGGTACTGGCCAAACCCGATGCGGTACAGATTGCCGGCATGCTGGGCGCCGGTACTGCTTTGATGTCGGTGTTGTGCCTGTTGTTGGCGCGATACTGGCAGGCGGCACTGTATAACCCGGGCGGCTTTGGGCAGGAGTTCAAAGCCCTGTATTACCCGGCGACAGTGAGCACGGCGTTGGCGGTGGCGGCGATAGTCCTGGCTGGACTGGGTGCGCAATACCGCACATGGTCGGTGATTTGTTTGTTACCACTGACCTTTGCCGGAGTGGCATTGGTACACGCCCGCGCTCAGTCGCGCGGGCGGGGCAGGGGATGGTTGGCCGGTTTTTATGTGGCTTGGCTGTTGTTTGACCCGGTAAAACTTTTGGTCGTATTTTCGGCGATCGCTGACAGCTGGTTCAATTTTCGCCAGCGCTGGACCGGAAAGCCCGGTACTGACCTCAGTGAGGCAGGTAAGCCTGAAGACGACGAAGATAAAGATGAACATTGAGATACTAAAGTAGCGGGAGGCGACTCCCCCGGAAGAGGAAAGTAAGATGGAAGTCATTTTGCTGGAGAACATCAGCAACCTGGGTGGCCTTGGTGACAAGGTAGACGTAAAAGCAGGTTTCGGCCGCAATTACCTGATTCCACTGGGCAAGGCTGTACCTGCCACTGAGAGCCACACTGCCGAGTTCGAGGTGCGCCGCGCTGAACTGGAAGCGGCAGCTGCTACAGCGCACAGCGCTGCGGAAGCTCGCGCTGAGGCGATTAACGCCCTGGGCCTGATCTCGATCGGCGCCAACGCCGGTGAAGAAGGCAAACTGTTCGGTTCTGTGGGTACCCGCGATATCGCAAGTGCCATCACGGCCGCCGGCTGTGATGTGGGCAAATCCGAAGTTCGCCTGCCACAAGGCGCGCTGCGTGAGCTGGGTGAGTACGAAGTGGCTATCCAGGTGCACGGCGCCGTGTCCGCGGCTGTCGCTATCGCGGTTGTGCCCGAGTAAGTAGTTCCGATTGTCCGCATTGAGCGGGCGGATCAAAAGCTATAATGCACTGACCCAACGTGGTTGGTGCATTTTTATTGTTCGGAATTAGAGTTGTTGGGGTATGAGTGATGGTGCGCATTGCGCACCATTCCCAAGTTTCCCCACACAAATTCCCCAACCACCTCCACACCGCTATGGTGCGTGAACATCATCCGTTTTGGTAACTTCCTTGTTTTTACTTCAGCTCTCACCTGAATTCCGATAATCTGTGCAGTCCCTGTAAAAAAACCAGTTATCACTCATGGCCGACCCTGAATATCCCGGCAACGTATCCGAACTTCGCTACTCCGGCGACGGTGATATTGCGCGGATCAAAATGCAGCCACACTCCCTCGAAGCGGAGCAGTCGGTGCTGGGTGGTTTGCTGTTGTCGGCAGATGGCTGGGACTCGGTGGCGGAGTCGGTTAGCGCCAGTGATTTCTATCGCCCCGATCATCGCCTGATTTTCCGCCAGATCGCCAGGTTGGCCGAGGCTTCGGAACCGGTGGATGTAATTACCCTGGCGGACAAACTGGAAGCCAGTGGCGATCTGGCGGCGGCGGGTGGGCTACCGTATCTGGCGGAACTGGCCCAGAATACGCCCAGCGCATCCAATATCCGTGCCTATGCACAGGTCGTGAGCGAGCGGGCCAGCCTGCGCAGGCTGATCGAGGCGGCGCAGGAGATCGCCGAGAGTGGTTTTAGTCCGGAAGGGCGCACCTCGGATGAACTGATCAATGAGGCCGAGCGCCGCATTATGCAGATCTCTGAGCAGGGGCCCAAGTCAGGTGGGCCGCAGGATGTGAATCCACTGTTGCAGTCCGCGCTGGATCGTATCGAAGAATTGTTCAACTCCGGTGGTGATATCACCGGTCTCAGTACCGGCTTCAAGGACCTGGATGGCATGACCTCCGGCCTGCAGCCCTCGGACCTGGTGATCGTGGCCGGGCGGCCCTCCATGGGCAAGACCAGTTTCGCCATGAACATGGTGGAGCATGCGGTATTGGCGCAGGACAAGCCCATACTGGTGTTCAGCATGGAGATGCCGGCGGATTCGCTGATTATTCGTCTGCTCTCCTCCATCGGTCGCATCGACCAGACGCGCATCCGTAACGGCAAGCTGGAGCAGGAAGACTGGCCCAAGCTGAGCATGGCGGTTAACAAGCTCAAGGATGTGCCCCTGTTTATCGACGATACTGCCGCGCTAACCCCCACCGAGATTCGCAGCCGCGCGCGCCGGGTGCACCGGGAAAATGGCGGCCTGGGTATGATCATGGTGGATTACCTGCAGTTGATGCAGGTTGCCGGTTCTACAGACGGTCGTACGGCAGAAATTTCCGAGATTTCCCGTAGTCTCAAGGCCATCGCCAAGGAGTTCGAGTGCCCGATGGTGGCCCTGTCGCAGCTCAATCGCTCTCTGGAGCAGCGGCCTAACAAGCGGCCGGTCAACTCGGACCTGCGCGAATCAGGCGCGATCGAGCAGGATGCGGATGTCATTTTGTTTATTTACCGGGATGAGGTCTACAACGAGGATTCGCCGGACAAGGGAGTCGCCGAGATCATCATCGGCAAGCAGCGTAACGGCCCCATTGGCACCTGTCGCCTGGCTTTCATGGGGCAGCATACCCGTTTCGAAAATCTGGCTCGCGGGTCTTACGACGAGTATTGATGGTGCGCATTGCGTACTCGTTTTATCGGGTGCCGCGCAGGACTTGCCTCGCTTTTGGGTGCCACCACTACTATAACTCGGTAACTTCCCTGAGCTTTTTCAGCGCCGCCAATTGATCCTCTGTGGAAAGTGGTTCCACAGGCGGTCGCTCCAAAGCCTCCGGCGTCGGCACTTGCAGCGACTCACCCCGCAACACCCTGGCGCAATACTGCTGGTAGTGCTCCCGGAACACCGGCCAACTGGTGCGCTCCGTGTTGTTGGTCAGGAAGAACCAGTCGCTGTCGCGGCCGGCCAGGTAGACCGCCGGGTGGCTCCAGCGTTGGGCGGATCTGGGGGAGGGGGCCCGGCAGGCTTCCACGTAGGCATCGTGGACAGAGGGCAGACCGAAGTCCGACAGGCCCTGCTGGCAACATTCCAGCATACGATTGAGTGTGGGCAGGTACTCGCTGTGTTCGATGGCGTGTTTGGCGCCTTTCAGGATTTGTTCCACCGGGTAATTCGCCAGGGAATCCAGCCATAACTTCTTGATTTGTTTGAGTTGCTCCGCGTCTGGAAAAGCAGCGTAGTACTGGTTGTGGTAGTTCAACCGGAACAGGGCGAAGACCTGGTTGATGGCCTCGATATGGCCCTCGGTGGCGGCCCTGGGGGTGGGCTCAGTCTGCCCACGAGGTGTCGGTGAGGTCGTCCTGGAGGCTTCGATCTCTTGTGCGACCTGTTTTACTAGATCTCTGCTGTCCGGCATTGTTGGTTCCCGCTTGTTCGATCTGGTGGCGCTTTGCCCAGTGATATTTTACATGCTTGAGAAACTTGCTGTTCCAGGATGTCTGCGCCTGGTTGCTGTCCTTCCAGTATACGATGAACTCGGGTAGCAGCGCGTGGGCGAATTCGGTGTCGATGTGGGACATACGCAGGATATCGTAAACGTCCTCGGTGGGTAGCCAGTGGTCTGAGATCCGTTTGGGCTCGGTGCTGTGTTCCAGGCTGGAGGTATATTTGGCCCACTGTATGCGTATGTGCTGGATGAATTTGGAATTCAGTACTTTGGGCGTCGCACCCCGCTCGCGCCAGTACAGGATGAACTCGGGAACAGACTGGTCGATGAAATCCCGGTCTATGCCGCCGCGCTCCATAATCTCCAGGGCGTCCAGGCTGGGGCGCCAGCTGTTATCCAGGGTGGTTTTTTCCGGTACCTGGAATGACTCGGCTTGATGCTGCTGGTGGCGTCGCCAGTTGGCGGTCACGTGCTGGCGGAACTTGTTCTCCCAGGCGTGGCTGGTCTCGCCGCGCTCGCGCCAGTAAAAGATGAAATCTTCCAGTTGGTCCAGGGCGAACTGGCGCGGTATATTGTGGTTCAGGCCCAGCAGTTGCAGCATGTCTTCGCTGGGGGACCAGTGTATTGGCAGCAGACCGGCGCTGCGCCGTATCGGGGTCGCCGGTGGGGCTGGCTGAGGTGTTGCTGTTGTTGCTGCTGTTGTTGCTGCTGTTGTTGTTGGTGTTGATGATGTCGGTGCTGTTTGTAGTGCCGGCTGGGGTGCGGTGTGGGTCTGCTGCACCGGTTCGTTGACGGCGAATAACAGCCGGTTGGTGGTGTGCAGGGGCGCTGAGTCGATTAGCAGTACGCCTTTGTCGACCAGGTTGCGGCTGATGCGATGCAGGTCCTCGGCGTCCCAGAAGGGCAGGGTGCGCAGCAGAAAATCCCGCTCCACACTGAGCCAGGCGTGGTTGTCCCTGATTTGCACGCTGTGGTGCTCGAACAAAGCCTGCAGGTGTTGCAGCAGGATTGCCTCCTCCAGCCCGATAGTCGCCGCCAGGCCGGGTGAAAATATGAGCTGGTGCTCGGGGATGAGGGAGGAACCTGACATCGTTGTACCGGAATTGTGTCGCAAGTTTGATAGGATACCGCATTGGTGGAGATGGTGCGCGGTGCGCACCCTACGTCTGAGTAAAATTGTAGGGTGCGCACTGCGCACCGACACCATATTCCAACAAATCAACAACTACGTTCGGAAAAATTAATGGCAAAACAAAAAACCGCTTTTGTGTGCAACGATTGCGGCTCGGATTACGCTAAATGGCAGGGCCAGTGCAGCGACTGCGGCGCCTGGAATACCCTGTCGGAAATAAAACTGGGCCCCGCCAGTGGCTCGGGCCGGGCCGGTGCGCGCAGCAGTGCCAGCAGGGCGGGTTTTGCCGGCGCCCTGAGCAGCGCCAGGGTGCTCAAGGATATAGATCTGGATGATTTGCCGCGCTTCTCCAGTGGTGCCGAGGAGTTCGACCGGGTACTGGGCGGTGGTCTGGTGCCCGGTTCAGCCATTCTCGTGGGCGGCAACCCCGGCGCTGGTAAGAGCACTCTGCTGTTGCAGACCATGTGCCATCTGGCGGCCACCATGGACGGTCTGTACATCACCGGTGAGGAATCCCTGCAGCAGGTGGCGATGCGGGCCCAGCGCTTGCAATTGCCCACCGATAAGCTGCGCCTGATGTCGGAAACCAACGTGGAAACCATTGTCGCCGCCGCTCGGGAATTCAAACCCAGGGTACTGGTGGTGGATTCTATTCAAGTGGTGCACACCGATGAGCTGACATCCGCCCCGGGTGGCGTATCCCAGGTGCGCGAATGTGCCGCCTATCTGATCCGCTTCGCCAAGCAGACCGGCACCGTGTTGTTCCTGGTGGGTCATGTTACCAAGGACGGCTCCCTGGCCGGCCCCAAAGTGCTGGAGCACATGATTGACTGCTCCATCCTGCTGGAGGGCAGCGACGACTCCCGCTTTCGCACCCTGCGCGGACAGAAGAACCGCTTTGGAGCGGTGAATGAACTGGGTGTCTTCGCCATGACCGAGCAGGGCATGCGCGAGGTAAAAAACCCCTCCGCGATTTTTTTGGATCGCAGCGGTGAACCGGCCTCCGGCAGCGTGGTGATGGTGATTTGGGAAGGTACACGCCCGCTACTGGTGGAAATCCAGGCGCTGGTGGACGACAGCCAGTTGGGCAACCCGCGCCGCGTGGCGGTGGGGCTGGAACAAAACCGCCTGGCCATGCTATTGGCAGTATTACACCGCCACGGTGGTCTGCAAGTGGGCGACCAGGATGTATTCGCCAATGTGGTGGGCGGTGTAAAGGTGCTGGAGACCAGCGCCGACCTGGCGTTGCTGGCGGCTATTGTCTCCAGCTACCGCGACCGGCAATTGCCCCGGGATATGGTGATCTTTGGTGAGGTCGGCCTATCCGGCGAGATCCGCCCTGTGCCCAGTGGGCAAGAGCGTTTGTCAGAGGCCGCTAAACATGGTTTCAGGCGCGCTATTGTGCCGCAGGGTAATGCGCCCAAGGGTGGGATCGAGGGGATGCAGGTGATTGCTGTATCGAAGTTGAGTGAGGCGCTGGCGGCGCTGGATTGAGGGTTGGGTTGTGGCTGGTGCGCACCGCGCACCGGCGGCCTGCTCTGTTCTACCCCAACTGTTTAAGTTCTTCCTCCAGCGTCTCGAGATCCATATGGGCTTCCAGTACCGCCCGCAGCGGTTCGATATTCTCCCGATCCACATGCTGCACTGAAAAGCCCAGCCGGTCTGCTTCCACGTGTTGCAGGTAGGCGTGCAATTCCAGGGTACTGCCCTCATCGAGTTCAATAATCAGAGTGAAAGGCTCATTGTATTGGGCGTCCCACACATCCGGCTGATCCGTGGCAACGCCGTTTAGCGAAATATCGATGAGACGCTGGTGCCATACACTTCCCCCCTGATGCAACTGGACAGGCAGGGCCAGCTCAACACGGGTGAAGCGACGTTTCTCGGTACGAATCTCAGTCATGATAACGCTCTTTTACAGGCAGATTATGAGGCAACTATAACGCCACTGTGCTTTTAATGCGAGATCATCAACCATATCAAATTTTCGTTGGCGGGAATTCAACTTAATGAAACAGAGGGGGGTCAGGTCTAGAATTGAAGCAGCGCTTGCTTCAATTCTAGACCTGACCCCCCTCTTGTGTGCTTATCTCAAGTAAGGTTCGAGGTGAAGCGGGAGCCCCACTGTGCGGTGCGGAGAGCCATTCAGGCCTGACCCTTTCACGACCTTTCCCCATCCCCGACCGACAGCAAAGCGCGCTATTTCAGCTTGCGATACTTCACCCGGTGCGGTTGATCCGCGGCAGAACCCAGCCGCGCCTTACGATCCTCCTCGTAATCCGTAAAGTTGCCCTCGTGGAACACCACCCCACCATCGTCCTCATAGGCCAGGATGTGCGTGGCAATCCGATCCAGAAACCAGCGATCGTGCGAGATAACCATAGCGGCGCCCGGGAACGCCAGCAGTGCTTCTTCCAGTGCACGCAGGGTTTCCACATCCAGGTCGTTGGTGGGCTCATCCAGCAGCAGCACATTCGCGCCCTGCTTCAGCAACTTGGCCAGGTGCAGCCGATTGCGCTCGCCACCCGACAAATCCTTCACAAATTTCTGCTGATCCGCGCCCTTGAAGTTGAAGCGGCCCACATAGGAGCGGGAGTTCACCTCGTAGCTGCCGATGCGGATGATGTCCTGCCCGTCCGATAACTCCTCCCACACGGTCTTGTCGCCGGACAGGTCATCACGGGACTGATCCACGTAGGCCAGCTGCACGGTTTCGCCCACATTCACCTCGCCCCCGTTCGGCTGCTCCACACCCATGAGTATCCTGAACAGGGTGGATTTACCCATACCGTTGGCGCCGATAATGCCGACGATACTGCCCTTGGGTACCGTGAAGCTGACATCGTCAAACAATAAACGGTCGCCGAAGGTTTTTTTCAGGTTCTTCACCTCGATGACATTGTCACCCAGGCGCGGCCCCGGCGGGATGTAGATCTCGTTGGTCTCGTTGCGTGCCTGGAAATCCTGTGATTGTAATTCCTCGAAGCGTTGCAGGCGCGCTTTACTCTTGGCCTGGCGACCT
>Ga0164315_10003370_pt1 | contig 12399 bp, 15 predicted proteins | sample GuaBasSedimGuay6_FD_113737 | JGI IMG/M metagenome (GOLD analysis project Ga0164315, IMG submission 113737) | Subseafloor sediment microbial communities from Guaymas Basin, Gulf of California, Mexico - Guay6, Core 4569-2, 0-3 cm | ecosystem: Environmental > Aquatic > Marine > Hydrothermal vents... | reverse complement strand
TGGGTTCTCCATGTTTCAGATGATTCAAGAATCAAATATTAGTGGTCATTTCGTCAATAAAACTAACGCCATTTATTTGGATATATTCTCCTGCAAACCCTATAACGCTGACCTAGCTTCTGCTCTAGCAGAGCATTATTTCTCCGGCACAATCTCTAACATGACTACATTACTTAGAAAATAATACTTGACTCTTATTGTCAAACCTGTTAACATAGTAACAAGACAACAAGTTAACGGGGAGATAAAGATGGCACACAAAGTATTAAAAGTATCAGATATAATCCATGATAACTTAAGAAGATTGGCCTATGATTTAAACGTTCCGATCTATCTAATTGGGAATATAATTCTATTAGAGGCCATTGAGGATCTTCTTGAGCCTGAAAATATCAGTAAGTTTAAAAAACGTCTTGAAGGTTACTCTGAAGAAGAGGAAGATTAAATGCCGGCTGCCAGAGTATATACTTATAAAGGCCCTACTAGACGTACTCTTATTACAGTCTCTATGCATCTACACCAAGAATGTTTTAGTGACTTAAGATATCTTAGTGGCGAATGGAGAAGATATTTCTATTCTCTAGCATCTAGCACTAGGCAAAGAATTAAGTTAAATAAGATTAAAACTCGGTTAAACTAAAGGCACTACATTAAGTCTGCTAAGATGAATCATGAGTCTTAGCAGACAACAACTTAGGGAGAATAAATGAAGCAATTAAAAGATATGATTAGATGTGTTAACATGAGCCAGTCTAATCAAGGCTTGTTGGATTGTGTTGAAGATATAAGACCCTTTGTATTTTTGTCCGACCCAGATACTCCCATGGCATCTGTAAGTCCTTTTGATCCAGATATAGAGCTTACTGAAGAGATTGACCTACCTTTTGAAATATGCTCATTCGAAGATGAGAACTGGTTGAAATCTCTAACTCTCACACCTCACCTGGAGGAGAAAGATAGTGAGATCTTAAAAATTTCTTGTATAGTCATCAAAGAATTAGCTCCAAAGAGTTATGAGATATATATTTATGATGCTACTAAAGGAATATGTACTATCGTGTCAAATAAAGACCGCCACTATGATACTATTCTTTGGTTTGTTCAATCAACCTTCATCCAGCGACTAGCTACTGATAATATAGGTACTGCTAAAGCTAAAGAGAGAATTAAATATAAGAACAAGGGTGTGAAAAAAGTCAAAGTAATTAAACGAATTGTCTATGTAACTCAAGGAAACATTAAAACATCTGTTCACGGGGTAAGTGTTGACTGGGAATACTCACATCGTTGGGAGGTTCGGGGGCACTGGAGAATTATAAAAGGAATGGGTAAAAATAGAAATGGAGATTACTGTGTTCCAGGGCATACTTGGGTAAGTGCTTTTGTGAAAGGGGATGAGACTAAACCTTTAGTGAGGAAGACCCGTGTGGTCTAATTAATACTAGACACACCTCGCCACATTACTAGTGTGTAATAGATTATACAATAACAACTTAGGGAGAATAAAATGGTAACACCGATTACGAGTAAGAAGACTAGGAAGATGTGGGCAAATGTATTAAAAGAGGCAGGTATTAACCGACCAGCTTTAGCTGCACATATGGAGCAAAGCATTTACCATTTTAATGATTCTATGGGTAATGGGTTTGACCCTGCTCTTTGGGTAATGTTTGAGACATCTAATGGTTCTTATTATATTAGACCCAAAGATGAAGCAGATATTGAAGTAACTAATATGTGTGGAGTAACAAAGACACTCTCTTCTAATGAATATGGGGTTTTACTTAGTCTTATATACTTAAGTAACCTAAGTATTTATTTATGCCAAGAAGGCATAGATTGTGACGATCTAATAAATTCGGTAAGTATATCTTTCTGTAATCTTCAAAAATATATGTGGGATTTAGGAAGTGACAATTTAGTTAAACTAGCAGACTAAAAAAGGAGAATAAAATGGTAACACCGATTAGCGAAGAAGCAGAAGAAGATGCAATTTTAAGAGAAACAGTTATGGAAGGCATATTTAAAGCTTATGGTAAAAGAGATTTAAGTAATGCTGATCTTTTATACGTTATTTACTTGTTAGGAAAATTTGTAGCGAGCAGAGAAGATGGAAAAGCAGATTTGGAATATACTTTTGAGCTGATAAATAAATAAATTAACTAGGAGAATGAAATGGCAATTACAATCGACACAATTTTAAAAGTACAAGCATTAAAAATTGAAGCAGAGCAAGCTTATGACCGTTACAATGCAGAGATTGATAAAATCTATGCTCGTGAGGGGGAAGGGTCTCACAGTGGGCCAATACAAGAAGATGAAGATCGAAACAAATTCATCCGATTGACTATTACAGATAATATTCAAAAGTTACAGAGAGGAGAACCTGTTGTTGGTATTTCCATGGTGAAGCCCTTAGGAGTCAAAATTAGCCTCCTAAAAAACAAGCCTAAGGATTTGTAGTGGATACTCTAAATAGCGGTGAATCGCTTATTCTCGGCCTTGAGGGTTACGATAAATTAAGTAGGGTCGAGCAACAAGAACTTATCTCTTTTTTAGAATGTGAGATAGGTTCAATTACAGAAGGTACTGGCGTGACTCAAAAAGAAGCTATAGAATGTTTGAAAAAAGCTACACCCGAAGAAAGAGAAGAAATTTTAAATGATCCTATGGGGGTAATTACTTATATCGCTCGTAAAATGGAAGAAGATGAAGAAGGGGAATAGTTATGAATTTAATTATAATTTTATCAGTACTTTTATTATCAAGCTGCGGGTCAATAACTCACTATGTGAAAGTGGATCCTGTAAATGAAAAGAGATTTAGTCATGATCAGAAAATCACTAGCGGCATGACTCAACAAGAAACACTTAATATGTTTGGGAGTCCTAGCGTAGCTAAAAGAGTCTATCATACTCCACACCATAACGTACTGTGGATATACAAAGACAAACTATTTTGTACTGGATACTATTGCACTGTCAGTTTTAAAGGCGGAAGAGTGGTTGGGTACACTCGGTTTAGTATGGAGTTTTCAGATTTCCTAGTTTCTTTGGATTGACCTTATAGTTGTAACCAATCTCTTACTTAAATTTCCTATGTGAGCTACACTGCAGCCCACTTCGTCAGCTACTTCCTTAGAAGAATAACCCCTAACTATAAATTCATAAAGACGGTGTAGTGGGATGTTTAACCTACACTTGTGGGAAGTTGACCTTAAGCTTAATTCTGTATATATTTTTTTACGTTCCAAAGAATCAGCAAAAAAACTTACTTTAGTATCAGGTAAAATATCACTCAAAGTAGTATTTTTATTTCCTTCAAATAGTAAAAGCTCATCCATTGGAGCCGCTGTCCGAAAAGTATATTCCCTCTTACTCAGTTTACCATAATAGCTTAAAACAAAACTTTTAAAAGTCATAAACATATAAGACGAGAATTTCATACCTTTACTAGGATCAAACTTCTCTACTATCTTTTTATCTATGCACTTTAAAAAATAGTGTTGTAAAATATCATCCTTATCATTTTTTTGGGCGATGTTATCCATCTTACTTATTAAGTATTTCTCTATGTCAACGACATAACCTTTATCTGTAAATTCTTTAAAACTATAACAAGTGTCCATAGCGGAATTATACAAATTATCTAGACTGTTTAATCTTTATTTTTGTGATTTAATGGTGAGAATTTAGCTAAATGTTTTAATAGCTCACCTAGAAAAGGTAATTTAAAAATTCTTCCATAATATTCTCCTTACTCAGGTCTTCTTGAATCAGTTCAAATATCTTATCGTCCAGGATTATTCCTCTTCTTTTTCCATATACATTTTTTTATATTCTGGGTCTTGATTCATTAGCGTCCGGTGGGTGACGGCGTTTTTATGAGTGTCTTCTCCAAATAATTGTGCATATTTAGTGCCAGCTACTTGCTGTATTAGTGGTGTAGCAGCTCGGCCTACTCCTTCCTCTGTAATACTCTCAATACCTTTCATTAATTTCTGTGCTATAGGTTTTATTTTACCAATACCACTCTCTACTATTTCTGGAGCGTACAGTTGTGCCCTCGGTCTAGCAAGTTCTGCACCTTTTTTAAGTGCTAAAGCTCCTGCTCCTAAACCTGGGCTTACTGTAGTTAAAGCTGCTCCTGTAATAAAGTCAGTGAGACTCACTATCCTTCTAGCGTCTTTACGAGCAATAGCATTATCTATCTCGTCCATAATTGTAGCAGACATGGAATAATCTTTGTTTGCTTGGTAAAGTTCTTCAGCAGATTTATATAGTTTATTAGTTTCTATAAAATCTAGAAGCTTATTTGCAGTAGGGTTACTATAGGTGTGTAAGCTTGCTTGTAGCTCATCAAATGCAGGTAATAAATTATCCTTCACATGATCTGAAATATCTTTTCTTACAAAACGTAAAGCTTTCTCATACTCCGTCATTTTCTCAGGAGACTTTGAAAAGTCTTTAATAAGAGAATCAGTTTTTTTTCTAAAGTGGTTGAGTTCTTTCATAGAAAGTTGATCACCCTCCCTCGCTCCTTTAGCCCTAATCTCATCAATATATTTTGAGAGCTTATTAGCTTGTGGAGAAAAACCCGGTTCATTTAATATAGGAGCCAATACTTCTTCTTCTAAAGTATCTGCTAAATCATCATAACTATACTTAGCTTTATCCCTAAAGTTTTTTCTAACAACTCCTAAAGCTCTTGAATTTCTACGAGTCATTGCATCACTAGGCCCGTATTGAGTAGATAACTTTGTAAGTTCCTCATCTAAGCCTTGAATACGCTCCTCAAATGTAGTTGTAATATCATCTATCTGTTTCCCTGACGTATCTTTTACTTCTTGGATAGTCTTTTTAAATTTCTTTACTGTGCCTGTAAAACCAAAACCCTTCTCTTTCATAAATTTAGGAAGTTGTCCTGCTACACTATCTGTCTCACCTTTACCTAAAGTGACCCCTAATCTCTCAATCTTTTTTCTAGCACCCGGAGTCATCTCTAAAATATCTTCAGCAGCGTCTTGTGCGAAATCATCTGCTTTAGTCCTTAACCATGTAGTGAGTTTTTCCCCTTTACCTTTTAAATAAGGAGCTGTCTTCTTAAGAGCTTGACCACCTTTTTGTAGTCCCTTTCCAAGTAAAGCTCCTGTCCCTGCTCCTATAGCAGTATCTAAAGCTGCTTGCCCATACTCACCTTCTGTAAGGTCAGCTTCACTAGTACCTAGCCCATAAGCTCCACCTTCAAGTGCTGCTTTACCTACTAGGCTTTGCGGGCCTACACCCCCTAGAGCAATACCACTAGCAAGACCTCCTGCTAATTGACCCCCCATAAAGGCACCAGGTTGATCTTCCTGTGCTTGTTTTTGATAACTTCTAGCAGAATCTCTGTGTCCTTTATATCTATCTACAAAATTAGAATCTTCTGGCACACCGGCCATATCTTCAGGTACTCCTGCATACTTATCCATTAAATAAGTAACTGGCCGATCTATAGCAGCTCCGACAGCTCCGGCGAGTTCATCACCATAACCAAAACTAGAGCCTTCTCCTAAACCACTTATACCTGCTTCTATAGCTCCCATTTCTTCACGTTCAGGAGCCGGGGCTTTATCTTCTTCTAAAAAAGAATCAACATCAAAAGAACTTTCTGCTAAAAATTTATCTGGGTCAAAGGCCATATTATAATCCTAGTTTTTTTCTAACTGCCTCGGCACGAGGGTCATCTGGGTTATTACTTAACCATTCTTCTGCTTCACTATTACCAGCACCACCACCAAAGACAGCGTTCCTTACTGTTTCATCTGTTTTAATTCTTTCATCCATTATCTTTCTAAAGTTATCAAGCTGAGATTGAACTGTTGCTTCTGTTTGAAAAATACCAGGTTTAAATAACATCCTCTTAGCAGATTCAACTTCAGACTCTCTAGCTACTGATTCTGGGTCCATTAATTTTGCAAAATCTACAGCAATATTTTCTAAATGCTGTTCCATTTGTGCTCCCTGTGGGCCAGTCCATTCATCAGTACCATATTCAGCTACTAAGTTCTTTAAAGAACTTAAATTGTTATTTATATTCCCATATCTAGTTTTAAGCTCAATTCCTTTTGCTCCTCTCTTACGTTTTTCTTTAGCTAAGTTTCTTGTTTCTTTTCTATCTTCCTTAACCTTAAAACGGTCTAATGCTCTAGTCTCTTTGGCCATAGCTCTATCTTCCGATCTAGCTTCTCTAGCGATAGCCCTCTCTTCTGACCTAGCTTCTTTAGCTAAAATATCATCTTTCTTACTTCCTATTTTCTTAGCAGCGGCGGCAGCTTTCGCTTTAGCTGCCATCTTAGCATAAGCTGCTTTTAACGCACCAGTTAATTGAGAAGCTGGCATTTTATCAGAGACTTTGTCACCAGTAGCATCGAAAATAGTCTTCCTAGCAAATTTAGATTGCTCAGAATTAGGGTCAAAGGCCGCTTCTTTGTCAGCAAAAATCTTTTTATTCATTTGATTAGCAAAAGTACTAGCCTTCATATCAGCTATACTTTTAGCCGCCTTCATCTCTGTGAGATTAGTCGTAACTTGTTCCCCCGTATTAGGATCAGGATAAGTATACTTATTACCGTATTCTTTTTCTGCTCTATCAAAAATAGCTTGCCTGCGAGACTCAGCAGAATCCATTCTATCCATCGTATCAAAATCTTTCATTGCTCCTAAATCTTTTTGATAAGCAGCATCCTTTTCTTTAAAACGATCTGTGATCTCTTTTCTAGCTCTAGCATCCTTTTTATCCAAGTCGGCATATTGAGCTTTACCGCCTCCGGCAGTCAGCATTGAACCAATGACACTGGCTACTTGTTGACCAGTACTTGACCCGGCATTGGCCAGTTGGCTTTGCATCTCTGCACTATTTGCTTCCGAGTCATACCCTTGGAGTCGCTCCATAAGATTAGATCTAATTCTAGCTTTCATCGCCTCATCAGAATTATCTTGTGGTGGTAGCGGGGGAGGGGCCTCATATAACTCGGCTGGCCCCATAAAATCTTCACCTGGAGTGAGAGACTTACTCTTTTTTTCTTCTGCTTGTTGTGACATCATAATGTCATAAAATGGATTAGACGTGTACATCTTCACCCTCCACTGTTTTTAATCTTTCATCTAATCTTCCTAGCCCACCTAAAATAGCAGTCAAGGCTGCACTAGAATCTATCACTTTAGTACCATCCCCATTTTCAGAAACAATATTATCTCCAATTTTATTCTGCTCCATCTCTTGGGCCATAGGTCCCATTCTTTCACCTTCTCCATGTCTCTCTTGATCCTTGTAAGTATACTTATAACCAGTTAAATCAGATAAAAAGTTATCTATCTCATCAGGAGCTAGTTCTATATTCTCTTTAGCTCGTACATCTGAAGCCGCAAAAGCCATTAAACCGGCCCCGGCCATATTCATATTTGCTTGAGACTGTTGACCGTACATATTCGCTAATGCATTCTGTCCTTTAGATCTACCTTCTGTAATACCCATTTGATTTTGGAATTGTTGTTGTGGCAGTTGAGCGTTATACATAGCTCTTTTATTAGCTAAATCTTGAGCTGTCGCTAAATTATATTGTTGTGCTTTATTTCTAGCACCTACATTAGCCATCTCAACATTTTGTTTATTACCCAAATTAAATCTATCCATCATATCTTTAGCTTGGGCCACTTTCGCTTGCTCACCAAAATCTTGACCTCTAATATTCCCGGCCATATTACCAGCTTGTAAAAGTCCTTGCATTTTTCTTTGCTCTGCTAAAGCAGCTACTTGCATATCTCTTGCAGATTGGCGAGTGGCCGCATCTTGTTGGTTTTGCATTTGTGACATTAACTCAACACCACTACCACCGACACCACGAGCTTGAGCATTTTGTATGATAGATTCTCTAGCACCTCTAGCTCTTGTAGCTTCCTCTGTGCCTATTTGACCTAGCATAGCTCGATCACTAGCAGTCAATCCTTGCTCTCCAATCTCTTCTAAAGATCCTAAAGCTTTCATCTGAGATGCTTGTAACCTAGGGTCTACATAAATATTCTGAAAATCAGAACCATCACTTAAAAAAGCTTGGGCCATGTCTGGAGTCAATTCTCCAACTTGTTTTAATTCTAATGCCTTTAACTCTGGTAAAGTCAAAGCATCATAATATCCAGCACCACGTCTAATCGCTGCTTCAGCATCTCCCCAACTAGAAATTCCTAGTCCATCTGATAGACTTGTAAATATTCCGGCCATTAAATACCTCCTCGCATACTTTGAAGAGCATCCATTTTAGCTCCCTTTGTATTTTCTGCGATATCACTTATAATTTTTTGAGCTAACTCAGGAACTTGAGTTTCAAATTCCTCAATAGGCATATCAGGGGTTGCTTCTTGTAAAGCATCCCATAAGTCATCTAGACTTTCCTCTAACTCAGCATCATCATAGTCATCAGGCAGATGTGGGTCTAGAGCATCCTCCATTAGCTTTTCATACCGAGCATAATCTGTTTCTTCTATCATGATTATATCCTTTTAAAGTGCTGTGATTGGATCTTCTATTATAAGGCCCGATCTATTTTCATTTTTATTTAAAATTTCTAAACATTGCTCATCTGTAAATAAATGATCATTGTCTACTTCTTGATAATCTGCGAATAATTGACCACCACTTTTTAAGCGATGGGTTTCGGTATTTAATGTATATACTTTATCCACAGGTAAAATATCTCTCGCTATTCTTTGAGCATTTTTACTGTCCTTCACTCTCAACCAAGTCCCATTCTCGAAAACTGCATGATAAGCAGAAACTAATACAATATGATCGGGAGCATCGTAAGAATAAATATCTCCTTCAAAAACATGTACCATTGTCGATAAAACTCTACCGCCTACTTTCAATACATCATTTAATTCTATATCTTTTATCTGTTTAAATTCTCCAGTGATTAATTCAAAAGGAGTGGTTTCTTCAAAACAAAAAATAGACCCAATTACTGATCCTACTGGGCCAGCCACTATTCCTCCAACAGCCGATGCTATAAAACTTTTCTTTATACTTTCTTTTTTTGCCGCTGCATCTGCCGCTTGTTTTGCTATAGCCGCTTTTACAGCATTTGCTCTTTCTACATTAGAGCGAGATCCCTTTACCGCTTCTCTATATCTACCTTCATCAAAATATTTAGAAGAATCTGTGAGACCTCCACCTTGTCCTGCTAATTCAGAGTAACCTCCGAAAGTCCCTGCTTGTCCTGTTAAATTAGCTAATGCCGATAACCTGTCATAGTCTTCAGCACTAGTAGTGTTATATCTATTCAATCCCGCCAATTGTGAAGAATCATAAAAGGCATTAGGATCTATCCCGTATTCACTGGCCATGTTTGTAATTCTTTCTAATTCTGTTTGTTCAGCTATTTGAGCTTCATCTCTTATACCTGTAAAAGCATCTGTTAATTCTTGTTCTTCTCTTCCTAAATTAAATTCTTCAGCATAAGCCTCATTAGTGGCAGTAGTAATATCTTTTCCTTCTGCTACTTTTGCCGCTGCTACATCTTCTAATGCTAACATTCGAGATTCTAAATCTCCTGCTCCTTCCGCAGTTTGTTGTAAATTACTATAAGCTGTTTCATCCCCTTGAAGTAATGCTTGATCTAGAGCTAAGGCTCCTTTTGAGAACCTTCCCCCTCTAGGAGTCGTAGCTCTCGCTATTAATTCTTGTCTCCCTTGAGAAGTATTCACATTAGCCGCAGACTCTTGTGCTGTGTCAGCTAAATCTTGGGCATCTAAATAAGATTTCTGAGATTGAATACTTTGTGGCCCTTGATAACTCGCTCCAAATTGTTTCCCAAAGTCAGAACCACTCTTGTCCATAAATCCCTGGGCGGCTGTAGGGTCATATCCCTCTGCTGTTTGATCGGTCAAAGCGGCTTTACCCGCATCGAAAACACCCTGATCCATAGCTACAGTATTAGCCGCAACTTCTTCTCCAAATTGTGTGCCAGCTCCAGCTAATCCTTCTTGGGCTTTATTAATATCCCCTTGAATTACCCCACTGACTTTCTGTCCTAATGCTTGGGCCTTATCTCGATTCACATCTAAATATTTATTTATATCTGTAAGACCACTACCGCCTGTAGGTTTAGTCTGAGCAGCTATCGGGGTTGATGCTTGGCTAAGCTGCCCACCACCACCTTCAATAGTGCTGTCTTGTTGATTTAAAAGTTCAGGAGATTGTATGCCTTGACCCTCTTGGCCTACTAGCTCTTCCTCATCTTTTGGTTTTTTTAATTCATAAACCATCACTTACTCCTAAAAAATTAATAATATTACTTCATATCTTGTACTGGGTTTTAATCCAGCTATATAATTTATTCTCAAATCATTATTTAAATAATCCCAGTCAATACCTGTAGGAGAAGTAGTGACTTTAAAAGTAGCCGTATCAGTGATCTTTCCTAAAGCTACAATACTAGGCTTCACATTTATTGGGCCGGTAATACTCTGCTGTACCCAACCATCTTCTTTTACAGGTGCTGTTAAATAATCAGACCTAGTGGTAAAACTAATAGTCCTAATAGCTCCGATCATATTCTCATTAATAGTGAGATCTCTATCTAAAGCATAATATACTTCTCTCATAAAAGTATTTAATGGGTTTATTAAACTTTCTACCCAAGCAGGAGCATCTGGAATATCTTCCTTATTTATATTATTTATTGACGGCAAGGTGGCCATATTAGTTCCCTGTTGGTGTCCATTGGTATCTTTCACTTACAGCTTCATAGTTTGCAGAAATTCCTGCAAGACTAAATGATGAAAAAGCATTAGAACCTTCGACACTGAATGAAATCCAAAGACTTCGTTGTTTATTTCTAGGAACACCTACTCTGATAGGTTGGTTATAAGTATCATCAGTCCCGTTCCAAGGAATAAGGCCCCATCTAAAGTTTCCCCAGTCGCCCGCGTTTACTGTAATAGTATTTGTAGCTACATAACCAGGTTGAAAGTTTGTTTCATACCCTATCAAAAGATTAGAGAAAGTATCTTGCTTGAAAAATAAAGTAGCTTCTCTCATATGTTTTACTACACCGGGATTTCCTGCGGTATTTGCAATCCATTTAGCTCTACAAGTAATAGGCTTATAAATATTAGTGGGATTCGCTGGATCAATAGACCAGTTGTCTTGAGGAGGGTCTAATGTCAAAATTCTATTGACTGTATCTATTGCTGTGATCTTAGCTAAAACATTTTCACCAGTGTCATTAATATGTTGTCTTACCCAGTACCCTACTACAGCATCTTGAGTCCTATTGACCTCTAATTGTGTAGGAGAAATTACTGCTTGAATTAATAATCCCCAATCATCATCTACATAATCTTCCTGAGAAAAACTTTTTCTTTCTTTATGCATCCAAGAAGAATTATAACCTAATACTTTTCCACCATAATATAATTTATCATCTTTAGTATTTACAAATCCACAAGTAGCTATATAAGTCCAACGTGTCCAAGCGTTTGTAAAAGAATTATATACAAAAGCTTGTGTGGGAAAGTCTTGGTTATCTCCTTCAACACAATATAAAATATATTGTCTAGACGATTCGTAAGACACTCCGAAAGTTGTATTATTGAATTTAGGAAATTGAATAAGTTTTAATAATTGTTGTTCAATTGCACGAGATACAACAGCTACGCCAGCTTCCGAAACTGAAACGACACCTTGTAATGTCATACAAAAGATAGTGTTATTAAATGTCCTAGCAGATTCTTTTGCCAGTAACTCAATATTGTTATCAAAAACAGTGACTCGAAAGTTATTTATATTTTCACCAGTGATTTTAAAAACACCATCATCTTTAAAAACAAAAACACTATCTCTTAATGAGATGACTCTTTTTATTTCCTGATTGGCAGAACCAATATCTAAATAAGAAAATAAAGGCACCGCTTCTGGTTGTTGTTGTTTAGAAATATAAACTCTATTTTGTTTTACTTCATTATCGGATTGGTTATCCCCATTATCTCCTGTAACAGGAATTGCTGGATTAAAAGCATTTCCTGCCGTTGATAAAGCTTCAAATGATCCTTGTGTTAAATCCTTATCCTCGAATAACATTTTACCTGGAATATCTTCAAATCCAGAAGTGTAATAAGCATATATATAATTATTAGAGCTAGACTTATTTATTATTTTTACCAAACTTAAAGCTGTGTCTTGAATATCTAATGCAGGGGAAGCTGTATCATAAACTATAAATTCATTTAAATTAGTATCTTCTACTGCTGCTCCGGTATACACTACACCAGCTAATGTAATTGTGTCTCCAATATCAAAACCATTAGGGCCTGTACCTATTAGAGTCAAAGACAATCTATGTTTTGTCTCTGTGTTCCCATA
>Ga0164315_10003369_pt1 | contig 12400 bp, 5 predicted proteins | sample GuaBasSedimGuay6_FD_113737 | JGI IMG/M metagenome (GOLD analysis project Ga0164315, IMG submission 113737) | Subseafloor sediment microbial communities from Guaymas Basin, Gulf of California, Mexico - Guay6, Core 4569-2, 0-3 cm | ecosystem: Environmental > Aquatic > Marine > Hydrothermal vents >... | reverse complement strand
TGACATGAAAGTGAAAAAGAATACATATACAGTAAGAGACAGAGGAAATCGTCGAGATAACCGTGATCAGAGGACGGACCTTTACATTGATAAGATTGAGCGTATCAATAGCAGAGGCACAAGAATGGCTACTTTGAATGAGGTAAGAAAGTCTGTTGATGGCAAATGGCTTACCTTCAAGGTTTACATGAAGAATAAAGGCCTTGGCTGTGCCCGAAGAGTTACTGTCTCTGCTATCCATACAACAGGTATGGAATGGCCTTCTATGGATGACTATATTTCAGTTTTTGAAGCTGGCCAATCTGCTACATTTACTGTAAGAATCCTCATTCCACAAACAGCAGTAGTTATGGCGGGGCATAAAATTCGTTTTATGGTTGATTCAAACAGAGTCAATCAAGACAGAGACTGGTCTAATAATATTATCTTCAGGACCTTTTCTGTTCTTGCACCGGGGAATTCAGATCTCACCATTACTCAGTTCAGAAGAAACAGAATTAGTTCTGGTGATGACTGGGGCGGTTTTCAACGAGGATGGGTTAAATTTACCCACACTATCAAGGTCGCAAACAGAGGTAACGGCACATCTCCTGAAACCAAACTTAATTTTGTAATTCAGAAGGTTGACCACCGAAACAGAAGACCTTCACCTCAAGTGCATAAGGACTGGTCATATACTATTCCATCTCTTAGAAAGGGAGCATCTCATACCTTTGATACAAGGAGATGGAATGCCTACACTGACCAGACTTGTCGAATAGATGCTCACGTAGATCCTGATAACAGAATTCAAGAACTAGACGAGAACAATAATCACCGTTCTGATCAGTTCGGCCTCTCTGTTAATAATCCCTTTGCAGGAACCTTCCTTGGAGGCTTCTACGAAGATGCCTATGATGCATCGGTAGTTGTTGGTGGCGCAATATATGATGGAGGGAATTGGGTATACAAAAAATTAAAAGCAGGAAGCCAGGCAGCACTGGCAACGTTGATGGTACCTGAGATGGAAGCGTGGGTACAACTGGGTTATCTTAATCATGTTCGTTACGCTAGAGACCTTAACGCCCGGGAAAAGGAACTTCTTGCACCGTATTTCCCTTCACGATATATAGATGGTGTAAAGATTCGCTTTGTTCCGCAGATTATACAACCAGAGCTCTGGGGCGACGGACGGGGAGTTACCTATAATAATGCAATATCAGGGCATTGTGTATTCGTCCTTGAGGAAGGTACTTACGATGATAATCTCCTCATTCATGAAATGGTTCATGCTTACCAATACAGAAAACTGGGACTGACAGCATTTTGCTGGGAATATGTTTACACATGGGTTAAATCAGGATTTGTCTATCGCGATATTTCCCTTGAAGATCAGGCATACTCATTCGTATCAGGTATTGATGAGGGAAGCACTCAGCGCATAGGTGAGTATCTGGGATATTAATAATACTGGATAATAGTATTTTACCAGTTATACCTCTCACTTGACACATTACAATCCAACAACTATTCTGTTCAGGTAAATACGCTTCCCTATAGAGGTGTTTACATCTATATATTACTGAATCGTTTTGATATTCCAGTATGAATAAGGAAGGGGTTATCTTAATGCCAAAAAATAGAATTTTATTTTTACTCATAACAGTTTGTTTCCTTGCATGTTTAACCACCAGTGCTTTTGCAAATACCAGTATAGAAGTAAAGTCTGAAACTAAAGACTCTACCACGATTATTGACAGTAAAGTTAAGACAGCTATAAACGAGGGTTCTCAACTTATCCCTGTAATCATCACTTTCAAATCGGCAGTACATTTTGAAAAAAGACTAACTAGTACTTTATCAAGGGAAGACCGTATTAAGACACTTCAGGAACAGGCCGATAAATGTCTTGCTTCTTTTTTACAACAGATAAACCTTTCAACAAGGGAATATAAAAGACTGTGGCTTGTTAATGCCATTGCTTTGAAGGCAACTGTTTCAGATATTACAAATTCTGCAAAGAACCCCGTTGTAGAAACAATCGAATATGATAATACAGTGCTTCTTCCTCCAGTAACAGTGAAAGAAGCCAGCCCTAAAGGTGACTGGACTTACGGCCTGAAAAAGTTAGGAATTCCTCAAATCCGTGAAGAATTCGGATTTCAGGGTAAAGGTATTACTGTTGGTGTAATTGACACTGGTGTTGATGCTAAACATAAGGATCTGAGACGAAAAGTTGATGAGTTCAAGGACTTTGTCTACGGAATGTCCAAACCTTACGATAGCCAGGGCCACGGTACTCATTGTTGCGGAACTATTGTCGGTGGAGACAAGTCAGGCACTGCGATAGGTATCGCTCCTAAAGCTAAACTGGTCGTGGGAATGGTATTTGCTTCTTCCGGTGGAGCTCAATCAAGCTGGCTTCTTGAGGCTATGCAGTATATGACAGATCCTGATGGTAAACCTTCTACAGACGATGCACCGTCTGTTGTAAGTAACAGCTGGGGTGGCAGCGGCAATCATATAATCTATCTAAAAGCTATAAAGCAATGGGTTGCTCTCAATATTTTCCCCTCCTTTGCAGCAGGAAATGCAGGCCCTGGACCTAAGACAGTAGGGGCTCCTGCTTCATATCTTGAATCATTTACAACAGGTGCCACAAATTTCAAAGATGCTCTTGCCGGCTTCTCAAGCAGAGGGCCTGTAATCTGGGACGGAACAAAACATATTAAACCTGATATATGTGCTCCTGGAGAAGATATCTACTCCACTTACCTTCGAGGCAACTATGTAAAGATGTCAGGGACATCAATGGCCTGCCCTCACATTTCAGGAGTTGTAGCATTAATTCACGAAGCCCGTCCAGAAATTCTGGTTTCTGATGTAAGGATGATTCTTGAAGAAACAGCCTTGGATTTTGGAATTACAGGTAAAGACAACAACTTTGGTGCCGGACGGGTCAATGCTTATGAAGCTGTCAAAATCGCTCATACCTATGGCCGTCTTGGAGGCACAGTTATAAGTAATTCAGCAGGGGATCCATTACCAGGTTTCATTCACATCATTGAAAACAATATGGACATTCCAGTGAATTCAAAGGGTGAGTTTGCCAAATACCTCCTTCCCGGAACCTACAATATCATTGCCAAATCTTATGGATACGCTAACTCTCAGCCTGTAAAAGCCAGATTGGTCAGTGGCAGGGACACTAACCTCAAATTCAAATTAAAAGCCAGTACTAATGCACTATTTTCCGGGAGTCTTGTTGATTCAAAAACAGGAGCTTTAATTAATGGAAGAGTGCGGCTCCTTAATACAACAGAGCAACCGGTAGAAACTGAAAATGGCCATTTCTCTTTCTCTGCCGCTCAGGGAACATATTCTCTCCAGGCAGGAGCCTTTGGATATAGAACAAGAATTATTAAGAATGTAGTAATTAGCAATAGCTGCCCTGAACTGACTATAAAGATGACTGCCAACCCTCAGGTGTTGTTGCTCGATGATGATATGGACTACGAAGTCGAAACTTTCTACTAGGAATCTCTTGATTCACTCGGTATCTCATATGACTATATCAGCCTTGACTACACAGGCTTTGAAAAAACTGGTCCACTAAAAATTGAAGATATTATTTCCTATAAGACTGTCATCTGGTTTACTGGCGAAAATTTCATGTATACTTTGATGGATTCAGATAAAGAGGTTCTGACAAAGTACCTGAAAACCGGAGGAGGTCTGATTCTAACAGGCCAGAATATTACGGAACAGTATGATGATCATACCTTCTTTCAGACAGCCTTAAAAGTGTCCTGCACTAATTTCTTTTGCCCCGTGCAGGATGTAACTGGTTTTGGTATTAAGTTTGCCTTAACAGGTGGGTCTGACAATCAGAAAGCCCCCGACTGGTATGAAGCCCTTCCCGGTGGAGAGCAAATCTTCACCTATGCCGATGGTAAAAGCGCCGGTGTTTATGCAAAAACCTATGTTGGAAAATCTGCAGCCTGTGGCTTTGGTATTGAATCTATAGCTCTCTCTGAGAGGACAAAGGTAATTGATGCACTCGTGAAACTTGTTGCCCCTTCCAAAGCTGATGTAATTAAGAGAGTGGTGTACTTTGATAGTGAAGAACAACAGAAGCGATGGATAGAATTGCATGGAAGTAAACTGGCAAGTCTTAATGATTTTGAACTTAATCAGTTAAAGGTTCTGGCAATAGAGAAGAAATGCCGACCATTATTGAAAATGCTGAATAATAAATCCATTACTGATGAGTAGCCAACGAATATATCAGTTACCTATGGAACAAATAAAAATTAAGCAACTCTACAAAGACTACCTCAAAGAGCAGCAAAAAGATGTAATAGCCATGATTCACGTTGCTGCCCTCCCTGGAACGCCACTTAATAAACTGTCGCCTGATAAAATAAGAAAACAGGTAGTTGAGGAAGCCAGTCTCTATAAGGACTTAGGGCTGAAAACTGTAATGATTGAGAATATGCACGACGTCCCCTACACAAAGACAGTAGGCCCGGAAGTCACATCTTTAATGACCCTTTGTGCAAACGACATCAAAGCCTTAGGCTTGTATTGTGGCATCCAGATACTGGCAGGCTGCAATAAAGAAGCCCTTACTGCAGCTCACAGTGCGGGCATTGATTTCATACGAGTGGAGGGCTTTATTTTTGGGCACCTTGCTGACGAAGGAATGTTTGATGCCTGTGCAGGAGAATTACTGAGATACAGAAAAAACATAGGCGCAGAAAACATACTTGTTTTCACCGATATTAAGAAAAAGCACTCATCCCACGCTTTGACAGCTGATATATCCCTTTATGAAACAGCTAAAGCCGCTAAATTCTTCCTTACTGACGGAGTTATTGTAACAGGCTCCTCTACAGGGGAAGCAGCTTCAGTAAAAGAACTTGAATCTCTTGAAAAGCTCGATACACTTAAGCTCGTAGGTTCAGGTCTAACCTGCGAAAACGTTAAAGAGTACTTTAATCTGGCAGATCTGTTCATCGTCGGTTCGTGGCTCAAGCATGATGGAGACTGGACGAAGAGCCCTGATCCTGTCAGGGTTAAATCCTTTATTGAAGAATTTGCCAAACTTAAAAAGTGTGTTATCTAGCGGTTGTGTTATCTAGCGATTGTATTATCTAGCGGTTGTGTTCAAACATCAATACTAGATTTTGATCAGCAAGAAAGTTACGGCAGGCTCTGCGAAAAGCTTCTTCTGCAGCATTTGTCACAGCAATACCTTTATGTCGTCCCCATCCAGTTGAATGAGCAATATGAATAACTTTTTTTATCTTTGTATCGTAGATTTCCCATTGAATATCTTCCATATTGAACTCAGTTTGACTTTGAGAAAATAGATCATCAATTACTCTTACGTTACATTGTTTAATAATAGCCCCTATTTTATATCGTGTAGAAACTGGAGCACTACTATTTCCAAAGAGATCGTCTGATGAAGATGAGCCAAGAACCTTATAACCAGCTTGTTTTAATTCACTCGCCACAATCCGTTCATAATCCTTTACTGCATTGACATTGAAGATATCACCAGCTGTTATATTATGAGTATCCTGATGAAAAGAGGAGGTTGACTTTAGCTTTCGGTTATAACTATATGTTTGTTCATTATGCCTCATAACTCCAATTGTTACAGCTCCGGCAATCTCAGAATTCACCTTTGCAACAGATATAGAAGGGAGATTTTTTGAAGATACATTCACTGGAATAAGATTAGTGTGGCGATGTCGTGCCCATCCTGTATTTATAGACATTACAAAAAAACTCAGAACAATAACAATTATCTTTCTTTTCATTTAACTATCTCCATTTCTAAAGTGAACAAACAAATCTAATATATATGGTATCTGAATACCTGTTTGCAGAATTTTACTACACATTGAAATAATGGTCAAATTTAATTTTAAAAATGACCTTTGCCTCTAGTTACACCTGATACAATAAAGCTAGTTATGAAAGAAAATTATGGTTAAAATGGAAATAACCGTAATAAAAGACTTAGAACAGGAAAAATCCTTTTTTGAGATTAAATAGCATCTTTTGAGAATAAGGAGCCCCTTTTGAGAATAACTATTCTACCGATCATTCAGATTTTAACAGTAATACTATTTGTATTTTCTACAATCCCTCACCAATGTTTAGGAACGCCTGGCCGTGCTGGAGTATCTGCAGGTGGTGGTGGAGCATCTCAAGGTGCGGCTGCCAAATCTAGTGTTTCACAACCTCCTCCTCTCATCCCAGATGGTTATGAACTAAAGGAACCTGTCAGGTACGACTCCTGTTTAAAGAATCAGATGATATCCTGGTACGATTCTGACGGAAACCGTCGATCAATGCGCTGTGGCGTGGAAAGTTGGAAATACAGACTCCTTACCCAAAACTCAAAGGATGCAGCACAGGAAATCTCAAAACTATTTCTTTCACGAAGCAAGGCTAATTTCTCAGGTCCATCGACTATCTCAAGTTCTGGAAAGATCTTAGGTTCTGGAAAGATCTTAGGTTCGGCTAAGGGATTAACGACTCTCGAATTGAAAGAATCTGAGACTTCAACGCTTTTCGTCGAGCTTGAGGAAAGCCATAAGTACCTTAAAGTAAGTGTTTATCGAAGACACACGATAGAGCCGGGCCAATCTATCTGTCTCAACTTTTCAAAATTCACAGATTACGTATCTTTTTACACTGAATGTGATGGAAAGAACTTTGGAACGTTAAACTTTGATTTCAAGACACCTCAAATTGCATTAGTAGGTCGCAGGGAAGATGAGTTTGGCGAATTACGGCAGACAACAAACTTCATCCATACACTTTCACAAGGTCATGGGCCTCATCACGAAATTTATTCTATTCCCCAATTGCCTGGTAAGACTCTCTATACATTAAGAAATAACAATAAAAACACTAAGGGATATGGCCCGGTAAATATTTCATTTACGAACACTCTTCCTATGAAAAACATTCCCCAGATTGATATTCAGGGAGGACTCATAGTAAAGAAAGCCACTTGGGGCAGGGCTACCGTTGAAAATGAATTCTATGATGATGTCTACTCTCCTTTATTTAGTAAGGGGTCTAAATTTGCAGACAGGACACCAGAGGGACATGACTTATTCTGGTTACCGCCAGGGTATTGGAAAGTTACTGTTTTGCCCCGGAAGGGACAGATTGTAAGAGACGTCCAATGTCATATGGTTCCAGTCTATGGAGGGAAGATTACTACAGTTTCGTTCCCGGCATCTCTTGCTCCTGCTTTTGCTACGGCTAATGAAGGACATATTGAAATCTCTCAAATAAATGGTACTGACGTAAGTTCGACAATTAATATATCAATCGTTGATAACAAAATTGAGGGACTTATTCCTTCAATTAAAAATACAGCAATAAAAGAAGATGGTGCAAACTGTCCCATTACATCGATTGAACCTGTTAAGACACCTCTTGATATCGTATTGCTTCTTGATTCGTCAGGATCAATGAAAGGGTCTATGAGACAGGCCCTTGATTCTGTAAGACTATTCATTAATAAACTTCCATCAGATGCAAAACTTCGCATCGTAGATTTCGATACAAGACCGGTGCTTTTAGAAGGAAACAATAAAGAAGAACTTCTTCAATCCCTAAAGAAGGTGATTGCCAGAGGAGCAACCTGCCTTTACGATTCAATCATCACAGGATTCAGACAGCTTAAAGGTTCTAAACGACCTGCTCTTATCGTATTTACAGATGGAGTAGATGCCAACTGGAACGACACCCTCCCCGGTTCAAAAGCAACCAAGGCCCAGGTCCTTCAACAGGCAAAAATTGCAGACCTGCCTATTTTCACTATTGGCTTTGGTACCAAGCCTGACAGAGATACTTTAAAACGTGTTGCAGCTATCGGCGGCGGAGCATATTACGAGGGCATAGATAAAGAGTCACTTGACTCTATCTTTGAACAAATCAACAAGAACCTTAAGCAACAATACACGATAGAATGCCAAAGGCCTAAAGGGAAAGTTGCATCAGACATTCCCGTAATATCATTTGTAGTAGACAATTCAGGATCTATGGACTCGTCCCCTAGATTGAAGGGCGGCGGCTTCAGGATGGAAAAAGTCCGTCAAATACTAAAAAAGACTGTCCTTGATTTGCCGGAAGATTTCATGGGACAGGCACTTACGTTTCATGACTATGTGAATCTTGTACAGGCTCTTACGTCCGATAAGACTAAGCTTTTAAGGTCACTGGCTGTGATGCATGCCCAGTGTGGGACATGTACTTACAAGGCAGTTTTAGCCAGCCTCAAAACTCTTTCCTCTGTCCCTTCAAATCGTAGATATCTCGTATACATAACCGATGCTGCTCTTAAGGTAAATACACATCTTCAAGGCAAATTTGATACCATCCTCGGACAACTAGCAGATTCAGGCATTAACTGTCTATGGGTTGGCATCTGCGAAAAAGATGAAGATGGGGTTTTCGCCCGTGCTGCAAAACTCTCTAAAGGAAAGTCTATCGTTTCAAATGATCTCAAGGTAATAGCCAATGCTGTTGAAAAATTTACATCAACTATTGGAACAATGAAGCTTAAGACAACAGACAGCAAAATTACTGTTGAGTTAAAGCATCGATACAAGAACGGTAAGATTACAGCCCTTGGGGCTCAAAAGAGAGCTATCCTTCCTCCAAAGATTCCAGGAGATGTAATAGCCACTCCAGACTCAATTCAAATTGCAGTTAGTGGAAAGCTTACTGCCTATGATGAGGCTATAGGAAAAACAATCTCAGGAAGTGATAAACAGGTTAAGGATGTTCGCGTAGAAAAGAGAATGAAACTAGCTGTCTCAGCTAAAAACAAGGCTCTTGACCTAACAGCTGACGAGGCATTCTTTCTCACACGATTAAGAGGAGTAAATCCTCCTGGCAGGAAACGCTTTCTGGCCCTTCAGCTTACATTAAAGAATATTCTTCCATCGCAAAAGGTTGCTATAACTAACGATGGTTCTAATCATCCGGCAACGTGGGTATCACCAAAGAAGGCTGTTCGATATGAAAATAAAGTACCTACCTATGTGATCCCCGATTTAAGCCGCCACTTGTTCTTACGCATCAATAATAAGATATCGATCCCGGCATCTGAGGCAACGTGGCTGGCAGAGGCTCCTCTTTCATTGCCTGGTGAGCCGGGAGTGTCAATTGAACCGGAAGTTCCTGTAACAGGAGCTGCCATATTTGTAATACCTCAAGATAATATTACGCAGATGTCACTTCATTATTTTGATACAAATTACGGCCACATTGATTTACCGATTTCAGGCATTATGAACTATTCAAAATCAGATTTTGAACAACTTCCCAAAACTGCTCCAGCTAAACTCACAGATGCCTTTTCAATTGCAACAAAGTCCTACAGGGATACAGATAAGATAGGAGAAGCTTCTGCCGGGAAAGACTGTCTGTTCCGCATAATTGAGGTGGCACTTACGTCTCAAGTTCAAGCTCATCTTGAAATAGATCCTAAGAAACGTTTTACCCTTGCTCTTCCTACTCATAGAGGTAATCTCGTTCTACCTTTGCATCCAATAACAGCTGCCATTCCATTAGGGTTTTACAGACCCAGTTTTGTTACTCCCGGTTCTACGAACCTGTTGAAGCTCGTATTCAGAATTCCAGCTGTTCTTGCTAAAGGAAGCAACAAAGGAATCATCACCATTGACATTAAAGGTGGAGGAGTAAAACTACCACTTACGTCTGTCGAGCCTAAAAAGATGACAGGTCTCACAAAACCTGCAACAGTCGATCAGGGGCTTATGATTTATGTCCATGAAAAGGGCATGTACAAAAATGGGTTAGCAGTAGTGGAGGTTTCAGTAACTGATGAAAAAGATGGATCCCGTACGAGACTAAAGGAAGCCATAGTTCTGAAAAGGAAAGATAGCGCAGTATCGGAAGATGCTTTTAGAGTGCGACATGATAAACTCGATAAAATCAACGATGCCGTATTTTCTCCAAGTGGAATGGGCTCCTTTACAAAAGCCTCAGAATTTCCCCTTGGACCTTCTGTTATTGTCCCTGCTGTAACAAAAGGAAAGTTTCTCTTCGGCCTTGACCGGAACTCTTTAATTGATGATGGTGCAACAAGAAGAGGACTCTTGTTTTTCAAAATACCAAAGGACATAAACATTGGAGACTATTCAGTGTCTTCTTTCATCCTCAAAGGCCTTGAAGTTCCAATTCAAAAAGATGCAAAATATGCAAACAAGACACTTTTGCTCCCATGTCTGAGGCTACAGGATTATGATGACAGTGACGAGAACTTTTCCAAAGAATTGGCTAAAGCTGTAGCCAAACTACTTAAAGAGCGAAAGTCTAATGGATTCAAGAAGCCCGGGGCAATTGATGCACCATTTGCCGATTTTAGTGATAAAGCTGTTGTGCGGCCTGTCCCCTGCCCGACCTGGTCAGCATCGGCCGTATCGCCATCACAATCTACAGCATCGCTATCACACGATGGCAGTTTGCCACCAGGCTCAACGAGAAAGGTTACCTCCTCTATAGAGTCAATGATAGATACCCTCAGAAATGACCTTGAAAAGATTTCCTTTGTCCCGTCAATTGACCGACCCTGGGCTCATCGCTTTGCTGAAAGTGCTGTGTGGACCCAGAAATGGTACACAGAAAATGAAGCAGCAGTAATAGCTGAGAATAGACTCGTTGCACAGGGACTTAAGGTCGAACGAATTACAGTGAAGGTAACAAAACAAGGTAGAGAAAAACTTGAGGTTCTTTCATCTGACATTGAATGGGTAAATTCTACACTACCTGCCCTGCGATATGTAACGACTGATGATGTTGAACACATTCTTGTACCACCGTTTTTGAAGGAACTATCTGACTTAAAGGGCCTCGTCGAATACTCTGATGATGTTTCCCTTAATACGGTTCGAGAGTCTATGGGTCGTATTATTGTCAATCTTGGATTGCTTCCTGCCGCTGGAGGTCAGAACAAGGTAAAGGCTATGGCAACGAATGCTCTTGGTGGTAATAGTAGCAAGAGTCAGATGAAGTTTATACGAATTGCTTTCTGTAATATCCCTCTGGCAAAACTAAGTACTGCCCCCGTCCACATTGGATATGCAGTGATTCCTACAATGGATGGTCAACAGCTTCGGGTCATTTTTGACACTCCTGAAGGTCGAGTTATCAGTGACAAGTTTGTAGACCTGTCAAAATATCGGGTTGGAACAGAGAAATTTGACATCTCCACGCCCTACAAGTCTTACACAATAAATAGACCTGTAAAGGATAACGAAAATGTAGCAGCCAGATTCCATACAGTTGCCATTAATATTCCCGATATTCCTGAAGATATGGCAAAGAAAATTGATGCAACTCTCAAGACAACATTTGAGAAAGCTTCAAATCCTGACGGTCTTTCTGCATTAAAATGGTATTCCCAATCGGCCATAATGAGATTTGTAGCAGCACAAACAAAACATGAAAAACATCTCTCATCTGTTCTTGACGTAAAAGTTGCCCGCCGTCAAAAGCCGCGGATTATTGTTGTTCATATGAAAATGGATGAAATAGAAAATGGCGGTAACGGTGACCCAGGTACTGTGAGTTCCGTGTTTCGTGCATCCATGGATTTAGTTCATACTTTCCCAGATTTTGTAAAAGGTTCAAAGGATGCAAAGAAGGCCTTCAACATTCAATCAGGAATGTTTGATATAAACCTTGAAGGAAGTTGCCTACGTGACGGAAAATCCATTTTAGATATATGGAAGGCATCACCTGAAGGTACGGTAATTACTCCATTTATGGGGAAAAACAAGAAGGAACTCGTTAAAAAACTCAAAGAGCTGCAAGCACCGGTGGCTATGATTAAGGCTCTGGATAAGACGTCAGATATGGTGCTGTTTCCATCGAGTCCATCTATGATTAATGGGAAGATTAAGTGGGCGTGGTTGCAAATTGGCAAGAATGATTACAGGACCTCGTCTCACTTTGATACAGGTGAACATGGAGCAATGACCGAGCACATTATCGATAATATGCTCAATGATAGTGCCCAGTTTATTATTGGAGCCTGGAAGGGAGTTGAGTCATCTATCTGGATGGTCTCGGCATTCTCGATGCTTACAGCTGATTCAGACGAGATACGGACAAAAGCAAAGGCCTGTCTTGAAGGAGTGACTGTTTCCTTTGGACTTTCAAAAGATGTAGGTCCCGGATCAGTAGGGCTGGATGTAGGTGCCGGTGGAGCTGCCGGAGCTCTGGGGCCTTTGAAGCTTGATGTTACTGACGGAAAGCTTATGTTGAATCAGAATGTTCTTGGCTGGAGCAACGGTTATCAGGCTGGAATTGATCTGTACTTTGGTAAATAGCGGTGGAAACGGCTCAACAGCCT
>Ga0164315_10003368_pt1 | contig 12404 bp, 7 predicted proteins | sample GuaBasSedimGuay6_FD_113737 | JGI IMG/M metagenome (GOLD analysis project Ga0164315, IMG submission 113737) | Subseafloor sediment microbial communities from Guaymas Basin, Gulf of California, Mexico - Guay6, Core 4569-2, 0-3 cm | ecosystem: Environmental > Aquatic > Marine > Hydrothermal vents >... | reverse complement strand
TAAGTCACCAAGATTCTCAAAGGGATATGTCGTAACAATATTATAAGAACTCATAAAACGAAACTCAAATCGTCATTCGTCAGAACCAAAACCCTTAGTGTTCCTTTGAGTCTTCGAGTCTTTGTGGCAAAATAGAAAAATGCCTTTAAGTCACTAAAATTCTCAAATGCCCCCATTACCATAATTATTTAACTATTTCTAAACTTATTCCTGAATTCCCTAAATCAAATTTAGTAACTATTTCATTTCCATCTTTCTTAAAGCGAAGTTTTCGTGTTTTTTCTTTAAAATTTTCGATAACTGAACTTTCAATTTTATTTATGTCGTCGATTCCAATTATTCTAAGTTCAATTTTTCTGTTCTCCTGCATTCCAATATATCCATTTCCTTTATTAACTATTCCTATTTCTAGAATATCATTTTCAGTTTCCAAAGCATCGAATACTAACTTCGAATAATTATTTTTTTCATAAGCACCAAATGTTTTTCCGTCATCCTCATACATAGATTGTGATGTTTTTTGATTGAAATTAGAAGCATAATATTTGATGCTCAGGTTTTCTGTTGAATAGTCATCTGTAGAGTTAACAACTTCTGCCATGGGGATGAAAGATCCTGATTTTACAAATATTGGAATGGTTTCCAACTCAATTTTAACATTTATCCAATTCCCTCCACTGAATTTTTCATTGGTCCAGAAATCAAACCAGTCGTAGCCCTCAGGAAGATAAATATTAATGGAGTCTTGTCCTTTTGCAACTATTGGAATAACTAATAGAGATTCGCCAAACATATATTGATTGCCAATATCATATGCTGTTTTGTCGTCAGGAAACTCAAAAAATAAAGGTCTTACAATGGGATATCCATCAATGTGTGCTTCAGCTGCTACGGTGTAAATATATGGCAGCAATGCATAGCGCAACTTCATAAATTCTCTTACTATTTTCTGTGTGGTATCATTGAAATAAACAGCTTCGCTGGGAATGTCGGACCCATGAGGCCTTAATATTGGTGAAAAGCATGCCATTTGTAGCCAACGGGTGTAAAGTTCTTCATCCTTAGTCCCTTGTGCAAAACCACCTGCGTCAGAGTGAATAAAAGGCAGTCCGCTTAAACTCATATGCAACATAAGTGGTACCTGAGCCTTCAGCCCTCCCCAACTTCTGGAAACATCTCCAGTCCAGGGATAAATAGAATATCGTTGAGAACCTGCATACCCTGCTCGGTTTAGGTTGAAAAGTCTTGTTTCAGGATAATGTTTCCGGTAATTTTCAAATAGCATTTTATGCCAGTAATGTGCATAAATATTATGAACCTCATCAGCCATTCCATTTATGTGAATTTGATCTGCTGGATGATTTTCGGGTTCTCCCAAATCGCCCCACCAACCAGCAATACCCAAAGGCATTTGTTTTTGATATTGTTTCCAGAACCAGTCTTGTGCCGATGGCTTGAAGATGTCTATTAATGCACCATTTCCAAAATAAAATCCTTTGTTGACGTATGAATTTCCCAGACTGTCTTTTGCAAGTATCTGCAGACTATCAGCAATTTTGAAATTCTCAAGTGAGTCGAGGATGTATGGCTCTGTAATAAGAATAGTTTTTACTCCTTTTTCTTTGAAGTTTGTAATCATTTGTTCCGGTTCGGGCCAGTTTGGCTCATACCATTTTAATCTACCCATGGTTCCAAGAATGCTGTCGCCAAACCAGTAAAAATCCAATATCATTGCATCAAGAGGGAAGTCGTTTTCCTGCATTAACTTAACTATTGAATCGGTTTCGTATTGGGTGCGATATGCCATTCGACTTTGAAGGTTTCCAAGGGCCCACAGTGGTGGTAAAGGTTGTGTTCCAGTTAGCTCACCATAGTTGCTCATAACCTCCTTAAAGTCATTTCCAGTGACAACAAAATACTTCATCACTCCGCCTATGGCTCCCCACTCAACAACACCCGAATCTGTCTCACCAATGTCCACATATCCTTTCTGAGGGTTGTCGAATAGTAAAAGATATTTTTTGGATGAAACCAACAATGGAATAGAATAATTGAGGTTTTTAGCACCAAACTCATAACCATATTTCGGACGGTTGTAGAGTTTGTATTTGCTTCCAATTAAGTTAAATGCATTTGCTCTCTCACCAAGTCCGTACAAATACTCACCCTCTTTGTACTTAAACCTTAAACCATTGTTTTCTTCTCTCTTGAAATATCCTCTTTCCTCTTCCAGAATAAGTTTGTCTTTGTACTCAAATGTCAAAAAGAAAGGATCTTTGTTGATAATTACACTTAAGTCGTAAGTACTGAAGATTAGACTTTTATCAGATGATTCGATTTCAGTAAAGATATTTTTGGGTTTAAGAATTACAGCATCCGACTTGGAAATCTTACCAATACTAGTATTGTGATGTCTTATTTCTACAATTTCATTTGAATAAGGGATGATCTCTACAAGACCTTTATCAGTAAGGATTTTTAGTTTTTGTCCATTTGTAAAATGGGAAAGATATTTTCTGTTTTCAAAAAGGAAAGGTGATTGCTCTTTTTGCACAGGAATAAAACCATTAACAGCAAGGAAAATATCTTCGTTATCTTTTGTTTTTCCAACTAGTCCTCCATTTTCACTACGGAAAACAAAGGCCAGCATCTGTGGTATTTCTTCACTTCGAAGACTGTAAAAATCATTCATCATGAAAGTTGCGCTGTGAGTTCCATCGCCAACGGCTTGCATTTTTACCCTTTCATCGGATTTGCCCCAATTACCAATCACATGTTTCCAGTCGCCACCATCAATACTGCGATCGGTTATCACTCCAGTGTGAAAATACACTGTACCTTCATAATCTTTCAAAGCAGCATTTCCTTCTGTAGGATTGAAAAATAAAGTAAACTCATCGCCCGGTTTTGGATCAACTGGAACTAGCCATGCAATTTGAGCATTGAGAAACAATGGTAGAAAACCTGCAATAAGAAGAAAATATATTTTTGTTTTATTCATTTTATTAGCATGTCGTTTTAGTTCAGTAAAAACTAAATTAAAAAGCCTGTCTGTCATTGAATGACAAAACTATTTTTAACAATCAGTGTACTATTCTTTAAGTTCAATAATCAATGGTGATTTAGCCGGAACAGTAATTTTGTCTAAATTTTCCCAGGCCATTCTATCCAAAACACTCTGTCCTTTTGAATACCCTTTGAGGTTCTCAGCAAACCTTTTTAAATCTATTTCTTTATCTTCGTTTGAATTATTAAGCATTATCATTACGCTTTCATCTTCAGTAAATCTGAAATAAACATACACTCCATCTTCCGGCAAAAAATGTGTTAGTTTGCCGTTTTGAACAGCATCATTTCCTTTTCTCCAATTCAGAATTCTCTTCACAAAGTCAAAAGCCTCATTTTGCTCATCACTACGACCCTGGCGAGTAAATGCATCTTTCTCATCACCATCCCAGCCACCTGGAAAATCCTCCCTGATAAAGCCATGACCCTTGTGTTCATGACCAGTCATTAATATCTCTGTACCATAATATATTTGTGGAGTTCCGCGCGTTGTAAATAAAACTGCCATAGCAAGTTTGAATTTACTAAGGTCTTCGTCAAGTTTAGTGTAAAGCCTGTCGCCATCGTGGTTGTCGGCAAAAACAACAAGTTTCATTGGATCGCTGTACACATAATCCTGACTTAGAACCTCATACAATTGAGCATTACCAGTCGACCATCCTTCATTTTCATTAAAGGCTTTACTAATTGCATACATGAGTGGAAAGTCAAAAACATTGGTCAGATTTGAATGATATCCATCAGCATTCACATCATTTTCCAGCCAATAGGCAACTGCCTGAGGGTATGAAAGCCAAACTTCTCCAACCACATTATAATCCGGATATTCTTCCAAAACCCTTCTCATCCATTCAGCCATAAATTCCTTGTCGGGATAAGGATAAGTATCCTGTCGTATTCCATCAAGTCCTAAATATTCAATCCACCAAATAGAGTTTTGAATAAGATAATTTGCCATTAGTGGATTCTTCTGATTTAAATCGGCCATGGTAACATCAAACCATCCTTTTACCATTTTGTCAAAATCATAATCAGATACGTGAGGATCGTTAACTGCACCACCACGGTAATTTGAACGTGTGAACTCTGGCCATTCATTGTACCAATCTTGCATTGGCAGATCATCTTTCCAGAAATAATTAGTTCCCAAATGATTAAATACCATGTCTTGTATTATTTTAAGACCTTTTTCATGCGCTGCTTTCACAAGGTTTTTGTAATCTTCATTTGTTCCGAAACGGGGATCAACTTTGTAAAGGTCGGTTACCGCATAACCATGGTATGAATAGGCAGGCATATTGTTTTCCAATAGTGGATTTATCCAGATAGATGTTGCTCCTAAATCATTTAAGTAGTCAAGATTATTTACAATCCCCTGAATATCACCACCATGTCTGCCATTAGGGTCACTTCGATCTGCTTTTTCAAGCATGCCAGGCATATCATCATTATCAGGATTTCCATTTGAGAAACGGTCGGGCATTAACAAATAGATCATATCGGAATTGTCGAAACCTTGAAATAACTCAGAGTCAATTTCCCTTTGTTTTAACTCATAGGCTTTTGTAGCAACTTTTTTTCTTCCCATATGGAACTCAATATCAATTATTCCTGCCGTAGCATTATGAGAAACTTCTAAGTCGATAAAAAGGTAATTAGGACTTTCTACATGTATCACTTGTTTGATTTCTACTCCCGCATAATCAATGCTTGGTTTTGTAAGTGAAATATTTTCACCATAAATCATTATTTGTAGTTGTGTATTTTTCATTCCAACCCACCACGATGGAGGATCAATACGTTCTACGCTAACCTTCTGAGAATGTAAGTACTGAGGTAATACAAGAATTGTAATACTAAGAATTATTTTATGGAGTAGTTTCATTTTAATGATATTTTATAATTCTCAAAAATAACCATTTTGAAGCAGAATATTACCGTTTAACCCACTGATTGTGACATGATTTATTGATTAGAGTTTTGTTGTTCATGGAATACTCTTTGCAAACGATTGATAAAGTAGTTTTCAGACTTAGGTTAAATGACTACCAATATATTGAGGGAGTTGAAGGCTCTGTATTGCAGAAAAAAACACTTTTAGAGGTATATTTGCTTGTTAGAAAGATTAATATTAAAATGAAGGATATCCTTTACACATACTGGAAAGAACTATTCCCAGACTATTCTACAGAAAAGTTAGAGACATTTCTAGAAGAAATAAATGTCCAAAGCATTATTGACAACGATGCTGATTGGTATCGTGATGCAATTGTTTATGCCTTGTATGTTGATTTGTTCAACAAAGATTTCAATGGATTAATTGACAGGTTAGATTATTTGCAGGATTTGGGAGCGACAGTACTTTGGCTACTGCCAATTCTTGATTCACCAATGCGGGATGCTGGTTTTGATATTAAGAAGTATGATCGTATCAGACCTGATCTATTAGGTTTGACAGAAGATTCCACCACCGAAGAGCAGGAGGCTGTTTTTGGTAACTTTTTAAAAGAAGCACATAGCAGGGGAATAAAAGTGATATTCGACATTGCCATAAATCACTGTTCAGATCAGCATCCGTGGTTTTTGGAGGCAAAGAAATCGCCAGACAATCCGTATCGTGATTATTATATTTGGACAAAAAACACTAGCCTTTATGGCGATACTCGTTTGTTATTCAAAGGAATAGAAGATAGTAACTGGGAGCCAATTGATGATGAATGGTATTATTTTCATAGGTTTTTTAGTTTCCAGCCAGACCTAAATTACAAGAATCCAGAGGTGCTTTTAGCCATGAGTAAGAATTTACTTTATTGGCAAAATATGGGAGTTGATGGTTTCAGAGCCGATGCAATTCCTTATCTGTGGAAGGAAGATGGAACATCATGTGAAAATCTGCCAAAAACCCATACTGTCGTTAAATTTTTCAGGGCAATTTTGGATTATTCCAAACCAGGGTCATTACTTCTGGCAGAAGCTTGTCAAAGGCCAAATGAAGTTGTAAAATATATGGGCGATGGAGATGAGTGTCATGCTGCCTACCATTTTCCACTTATGCCAATGATGTTTAAGGCAATAGCAGCAGAAAATGGACAGTCAATAAAACATACTTTGAGTCCTGAGGTAACTCCTGCAATACCTGAAATTGGACAGTGGCTTTCCTTTCTAAGAGTTCATGATGAGTTAAGCCTTGAGTTGGTTTATGTTTCGGAAGAAGACAGAAAATTTATTCATGAAAACTATTGTCATAAACCACAATGGAATTTCCGCGTTGGTGAAGGAATCTCAGCTCGTCTTTCTGAACTTATGCAAAGGGATGAAAATAAAATTGCTCTTGCATATTCTCTAATGCTAACGCTTACAGGTACTCCGGTAGTTTATTATGGAGATGAGTTTGGGAAACTGAATGATGAAAAATATTACGAGGAACAAATAAAACTTACCGGTAAGGATGATACTCGTTTTTTAGTACGTGGTCGTATCGATTGGGAAAAACTTGACAATAATCTTAAGAATGAAAACAGTTTCCATTTTAAAGTTAAAACCCTTATTAGTCAGATGCTCAACGAGCGAAAGGAATTAAAGACCTTTGGAAGAGGTAAGACCGAATTTGTTGATTTGAAAGATGAAAGATTGCTTGGCTATCAGCGTGTTTATGGGGATGAGAACCTCTTAATTATTAATAATCTTTCTTCAGTAAATATCGCAATCGATAACCCTTTGCCTGACAATAATTTGGCAATTATTATGCCTAACAGATTTACTTTTGATGACACAAATAACAGGATGTTGTTTGAGCCTCATGGCTTTGTTTGGTTGAGGGTTTTGTAGATTTAATAGTACAACGATATGATCTATTAAGATTTGACAGTGTGTCTAATTAAATCCTAAAATGTCTAATAATCAGTGTCACATTTGTTTGTACTTTTGTAATTATGCAAATCATTAATAGGAAAAATCTGTTTATTTGGATTGCTTTGGGACTATTTATTTTTGCCTGTCAAACACAAAACAACAATCCTAAAGTATTAATTTCAACTGACAGAGGAAATATTACACTCGAACTTTATCCAGAAAAAGCCCCAATCACAGTTGCCAACTTTTTAAAATATATTGAGGAGGACAGATTAAAAGAAGCAACTTTTTACAGAGTTGTTACTCAAGATAATCAACCTGACAGTGATATTAAAATTGAAGTGATCCAAGGTGGATTGTATGAAGATAATCACTCTGACGCACTTCCTCCCATAGAACATGAGAATACTGCAAAAACTGGAATTCTTCACAAAGATGGAGTAATTTCAATGGCACGCTACGGCCCTGGTAGTGCTACTGTAGAATTTTTTATATGTGTTGGAGATCAGCCATCTTTGGATTATGAAGGAAGGCGCAACTCCGACGGTTATGGCTTTTCTGCATTTGGAAAAGTTGTGGAAGGGATGGATGTGGTGAGAATAATTCAAAAACTACCCAACGAGAAGCAATATCTCACACCTAGACTCAAGATATTGAAATTCAGTATTGTTAAATAGCACTTCACATTTAGGTTAATGTAAATTTCCACCTATTCATTGTTTGTTAAATTATTAACTAAAATATTGTGAGTAATCGAAAATGTTTTATTTTTGAGACAATATCTTAACCAAAATCATAATAATTATGAAAAGTGTATTTACTGTTTTATTGGTGCTTTTTGCATTAAATATTTTTAGTCAGGATTATATCATTCTTAAGGATGGAGAAGAGATCGAAGCAAAAGTCATGGAAATCCATGATAATAAAATTGATTACAAACGTTATTCAAATCCAACAGGTCCAACCTACCATTTAAATAAATCAGAAATATTCATGATTAAATATGCTTCAGGGGATAAGGATATTTTTAATGCATCACAATCAACTAAGCAAACTACCCTAACACCACCACCAAAAGTTCAAACTTCAAAATCCAATGAGTTTGTTTACGATCCTAATATTGGTACTTCTAATTGTCAGACTCAAAAATCTAAGGGAGCAAAAATTTATGGTAACAGAGGTAATGAGGTATTTTTTAGGAATGACCTGGTTTTTTATGGTTACGATTTAACTTATTTAAAGTTAAGTAATCCAAAGAAAATGGGACAAAGTATGAAAATCATTCAGGAGTACTTTAACGACTTTAACAATGAATTAAACAAAGAAGTTGGATACAATAATCTTAGTAAATGGATGGGTAAGCGATCAATGATTATGGGAACACCCGTTTTCAATAATTATTACAAGCGTGATTTTAACAACTTTGTTGAGTATGGAAATTATTGCATCTCATTTGATAACCTTCAGAGTATTGTAAATTCATATGTATTAAGTGAAAGTCAAGGAATTGGGATGGTTATTAACCTGGTTAACTTTAACAAAGACAGAGAATTTGCAATGGCCTATGTAACCTTTTTTGACATAGGTAGCCGTGATATTTTATTTGCTGTGCTGGTAACTGGTGAAGCCGGGGGTGGAGGTATGGTAGGTCATTGGGCGCAAGGAGTTGAAATGGCCGTTAGAGAAATTTTTATTGACGAGATTTATAAAAGAAAACTCAGTAACAACGGTATGATCCCATCTAAGTTGAGGCTGTATTAAGATAAAACTGTTCTTTTGTTTTTCGGTTTGACATTGCAAATGCAGTTTAGATTATTTCCAATTTGATTGAGAAAACTCTGTGTTATTAGTGTTTAGCATAAATTCAATTCCTTCCCGCATTTAATTAACTTTGCCGCAATTTTTAATTCATGGCAAAAATCTTAACAATAACTGAATTCTTGGATTTAGCGGAAACCACCTCTTTAGTGGACGTGAGGTCACCAGCAGAATTTGAACATGCGCATATTCCTGATGCTGTTAATATTCCTCTTTTTTCGAATGATGAAAGGGCTGTTGTTGGAATTAACTACAAAAAAAATGGCAAGGATAATGCTGTAATATCAGGACTAGAGATAGTAGGACCAAAATTGGCATCATTTGTAAAAGAGGCCAAAAAGTTAGCCCCTAAAAAGAAAATTTTGGTTCACTGCTGGCGTGGTGGAATGAGATCAGCAAGTATGGCTTGGCTTTTTAATACAGCCGGATTTGAGGTTTCTATTCTTGAAGGTGGCTACAAAGCATACAGACAACATATTAGGTCGGAGTTTGATAAATCCGCTAAACTTATTGTTCTGGGTGGATACACCGGAAGTGGCAAAACGGAAGTTTTAAAGGAAATAGAGATGTTAGGGGAACAGTTCCTCGATCTTGAAGGAGTTGCTAATCATAAGGGTTCTGCATTTGGTGCAATAGGTCAATTGCCACAGCCCACCACTGAGCAGTTTGAAAATGATCTTGCTAAAGTCTGGAGAAAATTTGATTTAGGAGAGACCATTTGGGTGGAGGATGAAAGTCGGCAGGTAGGAAGATGCACCATTCCTGAAAATTTATTTGATAAAATGCGCACAAGCACTCTTATGAAAATTATTGTGCCAAAGAAAGTAAGGGAGAAACGCCTTGTTGTTGAGTATGGAGTCTTTGATAAAGCTCTACTTCTGCACAGTATTGAGAAAATAGAAAGACGACTCGGAGGTTTACGAACTCAACAATCAATAGAAGCATTAGAAAATGGTGATTTGGGGAAAGTTGCTAAAATAACACTCGAGTATTACGACAAGGCCTATTTACATGGTAATTTGAAACGTGACACAGATCAAACATTTGAGTTGGAGATTGAAACTGATGATCCGAAAACAACAGCCAGGAAGGTGATAGAATTTGCAAAAACAATCTAACCATCAAGCAATTGAACAAACAAAAAATGATCTACCTCGATTACAATGCCACAACGCCAATATCCAAAGAAGTAGCTGATGCTATGAGGCCTTATTTGGATGAATATTTTGGAAACCCTTCAAGTTTGCATTCCTACGGTGTGAAAACAAAACTAGCAGTGGAAAATGCAAGAACGCAACTTGCTAAACTCATAAATTGTGAAACTTCAGAAATAGTCTTTACAAGTGGTGGAACTGAATCTAACAACTATGCATTAAAAGGTGCTGCCTTTGCTAACAAAAATAAGGGGAACCATATTATTACATCTTCAATTGAGCATCCTGCAGTTTTTGAGGTTTGTGAATATTTATCGAGAAATGGTTTTCAAATAACATATTTGCCTGTTGATAAATTTGGAATGGTTAATCCTACAGATGTTGAAAATGCAATTAAATCTCATACAATTCTTATTTCAGTAATGCATGCCAATAACGAAGTAGGGACAATTCAGCCGATCACCGAAATATCTAAAATTGCAAAAGCAAATAATATTCTTTTTCATACAGACGCTGCCCAATCCCTGGGAAAAATTGAAGTGGATGTAAGTAAGATGGGTGTCGACCTTTTGAGTATTGCCGGTCATAAACTCTATGCGCCAAAGGGGATAGGTGCTCTTTACATTAAAAGTGGAGTAACACTTGAAAAACTCATGCATGGTGCTGACCATGAACAAAACCTGAGAGCTGGAACTGAAAATGTTCTGGAAATTGTTGGCTTGGGAAAGGCTTGTGAAATAGCAGAAAGTAATCTTGAAGAAAATAGTAATCACTACAAAAAAACCAGAGATTATTTATTTGAACTTCTTAAAAATGATTTGCCTGAAATTAAACTAAACGGAAATCCAGAAAAACGGCTTCCAAACACCTTAAGCATTTCATTTCCAAATGTAGAAGCCAACACTTTGATTGCTCGTCTGGAAAATGTGGCTGCTTCGGCAGGTGCTGCATGCCATTCGGAGAATATTGATGTTTCATCAGTTCTTGAAGCGATGTTAGTACCACTTGATTATGCAATGGGTACAATCAGGTTTTCGACCGGAAGAAGTACTACTTTAAATGATATTGAAATTGCAGCAAAAGAAATAATAGAAACAGTAAAACAACTAATGCCCGATAAAACAGATAGTAAAATGCCCGATAACGATAAAAATACAGTAAAACTCACAAAATACACTCAGGGAGGTGGTTGTGCCTGCAAAATACAACCACAAAAACTAGAACAGATTCTAAAGCAGATAAAACCCCTGTTTAACGAATCTGTTATGGTTGGGACGGAAACTTCTGATGATGCTGCTGTTTACAGAATTAATGATGAGCAAGCAATTGTGCAGACTTTAGATTTTTTCACTCCCATAGTTGATGACCCATACGACTTTGGAGCAATTGCAGCAACTAATGCCATTAGTGATGTTTATGCAATGGGGGCAAAGCCAATGTTCGCTCTTAATATTGTTGGCTTCCCTGCCGACACCCTACCAATGGAGGTTTTGCAGCAGATCCTAAGTGGTGCCAGAGATAAGGCCGCCGAGGCAGGAATTCCGGTTTTAGGCGGACATTCAATAGAAGATCCTGAACCAAAATTTGGAATGGTTGTTAGTGGGATCATTCATCCTGATAAAATTTTGAAAAATAGTGGGGCGCAAAAAGGAGATATCCTCATACTTACAAAACCTCTGGGAACAGGTATTTTGTCATCAGCACTTAAGCGAGGCTTAATCGATGAAAATGTTAGGGTTAAGATGACAGAGGTGATGAAAACTCTAAATAAAACTGCCTCGGAATTAATGCTGAAATATGATGTTCACGCATGTACTGATGTAACAGGTTTTGGTTTGATGGGTCACCTAAAAGAAATGACTACAGGCTCCAAATGCAATGCTAAAATTTACTTTGATAAATTACCATTTATTGAAAAAACCAAGGAAATGGCAACCGCTGGGGTTGTTCCAGGAGGAACTCACAATAACCGTGATTATGTAAGTCAGATAGTTGATTTTGGTAGCCTAAATAAAACCCAACAACTTTTATGCTGTGATGCCCAAACCGCTGGCGGTCTTTTAGTGGCACTGCCTGAAGCAGATGCCCATAAATATCTTAAGGAACTTCATGAGAATGGTGTTAACGATGCTGTAATTATTGGGGAGATGATTGAAGAAGGTAAGGGTAGAATTGTTGTTGTGTAGTTGAAAAAACAAATAACATTCACTCCTTTAAGCATTCAATCATTCTCGCATTTAATCATTCGCTTATTCTCACATTTACTCTTTAACAACACTCTCTGCAACCGTTTGCAAAAGTAAAGAGAAAATTTTCATATGGTATTAGAATAATTTATTATCAAGTTATTCAATAACAAGCCCTTTGCAACGATTTTTTTAAGAAATTTGCATCTTTGTAAAAGAATAATTTCCTTTAAGAAATGACACATAAATACATAGATGCTATTATTTTTGACCTGGATGGTGTAATCACTAAAACCGCTGAGGTTCACAGCCATGCATGGAAAAAAAT
>Ga0164315_10003367_pt1 | contig 12407 bp, 11 predicted proteins | sample GuaBasSedimGuay6_FD_113737 | JGI IMG/M metagenome (GOLD analysis project Ga0164315, IMG submission 113737) | Subseafloor sediment microbial communities from Guaymas Basin, Gulf of California, Mexico - Guay6, Core 4569-2, 0-3 cm | ecosystem: Environmental > Aquatic > Marine > Hydrothermal vents... | reverse complement strand
GAGAGCCAATATTAATGACCATGTGGAAACAAGGATAACAAAAGGTGGTGTCAGAGTAATTAACACAAGCGAAAAGCACGAGTTAGTAACAACTCATACAGCCAGAAGAAGCCTTGCCACAAACCTTGTTTTAAGGGGCGTCTCTCCCTATGTGGTAATGAAGGTGACTGGTCACAAGTCACTGTCCAGTTTTGAGCGATATGTGAGACTGCAAGAACTTGAGGCAATGATAGAGCTGAAGAGCCTCAGCTTCTTTAAATGACAAGTTTCCGTCCCCCATCTCCCTTTCATTATTTGACTCATATCCTTTAATGGGTTAATTTGCAGTAAACAACCAATTCTGCATGCCCAACAAACTATCCCAGTTCTGGCAAGAGTTAAAGCGGAGGAATGTTACTCGAGTCCTTGCTGTATACATTGCTGCAGCTTTTATGCTTCTGGAGCTAATATCTATGATTTCTGAGCCTCTTGGGTTGCCGGAGGGAACATTAATAGTTGCGTTTTTCATCTCCTTAGCTGGATTGGCTTTAGCTGTCATCGTCTCTTGGATTTACGACATTCATCCTGAAGGAGGAATGGTAAAGACCGAGCCAGCTGAAAAGGTAAAGGCAGAGGACTTTCCGAAATCATCCAACAGTTGGAAGATTGCCAGCTATTTCAGTTTTGTGGTGATTGTGGCTTTGATCGTTCTGAATATTATACCCCGGACAAATAATAAGAAAGATATACTTGATAAATCCATTGCGGTGCTTCCGTTTACCTATTTAAGCGATGAACTTGACAAACAATACCTTGCAGATGGTACAATGGATGAAATATTACTTAATCTGTCAAAAGTCGAGGATTTGAGAGTAATGTCCAAAACTTCTGTTGAGCAATATCGGAATACTGATAAAACTATTACGGAGATTTGTGGGGAACTAGATGTGGCATATTTGCTTGAAGGTAGTTTTCTAAAAAATGGTAATCAAGTAAGGTTAATTGTCCAGCTGATTCAGCCCGGAATGGAAGGACACGCATGGTCAAAAAAATATGATCGGAATTGGCAAGATATTTTTTCAGTTCAGAGCGAAATAGCACAATTAGTTGCAAACGAGTTGCAAGCAGTGATCACTCCTGAAGAAAAGAAACGTATCGATGAAATTCCCACAGAAGACCTGAATGCATATGAATACTATCTTCTTGGTAAAAACCGTTTGAATTACCATGAAAAGGATGCTGATTTGTGGAGGGCGATCGATTACTTTCAACAAGCAATCAATATCGACCCTGCATTTGCCCTTGCTTATTCAGCTTTGGCTAATGCATATTATCGGTTGACTATTTCTGCACTTCTTTCACCGGGAGAAGCTTACCCTAAAGTAAGTGAGTATTCCCAGAAGGCATTAGAATTGAATGAAGAATTAGCATATACACATTGCTTACTTGGAATAGTGAAACTGTCTTATGAATATGATTATTCTGGAGCAGAAAAGGAGTATATGCGAGCATTGGAGATTGATCCAAAAAGTGTTGAAGCGCACACTTATTATGCGCGGTTACACTTTTTATTTCGCCGGACTGATGAGGCCATTGTTCATATTGATCGCGCATTAGAACTTGATCCACATTTTTTTTGGGCAAAACTTTTAAAGAGTGAGCTTCATTTTAGTGCTGATTCCATAAATGAAGCTATAAGATTATTGGAAGAACTCCGAAATTCGTATCCATATATTCCAGCTACATATTGGGTAAGTGCTGTTTTCTATACTCATCTTGGAAGATATGAAGAGGCTCTTTCCATGCTTGATACTCAGCTTGCACTGATGGGAGATGATAATATCAGTGATGAGATTGGGCTTCAAGGATTTATATATGGGCGACTGGATCAGAAGGATGAAGCACTAAAACAACAAGCGCGATTGGATGAACTCTCCCTAAAGGGATATTACGTCTCGCCAAGAACCCGGGTTTGGATCTATTTAGGGCTTGATAATCTGGATGAAGCGTTCGCTGTCTTGGAAAAAGCATATATTGATCATTCGATCGATCCAGTGTCATTTATACTCTACTTTTATCCAATCGAAAGTCTTCAAAGTGATCCACGTTTTAAGGATTACCTGCAAAAAATAGGACTAAATAATTGATCTGCGAGAAACTCCCCCACTCCCAATGCTCATCAGCACATTCAACCAGCCAAGTCCATTTAACGGTAGAACACCTGAATTGCAGAGCTGACATGGTTTAGAGCGGCACTTATAAGCAAAAAACCCCGACCATTTCTGATCGAGGTTCTTAGAGGGTAGTGACTCAGCTGAGGTTATCTCACATGCTCTGTATCGCATTGATAGTGGGCTATCTGGAATGGCTCTAAATTTTTTGTATGGCATTTTGGCAGGCAGAATGACCATTGGAAGCCAGAATAACTAAAGGGGGTATCAGGGAGATAAATACAAGCGGAAAGCATGAACTGGTAACAACCCATACAGCCAGAAGAAGCCTTGCAACTAATCTCGTTTTAAGGGGCGTCTCTCCCTATGTGGTAATGAAGGTTACTGGACATAGATCGCTGTCAAGCGATGGTTACGCTACTTGTTATGTTTGTCAACAATTATTTGCTGCACTCAGTAGTGAAATAGATATTGGGACTGCCCTCCAATACAATAGTGTCAGGTAATGAGAAGGGTATTTCCCATACACATACTTCGTACAATGCAGGCATATATGTTAACCTCAATGTTGTCAACTCAGTATTTGCAGAAATATCCAGTGAAGATAATTGGCTGAAGCTGCAATCCAACCAGTTAAGAGCTATATTCTTTGTAACATCAAGATTAGTTATGGGATTATACTGGCATTCTATTCGAGTTAAAATTGTATTGTTTGTGACATCCAAACTGGTTAGTAGGTTAGAATGACATAATAAATTTTCCAAGAAGATATTGTATGAAACACCCAGACTATTTAGTGGATTACTCCCGCAACTCAACCATTCCAAGGCTATATTATTTGAAATGTCAAGACTTGTTAATTGGTTAATTCCACAACTCAGCCGTTCCAAGGCAATGTTGTTTGAAACATCTAAACTGGCTAACTCGTTCTCATAGCAACTCAATCGAACCAGAGCTGAATTATTGGATACATCAAGAGTGGTTAATTCATTTGAAGTGCATTGCAAATTCGATAATGCAGCATTATTGGAAACATCCAGACTGGTTAAGCCGTTAATTGCACAATTCAAATGTTTTAGAGCTGAATTATTAGTAACATCCAAGTAAGTTAACTGGCATTCCGAGCAGTCCAAGTAGATTAATGAATCATGACTGGAAACATCAACCGAACAGTGGTTGTTGCTGATAATAAGACTTCTAAATTCGTATTCTTTGATAAATCCAAAGAGGTCATTTGGTTATCTTGGCAACGTAACAATTCCAAAGAAGTATTTTTTGTAACGTTCAAATAATTTATTTGGTTACTACTGCAATCCAAGGATACTAAGGCAGTATTTTTTGAAACATCCAGTTTAGATATGTGGTTTTCCCTACAATTAAGAATGCTCAAATTTGTAAATGCTCCAATTCCTGTCATATCAGAAATGCCTTTTTCAAATAAATCCAATTGAGTGACAGACTCAGCTTCTTCATAACTTATTGAACCATCTTCATTAGCATCCACACCCTGTTCAATAAGGGCATCTAAAAATGATTTGTCAGAAATTCCAATCGGGTCTTCAGGACTAATCTTATCGCACTCGGTCACTAATAAAATTAGTGTTACAGCGAAAAGCAATATTGTGAATAATGACTTCATGATTGTTGGTTTTCATTTGTCAAGTCACCCTTTCACCATTGAAAATAAACCTATCTCAAAAAGGGGAATTGTCGATTCCAGTCCTATGTGTATTCTCAATATGCAATCCATATGATGTCTCGCAAGAGAATGTAACAGCGTAAGTAGTATCGGTGAATTCTGAGTTAGCGATAAAATAGTCACTGAAATTGATTATTAAATCAGCTTGTGATACACAAGAACCATCTCGACAATTATACAAATCCATCTCTGGTACTATGTCCTCAATTGCAAAAAGATTTTCATTGGCGTGTATAGTATTTCCATTAAAGATGAATTCGTTATCAAAGCTTAAGGAATATGAATCTTCGATTATTTGATCATCAATCCAATTATCTTGTGGACTAGCGTAACACTGATTCCCAAGATTCAGCAATGAGGCATTTTCAGTGTACTCACGTATAAATTCGATAGAAAAAATAATGTCAACTTCGGGATTAAAGCCATTTGTGATCCAATAATGATCCAATGGGATTGGATTTCCTTCTTCCACAATCTTAAGACATTGTATCCATAAATCTACAATCTTTACATGCTGTTTATGGCAGCCAGAATAAAAGCATAGCCCCCATAGTATTATAACCAATGTAATTACTCTTTTCACAGTCAGGGTATTAGTAGATGATTAGGTGCAAAAATCGTTCCAGTTAATACATATTAGCATCTTATTAGTTTTATTTTTTTGTATGATTTTAAAAATTCACCTCCATCAATTCTCAATCGATTATCTTCCAGATTTATATGTATGTTTGATAGCGTATCGTTCGTACCAACTTCATAGAGAATAAGTCTGCCATCTTTATCATTCGTTTTAGAGATTACATAAGGAGCTGAAAAATAGAGAGCATCGTTGTGTTTTTCAATGAAATAATGATCACTTGTAAACTAAATTGATTGGAAATTGGAATCAGAAGGATATCCGCAAGTACATCGAAACCCACTGCAAGTTGATTCCCATTCCCAAAGTCCCTTATTTGATCTAAGCTTGGTACATTAATAAAATCATCGTCACTTTTAGTGCAAGAGGATATTATGATTAATTTGTTGTGAAATACAGATTATAATCACCATGAGAATATATTTTCAAATCATTCCCATTTATCTCATAACTATAAGCATCAAGAAGGTTTTGAATCGTATATGTTTCCCATTCACCATATTTGCAGCCGACTAAAGTTCCAAACACATCGGATATTTCAATCCCACCAGAATTATCGGTTAAGGTATAAGTACCTGCACCTCCATTGCAAATCCCATTGAATCCAACAATGTTGGATGTATCACTAAAGAATATCGAAACATTTTCTGGTGCATCACTCGGAAATTCCGTCATCACCTTGGTTTGTGTATCTTGAATAGAGATTAACTCCCATATGTTGTTCGTTAAGTCAGCATCCGTTAGGTTTTCTTTTTCACATCCAAAACCAACGAAAGTGCTTATAAAGCAGAATATCAATACCTTATACATGACATCATACTATTGGGGTTACAATTTCATAAGCAAAATCAGACCAATATATTGAGATTCATACTTATCATTCTAATCGGAGGTATAAACCAACTGGTCCGCCATCATAGGGATTATAGGCAGAATTCAAAAACATACTATCTTCTACAAGCCTAAATTGCGCCCTCAATTCTGAATCAAATATGAATTCGTATTTGTCGGGGTCCGTTGAGTATTTTTCAATACGATAATCAATTGAATAACAAAGTGAGTCATTCGTATATCCTTTCACTAATCCTTGGTTAGAAAATTCAAGCGCCATAGTAAGTCCTTCAGTCTGCGGATTTAACACCTTGCCTGTCAATGGATACACGGTTTCTATCCAATCCCATTTACCTATAACTAAATAGTCATATAATTCACATTTTTCTTTATTGCATCCAAACGTCAGTATTGCAAAAGTAGTCAGTAATAGGTATTTAGAAAGCAAGTACATTGATTTTCCTTATTTCTATTGTCTATCTAATGTAAGGAATAGTTCCGGGAATAAATAAGCTATCATTACGAATTGCATAAGTCCATGTCTCATTCCCTTCATCATATGTCAAAAAAATGGTGCTGTCTGATGAATTATAAAATTTAAACGTATCACAAAACCAGAGATCGCGGAATTTATAATGCCTGATACTGCCAAAATTGGTAGTATTAAACCTTAATGAGTCAGTATAAACAGTTATTGAATTTTGATCACCTCTAACAGAGAAACTCCTGTGCCATTCACCAAGAAGTTCCCTATCTATGGGCATAAAATTGTGGAAGAGTTCCCGGTCGTCCGATTCAGATTTCTCACATGAGCAAAGACATAAGAAGAGTACTAAGGTCAATAATGCTGGGATTTTTTGACTTACTATCATTTTGGAAAAAGACTCTATTCTATTCTAAAAACTCCCTTTGTTGAGGAATTGAAGTTAATTGAGAACTCTATATCCCCTCTCTCTATCCTAAATATATATCTGCCATAATTCAACGGCCCAATCCGATAAGATAAATCATAAGGGCAAATGCAGTTTACCAATGCTGTTTCTTCATACTCATCAACAACAATAGAATCATGGATCAATTCGGCAGAAACAAATATTTGGCCCGGTTCACAGTTAAACACTGCATTGACATGATTAATATGCAAATAATCAACATCAACAGTTTTATATTCAATGTACTCGGACTCACCTGATTTTTTTGTTGCTGGTTTGCAATCACCGTAAGTGATTTGACCAACAGAAAGTATTTTGTGAGAGGTTTCTTTCTCGCAGCACGTCAAAAGTAAAATGAAGACTATACCGAGAAGGTATCTATAGTTCATCTGCCTATATTTCTATAGATTAAGATGATAATAAATCAAAAGTGGTTGCGTTCGCTATGCTCCTATTTGATCCTATTGATCCTTGTAGTTGACTGTTTGCTAACTTCGCTCCTTACCCAATGCTCATCAGCACATTCAATCCATCACGCATCGGACAGAGAACCCACTCGAATTAACGTTTTCTTTTGTGTTTGCATCTGCGCTTAGATATATCAAAAACCAGTATAAGGAGGTCTGATGATCATTGCTTGTGGAAGTCCAAAAACGGCAGGATTCACCTATGAGGTTGTAGGACCCATTAGAGTTATGGTAACCTCCGGGAAGAGCCTTGAAACCTGACTCATTGCTACCGCTGGTGTTTGGATTGTTCCAATGTTCAGTGCCGCCTTCTTTTAGTTTTCCGCCGGCAGTTTCCTCACCACCAAGGTAATTGACTAAGATTATCCACTCTGCATCAGAGGGTGCATGCCACCCAGCGGGGCATAATTTACCGGTTTCTACCGCGTACCAATTGTACAATCCTCCATAGGTTTCCCCGTATTCGGATTTATCGTTGTCGTACCAGCTGTATCCCGGGGTAGTTAATTGGTTCCATTCCTGGTCATCTGTCACCAAGGGTATAGCTGTCCCATCGTTTAAGTTACTGGTTTTCAGGTTTTCTGCCATCCATACCTGTGTGCCAATAGTTACCGCCAGATAAACATTCCCATCCACATCGGTTACTTTTAGGTCTTCAAGTGTTTTGGCACTCACTTCATTCGAATAATCACCCTGCTCATGTTCTGAATTAAATGCATGTACCCTGAAGGAATAGGTAGTATTTGAAGTAAGTCCAGTATTATTAAGACTTTGTTCATCTTTACCAGTTGCTGCAAGATCAGAGTAAGTATCTGCACCTATTTTGCGTTCAACCTTAAATCCTGTTTCATTGTCCGAATTGTCCTTCCATGAAAGGTTTATCTGTGTAGTCGAAACCACTGTGGCCTCAAGATTAGTGGGTGGTTCAGGTTTTGGTACTGCTTCTTCTTTATTACAACCAACAACGATAAAGAGTAAAATGAACAAGGAGTAAATCCAAGGATAGTTTAGTTTTTTCATTTAACTATAACACTGGAAGAGAGGTTTTGTTAAACCCAGCTGAGAATCAGGATTTAATGTGGAATAGTAAGATTCTGTCTTTGAAAGGCGAAATTCTATTCTTTTATCTCAATGACAGTTGTTGTTAATTCATTCTAAATGATAGTTGATATTTAAACACCTTCGATAATATAAGGGACGAACCCGAGTTCCAACGAATCGTCAGCGATATTGAAGCCAAATACCAAGCAGAGCATGAAAGGGTCAGGCAATGGCTGTAATGCAGAGCTGACATGGATTAGAGGGGCACTTCCAATAAAAAAACCGACCGTTTCTGATCAGGGTTCTTTGTGGTTTATGTTATTTGAGCATTACAATAATATCTTTTTCTCTAGATGCCGGAGTAACTTTTAAAATCTCAAGCTTACCATTTTTCAAGGATGCTTCAATTACTGTATTTTTTGGCGCGTGTAGTTTGAAGTTCACATCCCATTCAATAGGCCAGGCCGGAAACAATAAGATCTTATCACCATCGTACTGAAGCAACATTCGTTGAAGTGCTGTGCTGCCTGCACCAAAATGGTCGAAATCGGGGCAAGAATCGGGTCCCTGACTGCCATAAACAGGAAAGCGACACTGAGTTGAAGCATGTCTAAAACGATGAGTCAATCCTTCCTGGGCCTCTTTGGCATTTCCGGCATACGCCCAGTGAATCTGATCCTGTGTCCAACATTTATAATCGAAACTATTTTTATTGGTTCGGTATTTCATTGTCCATTCCACTATGTCTTCCGTCCCTTGTGCCAATCCGAAAAGACGGAAGGGAAAAACAGGATAGAGTTCCCCATTCTCGGCATTTTTCTTCATTTTATATTTCTGCGCCGGAGCAATGGCCTTTCTCTTTTTTATTGAATGCAAATGAACAGGAGGAATTTCGTCCCGGAACCGTTGCCACTCTTCTTTGTCAGTTTCAGTTCCAATATCCAATTTTAATAATCCATCTAAACAAAACTGTAGGCCGGCAATATCGGGTGCCGGATTTACAGCGATCCAGAACGTTTCAAGCACCATTGCAGGGTCGAGTTCTATTTTCCCATTAGAATCACGCTGGTAATGTTTGTCGAAAAAAAGGAGAACCTCGCGTGCAAAAGGAACGAGCACGCTGTCGCGGTAATTTTCATTGCCTGAAAAATTTATATAATCAATCATCATGGCCACTATTTCCAGACCACTTGTGAAGTAAAAACTATGGTAATAGCCCTGCCCCCTATTTTCACCAGGCTCAACTTTCAAAGGTTTTCCCTCTCTGCCACAATCACGCTCGGCTCCTGTTGGCTCAATATTTTCTCGATAATAAGCTCCCTCATGGCCAAACCATGCTTGAGTAATCGCCTTTCGAACAGGTAGCAAATTTGTGTAATAGTCAAAAAATGGATGCATCAGGTCGAAATCGCCACTCATTACCAGAGGCCAGTACAAAAGACGTTGATTTTGAAATGTAAAACGCCGCCCCCAGTCACGGTCATCCTCGTGACTTAGCAAAGAGCCATCTGCCTGGGTTGTCACTACTTTTTTCCATTTATTCTCCTCGGTACATAGTAGCTGTTGCGTAAAGAGACCACCATTAAATTTAACCTGAACTTCCCCCCTGCTCTGACAAGCCATTAAGTATCGAAACACATTATAACTTTGGGTGACCAGTGCAGCCGCATCTTTTTCTGTTCGTTTGTTTTTATAGCCTTCGCTATCCAGTTTCCCTTGTTCTTCACCTGTTAAGCTATTATCCCATACATAGATCCAGCTACGGTTCCAGAAGTCAGACCACCACTGACAATGGTCTTCCCAATCGGCTTTTAGCTTTATGCTTGCTTCTGATTGTTTTTCGATGCTTTTTATCCATTCTGAAGCATCAGGTGATTTTTTGGTCAAGGAATGTATTCTGATGTCGAAGATCTTGCCACTACCTTTTAAAGTTCCCCTGTCTAAAGTAAGATCGGGGCTATCCAAAAGATTCCCAAATGTATTATACATGTACGGGTCAGGGTATTTGCCAATCATATCTTCCACATCGTAGTATTTCATATCAGCATCAAAAACACTGCGCCTGCCTACTGCATAATACCAGATAATATGGCCGTTCTGTTCTACCCGAACGTCCTGAGTTGGCTTTTCTTCCCGAATTAATTGAGTAGAATTACCCGTTACATCGAAGTTATTAAATCCGCAATTATCGAATCGTTGCCAGAATTCGGGCTCAACACTTACAGAAACGTTTTCCTTAGCATCTATTTCCACATGATATACCGGTCTGTTAGCATCAGCCCACACCTTTATTTCAATACCATCAGCATCAATTTTAACAGATCCGGTTTTCATATCCATTTCCTGACGGAATGGTTTTCCCCTGGCAAAAGGATTTGGCGAAAGTGAAACTTTAACCCGACCCGTTTTAAAGATATCACCGCTATAAGTGTACGCATCGTTCTTTGCCAGAAGAAGATACAGGTCTCCATCCTCAATAGCATAAACACCTGCTGCAATATCGCCGTTTCCCAGAGGCATTTGTCCAGAAGCATCTTTTGAGGGAGATTCCCAAATAATATTGTAGTTGGATAATTGACTTGGTTGTGAATGGATTATTATACTTGCTATACAGGATATTAATCCGATGAGAAACCATTTCAGTATTTTCATAATTATCAATAAATCAACGCAGGTTTAAACTGAATCTTTCCTTTGCATTCTGTTTTGCTTGTTAAAATAAATCGTAGTGTTATTTTGCTTTCATCGATGACCTGTGCTGTGCGGTTTATGTTTATTTTGTTTTTTCTTACCGAAATGAAGTCATCTAAAACCACATGTCCGTCATAAATCAACTCAATGTTGCTGATTTTCAATATAGCATCTTCATTCTCAGGTTCAATCTTTACTGAAAACTGTCCTGGCATTTTTATTTTTCCAGTGAGCTCAACTTCAATCTCGGAATTTTCTTTTGTATTGAATTCATGAATGTCCTGCCAATTAGACCAGGGACTGATTCCATGTTGCTGAGGAGCAACAAAATCTTCAACATAGTAAACGGATAATTTTCGAATAAGCGGCGTATCTGTTTCTTTTGTTATTATCAGCCTTATTTTCGAAACTTCAAGGTCATCGAAGTAGTCAATTTTTTTCCGACCAACGGACTGTCCTTTACAAATCTCTTTCCAATTTCCATTAACCAGTCCTTCAACTTTGTATTCCCGAATGCGGTGCCCCAAACGATAATCCTCCATGCTTATTACGTGGTTTATTTTTGTTGTTTCGGGCAAATCGAGAGTTACAATTCTTCCTTGTTTATTTCCTATTGAAGCAATTGATTTTTTAAATCGCCTGTCAATTTCATCGCCAAAAGCTTTGTAAAGATTTCGGTCGGCTTCGGGAATTAAACCACTTGTGTCGGGTGTTGAGTTCAGCAAAAAAACACTTCCATAACCCACCGATTTGTAATAGCATTCCATTAATTGCTCCAAGGTCTTTCTATTCTCTTCACCTTTTGGTGACCAAAACCAATAGTGATCATACAGCGTTGTATTTGTTTCTAACGGAGCCCAAATATCACCATCAGGATCGCCATGCACCTGTGTAGAAACACCTGTTTCGAAATCTTCACTTTTTACTGTGTTCCAAGCGGGGTAAAACAACTTTCCTGACTCCGTTCCAGGCCAGCGAAGCGTAGCGTGTGGCCCTTGAAAAATGACCGATTTCTTTGCGTATTTCTCCAGAATATCCGAAACATCAATCACACAACTTCCATCGAACCAAACTTCAATGACTTCTCCATAGTTAGCCAGGGTTTCTTCCAGTTGATTTCTAAATACTTTATTATATGCTTCCTGTTTAGCAGGATCTCTTGTTTGTCCGCCGCTTCCAATTCCTGCCCCCCAGGTTTCGTCACCAGGGTACACGTAAATCCCAAGGTTTAATTCGTACTTTTTACACGATTCAGACAACTCTTTTAACACATCTCCTTTGCCATTCTTGTACGGAGTGTCTTTTATTCCGTAATCAGTGGTTTCAGTATGCCACCAACAAAATCCACCGGTGTGCTTGGCCACAAAAAGAATCTCTTTTGCCCCCCAGAGTTTAGCAGTTTCACACCATTGGTCCGTATCGAGCTTCTCGGGATTTATCCGATCTAAGGAGATAGAATGATTGTCGTATTCACGTCCCTGCCATGTGCATGGATCAAGGCACAGAAACATAATGCGTTCCTGCTCGTGCCATTTGTACTGGATGTCAGAAGGGCCTGGTAAACTACTTATTTCCTGAGCGATAGCATTCGGGGCAATGCCACAAATAATTAAAAGGAGTACTAGGGGTAATGCACACCAGGTCCTTTTCCTGAATTCAGCAAAGAATATCATCATTTCATCTGTTTTTAGTCTAAAGCACAGCCTTTTTGGGCTTACACCGCTAAATTAGATGCTGAGTTAAGCTCAAAAGGGTTTTAATTTAAGAATATTTATCGCAGCTTCCTCGAAAGTATTTTATCCCAATGCTGGTTAAATACGAATCTTACAGGAAGAATTCCGGGGAATTAAGGTTTTCTTAATTTAGTACCTTTGTGCCCATATAAAATGCTTTTCAAATAACTAAATAGAGACTTTTATGAAAAAACTATTTGCATTCACAATGGCTGTGTTCATCATG
>Ga0164315_10003364_pt1 | contig 12413 bp, 11 predicted proteins | sample GuaBasSedimGuay6_FD_113737 | JGI IMG/M metagenome (GOLD analysis project Ga0164315, IMG submission 113737) | Subseafloor sediment microbial communities from Guaymas Basin, Gulf of California, Mexico - Guay6, Core 4569-2, 0-3 cm | ecosystem: Environmental > Aquatic > Marine > Hydrothermal vents... | reverse complement strand
GTTCCCCGTTTGATGCTGCCAGAATTGCTGCTGCTTCGCATACGCTTTTTGCTCCTGTATGTTTTTTTACGATCTGAGAAATATTCTTTACATTTTTAACGGTATTAAGTTCCCGGTTTTCAAAAAAAACAAAGGGAACATTCAGGGATTTTGAGACTTTTAAAATCCCTTCCTCATCTTTTTTAATATCAATGGTTGCGATGTGCCGGATAGAAAGCACTGAAAGAGCGTTTTGTTTAAACACATCCTTTAAAAGATCCATGATTTCAGATTCCGGTGTTCCCCGGTTGCAACCGATACCCACACAAAGGGAGGAAGGTCTTAACTTTAAACATTGATCATCCTTACAAATTACATCATCAATAATAACACGGTAATCACATTCACTGGTTTCACTTATAAAGCAATCCGGAAGGTTCCCAAAGGAATCAAGCGAATCGGACAAATCAGCGAACAGGCCGAATGGATCATGAAACCAGATTTTTTCTTTTTCCAGAAACGCCATGTTTATTTTTTTGATCATCTCTGGATTTTCGATTTTAAGACCTTTCTCCCGGGCGATCATATCAATGGCAGGAACCTGGTTTACATCGGTGGCTGTCGATAAGACAGGGTCAGCACCTGTCAGGTCTCCAATTTCCATAGCCAGCTGATTTGCCCCGCCAAGATGACCAGATAAAAGGGAGATGACATTCTGCCCGGTATCATCCATGGAAACCACAGCAGGATCAACGGTCTTATGCCTGATATGATCGGCAATCACCCGGATGACAATGCCCGTGGCCATAATAAAGAGATGACGCGGGTATCTGCTGAAATTTTTTCCCACACATTTTAGTAAGGATGAAAAGGGGACATCACAGATTTCATTCTCAAACCGATCTGAAACAAAAAAAACAAAACCGGTCTTTTTTTGTTTCAATTTTTTGGAAAGGGTTAGCCCTCCCCGGGTCAATACCCAGACGGCTGTTTTATTTTCTATATTCATGACTGAAGGATTTATCATAAAGTTTTGATTTATAGATCATACCGGCCTTATCCGTATTGAGTGACTTTGACACCACAATCAATGTCTGGCTCCTGATTTTTTCCTTTTCCACGGTTTGGGCAAGTTTTTTCAAAGGCACGCAGATAAACCGTTCTTCAGGATGGCTTACCTTGTATGCTATGGCACAGATAAACTCCTCTCCATAGGCCTTCACCAGAATTTTTTGAACTTTTGAAATAAGGGTGATACTCAGATAAATCGCCATGGAAGCACCATGTGATGCAAGTCTTTCCAGTGTTTCAGATTCCGGAACCGGGGTTCGGCCTGCCATTCGTGTCAAAATCAGGGTCTGTGTAATTTCAGGCAGGGTGTACTCAATACCCAGTCCGGCTGCTACAGCAAAGGCTGCAGTGACACCTGGTATTACCTTGTAGGGAATGTCTTCTTTCTCCAGTTCCGCCATCTGTTCAAAAATCGCTCCGTAAAGGGAAGGGTCTCCCGTATGCAGCCGGACAACTTTTTCCCCTTTGTTATATGCCACTTTCATCATGCCGGTAATTTCATCCAGGTGAAGGGAGGCACTGTCGATACACTCTGCTTTTTTTGCCCATTTGAGGACTGCCCTAGGCACCAGGGATCCTGCATAGATCACAAGATCTGCCTCGTTCAGAGCCTTCATTCCCTTAACTGTGATCAAATCCGGATCACCCGGACCTGCCCCGGTAAAAAGAACGGGGTTTTTCTTTGTTTCCTGTATATGTGTCATTTTTTTTCTCCGGATATAATAAAAACAGGATTCTGGCTTTTCAGCATTAAATTCCACGGCATAGGGTGACCGCAGCTCACCTGAATCTGTACAATATCAGTGTTAAAATTTAATTTTTCCAATTTTTCAAGAACGGATGATACATTGCCTAAAAGCACGGTATTCACAACCATTCTTCCCCCTTTTTTCATGAAAGAAGCAGACCGTTCAATAAGTTCAGGAAGGTTTTTCCCTCCCCCCCCGATAAAGACCCTGTCGGGAACGGCTAGGTTTTCCAGGCCGCCCGGAAGCTCCGCATGAACAATCTTTAGGATGTCAACTTTGAATTTACCTTTGTTCGCTTCAATATCTTTGATTCGCTTCAGGTTTTTTTCCACAGCAATGATCTGTCCTGTCTTAATAAAAAAATGAGCCTCAATGGAAATGGAGCCACTGCCGGCACCGAGGTCCCAAAGGATATGATCGCTCATCAACTTTAATTTGGAAAGGGACACTGCCCTGACTTCCGGTTTTGTGATCAGCCCCTTTTCATGCTGGAACAAGGCTTCCGGCATACCGATATTTATCTTGGTTTCCTTTATGGAGTTTTTTGTATCCTTTTCTTTCCTTAGGAGAAGAACGATATTCGGGTCCTGAAAATCCCTTTTACATAAATCATCCCCTGTAATCCAGGTTATGTTTTCATCTTTTTGACCAATTTTTTCCAGTACGCAAATCACAAACCCATGGATACCAGCCTGGCTAAGTTTGAATTGAAACCATGCAGGTGTTCGGGTGCCATCCGTCAGAACCGCCGCTTTCCGGCAGTTCCGGATCCTTTCAAGATGAACCGGTGTTAATTTTCTTCCATGAAGACTTATCAATTCGGCATCCTGCCAGGACTCACCCAGGCGCCCAAAGGCCGCTGCAACGGTTGAGACATTGGGATAGACCGTGATCTTGTCCCTGCCTATTTTTTGGGATAGATACCCGCCTATTCCATAAAAAAGCGGGTCGCCCGATGCCACAACAGTAATTTTACGGGAAGCCTGGTGCTTCAGAATAAAGGCAACAACTTCTTTTAAATTATTGGAAATTTCAATTTTTTCACCCGCAAAATCAGGAAATAAAGAAAGGTGGCGAACCCCTCCCATGAGGACATCCGACTGACTGATAATCGCCAAATGTTGATCCGTAAGATCCTGATAGCTCATTCCCAGCCCGATAATCGAGACTCTGTTCATGAAATACCACTCCTTGCATTGAGTTCTACTTCTGCAACAACCTCACCATCGAAATCCAGAACAACGGATTTCAGGCGGATATGAGGGGATGTATAGGGCGCTGCCGAGTACACAATTTTTTCACTGATATCCTGGATGACGTCCTTGTGATTTTCCTTTAAGAGAAAAAAAGCTTCCCGTGCCGTGTTGGACTGTTTAATTTTATCAGAAAGTTCTGCATCCCTCGTTCTTTCATAGGCCCAGCAGGAGAGTTGATCCAGGCTGAGATTCGATTTTGCAGCATGGGTATGATAAACACCCTGAGCCATCTTTACTGCCTTGCCAAAAAAAACCACAAATATAACATGTTTAAAGGGCATTTCAGAAACCATCTCCAGTGATTTCCCAAAAAAATCTCCTATTTGTACAAAGGCTTCTTTGGGCTCTGATGTAAAAATTTTTTCTGCAAATCGCTCACTTCTCCGGCCGGTTGTAAAATATAGAGTACGGACTCCAATAGCTGACGCCACACAAAGAGAACTTCGGATGGTGGCAATATACGCCTCATGGGACATGGGTCTGACAACACCCGTTGTCCCAAGAATCGAAATACCCCCGATGATGCCGAGCCTGGAATTTAGAGTCTTTTTTGCCAGAATTTCACCCTGGGGAACAAAAATTTCAATATCTACGGTCCATTTTCTATCCTCAAAATTTTCTATCACATCCTGAACCGCCTGTTGGATCATTTCCCTGGGGCCCGGATTAATGGCAGGTTCTCCCGGAGGAATTTCCAGACCAGGCTTGGTCACCCGGCCGACTCCCCGTCCACCCCGGATTACAATATTACTTTTATCTGACTCATGGATGGATACTGCTGCACCAATTTCAGCTTTGTTTGTGATATCCGGATCATCTCCCGCATCCTTGATCACAGAACAGAAGACACGTCCCTGTTTTTCTTTCAACGAAAAAATCTGAATATCAACCGATCCTTTACTTAAGAAAGGGATGGTAACAAAGTTCTTCTTTTTGTTATGAACCAGCAGGTATACGGCCCCTTTTATCGCTGCTGCTGCAGAGGCTCCGGTTGTATATCCCGACTTAAGTTTTTTCTCTTTTTTTGTCACCCTGAATCTTCCTGTTTATCCTTTACTTTAAAACAAAAAATAATAACAAACACCTACAAAAATAATACTAGATATCCTGAAAAACTGTCCCATCAGCAGCATGCCCGTTCCCATTTTTGGCGAAAAAATTCCAATATACCGGGGTAACTGATGCCGGATGGCCCGGATGGGAAATGCAACGATATTTCCTGTTAAAAGAGCAATCACTGTTTGTTTTACGGTGATTACTCCTGAATCAAGAAGGGCTCCCGCAGCAGCAAAACCTGATGTGAACTCCGCCACAAAACTTAAAATCACAACTGACAGGGATTCCACAGGTACAACTCGTGTAACAATAAATCCGGAAAGGGCAGAATTCAAAAATTTAAACAAGCCTGCCGCATTAACCACATAGATAAAGATGTAGATCGGAAATATCCAAATAAATACCTTGGTGATCCTGCCAGGAAGTTTCTTTCTAATACTCTGCCATACTGCTCTTTTTTCTTTGGCGGATTCTTCTATTTTCGGAGAGTGTAAACAATACTCTTCAGGTTGTGCAAGAAACAGGTGCCCGTAAAGAAGAAACAGAAAAACTCTCAGAAGTGTTGCCAGGAGTGTGATACAAAAATAGATCAACCCTGCCGAACCGGTCAGGGGAAGAACAATAAAAAATGTAGTGGGGAGATGCAGAAAATAAGCCGGCAGCTGGTTGACAAAGTTGGTCAGGTAAACCTGTTTTTTAGAAATCTTCTCATCCTGATAAAATTCTAGCAGCATACCATTGGCTGCAACACCGGAAACAAACGCTGTGGTGAAAGCGCTTCCACATCTGTCCCCCAGTTTACCAAACCTGAAAAGAGGCCTGGCCAGAATGGATAATTTTTTTGTCAGCCCTGACAATTCCAGGTACTGGCCCAATGCAAGGCCCAGGGTTATGAAGGCCAGTAGCCGGACCAGGGGAATAAAAAGTCGTTTAAAAACTGTAACAAAGGTCAGGGATTCAACAAGATAAATTCCGCATAAAAGAATGATGAATGAGATAACCAGAGATATCGCAACCCCCCGGTAATCAGGCTTGATCCTTCTTTGTTTCATTGATCATACGCCTTGTTTTTCTTGGCAATCACAAGAGTCCAGTAATCCGGCTTTCGTTTTTCAAATACCGTGACATCCCGGAAAATTTTTTCATCCTTTCTTCCACATCTGGAGATACCGATACTATTTTCCAAAAGGTTGGCTTCCTTCAGGGCAGAATTGATATCTGCAACATTTTTATAGGCTTTCAGAAGCACCACATTATCCGCAGATACACCGTATTTTCGAAGTTCATCGCCCCCCCTCGCACCTGACGTGATCAGAAGGGACTCATCCCCCTCCACAAGAGGGGTGTTGAGTCGTGCGGCCGCTGCCTGATAGGAAGTGATACCCGGAACAGAGACAACCTTGATTTGGGGAGCTTTTTTGTTGATAATTTTCAAGAGGTACCCATATGTAGAATACGTGAGAGAGTCCCCCAGTGTCAGAAAAGCGACAGACTTTCCCTTCTGAAGTTCCAACATGATAATCTCTGCATTTTGCTCCCAGAGTTTCCCGCGTTCTGCTTCATTGTTTGACATCTGAAAGGGGAGCGCCCTCATATCGGTATTCTCTGCAATATGGGGTCGTGCAATCTCAACCGCCAGACTATGCTTGTTTTTTATGGACGATGCAGCAAATACAACATCCACACTTTTCAGAATGTTAACCGCTTTGATTGTAAGAAGATCCGGGTCTCCCGGTCCAACCCCGATTCCATACAGGATTCCTGGTTTTTTTTTCATATTAATTACCTTGTTTCCTCGGCGAGTATAGTAAGGGCATTTACCACGCTTGCCACGATATTTGATCCGCCTTTTCTACTTTCATTGGTTATAAAAGGAATATTTATTTCCGTAAGAAGAGCCTTTGATTCCGCTGCATTCACAAAGCCGACGGGAAATCCAAGGATCAGTGCAGGTTGAATTTTATCCTCATTGATCAGCTCAATTAATCTTAGAAGTGCTGTGGGTGCATTTCCAACGGCATAAATTCCACCCTCCAGTGCATCCACGGACAAATCCACTGCCATGCGGGCACGTGTGGTTCCTTCTTCTTTTGCTTTAGCCACAACATCCTTGTCACTAATCAGGCAGGATACGCGGCCTCCGAATCGTTCCATACTTTTTTTTCGGATACCCGATCGTGCCATTTGTGTATCTGTAATAATGTTTTTTCCGGCTCTTATGGCTTTTATACCAACCGCAATGGGATCACCTGAAAACCGAATGGAATGGACATACTCAAAATCAGCAGATGTATGAATCATCCGCCGTACAATGCTCCACTCTTCTCTTGTAAATCCATGGTTACCGGCTTCTTCATCAATGATAGAAAAGCTCAATTTTTCTATTTCTTCAGGTTTCATGATTCTCCTTTACGCTTATATGCAACAGCAGACCTGATTAAATGCCTGCAAATTTTTGGATTACTTCCAAAATGGAGATGGATATAACTGCCAAGGGTGTTCTCTTTCTGGTAACCCTCCTGCAAAATATTTACACCAATTCTTGGACTTACCATATATGCCTTTTTCACCTCAGGTTGATGTGTCCCGTTATCAATTTCAGAATAATGAAATTCATGACCCCGGACGACCAGCCCTTTTTCCCCAATAATTGAATCCAGTGATAATGTAATTTCTCTGTAACCCAGTGCCTTTCTTCCCTTCAGCATCTTTGTATCAAAGGGGAAGCACCCTGACATTTTATGATAGTGATCCCCGTGATCCGTGATGCTGCGGCAAAGGTACATGAATCCCCCGCATTCTGCATAAATGGGCATCCCGCTCCGGCTTGCCTTTTTCATATCTGCCAGCATGGTTCGGTTTTCCGATAAGGGACCTGCAAACATCTCAGGATAACCGCCCCCAAGGTAGATTGCCTGGATTTCTTCGGGCAGGTTTTCGTCTGATACAGGGGAAAAATAAACCAGTTCAGCACCCTCTTTTTCAAGAAGATCAAGGTTGTCCTGATAATAAAAACAGAAAGCCTTATCCCGGGCCACACCTATTTTCACCTTATGGCCCTTTTCTTTTTTTTTAACAGCTCTTTTTAATGACTTGCTTACTCCCTTAAAAAGTTTTTCCGTATCAATTCTATCTTCAATAATATTTGATAACCGGTCCATATCAGACCCTGAAAGCTGATGCTCATCTTCTGTCACAAGCCCCAGATGACGTTCAGGAATTTCAATGCCTTCATCCCGGAGGATACCTCCAAGGCAGGGCATCCGGACACTTGTCTCCATGGCTTCTGTCAGATAATGGAGATGATTTACAGAGCCCAGTTTGTTGAAAATTACGCCGGCAAAGGTGAGGTCAGGGTCAAAATTTTCAAACCCCTGCACAAGTGCTGCTGCGCTTCGGGCCATGCTCTGGGCATTGACCACCAGAATGATGGGAAGTCCCAGCCACTTTGCCATTTGCGCTGTGGAACCGGCCTCGTCTTTTCCACTGAAACCGTCAAAAAGACCCATAACTCCTTCAATAATGGAGATATCGAAGCCCTTTGTGCCTTCTGCAAACCTTTCGCGGTTGTAGTCTTTATCCAGCATCCATCCATCCAGATTTCTGCTTTCGTTTCCAGTGATCCTTCTGTGATGACCGGGATCGATAAAATCCGGCCCGACCTTAAAAGGTGAGACATGGTATCCCTGTCTGGTGAGCCAGGCCATCAAAGCCAGGGAGACAGTTGTTTTCCCGCATCCGCTGTTGGTGCCGGCTATAATCAACCCGTTTTTATTTATTGGGTCTGCATTCATTTTCGTCCAAAGGTTCCTTTACAATTTCTTCTGTCTTTCTTTAAAAAAATCAGGATACAGGTAATTTCCAATCGCGGATATTCCACAAAGAAGGCGCATGGTGGGCCGGGATACGATCTTCTCATCTACAATAAAAACCCGGCCGTTCTGAATGGCCTTGATGATATGAAACCCCGGTTCTTTTTTTATCATCTCCAAAGTTACCCGGTTCATGGCTCCTTTCTGGGAGATAAACACGTCGATTTGTGATGCCTTGGACAGTATCCGCTCTTTTCCATAAATGGCAATATTCGTTCCCCGGGAGGGGGCCCCGTCATCTGCCACGTTTATTCCACCCGAGGCAGTGAGAACAAAATCAGCCATGGAGCCCCGGGTAAAGGTTTTCATTTTCGTGTGAATAGCCTCAAAATACACATTACACCGATTTTCTACATTACTGGTAATCCGGCGGTACGCATCCACTGACTGCTTAAACTTTTCTATCATCAACCCTGATTCTTTTTTTCTGCCCGTAAGAATCCCGAGAATTTTCCAATACAGGAACATTTCTTCAATATTTTTTGGTTGAAGGGAAATAACGGTAATCCCGCTTTTTTCAAGCCGGTCAAACAGCCGGGCATAACCTCTGTCAAGCATGGGCCTGATCAAGACGAGATCGGGTTTTGCCACCAGGTACTTTTCCGGATCATCCCCTTGGGAAAATACCTTTTTAGTGAATACTCTTTCCGGGTACTTGTCTGCCTGTGTCACCCCGATAATTTCCTGGTCAAGTCCGAGATAGAAAAGGTTTTCCGTATGGGCCCCATAAAGAGAGATGATCCGCTGAAAGGGTTTATGGATCGTCACATGTCTTCCCTTCTGATCCACAAGGGTTTTTTCCTCCAGCATATAAAAGGAGCCCTTATCACCTGCATGTACCAAAATGGCAGGCAAGAAAAAAAATAAAATAAGGCAATAATTTTTAAAGAGTTTCACGAGCCCCCCTTTTAAAGATCACCTGGCTTGAATTGTACAGGGCTTCAAAACGGATTTCAGATTCCACATCAAACACTTTTTGAATCAAACATTTGTTGACCATCTCTTCTGTTTTTCCCTGGGCTATGATGTTGCCGTTCCGAAGAAAAATCAATCGGTCGCAATACCTGGCCGCCAGGTTAATATTCTGAAAAACGGATATCACCGTGAGTTTTTTCTGATCCACCCTGTTTCTCACGATATCAAGTAAATCAATGGTGTGCCGGATATCAAGATTGGAGGTTGCCTCATCCAGAATTATCACATCAGTATCCTGGACAAGGGCTCTTGCGAATACCACACGTTGTCTCTCCCCACCGGACAGTTCTGTAATAAAATTGTCTGATAAGAGGTCCACCCCGGTTTTTTCCATGATGCTGTCCACTCGGTCGAGATCCTCTGAAGAGGGGGATGAAAAACGAGATATATAGGGATACCGTCCCATGATCACCACTTCCCTGGCTGTGTAAGGAAAATTGATATAAAAATTCTGGGAAACCAGGGCAATTTTGCGAGCAAGCTGTTTTCTGCTGATTTTGGAAAGATCTGTTCCTGAAAATGTGATATGGCCTGAATTAGGTTTTTTATGCCGGATCAGAAGATCGAGAAAAGTGGTTTTCCCGCATCCGTTGGGGCCCAGGATTCCATAGAAAAAACCTTTTTCCAGTTGAATGGAAATCCTTTCCAGGATATTAATTGAATCATAGGCGTAAGAGATGTCGTCAATGGCGTATATCATACCTGCTTCCCCCTGTTCCTTAAATGATTCCTGCGGAACACATAACAGAAAAAAGGACCGCCGATCAGAGCAGTCAGAACACCAATGGGCACCTCAACAGGCAGTACCGCCCTGGTGATGGTATCAGCCGTCACCATGAGAATCCCGCCGGCAAGAAGGGAAACAGGTATCAGGAGTGTATTGTCCGGACCTGTCATGCTGCGCATCATATGAGGAACCAGGAGCCCCACAAAACCGATAATGCCCGATACTGCAACACATACAGCAGCAACCAGGGAGGAGGTAATTAGAAGAATCATGGTGACCCTTCCTGTGTTGATTCCCAGAGTGGAGGCCATCCTGCTTCCAAGAGCAATCACATTCAGGTCCCGGGAATAAAAATAGATAATCAAAGAACCTGTTGATACAACCATCAGCAGTATCCATACATCTGTCCAGGTTTTGGATGCAAAACTTCCCATGAGCCAGAAAATAATCACCGAAACCTCTTCATCGGCAATGTATTTCAGAAAACTGATACCGGCGGAAAGGATGGAAGCTACAATGATACCGGAAAGAATCAAACTATTTGAGGACAGCCCGTCCCGGGAAAAAGTTTTCCCTGAAGAAAGCCAGACCACCACAAAAAGGGTAACGACAGCACCTGAAAAAGCAAAACAGGGAATCGCGTAAAGGCCTGCTTCCGGAAAAAACAGAAAGGCCAGTGAAGCCCCAAAGGCGGCCCCTGCAGAAATCCCAAGCGTATAGGGATCTGCCAGCGGATTTAACAGGATACCCTGGTACACACAGCCCGAAACGGCAAGTCCTGCACCAACGATAACCGCGCATAAAATTCTCGGAAGCCTCACATCCATCACAACAACACTGAATACGTCCTCCATATCTTTCATTTGTTCAGTGTTTCCCGTGATTGATGTGACAATGATGTTCACCACATCATAAAAACTGATCTTCAGATATCCCATACCGGCAGAAATAAGAACAGCAACTGAAAGAACGGCCAGAAGAAGGATAAATTTCCATGCCATATGTCTGTATAATAATTTTTTAATTCTTTTTGCCACAGTTTCGTTGCATCTCCTGAACTTTAAAAAAAGCTTATTTCATAAGGTTCTTTACCTGAAAACAAAAATCCCCGGACCGTTTTATCTGTCCGGGGATTACGTTTTTAATCCTCAATATTATGATATACCCTGTCCAGAGGATCTATCATTATTCATTCAGGCAGGTCTTCTGACTTACGGATCGATCTAATAACTTTGTCTTCCCACCTTTTAAAAAAAGGCAGTGACAACATGAAGCGTTCGTCCCCGTTACAGCGGCGGGCCCGTCTCCGATTTTAACGGAGTTCCCTATTATGCGTATATGCACCGGAACTATTTTTTTATCATATATATATAATTTCATAAGTCAAGATATAAAAAGTGAGTGTGAATTAATTTAACCATCATGACATATTTATTTGGAAGAAGGGCCTACGATAACTGTTCTGATTCATATATTTAAATGGAAGGTTCTATTCCGGGAAAAACTTAAAATACCATTGTATCTTAGTATATGATAATATTTACTCAATAAAATAAATTATTTACAGACTTATTTTATTCTAAAAATGATGCAAAAGCCCGGCAATGTGATCAACCCAAATATCGGCAAAAGCATCATACTCAGCAGTCCCTTTTAGAACTATAATGCATTGAATGCCTGCTTTTGTTAAGATAGACTTCCAGGAGTCCTCTTCATTTCCTGCCATATCATTTTTTGCATGATCGCCCGCAACTGACATCAACGGCATTAACCAGACTTTCTTTAGATTTTTTTTCTGTAACAATCCCTGAATCATATCAATTCCAGGATATCCTTCAACTGTTCCCACAAAAATATTGGGATCTTTGAGTTGAAGCTGAAACATTAAGGCGGCATAAAAGGCATTGGCCGGGTGATGAGTACCATGTCCCATTAATACAATTGCTTCACCTTTTTTTCTTTCTTTTGGGATGGTCGCTAAAACAGCATCAACTGTTCGCTCCATATCCTCTTGCGTTGCCATCAAGGGATAGCCTAAAAGAATTTTCTGAAACCCTTCCATTACTTTATATGCATCGATGGTTTTCTTTAAATCGTCATATTCAGCCCCTATGATGGTGTGGAGGGACTGAACCGCCACATGGGTAAATTTTTGATCCATCATTTTGCCCAGAGCCACTTCAGGAGAGTCCAGATATTTTCCCTGTTTGGCAAGTTTGTTGCGGATAATATAGGATGTATAGGCCCAGTGAACAGGAATCCCAGGGTATCTGGCTTTAACCCGGTCATCAATTTTTTCAAAAGAAATTTGTGCAGATGCTTCGCTGGAACCGAAAGCCACCAGAAGAATACCCACTTTTTTGTCCTGTTCGTGTTCATGCCCGCCGGATGCATAACAACAGGCAACAGAAAGAAATAACGCTGTGATTGCTAAAATTAAAACCCATTTTGTTTGTTTCATTTTTTTCTCCTTTATACACTTAGCCTGAATCGGATTTGTTCTACCAGCTTACCTTCCCGCCAAGGTAATACAGTGAAGTCAATCAGACTCAGGCAAAAAAAAATCCTGGCCAATCTAATATAAATCGGTCGGGATATCGTTTTTTATCCATTAGTTAAAGGATATATTGTTATCGTAAATATAGCCTTTTATAAATTTCCAGGTAGGTCTTCTGACTTTCGGTTCATCCTACTGGCTGCGCCTTCCCGGTCAAATGACCAGTGACAC
>Ga0164315_10003363_pt1 | contig 12415 bp, 5 predicted proteins | sample GuaBasSedimGuay6_FD_113737 | JGI IMG/M metagenome (GOLD analysis project Ga0164315, IMG submission 113737) | Subseafloor sediment microbial communities from Guaymas Basin, Gulf of California, Mexico - Guay6, Core 4569-2, 0-3 cm | ecosystem: Environmental > Aquatic > Marine > Hydrothermal vents >... | reverse complement strand
GGTCCACCAGGCCGGTCCGCAGAAACGAAGCGGCGAGCCGGGGGCCACCCTCGAGCATGATCGTCAAATGGTCCTCGCAGACCGCCGCTTCACAAAGTCCCGCCGGATCCACTTTTCCCGCGGTTTCGCGGCAAAAAAGAATCTGGCCCCCATCTGCCTCGATCCTGGCGCGATTGGCCGATTCGGCGGCACTTTTTCCGGCAAAAACCAGGTAATGGTCACGCTGAAAGCCCCCGGTCCAACTCAGGTCAGTATCCACGTAGCCAGCCACCGGTTCGTCCTGGGGAACCTCCGCGCAGTCTGCCGCCAGGCGCCCATCGAGCCGCGGATTATCGGCCCGCACCGTTCCTTCGCCCACCAGGATGAGATCCACCCGGCGGCGACGGCAATGGACATCGCGCAGGGCGGCCTGCCCTGTCAGAAAAACCGGAGCCGTCTGCCGGCGCGATTTCGCGGGGGGGGCAAAGCGGCCATCCAGGCTCAAGGCCGTCTTGAGTTCGACATAGGCGTGGGAAAAATTGTCGGTAGCCGCAAACGGCCAGATCAAATCGAGGGCTTCATCCGCCAGCACGCCGCAGGTGACATCCATCCCCCGGTCCCGCAGAAAGCGGCAACCGCCCCCGATGACCGTGGGGTTGGGATCCCGCATGGCAACCACGACCCGACAAACGCCGCTGGCCGCGACGGCCGGCGCACAGGGCGGAGTCCGGCCCTGATGGTTGCAGGGTTCAAGGGTGACATAAAGAGTGGCGCCCCTGGCCTTGTCCCCGGCCTCGGCCAAAGCCACCGGTTCGGCATGGGGTGTGCCCGGCCCTTCGTGGGCTCCCCGTCCGACGACGGCTCCGTCCCTGACCACCACGGCGCCAACCGGGGGGTTGGGCCAGGTCCGGGACCGGACACTGCGGGCCAACGACACGGCTTCGGCCATGAAGCAGCGGTCCAGGGCGGCTTGGTCGTCACCGTACTTGTTCGTGCAATCCAAGGCATCCATGATGAACCAGCGGGGATATTATGAGGGTAGGAATAGACGGATCTGCCCCAAAAAAACGAGGGAATCACCCACTCGAGGGGACAGCATCGGACCGCCAACTTCTACCATCCAGACTTTCACTGTCGGCCCCGGAATTACACCGAGTCAGCTTCCGCCGTCAGGCAAAAGGTCGCGGGCTATGACCGCCGGTGGGGAGTTACACCCCGCCCCGAAGTTGAGGTTTTCGGGTGAGGGACACCCGAGGGATATTGAGTTTTCTGTAACAAACCTAGACGGTTGAAGCGATTTCGTCAAGCTCCGCCTCAGGCCGGCGGCCCCGCCTTGGCGGACCCTGGCCATGTCGCACTACCTTCCTGATCCCTTGAAATAGCGGGGCTCCAGTACCGGCAACCCCACCGAGGCCAAACGCCTCTGGGCAACTTCATAGAACTGGCGGGCGGGGACCCTGCTGAAGCCCAGCTTGATGTCATATATGATCTCACCCTGCAGAAACCGCCAGTGGTTCAGCAGGGTCGGCACTTTCGCGGTGGCCTCGAACTGGATCAGCCGGCGATGCGAACTGCTGAGGTTGATGGTGGGTTCGTTCCGTTTGGCGGCAAAATGGATCAGGTCGAAGATTTCCCGGTCATCCACCAGGGGCCGGTCCTCCAGGTCCATGAAATGCCGTTGGATGCGGCGGGCCAGTTGGACATCGAATCCACCCCAGGCCATTTGCGTGATGAACTTGTCGTAGGTATCGATGGCATCCATGACAAAGGCCCCGAGCATGGCGTCATAGCCGTGTTGGGCACCGGTGTGGATCAGAGCCAGGTCATCGCAGATGCCATCACCCAGACGACGGCGGAAAAAGGCCTGGTCGTATTCCGGATAATGATAATCCCCGTGCCGGTTGTTGCAGATCACCCCGATGTCGCTCAGGGTTCGCAATTGCTGATTGTCGAACAGGATGCTGCCGGTGTCCCCCAGTCCGCACATTTCGAATTTTTCACGGTCGACGATAAGGATTTCCCCGCCCCCGATATGGAAAGGCATACCTGAAAAGGTACGCCTGTGTTCCAGCATCGCGGTTTCACGGCTTGTCCAGTCGTCCATGAATCCGGCCAGGACCAGGCCCGTCAGGAAGGCCCGGGTCTCCACTTTGCGCTCGGCCAGGAAATCGATTCCGAACAAAGGGGCCCCGTCCACCACCAGTTCCAGCTCGGGCTTATCCAGGTTGGCGAAAAGCCACTCCCCGAAACGGGCCAGCCGACTGCCGCGACGGTCCCGAACCAGACTGCCTTTGAGATTGCCGTCGGAAGTCTCCAGGACACTCAAAACGCGGTCGAAGGTGGCGTCGGGAAAACGCAGGGAAGTGCCGTACTCGTCGGTGAACCATCCGTGGCCGTTTTGGGCCCGGCCCAGAACCGACTGGGGCAAAAGGTCGGACAAGGCACTGACCGAAGCGGCAAAATGCTGGGAGATCAGATAATCGAAATCGAGGGAAACCAGCCGCTCGAAGGTTTCCCGGTGGCGCACCAGGTCGAGGGTGTGAAAGCCCGGAAAGCGGGATGACGAGGCGCGGGCGGCCGTTCCTTCTTCCCTGCCTTTCCGTTTCACTTTTCCTTTGACCCGGTCCAGCAGGGCTTCAACCCTGCCGGCCGCTTTGCCTTTGCGACCACGCTTCCTGCGTGCGGAATAACCCAAGGATGCTCCCGTCTTACAGCTGCGGTCAGTCAGTAGCGGAAGGTTCGGCCGGCCCGGCTTCCGCGCCATCATCGGACCAGTCGGCGAACAGGGCGTCCACGAACAGGTCGGCATCGAAGACAGCCAGGTCTTCGAGCTGTTCACCCATGCCCACATAGCACACGGGCAGACCCAGGGTTTCGGCGATTGCCACCACGATGCCCCCCTTGGCCGTGCCGTCCAGTTTGGTCAGAATCAATCCTTCAACCGGAATCGTCTCGGCAAAAACGCGCGCCTGGGCCAGTCCGTTCTGGCCGGTATTGCCATCCACAACCAACAGTGTCTCGGGATCCCGGCCGGTCTTCTTGCGGATGACGCGGGCCATCTTCCCCAGTTCGTCCATGAGATTCGACTTGGTGTGCAGACGGCCGGCGGTGTCGACGATAACGGTATCGACATCCCGGGCCTCGGCCGCGCTCAGGGCGTCGAAGACGACCGCCGCGGGATCTGCTCCCGCACCTTGGCGCACGCACTCCACACCGACTCGATCGGCCCATATCTCCAGCTGTTCCACAGCCGCGGCCCGGAAAGTATCCCCGGCGGCAAGCAGCACCTTCTGCCCCTCTCCCTTCAGGAGGTGGGCCAATTTGGCGATGCTGGTGGTCTTGCCGGTCCCGTTCACGCCAACGACGAAAATGACCCGGGGAGAGACAACATCCACAGCGGGGGCTTCATCCGTCACCCCGGATTTCGCTTTCCTGCCCTTGGATTTTTTCTTCTTCTTTTTCGATCCGGCATCCTCGTCCCACGTCAACGGTTTGATCCGGGGCACGGCGGTTTCCAGAATTTGTTTAACATCGGAACGGATGACCCCGAGAACACTTTCCAGGTTGGACTCTCCACCCTCTTCCTTCAGCCGCTTCTCGATATTCCGCGTGATGTCCACCGCCGAATTGACACCCATGTCCGCGCTGATCAGCAACTCTTCGATCTGTTCGAGGGTTTCGGGATCCAGTTTGATCCTGCGACCGAACATGGACTTGAGACCGCCGACCATGCCTTCGCGGGTCTTGCGCAGTCCCGTCCGAAACCTGTTGAGGGCGCCTCTGATCACTCGCTGGCCTCCATGGTCCCGGTCTCATCCCCGGTGGCCGTCTCGTCACCGGCGGGATCGACGGGGGCCACTTCCTCGAATTCCAGCTCACGGCTCGTTTCCACCTTATCCACGTTCTGACGCCGGTCCGCGATGGCCCGGCCGAGTTCCTTATCGCTCTGGGTGGCGGCAACGTCGTGGAAACTGACCGACACGATGCTGCTGCAGCCCGGCTCCATCATGGTAACCCCGTACAGGTGGTTGGCCGTCTCCATGGTCAGTTTGTTGTGGGTGATTACGAGGAATTGGGTATTGCGGCTGAATTCCCGCAGCATATTGACGAAGCGCCCGATGTTCACATCGTCCAGCGGGGCATCGGCCTCGTCCAGCATGCAGAAGGGCGAAGGCTTGACCAGATAGACCGCGAACAGGATTGACAGCGCGGTAAGGCAACGTTCGCCTCCGGACAGCAGGGACACCGTGTCGATGACCTTGCCCGTGGGTTGGGCCCGGATATGGATGTTGCTTTCCAGCGGGTCGTCGGTCTTGATCAGCTGCAAGTCCGCCTTGCCGCCCTTGAACAGGGTCTGAAAGACCGCGATGTAGTTGCGCCGCACCTCTTCGAAGGTTTCGACGAACCTGCTCTTGGCCGTGCGGTTGATCTCATTGATGGCCTTGATCAGGTCATCGCGGGCTTTCTCCACATCGTCCCGTTGTTTTTCCAGGAAAACCAGACGCTCGTTCTTGGTCTCGAATTCCTCGAGGGCGAGGTGGTTGATCGGTCCCAACGAACCGATTTTTGTTCGTTTCACATCCAGCAGCTCTTCGGCCTGCTCTATCTGGAAAACATCGCCTTCGATCTCGAGTTCGCGGGGAAGGTCCTCCTGGTCAAGGGTGGCCACCAGATCCTGGAAGCTGCCCTGGTACTGTTCCTCCACCCTTTCCTCGAGATTGTTGCGTTTGATGTCCAAGGTGGCCAGCAGGGTTTCCATCCCGTGGGCCTGGTCCCGGAATCCGCCCCGCTGCTTTTCAATGAACTGGACCCGCTCATGCCAGGCCGCGGTTTCCTCGTGCAGCGTCTGGATGCCTTCGGCGGAAGCCCGGACCACCTGGCGGCGGCGGGACCGTTCGTCCATGGCCTTGCCCAGTAGTGTCTTTTTGCCTTCCAGCTCCTCGGCAATGGCTTCCATGGAACCGCGACCGACTTCGATTTCCTGGGCCAGGCGTTCCCGGCGGGAAAACTGTTCCGCGACATTTTCGCGCAGGTGCACCAGGGCCGTTTCGGTTTCGCGTTGCTGGCTTTCCCGGCGCTGGTGGGTCAGGCGTAACTCCTCCACCTCGCTGCGGGCTTCATCCCGGGACATTTCCGTCGCTTCCACACGGCTGCGCAGGTCGCTACGATGGGTGGTGCTGTTTTCGCGCTGTTTGCCGCTTTCAGTCAGAAGACCAGTCATGTTCCGTTCTTCCTCGGCAAATCCCGTAACTTCTTCGGCCAGCCGCAGACGTTCGGTTTCCATCTCCTCGGCACGCGTGCCCGCGGTATCGCGGCGGTGCTCCACCTGTGCGATTTCAATCTGCAGCTGTCCCATTTCGTCGTCCAGCTGGGACAACCGTCCGCGCCCGTTGATCAGTTCTTCGCGAACATCTTCGCGCCGCGTTCGGTTGACCGACACTTTTTCCTGGGCTGCGGATACTTCTTTTTCCAGACGTTCGATTTCCGTGGATATCTCCGCCAGCTTTTCTTTCCGTCCGATCAGGCCGCTGTCCGACGACTCTCCCCGACCGCCACGGACAACCCCGTCGCTGCTGACCAGCATGCCTTCGCGGCTGACACAGTAAACGATTCCCGGGCCCCGATAGCCCGCGGCCGCCTCGGCTGCAACCTCATCCGTGTCGTAGATGACCGTCCTGGCCAGAATATGTTTCAGGGCCGGGATCTCGGTTCCAGGTCCAGTGATCACTTCGCTGGCCGCCCGGCCGCCAGGCAGGTCGACCAGGCTGTCGGGATCACCGGAGGCAAAACCTTCACCACAAAGAAAGTTTGCCTGACCGATTGACTCGCTGCGCAGTTCGCGAACCAGATCGACTGCCGTGGAGGGACCGTCCACCACCACCGCATCGAGGGTTTCGGCCAGCAGGATTTCCAGGGCAGCGGTATCTTCGGGCGGGACCTGCAAAAGGTCGGCGAGTCCGCCGGTCACCCGGGCTTCACCCCCGTGCCGCTTGAGGATTTCCTTGGGCCCCTGCCCGTAACCCTCGTATTCATTGTGCAGTTTTTCCAGAAGTTCGCAGGTTGAACGGGCCGCTTCCCTGCGGGCGCCCAGGGAAGCCACCCTTTCCTGAAGATCTACAGCATCGGCCTCGAGACGCGTCTCGTCGTGTTCCCGGGTCGCGAGTTCCTCCAGCAGTCCGGACCTGCGCGCAACAGCCTCCTTGCGAGTGGCCGCAAGGACGGTCAAATTCTGCTCCGCCTCCCCGCCCTCCTTCAGGATTCTCTCCCGGTCTGCGGCGAGCACCCCCATGCGCTCGTTACGGTTCTCCTGCTTGACCTGCAGTTCCCTCAAATGGCTGCGCTGTGTGGCATCGCTCTCGATGTATTCCAGGTTCCGCCGCGTGGCGTCGTCCAGAGCCTCGCGATCACCCGCCAGGGTTCCCTCCATGATCTGCAGCGATTCCGATTTCTCTTCCAAAAGCCGTCCCGAGGTTTCCAGTTCCCCGGCGATGGTCGTCAGATGCTCGGTCAACCGCCCGATCTGCCCCTCGATCTCCTTCTGACGGTCCCCAGCCTCCTGGATATTGAGGGAGTTTTCTTCGATGCGGCGCTGGTGTTCCTCGATGCGATGCTCCATCACCAAAACCTGGCGCTCGGTTTCCTGAAGCTCTTCCTCAAAAGCCTGGAGCGCCTCCTCCAGTTGCCGGCGTTCCGCTTCCCGTTCATCGATCGTCGGACGGGCGGCTTCGATCCTGGCCTGCAGCTCAGCCAGTTCGCCCACGCCGGCTTCGGCCTGCGTGCGGAAATTTTCAAGATTTTCCCGGGCTTCGGCTTCTTCCCTGTCCATCACGTTGTGGCGACGTTGCGCGACCAGCAGATCGAGGCTGCGGATCTCCTTGAACAGCTTCTGGTGGCGCCGGGCCTTGCCCACCTGGCGCTGGAGCGAGCGGACCTCGCGCCCGATCTCATCGATGATATCGTAAAGCCGCAGCAGATCGTTGTGGGTGCGGTCGAGCTTGCGCTGGGTTTCCCTACGCCGGGCCTTGTACTTGGTGATGCCCGACCCTTCTTCCAGAAGGCGGCGCAGCTCGACGTTGTTTTCGTTCAGGATCAGCTTGATCATCGACTCCTCGATGATCGAATAGGAGGTATTGTTCACCCCGCTGTCATAGAACAGGTCACGCAAATCCTTGAGCCGGCACAGCGACCCGTTCAGGAAATAGTCGCTGCCCCCGTCACGGGTGACCTTGCGCTTGATGGCGACTTCATTGAAATCGATGGGCAGCCCGCGGTCCTCGTTCTCAAAAACCAACGTCACTTCGGCCATGCCCACGGGGCGGCGTTTGGTGGTGCCCTTGAAAATGATGTCATCCATCTTGCCACCGCGAAGCTGCTTGGCCGACTGTTCACCCAGGACCCAGCGCACGGCGTCGACCACGTTCGACTTGCCACAGCCGTTGGGCCCGAGGATGGCCGTGATCCCTTCGTCGAAATCCAAACGGGTGCGGTCAACGAAGGATTTGAATCCCTGCATTTCAATGGACTTTAATTTCACGAGAAACCTTTCCGCTGCAATCTGATGTGATCAAAGCTGGCTGTATCTGTACCGGTCATCAGGTCGGCCCCAACCCGCGGGTCGCCTATTCCGGTGCGGAAATCTCAAATCGTTCAGGCTTTGCCCAGTCTTCCTTCAACTTTTCCAGCAGGGCGGGCATGGCCTGTTTGGCTTCGGACCTGGAAGCGAAGCTGCCCAGATAGACCCGGAACCAGCGCCCTTTCTCGCCCAGGTCGAAAATCTTGACCTCGCTCCGGAAACCGCGGCGGTCCAATTCTTTGACTTCTCTGGCGGTACCAGGACTATCGGGAAGCGAATATACGTGAAGGGCCCAACCCTTCGCCCCCACCGGTTCCCGGTAGGGTTCCATATCAAAACCGTCGGCGGGCGTTTCCGCCACTTCCGCGGGAGTATCATCACCCGGTTCCGATTCCACCACTTCCTGTCGGGGCGGCGCCGCGACGGGAATTTCGCCATCACCCGCTTCCGCGTCCCCGGTAACAGCCAGGGAATCTCCAACAATATCCGCCGGCGCGGCAACCGAATCGAGGGCGGTCGAGGAAACATCCATCTCGCCGGAACCCGTTTCATCCCTGACCTGAACTTCAGAATCTCTCCCGGGTGATTCGGTTACGGCAGCAATATCGATCTCCTGAAAATGCCCTTCAGCGGGCACACGCACGTATTTGAAATAGTAGACGGAGAAGATGACGAGGACAGCCACCACGGCCAGGGCACCAAACCAGAACACCCGGGATGTCTCCCGAACCGCGGCCGGTTCGGTGATGGGTTCGGAATGAGGTTCTTCGACATCCTCCCTGTCCCTCCCGGGGGAATCCCCCTCAGGATCCGACTCCGCTTCCTGTTCCAGGGGCAAATCCTTCCACCCGGTTTCCTTCCCCGATTCGGCGGTGTCATTGGTCTCAACTTCGTCGGCGTCGGCTGCGTCAGCTTCGGGAGGATCGGCAGGGGCTTCTTCGAGCTCCTCTTCCGCAGGTTCCTCCAAGACCGGCTCCTCTGCGACGGGTTCCTCTGCAACGGGTTCCGCAGGCTGGAAAGGTTCCTGCGGAACCTGCACCTCGGCCAGGACATCGTCCACCAGCCTCTCGGCGGCGACCCCGGTTTCCTGGAAAATGACCACCGCGGTCAGGGGACAGTCGGCCTGTTCAAATCTCTCGGCAACCTCCGCCGCTTTTTCAGAGGGAACCGCCTGCCGGTCCCAGCAGAGAATACGGATGGCCGACGCCGGTGCCCACAGCAGGCCCGTCGAATCCGACGGAGCCACCAGCAGCAAATCGTCAGCCTGGCGGCGCAGCCGTGTCAGAAGGGTATCGACTTCCTCACCGGTTACATCCGTGGGAGCAAAGGACCCCACACCCAGCAGATAGCCCCGACGCCCGACAAAAGGCATGGGCATTCCCGAGGTCAACACCGAGGTACCGTATCTGGCCAGATCGATCCACCCCTCGGCCTCCACACGGCCGGCCCAGCGTGTCAGGGCCTGATTCTGGTCGTCGCAATCGAGCACCAGGGCGGCCTGATCCCTGAAGGCGAGTTCGCGCGCAAAGCTCATGGCCACCGCGGCACTTAATTCCCCGCGGCCGGGCTCGTGAAGAAACAGCCAGATACGGGGTGACGGCCGCCCGTGCATGGCGGTGTCCAACCCCCGGGTCATCTCCCCCTTGACCGCGATCTGTTCTATGCGCGCCCAGAATCCCTCACCGGGAACCAGGTCGATCTGCCCGCCCTCCAAACCTGAAGGGATGGCCGGCAAAGCACCTGGAAATCTGTTTTGATTCTCCATGACCTTCAATCTCCCGCGGCAAGAGTTAGGTCGGTCCAGGCGGCGCGAAAAGCCGCAACGACCAAAGGAAGTTCCTCTTCGGTGATGGTTCTTACATCGACGGCCAGGCCGTCCTGGTTCATCCGGCCGACAAGGGCGGGATCACCCGCTCGCAAACGTTGGTGACACGTCTCCAACTGCTGCTTGTCGGCCTTCCATTGCACGAGACGCGACTCGATGCTGACAGTGGAAAAGGAACCGCCTCCCACGCTCGAGCGTCCGGGGGTTACCGCCCCACTCCACCCTTTGGGCGCCGACCGGGTCAATTCGCTCAGCAGGCGCTCGGCTTTTTCCTGCAAATAATCCAAAGAAGCAGCAAGCCGGTCCAGGGTCGGGACCGGAGGCCTTTCCTCGGCCATCAGGTATTCAGTCAGGACCGCGTCAAGGGCCGCCAGAGTGGTCTTGTCCACCCTGAAAGCCCGGCGCATGGGATGGTTTCTCAATCCGGAAACCAACTCGCGACTGCCGTACAGAATACCGGCCTGGCAACCGCCCAGCAGCTTATCTCCGCTGCAGGTTACCAGATCCGGACCGGCCGCCAGATCCTCCGTCAACAGGGTTTCCCCGACGGGCAGACCCAAATCCTCATAGGGGAAAAAAGCGCCGCTGCCCGCGTCGTAAATCAGGGGACAACCCGCGTCCCGGCACAGAGCGGACAATTCCGCCAGGTTCACTTCCTCGGTAAATCCCTCGACGACAAAATTACTCCGGTGGACTTTCAACACCGTGGTGCCCGGCTGCAAAGCCTTGCGGTAATCTTCCAGGCTGGTGCGGTTGGTCGTGCCCACCTCCACCAGGGTGCAACCGGTTTCCGCCAGGATCTCGTGCATGCGGAACGAACCGCCGATGGCCACGACCTCACCGCGCGAAAGCACGACCCGCCCCCCTTTGCTGAGGTGGCGTACCGCCAGCCAGACCGCGGCGGCGTTGTTGTTGACCACCAGGGCATCGGCGGCCCCCGCCAGCAGGGCGGCTTTTTCTTCCACCGCGCGACCCCGGTGTCCCCGGGTGCCCGATTCCAGATCGAATTCCAGATCCGAATTGTAGAGCGCCACTTCACGGGCGGCAGCCGCGGCCGCGGCCGGAAAACACGAGCGTCCCAGGTTCGTATGAACCACGACCCCGGTTCCGTTCAGCACACGGGTCCAGGATTTGACGGTCAGGGCCCGATGTCGGACCAGCACGCGTTCCACCGCGGCTTCGAGCAACCCGGGACGTTTCGTCACCGGGCCCGAAGCCTGCTTCAACTCCAACCGGAAATCGTCCACCACACCCTGGATGATCCGGGTCATCCACCCACGGCGGCGACCGGTCAGAAGCGGAGCCAGGCGCTCATCCTCAAAAAGGGCGCTTACCTGTGGGAGTTCCCTGAGACGGGACTGGAGATCGGACATATTTCTATTGATCCTCGACGACCGGACGTGGCTAGATCGGGAACGATTTCAGGAACAGGTTCAGGAACAGGTTCAGGAACAATTCAGGAACAATTCAGGAACAAAGAGGGCCGCGGGCGTTCGGCCCGGAAATCCGGTCCAGGACAGGAGATCCACGCGGTTGATAAGGTATCAGAAGGATCCCCTCGTGTCCAGATGACAACAGCCCCGGGACCCTGTTTCCGCCGGGGCGTTCCGGGGTTTGCAGGAAGTGGGTCATGGAGTACCATCATGCCTGACAAAATCCTGCCCGGACCAGGCGGGCCCCATTTCCACTTCAGCAGGGAAACCATAGCTTGAAACGATATCTTCCTTTGGTTCTTTCGTTAACCGCCTGCCTCCTGGCCATCGGCTGTGGAAGCCCCCCACCGAAACCAAACGAGGTGGAAATCCCTGGGTATAAAGCCCTCCAGGAACAATTCAACGGCCGGGACATGTCCCCCTTGCGTGGCCGCCGGATCGTCCTGGACCCGGGCCACGGCGGATTTTTCAAGGGAGCCGTCGGCCCCGGCGGCCTGACCGAAGCCGAGGTGAATCTCGGAGTTGCCCTTTATCTGCGGGGTTTGCTCGAATGGGCCGGTTCCCGGGTTTTCATGACCCGGACCGCCGATTACGATTTTCTCACGGCCAACGACTCCACCCTGGTCAGCGATCTCGCCTTCAGATCTTCCTTTGCCGATTCTCTGCAACCTGATGTATTTCTGTCACTTCACCGCATCAGCATTGCTTCCCTCGACCGTACCGTGAACGAGACCCAGACCTACTATCCCCTGAACGCGGACGGGGCCTCTTTGGACCTGGCCCGGGCCATCCACCGCCACCTGGTCCTGAACCTCGAAATTTCTCCCGCCAAAATCCTGCCCGGGAATTTTCATGTTCTGCGCAAGGCTACTGTCCCGGCGATCCTGGGTGAACCCGCGATGATCTCGCATCCGGTGATCGAAGGCCGCCTGAGCCTGGCTGCCAGCCACCGGCTGGAGGCCGAAGCCTACTTCCTGGGCCTGCTGGATTATTTTTCCCAGGGCTCGCCGTCCTGGTCCGGGGCCGTCAGCGATACGGTCATCCTGGGAACGGAAATCCTGCAGGAGGGGATCGCCTGGACCTTTGTCAGTGAAGACACCCTTCAGGGGGTGGGCCCGGGACCCGACCTCGGTACGATAGAATTGACCCTGAACGGCCGCGGGACACCCTTCCACGTCACGGGGCCGGGCCTGACTGTCCACTGGTCTTCCGCGGATCCTGGTCTGGAATTGCCAGCCCTTCTGGAATTGAGGGGACGTAACCTGCTGGGCCGCGCCGCGCCTGTACGCCGGACAGTACTGATGCCGCCCGAGGCCGGCCGGGTGAAAATCCACCTCATTTCCGAGTCCGTTGCCGGTGACGATACGGCGGGCCTGGCTATCCGCTGGGAAGTGGAGGGAAGCTCATCCCTTCCGCCCGGCCGGTTTGTATTTCCTGATAACCGGACCCTGCCCACATCCGGCGGCAGGTCAGGTTCGGCTTTCTGGCCCGGCCCGATGGCTATTCCAACGGAAGCCCGGTACAGGCCCTTCGATGGGGAGCTGCCTGACCTGTCCTGCGAAATCACCACCACCGAGCTGCCGGCACCCTGGCGTTGGCGCTTGC
>Ga0164315_10003362_pt1 | contig 12416 bp, 12 predicted proteins | sample GuaBasSedimGuay6_FD_113737 | JGI IMG/M metagenome (GOLD analysis project Ga0164315, IMG submission 113737) | Subseafloor sediment microbial communities from Guaymas Basin, Gulf of California, Mexico - Guay6, Core 4569-2, 0-3 cm | ecosystem: Environmental > Aquatic > Marine > Hydrothermal vents... | reverse complement strand
CATTATTTTGATCCGGGTTTTATTCCTTTTTTTTATTAAGATGATGATAAGAATTCTCACGGAACATTCTTTCCCCACATTGCGGGCATTCACGTGATTGACAAGGTTCACCCCGGATATGTTCCATTCGTATTTCACATTTCAGGCAAATGCAAAAACCACCTTTCCCCATATGATAACGCACATGATTTTCTTTTTTAGATAAATATTTATTATCTACATGAATGTCGCCACCTTTTATAATAATAATTTTCCCTTCAACAAATGCAAGGGCAATTGTTTTTCGGGCCTTGTCGTATATTCGTGTAAAAGTAGGTCGCGAAATATTCATCTTTTTAGCAGCCTCTTCTTGTGTTAAGTTATGATAATCTGCCAGTTTTAATGCTTCGTACTCTTCAAATAACAATTCAACGGCTTCGGTATCATTAATATTTACACCAAAGGGTTTAAATCCCTCAGCTTGTGGTAGGCTGAATATTTTTCTTTTTCGTTTTGGACGAGGCATAGTTGTTTTTTTGCAAAGATAATGAACAAATGTTCAAATAGAAAATAATTTAGTTGGTGAATACATATTGCAGATTAATATTCAAGGTTAAAAACAATTAATGAAAAAATCTGTAACAAAGTTTTTGGTGTTTTATATGCCAGATAAAATGTTTCTTATTCCATTTCTGTTCAAAAACATAGTAAATATAATGCTTTGATAGTGTTCATGTATGCATAAAGTGTTATATATCACTAAATATATTGTTAGAAAGCAGCATTAAAGTTGTTATTTCCATGTTATTTTATGTTGTTTTTAAATCAAATTTTTTTTTATATGGAAAGAACATATATTTCAAAAGGGAAGTTTGCAAGGGTTTTAATGCTCTTTGCAGTAGTTTTATTGCCCTGGCTGGTTGCTATATTTTGGGTTCAAAAGGCAGAGCGGGAACAAAAGCCCGTTACGGTAAAAATAATTAACTATAAGGCAGATTCATTACCACCACCTGTTGACCATAGTGAATATGAAGTTTTACAACAAGATTTCACAACACCACAGCAAGTAACAGAAGCATGTTTGTCTTGTCATAACAAAACAGGTCAGGATATAATGCATACATCGCATTGGAAATGGTCAAGACCTTATGTTAATGAAAATGGTGATACCGTTGAATTAGGCAAAAGAAACATTATAAATAACTTCTGTGTTGGAACAGATTCAAACGAACCAAGGTGCACAAGTTGTCATATCGGTTATGGATGGAAAAATAAAGATTTTGATTTTAAAGCAGAAATGAATATCGATTGCATTATATGCCATGACCAAACGGGAACATATAAGAAGTTTCCCGTTGCGGCAGGCTATCCTGTAAAAGAAGAAAAAGTATTTAACGGGAAGAAATTCTTGCCACCGGATTTTAATAAGGTTGCCCAGAATGTAGGAATGCCTAAAAGAGAAAATTGTGGCTCATGTCACTATTATGGAGGTGGCGGAAACAATGTGAAACATGGTGATATTGAAAATGTATTAACGAATACCACCAAAGAAGTGGATATTCATATGGGTGTTGATGGTGAGAACATGACTTGTACGGCATGTCATGCATCGGACAGACATGATATTCAGGGACAGTTATATTCTGTTTCTTCATATGACCAAAACAGAACAACTTGCGAGCAGTGTCATACTGAAACACCTCATGAAAGCACAATAATTAACCAACATGCAAACAGGGTTGCTTGTCAAACCTGCCATATTCCTACTTATGCCAAAGTAGCACCTACAAAAATGGCATGGGATTGGTCAACAGCCGGCAGACATAATGAGGACGGTAGTATTACTGTTGAAAAAGACAGCAATGGTGTAATGACCTATCATGGTAAAAAAGGAAACTTTGAGTGGGCAAAAAATGTTACACCTGAATATTCCTGGTTTAACGGAAATGCAGAGCATTATTTAATTGGTGATAAAGTTGAAGACACCACAAAAGTCTTGAAAATAAATACATTATTAGGCAGTTATGATGATTTAGAAGCAAAAATTATTCCTGTGAAAGTACATAGGGCAAAACAAATCTATGATCCCGTTAATAAAACCTTAATTATACCTCATCTTTTTGGAAAAGACAGTACGGCTTATTGGAAAAACTTTGATTGGAACAAAGCTTCAATAACCGGAATGGAGGCAGCAGGTTTACCTTATAGTGGTGAATATTCATTCATTAATACAGAAATGTACTGGCCTTTAAGTCATATGGTTTCATCAAGGGAAGAATCCTTGAAATGTATCGATTGCCATTCAAGAGATGGAAGATTGGCTAATCTTGCCGGATTTTATATGCCGGGCAGAGACCGTAGCTTAATTCTTGATACAATTGGTATTTTGTTTATCATATTGGCTTTTGCTGGTGTGATTGTACATGGCGCATTAAGGTATTTTAGCAGTTCAAAAAAACAATAAGAATTTAAAGAAAAAACAGATGAAACAAGTCCCGATTATCGGGACGGTTCCATGTGGCAATAAAAAACAATAAAAAATAAACACATGAAAAAAAGCACATATATATACAGACGTTTTGAAAGGTTTTGGCATTGGTCTCAGGTTTTATTGATTTTCTTTTTAGCTTTAACAGGATTTGAAATACACAGTACTTATGAATTATTTGGCTTTGAAAATGCTGTAAACTGGCATAATATAGCAGCATGGGCATTTTTGGTCCTAATTACATTTACTATTTTTTGGCATTTTGATTCCGGCGAATGGAAACAATATATACCAACTACCAAGTATATAATGGCACAAATTAATTATTATATTTTTGGTATATTTAAAGGTGCACCCCACCCAACGCATAAAACGGTTTATAATAAATTTAATCCTTTGCAAAGGTTTACCTATTTAGGCTTAAAACTATTGGTTATTCCTGTACAGGTTGTTACTGGGTTTTTATACATGTATTATATGTATCCTGAAAATCCAATTCATCTTGGAGGGATAGAAATAACTGCTTTGATACACACATTTGGTGCTTTTGTTTTAATTGCATTTGTGATTTTCCATGTATATTTAACAACAACAGGTGAAACGGTATTTACAAGTATTAAAGCAATGTTAACAGGCTGGGAAGTTGTTGATGTTGATGAAGAAGAAGAGCATGTTGAACATCTTAAGAGTGCGGTAAAACATAGTATTGCAGGATATTACAGGTTGGATAAAAATGGAAACTTCCTTGATGTTAATGAAGCCTGGTTAAAAATGTATAAATGCTCAGATAGAGAACAAATAATAGGAAAGCATTATTCAGTAGCAAGACGAGAGGAAGATGTTAAAGCTCTTGATACAATTGTAACACAAGTTTTTGAAGGAAAAATCATTAAAGCGGTACCCGCAATAAGAAAGTGTAGAGATGGTTCCGTAGGAAAACATATTCTTTCTGCAAATCCGACTTATGCCGGAGGTGATTTAACAGGTATGGAAGGATTTATTATTGATATTACTGATTTAGATGATGAATCAGAACATTTGCATTATGCAGTTAAAAACAGTCAGGCAGGATATTACAGGCTTAATAATAAAGGATATTATGAAGATGTAAATGATGCCTGGCTTAAGCTTTATGGATTCGAAAGGGATGAAATTATCGGACAACACTATTCTTTAAGTAGAACAAAAGAAGATTTACATAAATTGGATGAAATGATTGCTAAAGTTACAAGTGGAAAATCTATTTCAAATATGATTGCAACAAGGAAATGTAAAAATGGTTCTACCGGTAAACACATTGTGTCGGCAAACCCTGTTTATGAAAAAGACGTGGTTGTTGGTATGGAAGGCTTTATTTTAGATATAGATTCGATTAAAGATGAGGTATAAATGATTTGTTATTCTATTGCGTACTGAGCAAGCATAAATGGTATATTTGATTTTATCAGCTAAGATAGATTAGAGTCAGATAAGTATATGAAAACAATAAGGTTTATATTAAGTTTGTCAACGTTTATGCTTTTTTAGAGTACAACCCGGTAGCAAGCTGCCGGGTTTTTTTATGTTCCAGGCACAAAGGTGTATAATAAAAGGCAGTGCTTATTTTGAATTATTCCAAATAAATATTGCAAAACATTTGCATTATGAACATATGTTCATTACCTTTGTACAAGAAATAAATTATTAATTAATAAAAAAAGGAGCTTAATATGCCAAGAGGTGACAAAACTGGGCCTAACGGTAATGGCCCGATGACAGGTAGACAGATGGGTGATTGTGTAGAAAACAATAATCCGGGAAGAATTACAGGAAACTTTGGCTTTGGTAGAGGCTGGGGAGGAAGATCGAACATGGGTACAGGAATGGGCAGAGGGTTTAGAAATAGAAATCTGGGTTCATTTTCTGAAGATCAAACAGAACAAGGTTTACTTTCGTTTTTAAAAGACGAAATTCTTAGTCTGAAAGATCAACTATCAGATTTGAACAAGCGTATGTCTGATTCGAAGAATTAATTTTAAATTAAGACTTGGCAAGTGCCATAGTATTTTCCTATAATCGATGATTATTATTTCAAAGCTTGTCAGGTCTTTTTAAAGAAATTAAAAAAACTTTTAAAAAATATAAATATGAATAATTTAGGAAACGGAAAAGGATTAGGTAAAGGTGGTGGACGTGGACGTAACAAAGGCGGTGCTTTAGGTGTTGGTGGCTATTGTGTTTGCGCAAAGTGCGGTGAAAAAGTAGCACATCAACAAGGTGTTAAATGTACAAACCTTAAATGTCCCTCATGTGGTAAAACTATGATTAGGGAAGAGTTACTTAATAAATAATCTCTGGTTTAGATTGTCTGGGACATTTATAATATCCGCATTGCTTATGCTTGCAAGTAATTAGTGTATTGGTAACTAGTGTATTGGTAATTAAAATATTTTATGTCTTTTTTTAATTACCAATTACTAATGTCTAATTATCTGTCAATTAACGCAAAACAAATAATTATTCGTATCACAGAATATTTAAACATTAGCCAATAAATAGTATGAACATAGCAATTGCTAGTGGCAAAGGAGGGACAGGAAAAACAACAGTATCCGTAAATTTGGCATCATATCTTGCTGAAGAGGATAAAGTTGTTTTAACTGACTTGGATGTAGAAGAGCCAAACTCAAAGCTTTTCCTGGAAACAGAATTATTCTATAAAGAGGATAAATTTAAAATGATTCCTGAATGGATAGAAGATAAATGTACCTTGTGCGGAATTTGCCAAAAAGTATGTAATTATCATGCAGTTATACAACTTGGGCCATCTATTTTAGTATTTCCGGAATTATGCCATAGTTGTTATGCTTGTTCTGAACTTTGCCCTACTGATGCTCTACCTATGATTCCTGTAAAAATGGGAGAATTGAGCCATTATGTAAATAATAATTTGAATTTTATTGAAAGCAGGCTTGAGATAGGGCAGGAGCAGGCAGTTCCGTTAATAGCACAAACAATAGACTATGTTAATGATAAATTTCCTGAAGAAATTATAAAAATCTATGATTCTCCACCTGGAACTTCTTGTCCGGTTATTGAAGCTACTAAAGATGCTGATTTTGTAATCCTGGTAACAGAGCCTACACCTTTTGGCCTTCATGATTTAAAACTTGCTGTGGAAACCATGAAAGAATTGAAAAATGAATTTGGTGTAGTAATTAACCGGGATGGAATAGGTAATGATGATGTATTAAAATATTGTAACCAGGAACAGATTCCTGTTTTGGCAAAAATCCTGAATAGTAGAAAGATTGCTGAAATCTATTCATCTGGTAGACTTATTTATAAAGAGGTACCTGAATTTAAGAAGCAAATGGAAAACATAAAAAGCTTTATCCTTAAAATAAAAAAGGAGGCTGCAATATGAAAGAAATTGTTGTTATATCAGGAAAAGGCGGAACAGGAAAAACTTCGGTAACAGCATCATTAGCCGTTTTAGGTGGTAAAGATGTAATTGTTGCTGATTGTGATGTGGATGCTGCGGATATGCACCTATTAATGCAACCTGACTTTGAAAAATCAGAAGACTTTTTTAGTGGTGAGTTAGCATATATTCATCAGGATGAGTGTATTCAATGTGGGAAATGTGATGATGTTTGCCGATTTGATGCCGTTCTGGTAAATGACGGAAAATATACAATTGATCCCTTAAGTTGCGAAGGCTGTGGTTATTGTGCCAGGGTATGCCCTACCAATGCAATAGAAAATAAGGATTTGAATGTTGGTCAGTGGTATATTTCCAATATTAAAACAGGCAGCATTATGGTGCATGCTAAACTTGGTATTGGTGCTGATAATTCAGGGAAACTAGTGGCAAAAGTGAAAAATGAAGCGAAAGAATTGGCTAAAGAACAAAATAAGAACTATATCATAATTGATGGTTCCCCGGGTGTTGGTTGTCCTGTTGTTTCTTCACTTTCAGGTGCTCATTTTGTGGTTTTAGTTACAGAACCAACCGTTTCGGGATTACATGATTTAAAAAGGGTGTATGAGTTGGTGAAAAAATTTAACTTAAAAGCAGGTTGTATTATTAATAAGGCAGACCTGAACCAAGGAAAGACATCAGAAATAAAAGAATTTTTGAAAGAAGAAAACATCGTGCATATTGCTAATTTGCCTTACGATGAAAGTTTTACAAAAGCAATGACTTTAGGGCAAACAATAGTGGAATACTCAAACAGTAACTTAACTAAACTATTAACAGAAAGCTGGGAAAAAATCAAGCAGAGCTTGCATTAATTAGACTTTTGAACGACTTTAAGACTTCAAAATGTCAGGATATAAAATCAAAATTTTAAAATCAAAAATATGAAAATTGCATTTACAACAAAAGGAACAGAATGGGATTCAGCTATGGATCCAAGGTTTGGAAGAACAGAATATTTTTTGGTATATGATGAAGATAAAGATGAGTTTTCTCATTTTGATAACCGATCGGTTGAAAATGACGCACATGGTGCCGGGCCAAAAACAGCACAGAAACTTTTTGAATTAGGTGCTGAAATATTAATAACAGGAAACGGGCCGGGAGGAAATGCTGCAACTGTTTTAGAAAAAACAGGTGTAAAAGTATTTATTGGTGCCGGTGAAATGACTGTTAAGGAAGCCTTTGACGCATATAAAAACGACAAATTGAAAGCTATTTAGTGATGAAACATCCATGAGAAAACTTTTAACACTCAAGAGCATGATTATATAAGTACAATTTGCTATGAGTGTGCAAGTTGCATAGTGTGGATGTTCCATACGACAATTAAAAGCAATTAAACATAAACGTATGAAAAAATACGATGTAATTATAATCGGGGCTGGCCCTGCGGGAATAATAACAGGTGTGACAGCAAAAAAACAACATCCTGAAAAATCGATGTTGATGCTTATGGAAGAAGAAAAGGGATTGGTTCCTTGTGGAATACCATATGTTTTTCATGAACTTGGTGGTGTAGAGAAAAATGTAATGGGTCCGAAACCATTTGTTGATCTGGGAGGAGAAGTAATTATCGAAAAAGTTGTTGATATTGATTTTAAAAGTAAATCAGTGAAGACAAAATCTGGGAATGAGTTTGGTTATGAGAAACTTGTTTTTGCAACAGGCTCAAAAGTTGTCGTTCCTGATTTTATACCAGGCTATGACCTCAAGAATGTTTTTTACATAGAAAAAAGCTTTAAATATATCAAACAATTATATGAAAATTTAAAATCCAAAAAGAATATTGTAGTTATTGGTGGAGGTTTTATAGGTGCTGAGGTTGCTGAGCAACTTGCGTTAAATGAAGGTAAAAAAATTACTTTAATTGAAAGTGAACAATTTTGTTTTTCAAAAGCATTTTCAAAGGAACTTAGTCAGATTGCCACTGAAGCTTTAGCAGGAACGTCTGTAAATATTAAAACATCTGTACGAGTTGAGAGAGTTAATGGAAATAATGGGGTTGTTTCGTCTGTTTCGTTAGATAATGGAGAAGAAATTCAATGTGAAGCAGTAATAATGGCAATTGGTTACAAACCAAATACAGAATTAGCAAAAAAAGCTGGGTTGGAATTGAATAAAATGGGAGCAATTCTAGTAGACAATTACGAGCGCACAAAAGCGAAAGGGGTTTGTGCTGTAGGTGATTGTTCTCAAACTATTGGATTTATAACAGGTCGAATGGATTATGTTATGCTGGCATCAACGGCGACTGCTGAAGCACGTGTACTTGGGCATAATCTTTTTGGTATTGAAATCAGGAAAACATTTATAGGGACACTTGCTATATTCTCAACAGAAATAAACGGTATTGCAATGGCTGCTGCAGGTGTTAACGATAGTAGTGCAGCCGAAGCAAACATTAAGTATGTTTCTGCCAAATTCAGTGATTTTGATACTCATCCCGGAACTTTTGAACATACATCCCCATTATCGGTTAAACTTTTTGCATCATCCCGTGATGGGTCAATAATTGGTGGCGAAGTTTGGGGTGGAAGATCTGCCGGTGAAATAATTAACACAATTGGTTTAGCGATACAAAAAGGAGTAACAGTGTTTGATTTCATTTCATTTCAAATAGGTTCACATCCTTTATTAACAGGTGCTCCCACTAAAACCCTCTTAATTAAAGCTGCTGAAGGGATAATTGAGAAAATGAAAAAATAATAAACTAAAAGCGATTTAGAGTGCGTTTGGTTTAACCAATAATCAAAAATTAAAAACACTGTCAGGGTATGCTGGATCACAATTAATGATTAATGTACTTATGCCATTTATTTTATTACCCTGACGGGGTTTTTTCACAGAAGTAAAAATTTTTTGGAGGCTAAATAATGTGTGTCTACAAAGTCTCAACCTGTTGATATTTAGGCTTGTCAAACTTTTTTCAAGATATGTAGAAGTTGGCAGTAGACAGTAACTGCAAAGGCTGCCTACTGAAAACTGAAGACTGTTTTTGTTACAAAATAGTAAAAAGAACACGAAAAAACATAAACGGCTGACTTTATGGACAGACTCTAAATATGGATTTTCTAGTTTAACACATAAGTACACCCACAAAATTAATTGTATATTTATTTTTTGATAACTTGCTAATTGTTAAAAACTTGCACTAGTGCGTAAGCAACATTAAATAGCACTTAGTGCTTAAAAATGGAGGTATATTATGAAAGATTTAATGAATTTGTATGATGATTTAAATTGGCAAAATGCTGATGAATATTTTGAAGGTACTAAGAGGAAAGTACTTAGGGATAAGGATGGTGCAAGAACTGTTTTGTTAAAATTTCCGGCAGGCTTTTACATGGCACCACACTCGCATATAACTACAGAACAACATTTTATTCTTGAAGGTGAATACATTAGCCACGACAAAGTGTTTGCAGCAGGATCCTATCAAATTTTTTCTCCAGGTGATGAACATGGGCCTTTTGCTTCGAAAAATGGTGCACTGGTTTTAGTGATATGGGATGCAAAATAGCAGTATAAACTAAAAATACCAACATATCGGTATTGTTACATATTTAAATTATTACTTATTTTGTTTTTATTTAGAATAAATAAAAATAACAGCAATAAATAATAACTTAAATAAAATAATCATGAGTAAATTACAATATAAAGTATCAGAAGATTGTATTGGTTGCAGGGCTTGTGTTGATGTGGCAAATTCAAATTTTGACATGAATGGGGATAATATTGCCTATTTAAAAAAGCAACCCGAAGGTAAAGATGAAGAACAAAGTTGTGAAGAAGCATTAAATGTATGTCCCGTAAATGCTATTTCTGTTCAAAAAATGGAACTCTCTGATGCTGATATTGAACCTGTTCTTGCAAATAGTATCATTAAAACCACATTAGATGCTTACCCGCAACTAAAACCTGTTTTAGTTAAAATTTCACCCAAATTTAAAAAACTTCAGAATCCGGCAATGTATAATACAATTGCCCGCTTTGCTTCTTTTAAAGATGCGGCTCGTTTAGCTGGTATTTCAGTTTGCGAAATACTTCATACACTTAATAAAGTCTTGGGGGTTGAAGATAAACTTGTTCAGCAAATGCCGGGTTGTATTACCACCTTAAAAGAGGATGAAATTGTTGTTGGTGAGGAAATTACCTGGGAAGAAAGTATGGAACGATATATTTATAACAGTGAGGTTATTACTGAACTGATGGACAAAGTGTCAAAACTAAAGCCGCAGGACAATTTGGTAATTATTTCAGTTGAAAAGCCTAATGCTTTATTAAAGGCGGCAGTTGGTTTAGGTTTAAAGATAAATATTGAAAAAAACAGGGAATACCGTGTTTCTATTTTTAATGCTAAACCAGAAAAAAAGGATATAGACTGGAAAGAAAGGAAAGATGAGTTTGAAGTGTTGGATGTAAGGACTTTAAAAACAAATCCATTTGACATTATTCTGAAACGTTCTTCAGAAATTGAAGAAAATGATGGTTTTATTTTAAAACAAAACTTTGAACCCACACCTATTATTAATATGCTTAATGAAATGGGGTTCGAAAGTATTATTGAGTCTAAAGAACAGGATGGTGTTTGGGTTTACTTTTATAAAAAGCCAATAATAGAAAATTCAGGGAATAAGGATACCGATAAACCTTCCGTGGTAATTCAGTCTGCCACACCTGTTGCTTATCCTGTTATAATGCGACTTCTTCAATCTGAAAAAATCCGTAATTCAATAAATATCAAAGAATTGAAAGTTTGGGTGGAAACAGAAAAGCATTTGAGCTGGATTGTGAATGGAAAAGCGGATATAAGTTTTTCTGCATTAATCACTTCTGAAAAACTAAGGGATAGCGACATAAAGATTCCTGCACTTTTTGTTTGGGATAATTTTTACATATTAACAAGGGGCTATAAAGCAACTAATTTGGATGATATTAAAGGGAAAAAAATTCAAACACCATTATTTGAAGAAGCACCCCCGGCCAAAATAACCAAATATCTTATTAAGGCCAAAGGGCTTGACGTTGATGATTTTGAATTTGTTTATGGTGAACCTTTTGGCAGGCCGGAGGAGATTTATTTAGATTTTATAAGAGGACATGCCGATACGGTTATTTTGCGGGAACCAGAAGCCAGTTATGCAATTAAAACCATGGAAAAAATTGGGGAAGAGATTTCAATCATATCATATAACAAAATATGGAATGAAATTAATAAAGGTTTTGGAAGTTTCCCCAATGCAGGTATTGTTTTAAAAGGTGAATTTGCCAGGAAATATCCTGAAATAACCGAAATGTTTCTTGACGAACTAAAAAATGCAATAGAGTGGCTTAATGAACATAAAATTGAATCGGCTAAACAATCATTCGAAATGATGAAACAACCTGTTGAAAATATTGAACTTTTTTTGAACAGGGTAAAGTTTGAATATGTTGAAGGAGATAAATTATTGGATAAAGTAAATGACTATTTTAATATACTCATAGATCAGGGAATAGTTGAAACGAAAATGGATAAGGAATTTATAAATATTTTTAAATTAAACAATTAAGAAAATGAAAACATTAAGCGATGTTGCCAATGCAATAACAAAAGTAATGCATCCGGCAATAAATTACCCTTTAACAGAATTAGGTATTGTAACCGATATTGAACTTGAGGATAACAAAGTTACCTTGGTTTTTGCTTTTCCATTTCCAAATATTCCCATTGCAGACCAATTAATTAATTCCATCGAACAACCAATAAAAGAACTTGGGCTGGAAATGGAACACAGTATTCGTATTATGAGTGTAGAAGAAAAAGTAACTTTTCTACAATTAGAAACAGCAGGCTGGAAAGGTAAGTAAACAGTAATTTCTAGTATATTGATGATTTGTTTATTTGCTTATTCGATGATGATAAAATCAGCAAATAAATAGATAAACAAATAGCCAAAATATCATTAATATTGAAAAAGGAAATTTAAATATGTTGAAAGGGAAAATCATACTATTAACCGGAGCTACTGATGGAATTGGCTATCAAACGGCTATTGAGCTGGCTAAATTAAACCCGGTTTTAATTCTGCATGGGAAAAACCTTAAAAAAGGCGAAACAATAAAAAAGGAATTGATTTCTTGGTCAGGAAATAAGCAAATCCATTATTTTAATGCAGATTTAAGCTCTTTTAGCCAAATTGAAGCTTTTTCTGAAGCAATACATAAAGAATTCCAACATATTGATATACTGATAAATAATGCGGGTATTTATGAATCTAATAAAATAATTCTTGATAATGGATTTGAGAAAACATTTATGGTTAACCATTTAGCTGCATTTTCTTTAAGCTTAAGTTTTCTTGACTTGTTAAAAAAGGCAAATAATGCAAAAATTATCAATGTAAGTTCTATGGTTCATGCTGGCTCTATTGATTTTGGGAATTTGAATGCTGAAAAATCATATTCCGGTGATTCTGCTTATTCTTTATCAAAACTTTG
>Ga0164315_10003361_pt1 | contig 12420 bp, 7 predicted proteins | sample GuaBasSedimGuay6_FD_113737 | JGI IMG/M metagenome (GOLD analysis project Ga0164315, IMG submission 113737) | Subseafloor sediment microbial communities from Guaymas Basin, Gulf of California, Mexico - Guay6, Core 4569-2, 0-3 cm | ecosystem: Environmental > Aquatic > Marine > Hydrothermal vents >... | reverse complement strand
CACCTGATTGTTTGATATGTAAAATAATGATTTGTACTCGTAAACTATATCTATTAATGATTTTTAACATGCTGACTTATTGTGTTTTAATGATTATGTCTAATTAAAGTTAACGCCAATGCGTACGTACGGGATGGGGCTTTCATCTGTTGATTTTAAGCCGTTCAAAAAGGACAAAGCTATTTTCGGATATGGAGATCAAAACTTTTCCTCTCTTTTGCAGGTTTCTTTCTTTCCCCGGCAATTAATTCCATTTTGCTCAATTCGCCGAACAATTGCGAAATCACATTTATGAAATCCTCACTTTTCTTAATGGATTCGTTGATGTCGGTATGATCGTATTCTATGGCAATTGCGTTATCGAGCAATTGTTTGAATTTGCTCTGGGCTATATCAAAATGTTCGGAAAAGTAATTTATCAACACTTCTTTTTCTTCCGCAGTCCTAACATCAAATGAATTTTTTAAAACCCGGGCCATATTTACAATAATTTCAAATAAATAGATGGGGGGCGCAGATTTTAACAACCATCTTGTTTTCGTAATATTATTACTTAAAAAATATAGGAGGTTTTCAGAAATAAAAATTACGATATTAGTTAAAATGTTGGAGGAACGCTTTTCATTTACATTACTGATAATCAGCACAACATCCTTCTCCAAAGCACTTATGTTTTTATCGATATATGAATGGAACTCAACCAATCTGGGGTGAGAGTCGATACCGGTACAAGGTGGTATATACTGGTCATCAATTTCGGGCCTGTTGTTCCTTATCGAGATTTTGCTCAAAGTAAGTAAGTTAGGTCCTAGTTTATATCCAACAACTTGTTCGGCAGGGATTAAATGCAATTTGTATTCAGGGCTGATAAATGGTAACCTAAGCGGCACTTCTGAGGGGTTGGGCATTCCTTCAGGTATCCCGGAGAATGGGTCAACAGAAATAATCAAAAACAATTCACTGTTATTTGCCGATGCCAGGTCATAATCTGTTTCAACATCTTGCATTGTATAATCTACTTGATCTGAACCATCTTCGGAAATCCCGACCCTATATCCTCCAGGTGTAATGGCATGGCAGCTTAGGATCTTTACCCTTAGGTAATTTTGATTGTCAACTACCATGTTGATGTTCAGGAAGTCATCAGAATCATCTTTAAGCGAGAGCAGTCCATAATTATTATCATTTAATACATTGTTCATTAAATCGACAACGCTTGCATTAAAAGAATTTTTTAGTCCGATAAAATGATCCTTTCCCACTTTCATCCCATCGATCCAGTTTACCTGCTTATATTTTAACAAATCATTCATTTTGTTCTTATTTTAATTTTATAATATTGAATTATACCCAAGATAATTCGCTGATTCAACTAATTCGAGATCCGGGCCATCGGTTTCCCCCAAGATAAAAGGCTTCATATTATCACAAATAATTTTTGTTTTAGCTTCTATTTCGAAAGGGATAAAGTATTCGTAAAACACTTCAATGAATTTGTATATATGGCCTTTATCCTTATCAATAAATTTATTCAATTCGGATTTTTCGCTAAGTATTATAGAAAACTCCCAAATATCCCTTCCTTCAGAATTGAAGTCACCGCAAATAAAATCGATACCAAGTGTAGCTCCCTTTATTTGAGATCCTTCTTTGATGGCATTATCTTCCCTGTTTCCCGAACGATAACATTTTGAATGTTCAACCTTTTCGCCAATGATATCTGAAAGGCATTGGGCCGTAATCTCAATATCCCCGATTATATTATCTGCAAATAAAATATAAGAAGTTAATTTTTTGATATATATATCAGGAAATGATTCATTTGAAAAATAAAGCTGTTGAAAGAAATAATCAGGGTTTTTATAAAACTTTTTAAGTTCGGTTTCAAGTTTTAATTTCTGATGGTAAAATTCATTGTCAAAAGGACGGAAAAACTTCCTTGCATAGGCTTCTTCTTGTTTTTGTTTTTCAATTTCCTTTTTGTAATTATCCCCGCTTAAATTATCAAAAACACTATGGAAAACCCCTTCCGGAAGGATGTCGTACATGCTGTCCCGCGAGAGCACAAAAACAAGGATATCTTTTACACCATCAATATAAACATCTAAAATGTCCTTTGAGTAATTGCGTTTAAATAAACCTTTATATTCAATTAATATTTCGTTGAAGCCTAATCCACTCTCCAACAATTCAGCGAGTATTACTTCACTGTTAATGTCGAATGGCATTGCATTTATTGAATGTGCAATATTTTTATAGTCCTTCATTGTAAATTGAACGGATTAATTAAACGGTTCTACTGTTATTTTAATGGGTAAAAATATTTATCGGTTATTTATAAAAAACTGCAAGTAATGAGTCAATGAGTCAATGCAAGAATGCTTGAATATTTACATTGCGTAAAGTTCTAACACTATACTATTTATAATTCTATTATATTCATTCTCGCATTGAAGCATTCAATCATTAAAGCATTTACCAAATAAGTTATAATATCAAATTTTTTCATGTTCCACTAAATTCGTGGTAGTACCAATTATACCTCTGGGGGAATTATTTAAAAACCAAGTATATGCTTATCGCCCGACAACTCAACATAATTAACGCCTTCGGGGGTTATGACCGGGATTATGTCAAAATAGGGAAACCCAATCTGGTGCAGGGTCAAATCCTGAAATGGGAAATCCCTGTCTATGTTTTCATGGAACTGCTGGAAAACCCTGTCCAACGGATTGTCCTTTAGGTTATTGTCTTCAATGTAAGCGGCCACTTTCGATTCAGGCAATTGAACATCAAATTCTTCTTCTGTAGATTCGACCATAAGCTGATAAACAAATTTGTCGTTCATCATATTGATTGTTACATCCTCTGTTTTCAATATCTTTTCAAGTTTGGCCAACACAGTTTTTACTGTCATACCAGCACTCAGGTCTGCTTCTATGATCGGTCCCCAATTATCATGGCTCATGCAGTCATCTTCATAATATTCCATCTTATAATTCTTGGCCGTAAGGAACATGCCATCATATTTAAACATTCTGCCCGTTAAAGTTTTGCACCTGTTTTTTTCGGATGACTCATCATAACCATGAATTATTTTTAAGGCCTCCTGAGTTTGTATCCCACCTATTATGGCCGAACTTACCGGGGTAGTTGCAACCCTTCCTTGCGCAAAATTAAAATTGGCAATATCCGGGCAACCCGTCCTAAAGTTTAAAAGTTGCAGTTCATGTTCGCTCAAACTACATTCGTAGCAATTGATCCCGGGCTTAAAAATCCTTACATTCCCTTCTAGGTTTTCAATACCACCGTCGATCCATGATTTATTGGCCCTGAAACAATGCCTGTTTATTAAAAACCGTGCGAACCTGTTGTCGAGACAACCGATTACCACATCCATTTCCCTGAATATCCCCAAGCCTACTTCTGAACCAATATCTCCAGAAATGGGATATATGTTAATACCTGGGTTTATCTCCTTTATCCTTTTGGCAGCTATTTCGGCTTTGAACTCATTGTTTTCTGCATCTTTAGCCCTGAATAGGACCGATCTGCAAAGGTTGCTATGCTCAATCCTGTCAAAATCAACTACTACGATATTACCTATTCCAAATAAGGCGAGGTTTTTTAGTACTTCATTACCTAAAGCACCTGCACCAACTACCATTACTTTGGCATTTTTCACCTTGTCCATATCAAACCAGGAAAGGAGGGAAAACACTTCACTGCCCCAATGTTCGCTTTTTTTGATTATTTTGGTTTCTTTCATTTGTCAATAATTATTGTTCAAGGTCTTTTCAGACACTAATTTTACTCCTGTATGTACGGGATAGGGATAGCACTAATTTGTTTTTGGTTTGCTATAACCATCCTCGTGCCTGCTTGAATAAACCCATTCAGACTGGTAAAATAATGATTGTTTTGTCCTGCACGTTTCTTCTAATGTAGGCGTAAATTATAAATTATCCCTAACTCAATGCCAACTGATTGTGTTGTTGTTTTTGCAGGGCTTTCGAGCAATTTGCTGTAATCCCCATCATATTTGTTATTTTCGTAATCTGCTGCAGTCTGTTTCTTTCCTGAAATTTCCATCAACCCGAAATTTGCATTTGCCCCAACCTTTAATATCAAATAATTGGACAATGGAAAAGTAACCCCTCCCGAAAGGAGTGCCGATACATTAACTGAACTCATGGTTGGTTCATTATTTTTATAAATATCATCATCAGAATAGAACCCTAGCTCAGGAATATCATAAAGGGTAACATGATACTGGTCATAAAATCCTTCATAAGATGCTGTACCGGCAGGTGTGAATTTTTGTGAAAGGGGGAATGATATTTTTATACCGACCCTTCCATAAAAACCGATTTTGTCGATATTGGGATTGCCAAATTCCAGGAAAATTGGAATATCAAAATAGCTTAACTGGAGTTTTTCGCTAAGTTCGGAGGATTCAATATACATTGTATAGTCATCACCATCATCATCTGTGTCCGAATAGTCCAGGTTTTGCGGATCAGCGGTAATGTCGGTGGAATAAGAACTATATGAAAGCCCGATCCCGTACCCGATCAACGGATGGAACTTTGCAAAATACCCAGCCTCTATGTTTAGTCCCATCCCATTTTTCACCGTCCAGTTCCCATCACCTGTTACATCTTTATTGCTGATGCCTGCAAGTGAAGGTGTAAGGCTGAAATATAAGCCTTTTGATGGATAACTAACATTTGATCCGCCCCCTTTTGGCAGAAAACCAAGAGTTTCGGAATTGGAAGTGGCACTTGTTGTTGACAAGGCTTTGGAATTGTTGCCAGAATACGCATAAGATAATGGTATAACCAACAATACAGCGAGAAAAACCAAGATATTTTTTTTCATCATTTCTATTTTTATGATTTGAATTATTCTTTTTCTACATATCTAAATACCGAACTCCCTATTTTGAAAGTGGTGCCATTGAAAAGGTCGTACTCTTTTCCAGGGTCCATTTCGAGGCGGTCATCATAAACTGTTGTCATATCTTCCTCAAGAGATACAATTACGGGGATGTTCCTATTTGTGTTGATAAACATTTTTGCATGCCTGTCGGCAATCTCTTTATTGTTCTTTTCCCAATTCATCTGTATTTCGCAAGAACCACCACTTCCAATATATACTTCGTTGTGTCCTCCCTGGAAACTCATCCATTTATGGACAGGTATTTTTTCTTCATATTTTTTACCTTGGATTATATTAAGGAAATATTGCTCGGCTGTCATCCTGACCGTGGCAATTGAAAACCCGAGGCCGGCACCATATATCATAAACCCTATTAGCAATGCGGGATAACCCATATCGCCCACCATGAAGAAAAGGACGATAAAACAAAATATAATGGAAATCAACCCGCCAATCACACCATGTTTCCATACTATTGTTGATTTAATTGCAAGTACAAAGCCCAGGCTGATACCAAATATTACCCAAGGGATCCAATCGAATAAAAAAGAGGTATAAGGTTCATTTAGTAAGATTAGGATGATACTCCCAAGAAAGAATGAGATAAACCCTGAAATGCCACCAACAAGGCCCCTTAACAAAATTTGTCCATAAACTTTGAGGTTTTTCTGCCTGAAATCTTCGATATACCCAAAGAAAATGGTTAGGAACAAGCCCAACAATGCACCAATTAAAAGCAGGGAAGATATTTTATCGACAAATAAATTCCTGAGGCCATCATCGGTTATATTTGGGGATATCCATCCAACTGTTTTGCGCGAAACAGCTTCAATGAAATTCCAATCTTTTAACATAAGGTATAATATCCATGTTAAAAAACCACTTATCAACCCGAAAAGAACCCATTTTAAATAGTATATCTTGTTCTTTTTTGAAAAGGGATCTGAAATGTCAAAATAGTTTTGCTTCCCATCATTACAATTCTGGCCATATTCAGGGCAAACATGCCCAAAATCGCCCCAACAAACCTTATGTACAACATGTTTGCATTTTACAACAACAGGCTCACCTGTATTGAATGGGTCACCACAATAAGGGCATTCCGTCCTTAATTCATTTTCTGTTGGTTTATATTTTATTACATGTTTTGAATCAAATATTTTGTTTTTGATCAATGGTATTATCAATTGTATGATAATCATTATCACGAGAAGGAATACGATACCTGCGATCAGTCCTTTAAAAAAATCGCCCCAAAGTTCCTCTTTCCCAACTACATATTGTTTTGTGTTTGATCCAAGGCCGTAGTTTACCGAACCAATTGCCCTTTGTACGTTTGAACCCGGTGCATTTATTTCTACAGATAAAGTCCTTTCGTTCCCTTGGTATGTTTTACCTTTTGGGTTCAGGAGTTTCATTTCATAATCTGGTGTAAGCTTATCTGTGAGTTTCTCTTTAAAAAGCTCGAAGAGTTCATCGGGTTTAGCCAGGAAATAACCATTGGGGTTTCCACTTGCCATACATATCCTTTTTAAGGCTTCTTCATCAAAAGCATTACTATCTTCACCAAAACCCAAGGCATAAACTTTTACCTTGCTCTTAAAATTATTTAGGGTGGTCAGCAATTTTGGAAGTGAGATTTGCTCAAATTCTGGATCTGAATACTTAGATATTTTATCTACATCGTCAACACCATCGGTCAATACAATTAAATAGTTATTGATCGATCCCCTTTTCGACAATTCTTTGTTTCGGGACAGTTCAGGTTCAAAACCCATATTTGGAAGGATGGATGTGCTTTCAAACTCTATTAATTTTGTGTAAACGGCATTGTACAATGCTGTGTTTTTATTTGATGTTTGAAGCAGGGCATCATTGAAATTATCCTTTGTCAATGGTATGCTCGATGAAATATCATCATGGAACCAGGATAAATACAAACACCCTTCGGGCACGTGCTGGACAAATGCCTCAACGGCAGCCCTGATTTTTTTCATCTCAATCTCATTAATTGAGCCGCTCCGGTCAACTAATAACGATATGGTGATATCCGAAGGTATTTCTGCTTTTTCTGAACTGCTTCCCCGCTTTAGTTTTTTTAAACTGCCCGGGATATATGCAGGTGGTTGGGTTTCATTGTCGCCAATTGTTTCGCTTGCCAAAACTTGTATGTCTTCACTTTGGCTAATAAATAAACTCCTAACCTCTTGATGGGTATCTTTGTTTTTATATAGGTTGAACTTTAAGCTTAGGGTATCGCCCAATTCCGAACCTTCTTGCCTGATTTCAGGTTTCCCTATTATTTCAACATAATAATCACCTCCGGCTGTTTGCCCTGATATACTATTTTGGAAATAAATACTTAATATCCAAAAAACAAGAATTGTTGGGTATAATGAATTGAACTTCATCCTATTTAATAATTTATATTTGCTTTTTATCATTTCTTATTTTCTTTTTCGTGTCCAGGTTACCATATCGGCAAAAGAAATCCTACCACCGACTTCCGGTATTTTATTAAATGATTTATCTTGGTTCTTCGATAATAAAATTATTGTTTTATCTTCAAAATTGTAGATTACGATCAGCGGGATTTTATTATCCGTTATTTCAGGTTTGGCAAGCAATTGTGAAATATCCGGGTTGTTTCCCGAAGTTGTGATAACGCATCCCGTAATTTTACTGCTTTTCGATTCCACTTTGGTTTCCTTGTCAGCAATACTTATAAGGTTTTCAAAAACAATATCGTTCGATCCATAATTGTTAAGGACCAGCTTCCCTCCAATAAATGATGAAATCCCGTTCAAACTTTGTCTTGAATTGGCATCTTCGATATGCCGTTTCATTTCGAGTATGCAGGGATTTGAAAAATAAACATTGTTTGTTATAGAATTGGGATATAGTTTTTTGATATTTTCTGAAAAGTAATTATCATGGTTGATAGTTTCACCCGGGCCAATAGCCCATTGGTACATTGTTTCGAGGCTGAAAAATTGTTTTGAATCTGAGGCATTGTTCATTTCACCCCCGGCTTGATATGTGAAAATCCCAGTGTCCCAGTTGTCGGTATAGGGATCGATTACCAAGGCAACCATTCTTAGTTTATTTTCTTTTCTCGAAAAATCTTCTTGTACCGTCAAGTCAAAATCCGATAAAAATATTTTTAACCCAGGGTGGCTATGAAACCAAGCCGTCATAACAAAATCAAGGTTTTCCTTTTGCCTGCAATTTTCGAGTGAATTTTGGAGTTTCACGGCAATTTTTGCCCCAAAATTTAATTGGTATCGCGAAAAGGTGGCATCATCACCGGGCTCAATGAAATCTTCAAGTGAAACATCATATTTGTCAGGGTTGTCTTTGTTGAAATCCCAACGGCCAATTAAGTATCCACCTGTCTCGTTTGCCGTGGTTTCGGTATCAACGGCATGGATAGAATCTTCAAAAAACCTGTAGGTTTTAATTATGCAATCCTTATGGAAATAAACTTTTGAAACTGCCGTATCGTCCCATTCGTCAGCCATATCCAATTCTAAATAATCCTTGCCTGCCTTTCGCCGTACATCAATTAAATCCTTCCCTTTTATTTTATTGCTTTCGCTATGTGTTATTGTTATCCCGCCCCCAGAAGGTTTATCGTTTGTTTTTTCGGCTACTGGTGTTATCACGGATTTTGGTTGTTTAGCCTTTTTGTTTTTAGCTTTAAGTGCTTTTAAATAAACCCTTCCGCCAAAACCCAATATTGCAGCCATCAGGATGAACAGCACTAAATACATATAAGGGAAACTATTTGCCGGCCATTCTTTAATTTCATCGTTTAGGAATTTTACATCTGGCTTAAGGGCCAAAAGTGTTTTTTTAAAATCCTGTTCGCTGTTGAAATTAATATTGAATTCGTGTTGGGCCAATTCAGTGTTCTTCTCTATAATAGTTAATGAATCCTTGGTTTGTAGCAAAACTATTTGCCTATATATTTTATCTGTCCTGCCAATAAATTTCTTCTTTTTTGCCTTAAAATAACTTTTGCTGTATCTGTTATCTTCAAATTCTGCACTTATTGCATGATATTCTTCTTCCAGTTTTAAAATGTCATTGATAAAAGTAGCAAAAAGTGAATCATATTTTGTTTTGATAGATCTGATTATTGTAGCCGATTCTTTGTCGAAAAATTCCAATAGGTTCAATACCAGGTTGTTGTTTTTGTCAATTTCTTGTTGTACATTCTCAGCCACATTTTCTGTATCGGTTACTTTGCCAATAAGGTTATTGAACTCTTTATTAAACTTATCATATTTATTCTTGGCCCTTGCTTTATCATCAACTTTATTGTAATCTTTTGTCAGTCTGTATTTTCCTTTTTTTATTTCCTTTTTAAAATTCCTTAAATCTGACAATACAATATCTATCTCATTTTTGTTTTCCTCATTCAAAGTGTTGATTGACCCATATTTGATTTTTATTAATTCAAGGGTGTCGTTTGGAAGGATTTCTGAGGATTTAAACCTGCTTTCCAGCAAAGATATTTCTTGGTTATTATAATAAACACTTTCATTGATATCTGAAATCTTATTTTCTATTTTCCGTTTTAACCAATTATAATCTTTGTTGAATTTTGCAATCAAACCTGTGAAATACTTTTCCCTTTTGGCCCAATCAATGGATTGTTTAGCTGGAGCTTTGGGTTTCTTTTTTTTCTTGACCTCCTTTGGTTTATCTTTGGGCTTGTCTTTGGTCTTGCCTGCAATAGGCTCTTCTTGTTCTATATAATTATCTATCTTTTCAAGTAAAGCTGCCTTAATGTCTGGACAATCCTCTAATTTTTTGTCATTTTCAATTTTTTCTTTTATCTCTTTTGCTACATCAAGGTCATGTCGCAAAGTTAATTCATCTATCAATAATTCAAACTCGCTCTTTTTATCATCACAACTAATAGTATAATCAGTATTATTAGGCAATTTCATCGTCCATGATACTACGTTTCTAGAAATATCATTAATATCGCGATCATAACCTTCAGCTCTAACATGTACAAAAGAAAAACTAATCTCTAACAGGGCTTTGGGAGTGCTTAAATTCTCTATAATAATTGGAGATTCAGTTTCTTTCTTACAACCCACATAACCTTTTTTAAAACTCTTATGTCGGAATTTTTTTCCTTTGTAATTTATAACAATTCCTTTATAAACACTCTTTTTTACATTAATTGCAGCAGGTTTGTATTCATAAGAAATCCCCTCGTTATCATAATACTCCCCAAGTTTGACATAATTGTCAATAAGGAACAAACGATTAACCTCATCATCGATCTTCTCATCTTTTTTATACCATTCCGCAGAAAAGTATATCTCTAAATAACCATTGTTATCAGAATGATAAACAACTCGTGGCGTTACTTTGCAACTTAACTTTTTCTCGAAATTAACGGTTTTGTTTTCAAGTTGCTGATTCCCTTCCTCTAACGGACGTTGCGAAAAGGCAAACTGCCCGATGAAAAGGAATATTATTATGCTAATAGTTTTTAGTCGATTGCCCATTGAACTGTTATTTCAATTTGTCATTAATATTTTTACCTTTTTTCAAAAATTTCATATACTTGAAGATACCAAATGCTACAAGGAGGATCACAATTGGCCCAATTATGTAATATAACGGGATTTTACTCCCTGCTGATTTTGCCCCAGACAATAATCCTGAACCACCACCATCTTCCGTTGACCCACCACCTGGGCTATTTGATTTGTTTTTTGCTTGTGGTTCAAATTCCAAAATGATAGCTAATGATCCATCATAAAACTCATTGAAACTTTTATACTTCCTTAAGTAGTTTTTGTTTTCTTTTGCGCCCTGGATTTGTTCGTGGTAGGAATCTTGTGAAGTCTTGATTTCAGTAAGTTTACTATAAAGATTACCTAAATAGTTTGCTTCATGGTTTTCAAGCAAAACTGGTTTCATCTTTATCTCAAATAAGGTAAAATATGTTTTTTCGCAATATTCACAATTGTTGTCAAATAACTCAAACGGAGGGGCGCCATTGCCACCAGAACCTGCTTCCCCACTATTGGCAATGGCATTGTTGATATTTGTTGCAGTAGTATTGATTTCAGAATCACCGGTAATGTAACTATTTATCGAGCCTATTAAAATGGCGAGGTTATTACATGAATTATACTTAGGGTCATTTTTAATTTCTCCTTTTAGGGCAACCAATTTACTTGTTTTTATTTGGTATTCAAGAAAATCATTTTTTAATTGTTGCAATGCAGCAAGCTTGGGATCCATCAATTCAATGCTACTTAATTTTGTATTAAAATTGCTAATATGGTACATCGGTTTATTCTCGATGAACTTTCTGTTATACTTTTCTTCCAATTCACCACAGGATAAACTTTCGGAAGTATTTTGAACTGAAGGCACTGGCTCATTAGTTCTATTTTCAGAAGTTTCCTTTTCAGGCAAGAAGAATCCCCATTCCAGTTTTTTTGGTATTTCGTCTATTTCAATGGTTTTGCTTTTTTCTTCCCCAATGTATAATAATACTTTAAGGGTTATCAATGACTTTGAATGTTTTATGAGCTGTAAATTTATCGGAAGCATTCCATCTTTTATAGCTATACCGCTGTACGGGGAAATTGAGAATGTCCCATTAGGGGCAATTGTTATTGAATTATCCAAATCGACACTTTTTTTTGTGAACATCCCTGTTTTTGTGGAAATAGTTTTTTGGTTTGAACTACAATAGCTATCAATATTATTGTTTATTTTTATAAAAATGCCAGTCTTGCCCGATCCTTGGACATAGTTGTTTTTTTTATCAAACCACTGAACAATAAAAACCAATTTGATATTTTCTGCCTTACTATTGCTTATTTCAAGTGATGGCGTTATTTTACAAGTTAACTTGTCAATTTTAAACTCTTTTGTTTGTAATGAGGTTTTGCCAATATCCAGTTTTACCTGACTAAAACCCATTAAAGAAAACAAGACAAGAATCCCCAAAAAGAATATTTGCTTATTATGCTGACCTGAATATTCATTTTTTCGTTCAGCGTCGGTATAGTTGATTTTAGGTAATGATGTATTTGTTTGCATCTTTATTTAGTTCTGTTTACCTGATAATGATTTTTTTCTTTTTCCTTAATCCAATTCTTTGCCGTATTCCTTGGTCAGCATTATTTGAAATTTCAGGTTTCTGTTCTTTCTCTAACCTTTCCTGTTCCAATCTTTGGTTTTCGACCCTCTCTTTTTCTAATCTTTCCTGCTCCAGTCTTTGGCTTTCAATTTTCTCTTTCTCTAATCTTTCCTGCTCCAGTCGTTGGCTTTCGATTTTCTCTTTCTCTATCCTTTCCTGCTCCAGTCGCTGGCTTTCGATTTTCTCTTTCTCTAAACTTTCTTGTTCCAGTCGTTGGCTTTCGATTTTCTCTTTCTCTATTCTTTCCTGCTCCAACCGTTGGCTTTCGATCCTCTCATTTTCTGTTCTTTCCT
>Ga0164315_10003360_pt1 | contig 12421 bp, 15 predicted proteins | sample GuaBasSedimGuay6_FD_113737 | JGI IMG/M metagenome (GOLD analysis project Ga0164315, IMG submission 113737) | Subseafloor sediment microbial communities from Guaymas Basin, Gulf of California, Mexico - Guay6, Core 4569-2, 0-3 cm | ecosystem: Environmental > Aquatic > Marine > Hydrothermal vents... | reverse complement strand
TCCATAAATGGTCTTTTCACGCCCTGCCGGCGTTGGGCGCCATGATTTAACTCCTCAAAATAGCACGCTATTCCTCCGGGTTAAATCTGACGCCCGCCTTGTCAGAACGCGAAAATCCCTATTCTGGACGGACACTAACTAAGTTGAGCGTTTCAAATTTTAAGAATATGGGATTTACATTGTCTGAAGAACGGGAATAGGCTTCGTGGGGCAGTTCACGGGATTCTGGCATGTTTATTGTATCTCTTGTTAAGAAAATATTAACCATACGCAACATCAATCAAACCGGATTTTGAAATTAAGGAGGAACCCATGGCTCAAATAACACTCAATGGCAATCCGATCCATACATCAGGAAAACTACCCACGCCAGGCTATGCAGCGCCTGATTTTTCATTGACCAAAAATGACCTGTCCGACATGTCCCTGAGGGAGGTGGCAGGGAAGCGCGTCGTTCTGAATATCTTTACAAGTATCGACACATCGATCTGTTCGGCTTCTGTTCGCCGTTTCAACACGGAGATAAGTGATCATGAAAATGCAGTTGTGCTATGTATTTCCCGAGACTTACCCTTTGCCCATGCGCGGTTTTGCGAAGCCGAAGGCATAGAAAGCGCTATTACATTGTCCGAGATGCGCCACAGGGACTTTGGTGAAAAATATGGTTTGGCCATCCTGGACGGACCTTTGGCCGGCTTGTTGGCCAGGGCTGTCTTGGTGCTAGATGAGTCCGGGAAGGTCATCTATTCAGAGCTTGTTCAAGAACACGGAAATGAACCGGACTATGAAAAAGCGTTGGAGGTTCTTAAAAATGCAGCAAGCGTCGATGCCTGTACCACGAGTTTTACAGCCGAGCATGCCAGGGGAGAAGGAGAAGATGATGCGTGTGATGACGGACGCTCCGGCTGAACCTTATGAAAATCAGAGAAGAAAAGGATTCCCTGGGCAGCGTTGAAATCCCGATAGATGCCTACTACGGAGCACAGACAGAGCGGGCTCGGCAGAATTTCACGGACAGCGGGCTCGGATTGCCCAGCAGCTTTATCCGGTCACTGGCAATCATCAAGCGGTTTGCGGCCGCTGCCAATGGAGACCTGCAGCTCCTGGACCCGAAGATGGCTGAAATCATCATGACGGTTGCCCAGGAAGTGATTGACGGTGGATTCGACGATGCGTTTGTGGTGGACCTCTTTCAAACAGGGTCCGGAACCTCCACGAACATGAACATGAACGAAGTGATTGCATCCAGAGCAAATGAACTGCTCACGGGCAGAAAAGGCGGTAAATCCCCGGTTCACCCAAACGACCACGTCAATCTCGGACAATCGAGTAACGATATCATCCCCAGTGTTATTCATGTGGCCGGGTTGACGGCCATACGGACCGAATTGATCCCGTCCCTGGAAAGACTTGAGGCCGCGTTGACGAAAAAAGCCGCCGAATTTGCTTCCATCAGGAAGATCGGCAGGACCCATCTGCAGGATGCCGTCCCCATTTATCTGGGGGATGAGTTCGGTGGGTATGCACGGCAGGTAACCCTTTCCATCAAACGGATCGGGACCGCCTCTGAAAATCTCAGGGAACTTCCCCTGGGCGGGACAGCCGTCGGTAACGGTTTGAATACCCACCCGCAGTTTGCGGGTCGTGTGATCCAGATGTTGTCGGACCATCTGAAAATCGATTTTTTGGAGGCTGTCCATCATTTCGAGGCGCAGAGCGCCAAGGATGCAGTAGTCGAGATGAGTGGTGCATTGAAGACAACGGCTGTCAGTTTAACAAAAATTGCAAATGATATCAGGTGGCTTGCATCCGGCCCGCGTTGTGGCTTCGGTGAAATCCGAATCCCGTCACTACAGCCGGGGTCTTCCATTATGCCGGGCAAGGTGAATCCCGTCATACCGGAATCGGTTCTGCAGATTGCAGCCCAGGTGATGGGAAACGATCTCACCATCACCCTGGCAGCTCAGGGCGGCAACTTCGAGTTGAATGTCATGATGCCGGTTATGGCTTACAATCTGCTGCAATCCATATCGATCCTTTCCATCGGCGCCCACTCTCTTTCGGAAAAGTGCATCGAAGGGATCACGGCTGATCAGGAAAAGTGCAACTCCTATGTCGATAAGAGCCTGGCACTGGTAACCTATCTGGTTCCGCAGCTGGGATATGACAAGTCTGCAGCTATTTCGAAAAAGGCCCATGCCACTGGGAAGCGCATTGCGGACGTGGTACTGGAAGAGGGTGTTCTCACCCAAGAGGAATTGGACAAACTTATCAGGTGAAGAATATGGATACCGGTAGTTTTATCATTCAGTGTACAAATTGCAAAACCAGGAATCGGATACCCAAAAGCCGTGTGAAAGATGGGCCCGTTTGTGGGAAGTGCCGCATGAAACTGCCACCGCCCTCGGTGGTTCAACACCCCTTGATGGTGACGGACCGATCGTTTCAGGACGACGTTCTATCTTATCCGGGGGTGGTGCTTCTGGATTGCTGGGCTGCATGGTGCGGACCCTGCAGTATGATTGCACCCATCATGGATCAACTTGCGAGGGAGTTTTCCGGGCATGCCAAGGTGGCCAAGCTCAATATTGATCAAAACCCCATGACGGCAGCCCGTTATCATGTGCTAAGCGTACCGACACTGCTCTTTTTTAAAAACGGCAGGGTCGTGCATACTTTAGCCGGAGCATACGCCAAACCCGAGATCGAACGACAACTACGGGGCATGCTGTAAGGCATCAAGCATGAAAATTTTGATAACTGGTGGAACGGGATTTGTGGGAAGCTTTTTGTCGCGATATCTTGTGGACAGGGACCACCATGTCATTGCCACAGGCATGCGCCGCCGCCATAACATCGAGAACGGCGACAGGTTTGCGTATATATCAGTCGATACGACTGTTCCGGGGGCCTGGCAGGACCGTGTCAGCGAGGCGGATGCCGTTATCAACCTTGCCGGACGAAATATTTTTCGTTACTGGACGGAGACAGCCAAACGCCGGATCCACGAGAGCCGTATTTTGACCACACAAAACGTGGTCGGGGCTATGGGAAAAAAGCAGGGTCCAATCCTCCTCAGCGCGTCTGCCATCGGCTATTACGGTGATCGGGGCGATGAGCTTTTGGAAGAATCGTCTTCCGCGGGCGATAACTTCCTTGCCAATGTGAGTGCGAGCTGGGAAAAGGAGGCGCTTGGGGCAGAGGCCAAAGGTGCCCGCGTTGCGCTGCTCCGCTTCAGCGTTATTCTCGGCAAAGATGGGGGTGCCCTGGCAAAGATGTTGCCCGCCTTTAAATGTTTTGCCGGGGGACCGATGGGGTCTGGTATGCAGTGGTTTTCCTGGATGCATATTCAAGATCTGGCTGCTGCTGTAGAGATGATCCTTGTAAATGAGGACATGAAGGGGACCTTTAATTTCTGTTCTCCCCATCCGGAGAGACACCACCATTTTGCCAAAACCTTGGGAAAAGCCTTGGGTCGGCCGGCTTTCTTAAAGATGCCTGCATTTGTCCTTAAACGGATCATGGGTGAGCTGGGAGATGTCATGCTGGCCAGCCAACGGTGTGTTCCGCAAAAGCTCCAGCGTCATGGATTCGAATTCCAATATCCGGTTCTGAAAAATGCTTTGGGAAATCTTCTGAATGAATGAAAAAAGCGACTCAGCCACCCTTAACGGACAGGAATATCACGATATAACCGGTTACGACCGCTTGCACATGCCCCGCCATACCATGGACTGGTCAAATGTCCCGCGTCAGACCAAATCATACCCGGTACTTCCCACGATTGCGCTTGAAACGGATGTTGACTTGGGGAAAAAATCGTTTTGGAAGATCATGGAAGAACCGGGCAGTTATTCCGGCATTGCGACCATTGACATCCAATCTTTGTCGGAAGTCCTTCGTCTGGCTTATGGTTACACGGCCCGACAACAGTCAGGTGGCCAGACATACCTGTACCGCAGCGTACCATCGGCGGGCGCCCTTTACCCTGCTGAGATCTACATTGCAGTGGGAGGCATACCTGGTTTGCCGGCGGGTTTGTTTCACTATGATATTCAGGAATTTTCTCTTAAACAACTGCGCGGTGAAGATATATCGTCGCTCATTGCCGCGACACTCGCCATCCCGAAACCTGAAAATTGCTGGGTCTCATTTATTCTCAGCGGCATATTTTTTCGAAGTTCATGGAAATACCGGAAAAGGGCATTTCGATATGTGCTGCTCGACACCGGACACCTCCTCGAAAATCTGGTGTCTTCCTTGTCATATGTTGGTGTGGCTTGTTCGGTGCGATATGATTTTGATGACGAAAGCCTATGTTCCCTGGTGGGGCTGGACCGGCACAAGGAGGCTGGCTTTGCCATCCTGGATGTCCATCTGGAAAAGACGTGGCACGGCCTGGAGAAAACGAGTTCTCCGGTTGAACCCGTGGCACTGGGTGCGGGATTGGTGGGTGCCGGTCGCGTGTCTTCCCGTGAGGAGGCCTATGATGCCATTGAGGGGATTTACTATAAAAGTTCCGAATGCCGGAAACAGGGCAAACCGAGCGGCAGGGAATCGTTGGTCACCCTGCCGGAGCCCCGGGAATGGTTCCCCGTTAGACAGCAGGATGTGGAAAGCCATGGGGCAGACTATGCCGGTGTTGTCCAGGGACGGCGTTCCCGAAGGAACTTTGCCAGGGAGCCCATACCGGTCAAATCTTTTATGCGCTTGTTATCCCTGGTGGGTACAGTACCCAATTCCGACATAAGCGTGGAATCTATGGTAACGCCTGTTAAAGTAGGATTTCTGGTGGGCCACGTGGAGGGATTCGATCAGGGTTTTTACCGATTTGCCAGTGAGGACAGGGCGTATGGTCTTCTCAAATCGGGGTCTTTTGTCGAAACAATGGCAGGGATCTGCCTGGATCAGCTGTGGCTTGCAAACGCCGGTGCCCTTTTTCTGTTTATGGCAAATCTGAAGGCCCTGGATGATGCCTACGGGGCCAGGGGATACCGCTATGCCATGATGGATGCCGGAATACTCGGTCAGCGATTGTATCTGGGGAGTGCGGCGCTGGGTTTGGGTTGCTGTGGCATCGGGGCATTCTATGACAATGAAGCCCGGGAGCTATTAGATCTCAATGACGACAGCTATTTGTTGTATCTGGTGGCGGTGGGAAACATAAAAAAACGAAAGTAGACGAGGTTTTGATGGTCTTTGTGGGTATCGGTGCGGAAGGGATAATAGGCGACTTCAGCGCCCAAACTCACGCATAAGGCAGCCTAAGGAAAGACAGAATTTATACCAAAAGAAATAAAATAGAATTTATGTACTACCCAGGTTTTAAATTAAATACCGACGGTTGCGCTGTTCTTTCCCAACGCTGCCTAATGCGTTCAGACAGTGTCCGCTTTCGCTGCCCATCACCCCTTCCTCCCTGCCGGCTAAGGGTTTGATAGAAAAACACCTCGAGTTCTGAATAAATTTGCAGCGCAAATTTATTATTCTATTGCCTGAAATTCTTTCATGAACTTCCGGTCGATAGCGTCCTTGATGAAAAAAGCAAGTTTCCCACTCAGCAGAAACCATCTTTTTTGCAGGATCCCCTTACCACCCCCCACGTTGAAGATCAGGAGATAATCGCCTCCCGGATCAAAAGTATGAAGAGGTTTGCCGTCCAGTGCCGCCATGAGATTGGCATAGAGTATGGGATTTTCACGAACCGCATAGACGCCCACTTTATCGAGAGGCTGGGGTTCAAAATAGATACAGTCGCCCCCGCCAAAAATATCCGGATGGGCTGTAGACTGAAGATACGCATTCACCAGAAGCCCCCCGTCAGGACCTGTGGGCAATCCGGATTTTTTGAATAGGCGGTTTGGCCTGACCCCCAACGCCAGAAAAATAATATCGAGGTCGTGGTGCTCACCCGATGCCAGGATAACTGTTTTGGATTCGATTGCTTTGGCATAACTGCCGGACAGGATGTGGATGCCACGTTGCGTGAGAGATTTTTTTACCTTGGTCCGAACCTTTTCCGGAAATCGTGACATGAAACGCTTGCCGGAAAAAATTTTTATCTCGGGCAGGTTTTTTCCGCTGTCCTGCGTCAGTTGCCAGACATTACCCGCGATTTCGGCAGAGGATGGACCGCCGCCGACGATACCGATACTGATTTTTTCCCGGGAACACAACTCAAGGATCCTTGTCTGTGCTTCCAGCAGTCGTTCGATGGGCTTGGCCGAGTAGATATCCCCTGTCATTTCAGGAAGGTTCAGCAGGGGAACATAGCTGCCGGCATTGAACGAGATGACATCGTACGTGATTTGATCGCCGGATTCGAGAGAGAGGGTCTTTGCAACGGGATCGACGCCGGCGGCTTTTCCAAGAATAAACGTTCCCCCCTGCTTTTCCACGACATGACGGGTAGCGAATCGGATATCATCCGGTTTGTAGGTTTTACCCAGCATGCCGGGTCCCATACCGGAATAATAGTGGTATGCCGAGGGGCCCACCACGGTGACCCGGTAACCTTTCTCCACAAAGGTGTGAAGCTTTGCCAGGGTCACCAGATGGGCGAGTCCGCCACCTACAAGAACGAGATGTTTGTCCATTTTGCCTCCTCCATTTATTCCGTTATTTAAAACCGGGTCTTTTGGGCCAGGTCAGATATATTTGGCTATGCCCGTGGCGGTAGTTACTTAAATCCGAAGCACGAAATTCGAAATCCTAAACAATACCGAATGATCCAAATTCGAATGATCAAAACAAGACCTTGGAGATACCAGTTTAAGCTATGTTTAAATCATTTGAGCATTTGATATTTGGATTTGTTTCGTATTTCGATATTCGGATTTAGAATTTATCACACGCTGAATGTGCATAATATTAACCCCTTATAAAGTTGAATCAGTGCCGGCCCTTTGGACCCGGGTATCTACAGATCGTTGAACAGCAGTCCCAACTGCTCCAGATGGGTCCTCTCCTCCTGTGCGATTTTATTCAAAACTGATTTGCTTCGTTCATCTGCTCCTCTTTCGGATGCACGTGTATACAGGTCCAGCGCCTGGGCCTCGATGGACATGGCCAGCGAGACGACGTCCCCCGGTGATTCCAGGTCCGGTTTGAACATGGCGATGTATTCGTCCGTGGTGAGACCTCCCTCGACAGCGGTTACAGCGATTTGACTGTCAAAAGACTCCCGGTCGACTTTTTTTCCGGATATCAGCAGGTATTCATCAAAGAGCCGGTCCTGGTGCTTAATCTCGATATCAGACAGCTTCCGGAAGAGATCTCGAACCGGCATGGCCTGCACTTTTTCGGCCATGGAGAGGTAAAAATCACGTAATCCTGCTTCAAGCGAATAGGCTATCAGCAGGGTGTTTTCGGGTGATTCCGTGCCGTCGAATAGGGCCAGACCCTGATCTTCGGAACCGGTTGCAACCGGGTTGTCCCATGCTTTGATACCCCCTGCCATATTCATGACGTTTTCAAATCCTTTTCCCGCAAGTATCTGCGAAGCCACACGGCTTCGCCCGCCCACGGCTCAGTAGACCAGTGTCGGTTTGGCAGGGTCCAGTTCATCCAGCCGTTTATCGAGTTCGGCAATGGGGATAAGTTTCGCGCCTGGAATATGATGGGCTTCATATTCGCTTGGTTGACGGACATCCACAAGATTATAGGCATTTGGATTCTGATCAGCCATGATGTTTTTGGCTTCTGATCCGGAAATGGATGTTACGGGTGTTAAAAACTGTCTCCAACGCATGATTTCCTCCTAGTTATTAGATTCGTGGCATAATGTTTGCAATGATTATTTGAATACATTATTCTTTCATAAAATTATTTTCACGATTTTATTGTCATAACCGTATTCGGGAAAGGGGTTTGATATGATTTTAAGTGAGTACAAAAATATCATCAAATTTGCAATGGAAAATGAGGTTGAGGCTCAAAAATTTTACGAGGAAGCCGCAAAAAAGGTTGGAAACACGCAGTTGAAGGAGATGTTCGCTGACTTTGCAGAAGAGGAAAAGCGGCACCGGGAAATCTTGAAGCAGATTTATATCAGCAATCGGATGGGTGACTATTTTCATGAGGACCAGGATTATCATATCGCCGAGGATGTGAATTTGCCGGATCTTTCGACGGACATGAAGCCGGCCGATGCCATTGCGTTGGCCATGAAAAAGGAAGAAGCGGCCATGGTTCAGTACACGGAGTTGGCAGAGACATGTTCGGCGCCGGACAAAAAAAAGATTTTCCTGGATCTGGCGGCCATGGAGAGGGGTCACAAGCTCAGGATGGAAAATGCTTTCGTTGATATCGGCTTCCCGGAGGTCTGGTAAGCATGTCACTCCGATTTGAACCCATCCGGATTGAAAGACAACCGGATTATTTCGAATTTCTGGATGCATGTCCGGAAAAAGCATCGGATTACAGTTTCCTCAACCTGTGGGGCTGGGCAGACGTATATGGGCTTGAATGGGCCTGGACGCCTGAATTGGTATGGATCCGGCAGTCACGTCCTGTTGAAAAATACTGGGCGCCTGTGGGTGATTGGAAGAGCGTTGACTGGGCGGAAATACTGCGGCTTCATTTCAGCGGTAATGTGCCTTTCGGTCGTGTTCCGGAAGGGTTGTTGCGAATATGGCGGCAGACTCCCGGTATCAAGCGTGAAACTCAACCATCAAGGGGACACTGGGACTACCTGTATTCGGTAACGGACCTTGTTGAACTGAAGGGGAATAAGTATCATAAGAAAAAGAATCTCCTGAATCAATTCAGCAAGAGGTACGACTATCAATACATACCCCTGGTTGGAGACAATATTCATCAGACTATCCAAATGCAGGAGAACTGGTGTACCTGGAGGGATTGTGCCTCCCAGGCAGCCCTTGATTCGGAAAACCAGGTCATTTCAAAAGCACTTAACAACTGGCAGCGGTTCCATAGGTTGATGGGCGGTGCCATCATGGTTGAAACAGAAGTGGCGGCCTATACGGTTGCCGAAAAACTTTCTGCAGACACGCTGGTAATCCATTTTGAAAAAGGGGACCATGATTTCAAGGGGATATACCAGGCCATCAATCAGATATTTCTCGAAAACGCAGGCCGGGGATTTACAATGGTAAACCGGGAGCAGGATCTGGACAGTGAAGGGCTGCGAAAAGCCAAGTTGTCTTACAACCCGGTCGGGTTTCTCAAGAAGTTTGATGTGGAGCTGTCTTTCTAGTTTGTTTACCTAGTGCTTTAATTGCTCACTAAGCTCTGAACCTATTTCTTGAGCGTTTCGATCATGCGCTTCAACATTTCCGGATCGAAATCTTCGATTAATTTGCCCCGTTCAATAAAGGCATCGATGGCTGTAAAGGTATTGTTATAGCTCATCATTAACGCAGTCATCCTGCTGAGAACGGGATCTTCCGTGCCCAGGGCATTCTTCACCCTGGAGAGGAGGGCTTTCCCGGCCTCGAAATGTGTTACAATTTCCTTGCGTATTTTTTTCCGGGCCTGATGCCTTTTTTGCTCATTGATGATGATGGGCAGTAACCTCTGAACGGAAAATTCAACCAGGGAGTCGCGCGGGGCGTTATGGCTCTTGGATACGGTTTCGAGAGAGCGAAGCGATTTGCGACTGATCACAAACGTTTTCTGGACCCGGTTCTGCGCGTGCACATGTGTATTTTTCAACTCACGGGCGATTGCTTTCAGGGAGCTCATGTCTTCCACAAGATGGTCGAACAGAGATTTTTGCTTGATTCCCAGGTGGGTTGCAACAATACTGATGGCGCCAATACATTCTTCGGTTAGCTTAAAAGTTGCCCGAACCGATTGCCGACCTCTCAAGTCGGATGTGGTGGTTTGGGGCAGGGAAATGCCGATGGTCCATTTTTCATTGGCAGACATTCCAGAGTCTCCCTTGTGATGGAAAAGCAATTTTAGCTTAAGAGTTTTGATGAAAATTATTATCTCAACGCTATGGATTCAGCGAGCGCGAAAGTTGAGTTAAATAGCGACAACGTCGCGTTCAAATAAAATCGTGTAACGATTTTATTCATTACTTAATTTTAAATATTATTTTAAATAATGCAACAATTTTATGGAATGCTCCGGAAGCATGGCCTGCAAACAGGTATGATTCTTGAGTATTGTATGATTGTCAAGGCAGCAAACAAAGCAAGGGATGATACGATGAAACATATGGGAACCATGTTGAGGAGGGATCGTAATGGAAAAACAGATTGTCACAGTATTCAGACCTTATGATTTTTCTCTGGGTCAAAAGATTTATATTGAAAGTGGCCCCAGAAAGGGTGACTGGGAAATTGTCGGGATGACAGATCGAAAAATCAAGCTTCAATGTCCCATCAGCCTGAAGACATTTGAATGGAGCCGTTTCTGTTACTTTGCCGAGGAACTCAAGGGTGCGGAGTGGCCCCGGAGAGACGAGGATGCCTGATCCAAAAAACAGTTTCACTTTCGCACAGGGATCACCCATCCGCTTTCGGGGGTACCTTTTTATTGGTTATAATCCCGTATCAAATACCTTTGTATGTAAGGTTTGGGTCTTTGTTACGACGTATAAAATAAAGGGTTCGAGGGTTCAAGGGTGATACAAGGGTTCAAGGGTGGCCGCCAGCTGTTAGCGGAGAGCACCTAACAGCCTACAGTCTAACCCGCTAAAAGGCTAAAGAGGGTTTAAGGGTTCGAGGGGATACAAGGGCTGGAGGGGGACTGACCGCTTCAAGCTAACAAATGCGATTAAAAAAAATTACACCATCCGTGTTCTTGTGGACGGAAGTGTGAACAGATCTAACGAAATGATAGGAGTAAGTGATGGCTAACTTTGATTATGATATCGGTATCATCGGTGGCGGCGCAGCCGGTTTGACGGTTGCATCGGGTGCTGCCCAGTTGGGTGCCAAAACGCTGTTGATCGAGAAAGAACCGTCCCTGGGGGGGGATTGCCTTCATTTCGGATGTGTTCCGAGTAAAACCCTGATCCACTCGGCACATGTTTATCATCTGATGCAGCATGCAGAACGGTTCGGTCTGCCCAAGGCCGGTATCCCGCCGGTTGATTTTAAGCAGATTGCAAATCGCATTCGGAAGGTCATCGCAACCATCCAGCACCATGATTCGGAAGAGCGGTTTTGTGAACTGGGGGCCAAGGTCCTTTTCGGCGAAGCCGTTTTTACGGACGAACATACCATTAATCTGGACGGTAAACCGCAATCCGCTAAAAACTGGGTTATCGCTACCGGCTCGTCGCCCGTTGCACCGCCAATACCCGGCTTGCACGATACGACGTTTTTGACCAACCGGGAGATTTTTTCCCTCAATCACCTCCCGGAAAGCATGGTTATCTTGGGTGGCGGACCTATTGGTATTGAAATGGCTCAGGCATTCAATCGCCTGGGAACAAAGGTAACCGTGGTGGATCGGTCTGATCAAATTCTGGGGAAAGAAGACAAGGACATGGCTGACATGGTGGCTTCGGTCTTGGAAGACGAGGGTGTGACCTTATTTCTGGGAGCATCCATTGAGGAGGTTCTGGAAACCGGTGGACGCAAATATATCAAGATACTTGACAGCTCCGGCAAAAGCAACACGCTGAATTCGGAAGAGATTCTTGTTGCCATGGGAAGGGCGCCCAATGTTCAAAACCTGGGTCTTGAGGACATCGGTGTGGCATATAATCGGCACGGTATTACCGTGGACAATCGAATGCGTACCAACCATAAGCATATCTATGCCGGGGGGGATGTGAGCGGCGGCTTCCAGTTTACCCATGCTGCCGGTTATGAAGGGGGCATCATCGTGAGCAATGCAATATTTCGACTGCCGAGAAAAGCGGATTATACGTATCTGCCCTGGTGCACATATACCGACCCTGAACTTGCCAGTATCGGCATGAATGAAAAGACAGTCCAGTCCAAGGGTCTTGACTACACGGTCTGGATGGAGGAATTCAAGGACAATGACAGGAGCCTGGCAGAGGATGAAACCACCGGTAAGGTAAAAATGATCCTTGACGCCAAAGAGAAGCCGCTAGGTGTTCAGATTCTGGGGCCGCGGGCTGGTGATCTGCTGAGTGAATGGGTGGCGGTTCTGAACGGAAAAGTAAAGTTGTCTACATTGGCGGCAGCTGTTCATCCCTACCCAACTATCGGTGAGATCAACAAAAGGGTTGCCGGTAACTTTTTTTCACCCAAGATATTTTCGGAAAAAGTACGCAAAGGCTTGAAGTTTTTTTTTCAATTGAAGGGCAGGGCGTGTTCACTGAAAGAGGACTCCTAATAACAGGCACTAAAGACCTCAGACAGTTTCACAGCCGCACAGGGATCACCCATCGGCCTAAAATTGTTATATTTGTTTGGTTTATAAGCCTGGTTTTTTAGTGGGCATATTTTGATTATTGACAAGGAATTGATAC
>Ga0164315_10003359_pt1 | contig 12426 bp, 13 predicted proteins | sample GuaBasSedimGuay6_FD_113737 | JGI IMG/M metagenome (GOLD analysis project Ga0164315, IMG submission 113737) | Subseafloor sediment microbial communities from Guaymas Basin, Gulf of California, Mexico - Guay6, Core 4569-2, 0-3 cm | ecosystem: Environmental > Aquatic > Marine > Hydrothermal vents... | reverse complement strand
GAACACTAAAAAGAAAGAGGTTGCTGCGCTGAAGTCCGCCATTGCAGGCATCGAAAAAAAGATCGATCTCAATACGAATCGTTCGCAGGAACTGGCCGGGGAAATCCGGAAAAATAAAACCTATGCCTCCCGGCGCATCGTTGCCCTCTATAAACTCAATCAACTGGGAACGTTAAATTATCTTGTATCGGCCGACTCCTTGTACCAGTTTTCTTACCGCCGAACCCTGCTGGAAACCGTTCTCCACCAGGACCGGAATATGCTCAACGCGTTGGCAGATGTCACCGATGATCTCAAGCGGGTTTCCAGTGATTTGGACCGGCAGAAACAGGAACTGTCACTCCTGAAACAAGATCTGACCCTTCAGATTAACCGGATGACCGTTGTTAAAAACAAACGTACCGCTTTGCTGAAAAAGATCCGCAGCGAAAAATCTCTGGAACTGGCGACTATTGAGTCGTTGAAACATTCTGCCAAAGCCCTGAACGAAAAAATCAGCCGCCTGCAGGATGATTCTGTTCTACTTAATGAAGAGGAGGGGTCCCAGGTTGATATATTCACCGAAGTAAAAGGCTTGCTTATGATGCCGGTAAAGGGTAAAATCATACACTTTTACGGTACGTATACGGATACGCGCTTCAACCTGGTCAACTTCAGAAGCGGCATCAGCATCAAAGCCGACCGGGGTGAACCCGTGCATGCCGTATTCAAAGGCACGACCCTTTACGCCAGCTGGTTCAAAGGGTACGGCAACATGATCATCATCGATCACGGCGACCATTATTATACCGTATACGCACATGCCGAAGAGCTTTTTAAAAAGAAAGGAGATCCTGTCGGTGCCGGCGAAGTCATTGCCACGGTGGGCGACAGCGGCTCTGTAGAAGGTCCTGGGTTACACTTCGAAGTGCGCTACCATGGAAAGCCGGTGGACCCCATGCATTGGATAAGAAAGTCCTAAAAGGAGAAATAATGACTGTTACCCACAACAAAAACCTGAAGCTGTGGCTGGTGATCGGCATTACCGTTATCATAAGCACCATAGGCACAGGGTTCTACCATAAGCTGTCCGCAGATAATGCGGAAACCTATAAAGGGCTGAAAGTTTTTTCTGATGTTATTGAACTGATTCAAAAAAATTATGTCGATCCGGTTGACACCCAGGAACTGATAGAGAAGGCCATCCAGGGGATGGTAAGCAGCCTGGACCCCCATTCGGCTCTGCTCCCGCCGGATGATTTTGAAGAATTACGCATCGACACTAAGGGCAAGTTTACAGGGATCGGCATCCATATCACCATGCGGGACGGGTTTGTTACGGTCGTGTCACCCATCGAAGGGACGCCCGCCTACAAGGCCGGCATTAAAGCCATGGATAAAATTTTCAAGGTGGATGGTGAAGAGACCACCGATCTGAGGGATGCGGTCAACAGAATGAGGGGCCCCAAGGGAACCACGGTTGTGGTTTCCGTTATCAGAGAAAATGTGCAGGATCCCATTGAATTCAATCTTGTCAGGGATGTAATTCCCATTGAAAGCGTCAAGTCAGTTTCATTGGAGCCGGGCTTCGGTTACGCCTGGGTCACCAATTTCCGGGACAAAACCACCGATGATCTGGTTGAGGCACTGGACAAACTGGAAGCGGAGAACCCCGGCATGAACGGTTTGGTTCTCGATCTACGCAACAACCCGGGCGGCATTCTCAGCCAGGCCATCAAGATTTCAGATATTTTCCTGGAAGAAGGCACCATTCTCACCATCAAGGGCCGTGAAGGCAAGCACACCAAAACCTACAAAGCACGGCCGGACGCCCATAAAAGAGATTACCCGCTGGTCGTATTGATAAACGGCGGCAGCGCCAGTGCATCGGAAATAGTCGCCGGTGCGCTGCAGGACCACAAACGGGCTCTCATCCTGGGTACGACCTCTTTTGGGAAAGGTTCTGTTCAGACCGTCGAGACCTTGAGGGATGGGTATGGCCTCAAGTTTACCATCGCGCGCTATTATACGCCCAGCGGCCGATCGATTCAGGCCAAGGGGGTAGTGCCGGACATCACCATCGAACATGTTCGCTTCGATGAGAACGAGGATAATAATAACTTCGGCAGGATGCTGAAAGAAAAAGACCTGAAAAATCATCTCGACGCAAAGCCCTTGGAAAATAAGCATGAACTGAAAAAACAGAAAGAAAAGAACGAGGAAAAAGAGCCGTTGTCACCCGAATCACTCATGCTCAAAAGACTTCATGAAGATAATCAGGTTATGCGCGCACTCGATATATTGATCAGCTACGACATTTTCAAAGACATCCGGAATGGCTAAGGCAAAGACCAGGGGACGCAAAAAGAAGCCGTCGAAACGGAAGCCCGCGCGCAAAAAAACGGCTAGAACATCTCAGGTGTTGAAGATCATCGCCGGCCTCGGCATATTGATCTTCCTGGTCGTCACCGCCGGTGTACTTGTTCACTATCTGCTTCAGCGTAGCCAGCCCCTGCTGGCTGATAAAGGGCAAACCGGCCCTAAAACCGAGCCGCCCTTTGAAATCTATCCTGAGGAAGACCTGCCGCCGACACAGCCCCACAAAGAACCGCCACCACCGGCGCATGACCGGCTTCCCAAGGTTGCCATCATTATCGACGATCTCGGAAATGACCGGCGGTTGGCCCGGAAATTTATCCGGCTCGACAGCAACCTGACCATCTCTATACTGCCCCTTAGCCCATACACAAAACATATTGCCAAGGACGCCCGGGAAAATGGACTTGAAATCATGCTTCACCAGCCCATGGAACCCAATGAATATCCCAAGGTCAATCCCGGTCCCGGGGTTTTGCTTACCGCCATGTCCCCGGATGCGATCATCGATCAATTGAATGCCAACCTGGATGCAATTCCGGAAATCAAGGGCATCAACAACCACATGGGCTCTAAAATGACCACCAACTCACCGCAGATGCGCCAGATATTTTCCGTCTTGAAAACAAAGGGACTCTACTTTGTTGACAGCCGGACAACCCGTGACTCCATGTGCAAAATGTCAGCCAGTCTGCTGCAAGTCCCCTTTGCCGAGCGGGATGTGTTTATCGACCATCGCCACAATTCAGATTTTATCCGCCGGCAGCTTAAGGAACTTGTGCGCATCGCAAAAAAGCAGGGCTTTGCCATCGGCATTGCCCATCCCCACACGTCCACCTACGAAGTGCTGCTGGAAACCCTCCCGGAGATAAAAAAGCGGGTTGAGCTGGTACCGGTTTCCCAGATCGTTAAAATTGTTTCCTGAGGTCGTTTAATCTGCAGGCAATGCAGGCCCACTCCTCTTGGGTCTGGACTTCCAGGATATCGTACCCCCGGCGGGTCATTTTATCTGTCACTGCCTTTGCATTGCGACGGATAATGCCCGAACAGACAAGGATGCCGCTTTTCTTTAGATTATGATGAATGGTGTCCAGAAGCGCCGTGACAACGTCAAAGAGAATGTTGGCTGTAATAAAATCAAAGCGGTCCTCTACGGATTCCGCCAGGTGGCCCGAGCGGAACTGGTAAGTCCCGGGATCGATCAGGTTCAATTGCATATTTTCCCCGGCAATCCGTACAGCGAGCTCATCGTTGTCGATGCCCAGCAACCTTGCGGCCCCTAATTTCGTGGCTGCCAGCATCAGGACGCCGGAGCCGGTACCCACATCCAGGAATGAATAGCCCGGTTCCAGGTATGTTTCGATCTGATGAACGCACATGGCGGTGGTGGGGTGGGTGCCCGTGCCAAAAGCCATTCCGGGATCGATTTCCAGCACGGTCTCATCCGGCCCGGGGGTATATTCCCGCCAGGTTGGCTTGACCACAATACGGTCTGTTATGTGCTCCGGCCAGAAAAAGGCTTTCCATGATTCCGCCCATTCCTCTTCATCCATACGGCGCATGTTGAGGTCATGGGTGAAGCCGATGTCTCTTCCGAGCTGTTCGATCTTACTTTTCAGCAGCCGTTGGTTTGCATTAGCCTTTTCTGTACCTGGAAAGTAACCGGTTACGGCATGCCGTTCGGGTCGACCCACGGCATCGCTGCCCCAGCCCTCATCCGGTACAAGCTCCGGATCATCGACAACGACACCCTTCAGCCCGAACCCGTAGAAAACATCGGCGATTAAATCCGACACGAGGTACGGATCACCGCTGTCGAAAAGAACCTTTATTTCAAGCCAATCATTCATCATCTACTCATAAAATAACCATATGAAACGAGATCTATCCAAAATCGCAAGCCTCATTCCTGCAGCGGGAAACTCAAACTAAAAAAATAACGGCGAAGCCGTAAAACAAAATAAAATGGGATTGCATTTGATCTTTTAATGCAATCCCATTTTATTTTGGGGGATTAAAATAGCCATGCCTTACTCCCGGAAACCGATCATGGATGGTGTCGATGATTGCCCGCATGCCCAGCACCTGCTCTTCCCGACCATCCTGACCCATGGCCTGCCAGTAACGGATCGGGTCAAAATTCAGATTGCGCCATTGAATCATGTTAATGGGGTGGGCTTCGATAAATGCCGTGAGTGTGTCCAACTCGCCGGCCGTATCCGTAAAACCGGGCATGTTCAAATAGTTGATGGCCACGTGCCGATCTTTTTCTAGGGCCAGGTCGATGCTCCTGACGACATCCGCAAACACGTAACCCCGGGGGTTGAAATACGCCTGGTAGGCTTCTTCGCGCACACTGTTCATACTGATGCGGATGCTGTCGAGACCGGCATCCAGAAGTTTTTTCAACACCTCCGGCAGCCCGCCGTTGGTGTTCATGTTGATGGTCCCCTGATCGGTTCGGACGCGTATCATCCGTATGGCCGGCTCGATAACACCGGCCGCTAACAAGGGGTCCCCCTCACAGCCCTGGCCGAAGCTAACCACACTATTTTTGACTTGGCCGATATGTTCCAGGGCCACACCGGCGATCTCCTCCGGGTCCGGCGTGAATCCGATACGCTCCTGGCTGCAGGGGATATCCGTGTCCTTCTGCAGCGACAAACACCCCAGGCAGGCGGCATTGCACGCCTTGGCTGTGGGCAGGGGTGCCTCGAAACGGCCCAGGAAAAAATTCTTGCCCGCCGGGCAACCATATTCAAGTGCGCATTTCTCCAGGTGTTTTCTCAACCGATTGCCCGGAAGCTTGTTACGCATGAATTCAATGCCGTGCAGGATGTCTTCCTGCTTCATGAACCGCAGATCCTGCCGTGGCTCCGAATCAACCAGGATGGCTGCCGAGCGAAAGCCGTCCCCGTGCCACCCCACCGCCCCATAGGAAAAAAGCGGCAGAATATCCGCATGGCGTCTTTCCCGATAGGCACAGACACTGAAAATGACATGCCCGGGGGAGTTGAAGGCTGCCACCGGAAAGAGGTCTTCATCCGGCTGAAAAGGGTTCTTGTCCATCATCTCGAACTCAGCGGACGCTATATCATACAGAATAGGAATTCGGTCCGGCAGGCGCATCAGTTCGCTGCCAAAGGGCAATTCAATGGAGTCGTCAATCGTCAGCGGATACAGGCTCCTGCCAGCCATTCCCACGGCAGCGTATCCCTCAAGGTCGAAAATCTCACCCTGGTCATTGGAGACCACTGCGGTTATCATTTGTTTGACATCCATTCTTTTTTATCCAGAATACACATGCTTGACGATGTGGCCCAGCTCTGGAAATATCAGGGCCTTGCAGGCCAGCTTGCAGGCTTTTAAACTACCCGGCATGCAGAAAACCGCTGTTTTTCCCTTAATACCGGCCATGGCACGCGACATGAGGGCGGCGGAATCGATCTCCTCGAAAGATAGCTGGGCAAAAAGGGCGGCAAAGGCGGTGAGCTCCTTGTCGAGCAGGGGTTTGATGGCTTCGATGGTCACATCTTTTTCGCTGATACCGGTGCCGCCCGTCACCAGCACCGCATGGGGAAGGCTTTTTTCCATACAGCTCCTGAGAGCTTCGGAAATCGCGTAGGTCTGGTCCGGCACCACCTCATGCGACACGACTGCATGGCCTTCCTTCCTGGCCAGCGTTGCAATCCAATGGCCGCTTTTGTCTTCTTCCAACGTACGCGTGGTCGAAACCGATATTACACTGATTTTCAGATTTTTCGGCGCTTTGGATTTGTGCTCTATAGTACTCATGCGTCCTCTCAAATTTCTTTGGCACGGTTGCCTTGCCCCATGCTGCTCAATCGACCATGGGACACCGGTCCATGGGCAAAGCTTTACGTTGTTGTCGGTCCACTATCATGGTTTCTATAACCATTAGAAACAATCACCACAAGCATTAAATATTACTGAATTATGGAGATTTGCTCTAATCTCATTGGTTTTGACAAGAGGCGTGTTTCTAATGCTTGATTTTAAACCTTTGTTTATCTATTGTGCCTGCATGTTGAATCGAGGGTGCACCGGGGTCATCCTGGCCGGAGGTCAAAACAAGCGCTTTGGAGGAATGGACAAGGCTTTTGAGCGTGTTGGCGAAGCGTCCATCTTTGAACACATATACCATATTTTCAGGGAGCAGTTCGGCCAGATCCTCCTGGTTACCAACCACCCTGAAAAATTCATGGCCTGGGATATTCCCATGGCCGCAGACCTGTTCGGTTTTCGCAGCTCCCTCACCGGGCTCCACACGGGGCTGTTTTACACGACGACCCCCTATGCATTTTTTGCCGCGTGTGATACACCTTTTCTTAAAAAAGAAATGGTTCAGGCCGTCCTAAACGCCATCGAGCCCAAACTCGACATCGTCGTTCCCCAGACAGAGCTGGGGTTCGAACCGCTGTGCGCTGCCTACAGCCAGCTATGCCTGAAACCAATTCAGGCACAGCTGGAAAAAAAGGAACTTCAGATTCAGCGTCTGTTCAAAACCATGCGTACCCGTAAAATACCGGAAACGGCCTTACGAAAAATCGATCCGGAGCTGACCTCTTTTTTTAACATCAACACCCCTGAAGATCTTGAACGGGCCAAACAAATGGCAGGAGGAAACCCAACCAAATGAAACTGGAGCAATTAATCGATAAAATCAAGCAGCATCCTGATTATCATCAATCTGGAATGATTCTGACCCACAACGGTGTGGTGCGGCAGACCTCCCGGGATGGCCGGCGCGTTACCGGCCTCAGGGTTGCGGTGGACCGTAAAAAATTGGGGGATATCATCGCCCGCCAAAAAGAAACCCCGGGGATTGTTGAAATTCTGGTGGAAATATTCAATGACCGGGATCTGGCCGTGGGGGATGACGTCATGTTCCTTGTGGTGGCAGGGGATATCCGGGAAACCGTTATTGCGACCCTTAAAGAGACGGTGGATGAGATAAAAGGCACAGTGACCCAGAAAACAGAGTTTTATACCGATGAGGACAACCTTTAATAATACTTTGTGTCCTTTGTGGTTTCCAGCCAAAGGAGGCGTATGTCAAAATTTACCCACATCGATGAAAAAGGGCGGGTACGCATGGTGGATGTCACCACCAAAAAGCCCACCGACCGTAGAGCCACGGCTCAAGCGTGTATCTCCATGACCCCGGAAACATTTATTGCGATCATGGACCAGACCGTCAAAAAGGGCAATGTATTGGAAACCGCCCGGATTGCGGGCATCATGGCGGCCAAAAAGACCGCGAGCCTGATTCCCATGTGCCACCCCCTCAACATTACCCATGTCCAGATAGATTTTTTTCCGGATCCGGCTGACAATACCATCCGCATTGAATCTTTGGTGCGCATCGTCGATCAGACCGGGGTGGAAATGGAAGCGTTGACCGCCGCATCCATTGCCGCACTGACCATTTACGACATGTGTAAGTCCCATGACAAGACAATGACCATCTCGGAAATAATGTTGTTGAAAAAGAGCGGCGGAAAAAGTGGTGCATTTAATAGGGACCTAAATTGAGCGATAAAAAAATGAAAGCTGCCAAGACTGTCCCTGAAACTTTTGTACGGCCCATTCATCTTGTGATAGCACTGATATTCCTTCTTTTTTCCGCTGGTTGCAGCCTTTTTATCAAACCCGATATTACGAAAATGAATTCCCTCGAAAGGATCCCTGTTTCGAAGTATCCTCTTTTCAAAGACAACGGTGATTTTAACGACCTCATTGCCGGCATCGACGGGAGTTTAGCGTATCTATCCAGGATACCCGCCGAGAGGGAATTCTATTTCAATGAAGATATTTACACCGCCGGGCATCTAAAAAACTCCCTGCTTGTTTTTCGGAATAAAGTGGCAGAAAAGCCGGTCCCCATGGATTTGAACCGCTTCATCAGGGAAAATTACCTTCTCTACCGGTCCGTAGGCAGCAACGGCAGGGGGGAAATGCTCTTTACCGGATACTATGAACCTGCCATAAAGGGCCGTCTCGAAAAAAGCCCGGGCTACCCTTACCCGGTATATGCCAGCCCGAATGACCTGACCACCATCGACCTGTCGTTGTTCGGGGATGACTTCAAAGGGAAAAAAATTATAGGCCGACACACCGGCCGCACCGTCGTACCTTACTACGATCGCAGCGAGATAGACCATACCGGTATTCTTGACGGTCACAGCGAGATCCTGGCTTGGGTCGGTGACCCTATCGACTTGTTTTTCCTTCAAATTCAAGGATCCGGCAAAATCATTCTGGAATCGGGGAACTATATAAACGTTCATTATCATACAATCAACGGTCACCCCTACCGCAGCATCGGCAGAATGCTGATCGATGAAGGTAAAATTGCCAGAGAAGAGATGTCCATGCAAAAAATTCGATCCTACCTCAAAGAGCATCCCGAAGAGGTGGAGCGTGTGCTCAACTACAACCCGAGTTATGTTTTTTTCAAATTGGAAGACGATGGCCCCATCGGCTACATCCAGGTGAAACTGACCCCTGTGCGCTCCATCGCCCTGGACCGTAAAATATTTCCTCCGGCTGCCCTGGCCTATATTGAAACACAAAAGCCCGAACTCGACCGATTCGGTGAAATCTATCAGTGGCAACCGCTCAGCACGTTTGTGCTTAACCAGGACACCGGCGGTGCCATCAAGGGACCGGGAAGGGCGGATGTCTTCTGGGGCAATGGCCATTATGCGGAAGTTGCCGCCGGCCACATGCAGCATCCCGGGAAACTTTATTTTCTAGTTCTCAACCCGGATACGCTGTAAATTTTTCAGAACCTGAACAGATTTATGACCGCCGGTATAATAGGTTGACACATTATTCAAAACTAATGTATTTCAATTGGGTTCATTGCTTAAACGGTTGTAGCATAACTTTAAATCATTAATTTGAATTTACCTGGGTGATGTGTGTACCCGATGTTTTTCAATTCGATTCCCACAGTGTGTGAGAACGGATAAAAAGAATACAAAAATTCAAATTTAAGGGGTAACATAATATGTTCGGTATCGGAATGCCGGAAATGATTTTGATTTTGGCGGTAGCGCTCATCGTTATCGGCCCGAAAAAACTGCCTGATCTTGCCAAATCCCTTGGGAGAGCCATGGGCGAATTCAAAAAAGCCACCAGCGACCTTAAACAGTCCATGGAGACGGATACGGGCTTGTCCGAGGTCAAGGAAACCTTGGATGACATTAACAGCGATATTAAACAGTCTATCAGTTTCGATAATATTGAAGATTACGAACCCGCTGCTAAATCCGCTGAAAGTGACACCCAAAAGTCGACGGAAACCGGTGAATTTAAGGAAAGAAAAAGCAACCCCGAGGCCATGGACGACTTGAAAAATGCGTTTGCTGAAATCAACAATGCAGGCGATGTTGAATCCTCTTCTGGCGAAACCGATCAAACCGAAAACGACTCAGCAATAGAAACGACAGAAGAGGGAAAGACCCAAGATGAAAGAGGATGAAAAGCTCCCCTTTACCATACACCTCGAGGAGCTGAGGCGTCGGCTCATTACCGGTTTTGTCGCCATCGGTATCGGCTTTGCCGGCTCATATGCCTTTAAAGAACAGCTGTTTGAAATTCTGACCGCACCCCTCATCTCGGTGATGAAGCCCGGCGAAACCCTCATTTACACCAACCTTCCGGAAGCATTCTTCACTTTCTTAAAGGCAGCGCTTATATCCGGTATCATGCTGGCCTCGCCCGTCATCATTTACCAATTCTGGATGTTCATCGCCCCCGGGCTCTACCAAAAAGAGAAACGCATGATGATTCCGGTGGTGATTCTTTCCACCCTCTTTTTTTTAGGCGGCTCTTTGTTCGGCTATTTCATCGTTTTTCCCTTTGGATTTAAATTTTTTCTGGGGTTTGCATCGGAAACGATCCGACCGCTTCCATCCATGAAAGAATATCTCAGTTTTTCCTCCAAACTACTTCTGGCCTTTGGATTGGTTTTCGAGCTCCCTCTGGTGCTCACCTTCCTGGCTAAACTGGGTATTGTATCTGTTGATTTTTTAAAGAAAAACCGTAAATACGCCTTGCTCCTGTTCTTTGCCGGAGCAGCCATCTTAACCCCCCCGGATGTCGTTACCCAGGTCATGATGGCCCTGCCCATGATGCTCCTCTATGAAGTCAGCATCGTCGGGGCCAGGATTTTCGGTAAAAAGAAAGCTAAACCGGAACCCGAAGAAGAGTCCACACCCGGTTGAATCCCTCTGAACCAGCTTTATCATTGACACATCAACACAGAATTGATACTTGTAGTGGCGTAATAACGAGTTGAATTTAAAGATTTAAAAAGGACCATGAAAAAAGGAGGCACAAGAACGCTATGTTGAAAAAGGGCTTACTTGCAGCGGCGGTTATCGCCTTTGTCACCGTGTTTGCTATCGGGGGGCTTCAAGCCGGAACCGATGTGGCTGACGAATTTATGATGAAAAGCGACTATCCCCATAAAAAGGGTATTGTCAAGTTCACCCACAAAAAGCATATTGACGAGTACGGAGCCACGTGCGGTGAGTGTCATCATGATGCCGACAACAAACCGCGCAACGATTTGAAAATGGGCGACGATGTTCAAAAATGCATTGAGTGCCATAAAAAACCCGGTGAGGTTACCAAGGAACTGAAAAAGGAATGGAAGGCCAAAAAAGTAAAAAAGAAGGAAAAGGACAAGCTGGCCAGAGAATTCCACGCCGAAGCCGTGCATGACAATTGCAGGACCTGCCACAAGGCACACAACAAGAAAACCAAGACCAAAGACGCGCCCACCACGTGCGCCAAGTGTCATCCCAAAGAAGGATAAACCCAAAGAGAAAATGCCCGCATGAAAAACATACGGGCATTTTCTCTTTGTAAATTTTTAATTATTTCTTTTCAAATCCGCTTGTCGGCTCAAAAACCAGCCCGGCCCATTCTTTTTCAATGCCCTCCCAGAAAACAGCCATCCTGTGTTCCGTTGACACCATTTTCAGTGGCTCAATTTCATTATTTTTTATACCGGACACGATTAAAAAACCATTGGTGTCTAATAACTCAACCATCCGTGTGAAATAGTCTTTCAGGGTTGGAAATCGCAGGTTGGCAATAACAATTGAAAAATTACCTGCTATAGCGTCGAGAGAGTCGCCTGAAATGTCAATCTTTGCAGCCAAATTATTCAACGTCACATTTTCCAACGCCTCCACACGGGCACATGGATCGATATCGATCCCAATACCGTGATCAAGGCCCAGCCTGATCCCCGCGATCACCAGGACGCCCGAACCGGTGCCGATATCCAGCAGATGGGTCCGATTTTTGGATTCTGGCAATGGAAAACACCTGCAAACCCACTCCAATGCTTGCAGAGACAGGCGGGTTGTTGGATGAAAGCCTGTTCCAAAGGCAGCCCCCTTTTTGATGCTGATCGCAATATCCCCGGGCAAGGCCTCATGGTATGACAGATAGTCGCATTCTGGCGGCTTGAGGACAATCGAGTTGGCTACCCGCACCGGCTTTTCAAAGGAGGGCTCCAGAAAGGAATGACCAAACTGGTACGTGTAAATGAGCGCCCTTTGCTGCACAAGGCGCTTTATCGAGGATTCAATCCGGCCGCGTTCTAGAGTCCGGCACACGTGTTTAGCCAGGCGTTTCAGTTCGAGAGGTGTCAGACGGTCGAGGGAGTTGCTCACGATACCGAGGACACGGGCATCAAGGGTTGCATCAGACATTGCCGTAGCGATGCTTGTTGGTGGCGAACCGTTCACGACAATGTCAACCTGCCTGATTTGTCTCGAAAATTCCGTGCTTTTTCAATAAGAGCACCTGCCCAGGTGGTGGTGCCCAAGGCATGGATGTGGGTGTAGGTGGCCAGAACATTCTTATAACAAATGCCGTCTTTGCCATCCATCAAGCCAACGCCGCGCTGCATGTCGAAAGCGAGACAGCTTTTATCGCCTTTGAATTGAATGGCTTTGGAATAGTGGAATTCATGCCTTTTGATCTGCATCCCCATTGGGTAAAAAGGATTCGGTGCGGTCACCT